>Ga0114931_10009445_pt1 | contig 11681 bp, 13 predicted proteins | sample 2SBtaG_FD_89579 | JGI IMG/M metagenome (GOLD analysis project Ga0114931, IMG submission 89579) | Deep subsurface microbial communities from Kolumbo volcano to uncover new lineages of life (NeLLi) - 2SBTROV14_V59a metaG | ecosystem: Environmental > Aquatic > Marine > Volcanic | place: Kolumbo...
GTCGGTGACGGAGCGCATGGTGTTCCCGACCAGCAGCGTGTTGGCGTAGTCGTCGAAGAACACCAGAAGACCCATGATCCAGGAACTGACCTGACCGCTGCGGGCGGTCCGGGCGGCGGGCGCCACCAAGTCGACGATTCCCTGGGTCCCCCCGCAGCGGGAGACCACCCCCAACATGCCTCCCATGGCGAAGGTGAACAAGAGCAGTTGCGCGTTGCTCCCGTCGGTGAGGGCTCCGAGAACGTAGTGGTCGATGCAGCGAAGGAAGGCGGTGAAGGGATCAGTCTGGAAGACCATCATCGCCCCCACCCAAACTCCCGCCAGCAGGGCCAGCACCGCCTGGCGAAAGACGATCGCGAGGAGGATCGCCAGCAACGGCGGCACCAGGCTGAGCCAGCCGGGAAGGGCAGTGACCTCGACCGTCCGTCCCCCGCCCTCCCAGCGAAGCGCCAGGCGTTCGTCCTTGCCGAGAACGACGTCCTCGGCCGAAACGGCCTCGGGGCCGACGAGGGAGACTTCGGTCGCACGGTTCCCGGCGACCACGGTTACCGTCCGGGACGCTCCCGGGGCCAGAGCGGCATCGTGGACCTTCAGATTGAAGGGAATGCCGCGAAGGACGACCTGGGGAGAAGAGCCCTCCGGTGCCGCCGCGACCGGTCCGGGAAGGAGAACGAGGCAAAGGACCACCAAGCGCAGGGCACGGTTCATGTCGGCAAGAAACTCCTTGGTCCCGGCGTCCCCCAGCGGACGCGTCGCCGCATTGTACCGGTCCCGAAGGGCTTTGCCACGAAGAACTCACGGAGTTCCCCGGTGCGGGGAGCCCGATTACGGTATGATTCCCGGGAACGCACGGGGCCTCACCCGGGTATTCCGGACGTTGTCCGGACCTCGGGGCCGAGGATCCGCTGCCGAACAAACCATGCCGAATCCAACCTGCCTGTATTCATCGTTCCCCGGACCGGCGATTGTCCTCTCGATGGTGGTCGGCCTTCTCCTTCTCGGTACCCCGACCGTCGCCTCGGCCGGTCCCAACGAAGGCACCCGGATCGAGTTGCACCTGGTCCCGGTGGACGGCCCGACCCGCGATCCCTGCCGGGCGCCAATTCCCTCGGATCCGGCGACCTACCGGCTGACCGGCGACCTGGGCCGGGAGTATCTGGTCTACGTTCTGCTGACCGATTTCGACTCCGCCACCGGCATCACCGGCGTGCAGTTCGGGATCGACTTCGACGACAGCCTTGGCGTCGGAGTGGACGTGCTGCGCTGGCAACGCTGCGCCACCCTGGAGTTTCCCTCCGACGGCTGGCCCCGCGCCAGCACCGGCAACCTGCTCACCTGGGTCCAAACCGGGGATTGTCGCCACGAGGCGCCGGTGGTGGTCGGCGTCTTCCGGGTTCGGGCCGCCACCCCGGGGAGCTTTACTCTGGTGCCCCGGCCGGTGGACGGCCTGGCCGCGGTCGCGGGCTGCGGCAGCCCCACCGGACACGTCAACGACCGGATCGATCGACTGCTTCCCGACCATCTGGCCCGGGCGGATTTCGGCGGCGGGCCGGGGTACAACCCCCACCCCACACCCGCGAAGGACAATTGACTATCGTTTCGCAAATCTTTAGACTTCACCGAGTTAACCGAATCACTCCCTCTTTCCCGGAACCACTCATGATGAGCCTACGCTTCCCGGTCCGACGCCGGGTGTCTCCCCTCTCCAGGAGCCGAGCCTTCGGCGCTCTCCTCCTGGGTGCGCTCCTTTTCCTTCCCGGGACAGTCCGAGCGGGGTTCAACCCGGACGTCAAGATGTTCGTCCACCTCGTTCCAGAAACCCCGGACCTCCGGTTGAACTGTTTCAACCACGGAGTCTCCGGCTACGAGGACGTCGTCGTCCACGGCGAGGCCCCGACCGCGGGGGAGGCCCCCCGAGCCTATCTGGCCTACGTGCTCATCGGCGGGTTCGATACCGAGCAGGGGATCACCGGCACCCAGTTCGGAATCGCCTACGACCCGGAACCCCATTCCGGAATTGATGTCGACGGGTGGCAGGATTGCGCGCTCTATGAGTGGCATCTTGAAGATTGGCCCCTGGCCGGCACCGGAAACTTGCTCACCTGGTCCCAGGAGGACGACTGCCAGAAGACCGAACCCCTGGTGGTCGGGTTCTTCCATCTCCTGGTCTATTCTCCGGACCGCTTCATCCTCATCAAACGTCCCGCCGACGAGCGCGTGTCGATTGCGGCCTGCGGCATCACCAGCAGCAACACCAAGGACCACATCGACGACGTCGTTCCGAGAAACCTGGGGTTCGCCGGCTTTGGAACCAAGCAGGGCTACAACCCCTGGGATCCCAAGGAAAACGGCGACGAGACCCGGGCGAAGCGGAAAAAGGACTGATCCCCGCCAGTGCGGCGCCTCCCCGGACAGCTCAGAACCTAAGGCGCGCCACGGCGAGGTCGACGGTAAGGACGGGGGCGAAGGGACGGGGAAACGCCGTTCGTCCCCGCAGGACCCGGGGACCGGGCTCCCGTTTCAGGGAGAGTTCCGGAGCGATCACGGTGCGGCTCCGGTTCCAGGCCAGGGTCGCGACCGCCGCCGGAGCCACGATCCCGACCCAGCGGACGCCCGGCGACTGGTCCTCGAGCAGGGAAACGTAGGCGCCGAAAATTGCCGCGCCGGCCAGGGCTCCCAGAGCCGTGTCCCCGAACCGTCCCGAAGGTGGCACGCCGCGCCCCACCAGCCACACCCCCAGCAGGGCGCCGAGGGGCGTCCCGAGAGCGATCCCCGGCGTATCCCCCCCGGGCTTGCCCCCGTCGACGTCGTCTCGGAACGCCTCGCCGATTTGCCCCACGCCGTAGCCGACACCGACCGCCAACGCGGTACCGGCCGCGATTTCACCCGCCACCACCGTCCAGGAAGAAGGAGGGGCACTCCGGGTGGAGTCCGGCGGCACCCCCGTTGCCCTTTCAGCCGGTCACCGAGGGTCTGGGCACGGGCGGAAGCGGTGGGGAGAAGCAACACCGCGAACCCGGTGAGGAGCACCAGGAGGCCGCCGAGAACCCCACGGCGGCGTGCGGTCATCGCCCCCCCCGGCGGCGCACCGCGTCCAGCACCCGCATGGTGGCGAGACCGTCCTCGAGGGTCGCCAGTTCCGGGCCGGGTTCTCCGTCCATCGCCCGGGCCAGATGATCCAGGAGTCGGGCCAGGAGCGGCTTCCGGATATCCGGATCGTCCCCGGAAAGGGCGAATGCCGGATCCGGCGGCACCGCGGTCACGGTCCCGTTGGGAGCTCGAAGCGTCAGGCCCTCCTCACCGAGCGTCGCGGTTCCGCTCTCTCCGAAAACGCGAATCGTATTCTCTTTCCACCAGAGGGTCGCCTGGAGGTCGACCCGCGCCCGCACTCCCCCCTCGAGGGTCATGACGAAGCTCGCCGCGTCGTCGGCGGTGACCGGGCGGTCGGTCCCGTCCGGAGCCCGGCGGGCCGGCAGGACCGTCCATCCCTCGCCCAGGACCGAAGTCACATTGCTGCCGGTGAGAAACCGCACCGCGTCCACCTGGTGGGAACCGAGGGCCCCCAGGAGGCCCCCGCCCCGTTCGGCGAGGCTCAGCCAACCGTGAGTCGGGGCTTCACGGTCGGCCCAGAAGGGGAGAAAGGTCCGCACCTCGATGCCGCGCAACGCGCCGAGGGCGCCCTCGCCCAGCATGCGCCGTAAGGTGAGGAACTCCGGCCGGAAACGAAACTCGTGGTTGATGGCCGCAACCCGACCGTTCCCCGCGGCCCGGACGATCCGTTCGGCGGCGGCCAGGTCGACGGCCGGCGGCTTCTCGAGGAGCAGGTGCTTGCCCGCCTCCAGGGCAGCCGTCGCCTGGGCCTCGTGCTCGGCCACCTCGGAGACCACCGACACCAGATCCACCCCGGGGTCGACGACCATCTCCCGCCAGGAAGCGCCGTGGCGCGGGATGGAGAACTCCCGTGCCACCGCTTCGGCCCGGGCGGGATCGCGGCTGCACACCGCCGCCATCTCGAAGCGGGGGTGCGCCGCAAAGACCGGAATCTGGACCCGTCGGGCGAACCCGGTCCCGAGGACGAGTACCCGGTAGGACGCGGGAGTCGCGACGTTCATCCGATGGCGGTGGCCGCGGCGCCGGTCATTGCCGTCTCCACGTCGCAGACAGTCTTCGGGGTCTCCCGCGTGAGCACGTCCGGCTCGCCGGTCGTGACCAGAACGTCGTCCTCGATGCGGATGCCGATGCCCCGGAAACGCTCGGGCACTTCGTCCCGGTCCACCGCGAAATAGAGCCCGGGTTCGACGGTGAGCACCATGCCGGGCTCCAGGTCCCGCCAGGTGTCCCCCTCGCGGTAGCGCCCTACGTCGTGGACGTCCATGCCGAGCCAGTGGCTCGTCCGATGCATGTAATAGGGTTTATAGGCCTCGCTCTCGATCAGCGCCTCGGGCTCGCCGTCGAGGATTCCGAGGCGAGCCAACCCTTCCACCAGAACCTTCAGGGCGGCGGTGTGGACATCGTTGAAGGTGCAACCCGGGCGGACCTTCTCGATCCCCGCGAGTTGCGCCGCGAGCACGACCTCGTAGACCGCCCGCTGATCGGGGCTGAACCGGCCGTTGACCGGGAAGGTCCGCGTGATGTCCGCCGCGTAGCCGTTGTACTCGGCGCCGGCATCGACGAGGAGCAGTTCGCCGTCCCGACAGAGGTCGGTGTTCTCGGTGTAGTGTAGGATGGTCGCATTGTCGCCGCTGCCGGCGATGGTGGTGTAGGCGGGACCGGCGGCGCCGTGGCGCCGAAACGTGTACTCGATGAGCGCCTCCACCTCGTACTCCCGCATCCCCGGCTTCAGCATCTCCATCGCGTTGCGATGGGCCTCGGCGGAGATCACCGCCGCCTGGCGCATGATCTCGATTTCGGCGCGGCTCTTGAAGAGGCGCATCTCGTGAAGGACGGCCCCCGGATCCCGGACGGCCGCCGGCGCCCGAACGCCCTCACGGATCTTTCGGCGCACGCCGTCGATCAGGTCCAGCACCTCGCGGTCCCGATCCGGATAGAGTCCGAGACGGTAGTGGAGAGTTTCGGCGTTCTCCAGGAAACCGCCCACCACTTCCGGCATCTTGTCCAAGGTGTAGGCGGCGTCCGCCCCGAAGTGCTCCTTCGCCCCCTCCGGACCGAACCGCCGGCCGTTCCAGGTCTCCCGCTCCCGGTCCCGGGGGCGCACGAAGAGAACGAACTCGTGATCGGGGTGGCCGGGCATGAAGAGCGCGGCCGCGTCCGGCTCCGGGAATCCGGTAAGATAGAAAAAATCGCTGTTCTGTCGAAAACGATACTCGGTATCGTTCGAGCGAACCGTTTCCGGGGCGGCGAAAACGAGTGCCACGCCTTCCTGCATCCGCTCCATGAAACGGCGACGACGATCTGCAAACATACGGAACTCCTTCCCAGGATCCAAGAGGGGCGGCAAGTCTAGCACGGGTTCCGGAAAACCGCCGAGCCGGGGACGGCCGCGTCGGCCCGACGACCGGCGCCCGGCCGGACGCTCAGGTGGCGAGGCGATCCTTCCAACGGCGGCGGGTCGCGTTGAAGTCCCGAGGGTCGATCCAGAGGAAGTTGGCGATCAGGCGCAGTTCGCGCAACTCCTCGGGCCCGATCTCGCCGTCCCCGGCGGCCACGTCGAAGGCGGCGTCCAGAAGCTCCCGGCGCTCGGGCATGTCGGCGGTCCGGTTGAACTCGCTGAGGAGGGCCTGGCGATCCATGTCCGCGTCGGAAACCTCCTCCACCGCACGCATCACCGGGTCGAGGAGGGAGGCCTCGAGGGAGAAGGCTTTCCCGAGCCGGTGGCGGATCCGGGCCGTCTCCGCGGGAGCGATGCCGTCCTCGGTGTCCGCCACCTTGCCCAGAACGGCGCCGAAGAGGGTGCATCGGTTGAGCTCGGCGGCCCCGATCTTCCCGCGCCACGCTCCCCCGGTCAGATCGTCCACGCGACGCAGCACGAGGTTCTTGGGATAGGCATCCAGGGCGGCGGAGCCCGCCCCGCTCCGTCGGGCGAACACCCGGCGAAAGGTCCCCGAGATCCGGGTCATGAAGGTGTCCACCGCAGATAGGGATTCCATGATGCCCCGGAGGTTTTCCAGGACCTCGCGTTCGGATTCGTCCACGACGCCGTCGGCGCGGAAGATCGCTTCGACCTCGTCGATCGCCTCACGCCGTTCCGCGTCGGTCGTGAGCTTTGTGAGCAGCTCCCGGGTGAGGACCTCGCAGCGGTCGTAGGAGACGGGCGTCTCCAGCAGCGATTCCACGTCGGAGCACTGCGCCTCGTCGAGACCGTAGGAAAGCATGAGTTCCTTGATACGATTGATCTCCTCTGGGTCCAAACGGCCGTCCGCCCAGGCCGCCGCCGCAAGGACCTTCAAGAGCGCCGTCTGTCGATCCTTTTTGCTCACTTCGTTGCTCCTCTCCGAAACCTGACGTTGGTGCTCCGAGGGCACCGACTCCCTTGCAGGGATCGGCTCCGGGCTGGTATGAAGTAGTCGAACGCACCTGTTATTCTCGAGGAAACCGAAAGGGGTTCCCGATGACCAGCGACCTTCCTCCCATTCCGCCGCCGCCACCCCCGCCCCAGGACCCCGCAGCCGACTGGATCCCCTTCGAACAACCGGGAGTGCCCTTTTTCTCGGCGCTGATCGAGACCGTCAAGCTGTTCATCGTCGCTCCCGTGCGGGCGTTCCAAAGGGTACCGGTCCGCGCGGAATTCGTGCGACCCCTGATTTACGCCGTCATCCTCGGCACGGTCGGGTCGCTGATCGGCTTCTTATGGGACAGCGCCGTCGGCGACCTCACTTCCCGATGGATCCCCCAGCAGCAGACCGGATTCGAGAACGTGGAGGGAATGGAGTTCCTTTCCGGTCTCGACGTCCTTTCCCAGCACTCCGCCTTGAGCGTATTGTTCGCCCCGTTCCTGGCCGCGTTCGGCTTGTTCGTGGGCGCGGCCCTCACCCATCTCTTCCTCATGCTGGTGGGAGGCAACATGCGAGGCTTCTTCGGAACCCTGCGCGTCGTCGCCTACAGCTCCACGTCGAACCTCTCCGCGATCATCCCCCTGTGCGGCCCTTTCCTGGGAATTCTGTGGACGCTGGCGCTGAGCATCATCGGCCTCTCGGAGGTCCATCAGATCACCAAGGGGAAGGCGACCCTGGCGGTCCTCCTCCCGTTCGTCCTCTTCTGCGGCTGTTGTGCGATCTTCGCGGTCACCGTCGGTCTCCTCGGTCGGTCCTGAGCCGGTGCCGGCCCCGGACCCCGGTGCCGCCCGGGAGCGCCGCGCCCTGGCCTGGTTGTGGCTGATCGCGGCCCTCTCCGCGATCGCCCTGCGGCCCTTCTGGCTGGCCCTGGCCGGGACCGCCCCCGTTTGCGCCTGGCACCGGCTGACCGGACTGCCCTGCCTCACCTGCGGCGGCACCCGTGCCGCGGTCGCCTTTCTCCACGGCGAGCTTCCCACCGCCTTCGCCTGGAACCCCTTGGTCACCCTCGCCGGGCTCCTCTTCCTGGTCGGCGGGCTCGCGGCACCGCTCTGGGCCCGGCGCGGGGGTCCTCTTCCCCGGATCCCGAATCCCCTGCCCCGCTCCTGGCGCCTGGCGGTGTTGGCGCTGGTCGGCGCGAACTGGCTCTACCTCGTCCTTCACCGGGTCTAGGCGTCGTGCCACGACCGGCTCGGGAACGTGCCGGAGGGTTCCGGCTTTCCCTTCCCGGAAGGGGTTGGTACTCTTGCTCCCCGGGAACGGCTCGCTCCGCCGCTTTCCACCGGGTTTTCCGTTCTTGAATTCAGCCCGAAATCAACGCCGCCGCGGCCGGAGCCCGGCGGCGCTCGCAAGGAAACAGCCTGCCATGACGACGAGCACCTTCGTACCCGGCCTCGCCGGCATCCCCGCCGCCGAGTCGGCGATCAGCTTCGTGGATGGTGAGCGGGGCGTCTTGGAATACCGGGGCATCCCCATCGGCAAGCTCGCCGAACAGAGCACCTACGAGGAGACCGCCTACCTGCTTCTTCACGGAACGCTTCCCACCGAGAGCGAGCTTCGCTCCTTCGAGCGGGACCTGGCGGCGGCTCGTCCCCTGGGCGAAGCAATGAAAACGGCGCTGGGTGCCCTACCCGATTCCGGACACCCCATGAACGCTCTCCAGGCCGCGGTCTCCACCCTCGGCCTGGTCCATCCCGCCCGCGAAGTGACCCGTCCCGGCGTGGCCGCCTCCACCGCGGTACGGCTCATCGCTCAGTTGCCCACGCTCACCGCCTTCCTCTTCCGTCGTCGCACCGGACGAGAGTTCGTTGAGCCCCGGGGGGACCTTTCCCACGCGGCGAACTTCCTTTACATGCTCCGGGGCACCGAGGCCTCGGACCTCGAGACCCGGGTCATGGACACGGCGCTGATTCTTCACGCCGACCACACCATGAACGCCTCCACCTTCACCGCCCGCGTCATCGCCTCCACGCTTTCCGACGGGTACAGCGTCGTGGCGGGAGCCCTCGGCAGTCTCTTCGGCCCTCTCCACGGTGGCGCCAATGAAGCGGTCCTGGACATGCTGGATCGCATGGGCAGCATCGAAAACGTGCGGCGGACCACCGAAACGATGATCGCCGGCAAGGAAAAGATCATGGGCGTGGGGCATCGGGTCTACAAGGTCAAGGATCCGAGGGCGTTCATCCTCCAACGCCTGGCGGAACGTCTGTTCGAGGAGGTCGGCGCTTCGCCCCGCTACGAACTCGCCTGCGCCCTCGAGGCGGTGGTGAAGGAAAAGCTTTCCGCCAAGGGCATCTATCCCAACGTGGACTTTTACTCCGGAATCGTCTACGACCGGATCGGTATCGAACGCGCGCTCTTCACCCCGATCTTCGCGGTGAGCCGGGTGGCGGGCTGGTGCGCCCATTGGCTCGAACAGCTCGGACGGAACCGTATCTTCCGGCCGCGGCAGATCTACACAGGGAACCACGACATCCCCTACGTCCCCGTCGAGGAGCGGGGCTGACCGCCCCCGACCAGGGCGGAAAGGAGTCGAACGTGGCCGACGTCAGGGAGTCCACGCTGATCACCGGGGTCAAGACCGTGGAGCTCGCCTCCTTCTCCGACGAACGGGGACGCTTCTTGGAAACCTTTCGCAAGGAATGGTTCCCGGAACGATCCTGGGAGGCCATCCAGGCCAACCGCTCGGATTCGAAGAAGGGCGTCCTCCGGGGTCTCCACTTCCATCGCCAACAGGTTGACTACTGGGTTCTGGCCGAGGGCCGGGTACGGGTCGGTCTCTACGACTTGCGCGTTTCCTCGCCCACTCGCGGCCAAGCGGAGTCCTTCGAGCTGCGCGCCGAGATTCCGCAGGGGGTCTTCATCCCGGTGGGCGTGGCCCACGGTTTTCTCGCCCTTGAGGATTCGACTCTCACCTACCTGATCGACAATTACTACGACGCGGGCGACGAATTCGGAGTAGCCTGGGACGATCCGGCCCTGGGGATTCCCTGGGACATCCGCCGCCCCGTCCTCTCGCCGCGGGACCGGGCAAACCCGCGCCTCGACGAGATCCCCCTCGATCAACTTCCGAGGTGACCGCGGGAGAACGCCCGCAGGAGGATTCCATGGACGACGATGCGTCGGTAGTGGTGGCGGTTTTCTCGAGTGCGGTCGAGGCCCGCACCGCGGCCTCGGCCCTGGAGGCGGCGGGAATCCCCTCGGTGGTCTCCGCTGACGATGCCGGGGGAGCGTATCCGTTTCTCCAGGGCGGACGCGGCGTGCGCCTCAGGGTCCGGGCGAGAGATGAGACCGAAGCCCGGGCGCTCCTGAACCTTCCTCCGAAGGATCAGGACTTGCCGGACGGGAAGGGCCCCGCCTAGGTCGGGTCACTCCCAGCGATAGAACCCTTCCCCGGACTTCCGACCGAGTTTTCCTTCGCGGACCATGCGGCGTAGGAGGTCCGGCGGCCGGAAGGCCTCGCTCTCCAGGGCGCGATGAAGGTGCGCGGCGATGGCGAGACGGACGTCGAGACCGACGATATCGGTCAACCGCAGGGGACCCACCGGATGCCGGTAACCGAGAGTCATGGCCTTGTCGATGTCCTCGGGGGACGCCACGCCCTGCTCCACCATTCGGATCGCTTCCATGCCCAGCACGACCCCGAGACGGCTGGTGGCGAACCCCGGGGCATCGTGAACGACGATGCATTGTTTTCCCAGGAGACGTCCGATCCGAAGCGCCGTTTCCACCGCGTCCTCGGAGGTGAACTCCGCCCGGACGATCTCGAGGAGAGGCATGAGATGCACCGGATTGAAGAAGTGCATGCCGACCAGGCGCCCGGGACGGCGCAGGACCCGGGCGATCTGTTCCACGGGAAGCGAGGAGGTGTTGGTGGCGAAGACCGCCCCCTCCACGGCGTGACGCTCGACGGCCTGAAACACCTCGTGCTTTAGATCGAGATCCTCGGGAACCGCCTCCACGACCAGAGCGGCCCCGGCCACGGCCCGGGCGAGATCGGCTTCGGTCCCCAGGTGGGCGAGGGTTTCCTCGCGGGAGGCGACGGTCACCTTTCCCTTTGCCACGCCCCCGTCCAGATTCGCCCGCACGCATTCCAGGGCCTCCTCCAACCGGGACCCATCGGTATCGTGGAGCACGACGTCCATCCCCGCCGCCGCCGCGACCTGGGCGATGCCGTGACCCATGGTCCCCGCACCGATCACGGCGACGTTCATGTTCCGGCTCCGGAATCATCGGCGGGATCCGCCCCCGCCCATCGCTCGTGATCGACGACGAGCACCACCTTGCCGATGTTCCGGTGGTCGTGGAGGTAGCGATGCGCCTCCCCGGCCCGGTCCAGGGGAAAGGAGCGGTCCACGACCGGGAGATATCCGTGGGAGGCGATCCCCTTCCCCAGGTCCCTGATCGCCTCGGAGAGCAGATCCTCCTGATCCCATAGCTTCAGGATGTTGACACCGAAGAATCCTATGTTGCGATCGACCAGCTTCATCGGACTCATCCAGAGCATGGGGACCACGCCTTCGGCCAAGTGCAGGAGATTCTTCTTCCGCCCCGGCGCCATGGCGCTGAATCCGTAGGACACCACCCTTCCGGTGGGACGCAACAGGGAGAGACTCCGCCGCAGGGCCTTCCCCCCTCGGGACTCGAGAACGACATCGACGCCGCCCGGAGCCCACTCGGAGACCGCCGCCGCCACGTGCCGGGTCCGGTAATTGATCGCACACTCCACACCCATCGCCTTAGCGGCATCGACCTTCACCGGTCCGCCGCAGGTCCCCGCGACACGGGCCCCGCGGGCACGGGCGATCTGGACCGCCGCGGTGCCGACGCCGCCGGTCACTCCGTGGACCAGAACCCGGTCCCCGGCGCGCACCCGGGCCATCGCCACCAGGGACACCCAGGCGGTGAGGAAGGTCACCGGGAAGGCGGCCCCCTGCTCGAAGGTCCAGCCCTCGGGGAGGGGGTACACCTTCTCTGCCGGGGTAACCACCTCCGAGGCATAGCCTCCGAACCGCGTCAGCGCGACCACCGGCCGCCCCGGAACCAGGTCCGGGGACGGAAACGGTCGCGCCGCAGCCGGATTTTTCCGGCTGGCTGGATGGTCTGCGCCGTGACGCCGTTGCCGCCGGCATCAAGACGGCGACCCTGGACCGCGCCCTCGAGGGCCTGCAA
>Ga0114931_10009446_pt1 | contig 11681 bp, 10 predicted proteins | sample 2SBtaG_FD_89579 | JGI IMG/M metagenome (GOLD analysis project Ga0114931, IMG submission 89579) | Deep subsurface microbial communities from Kolumbo volcano to uncover new lineages of life (NeLLi) - 2SBTROV14_V59a metaG | ecosystem: Environmental > Aquatic > Marine > Volcanic | place: Kolumbo...
CAATAGTGTGGAGATGGGAACGAAGTACAAGATAGAGAGACCCATTACAATTTGACTCAATCCCCAGTCTTTCCATACTTGTCATTCTCCGTGTATTTGTGAATTCGAGTGAAGTGTTACGAAAGTCCGGAAAAATGCATTTTCTGCCCCCGATATCGGACCCCTGACATCTGACACCTGACTCATGCAATTTACCAAAATGCACGGCACTGGAAACGACTATATTTATGTCGATTGCTTTGCCCAATCGGTTCCCAACCAGATTGCCGAGTTGGCGCGGACGATTTCCGATCGCCACCGAGGGGTAGGAGCGGATGGGCTGATCCTGATTTGTCCGTCGGACCAGGCCGATGCGGAAATGAGAATGTTCAATGCCGATGGAACCCCGGCGGAAATGTGCGGTAACGGAATCCGATGTGTTGCCAAATATGTCCATGATCATGGAATCGCCAAAAAGCGGACGCTGCAGATTGCTTCAGGCGGCAAAATCTACCGCATGGAACTCTCCACCCACGGCGGCCTGGTCGAGCAGGTATGTGTCGATATGGGAGAACCAATCCTGGCGGCTGCTTTGATTCCTACCACCTTGATTGGCCTCGCGGCAATGGCTGAAAGCATCGGTCCAGCCAGCCGGGTAGTCAATGTGCCACTCACCATCGGGGGAATATCTCATGAGGTCACCTGCGTGTCGATGGGTAATCCACACTGTGTGACATTTGTCGAGACCGCAACCGACGCATTGGTTCTCCAGGCGGGACCGCAAATCGAAACCGATCACCATTTCCCGAACCGTACCAACGTGGAATTCGTCGAGTTACTCAGCCCTCGTGAAGTTCGTCAGCGTACCTGGGAACGGGGTTCGGGTGAAACCGAGGCCTGCGGCACAGGAGCTTGTGCGGTCTGTGTGGCGGGATTCCTGAGCGGGCGTACCCAGCGGCAGATCACCGTACACCTTCGGGGAGGCGACCTGCAATTGGAATGGAATGCAGCGAACAATCACGTCACCATGAGCGGCCCGGCGGTGGAAATTTTTTCTGGCCAGTGGAGATCGAAATGAGCAATCCTCCCCCTTTCCTGACCCGTTGCGGTGGTTTTTTAGCCGCATCCGCCATCCACGCCTGGATGGGAACCATGGAATACAGGGCCCTTTATTACGACCCCGATGTCGACCCCATCCGTGCCAGGCAGCAACCACGCCTCTATGTATTCTGGCACGAATACATCTTAATGCCATTGTACCTGCGCGGGCAATGCGATCTGGCCATGTTGCTCAGCCGGCATCGGGATGCCGACATCCTGGAACGGGTTGCCTACCATCTGGGATTCGAGTGTGTGCGCGGATCGACCAACCGGGGTTCTATTTCGGCCCTGCGCGAACTGACGCGCCGCGGCCAACATATGCATCTGACCATCACCCCCGACGGGCCACGTGGGCCGCGCCGCCGTTTGGCCCAGGGACCGATCTACCTGGCCTCCAAACTGGGGTTGCCGCTAGTACCCATTGGCATGGGCTACGACCGGCCTTGGCGGGCTAAAAGCTGGGACCAGTTCGCCGTGCCACGCCCCTTCTCGCGCGGCCGTGCCATCATGGGACCGGCCATCTCCATTCCCCCTGATCTGGACCGATCCGCTACGGAAGCGTGTCGCCTGCGGGTTGAAAATCTGTTAAATCGGATTACCGGCGAAGCCGAAGCGTGGGCCACCTCAGGCAGGCGCCGTAAGGGCGAAGTCACCGCCCACCGCCAAGGCCGCCACCTGGGGTCCCACCAACCGGAGCCCCGTCAACTGGAGCCCCACCAACTGGAATCTCTGTTGGACAGCCCTCTTGCAACACAGCCTGCCGTCACGGGCGCGGCTGCGGAACTTCACGTGCTGGCCCTGCCAAACACGGACCAGGCAAGTGACCCGCTTTGCAAACGCGAGGCAGGGTAAATAGGCCAATACAATTCAACGCCCTTACCGTCGGGAGGTCCTATTCCTCCAGCTCCTTGACTTGCAAATTCTTCCAACGTACCGACAGTGGCTCCTGGCGTCCGCCGACTCCATGGACCTGCAAGCCGATCAATCCGCTGCCGGTCATGCCGTCGTGGAAATCGGCTCGTGGCGCGCCATTCAGCCAGGTTTGAATATGGTCGCCGCGACAGACCACGCGAACATGATTCCACTCGTTGGGCTTGTACACTTTTTTCCCTTGATCCGTAAATGCGGCCGCGTCGCCGCCATCCAGTCCCGGATACAACCAGCCGCGGCGGGCTTCGTCGTAGATCCAGGCAGACCACATGCGGTCCGGTTTGTCCGGATCAATCTCAACCTGATAGCCGTGGACACGGCCGGCGGCAATCTGGCGCGATTTGCCAGCCCACTCGACTTTCGTCGGATGCTCGTAAACGTTGCTGCGAATCTGTACGCCCGAGTTCAAGCCATCGTCGCATTTGTAATCGTACTCCAGCTCAAAATTGCCATACGCGCGTTTGGTGCAGAGGAAACTGTTGGCCGTGTTGGGTGCGGAACGCCCGACAATGGCTCCGTTTTCCACCGCGTATCGGGCCTTGCCGCCATGCTGCACCCAGCCATCCAGGTTTTTACCATTGAATAAAGACTGGCCGGCATTCGCCGGCAGTATCAGCGCGAGCCAGATCATCACAATACGTATCATGGGTTTTCCTCAATTTCAAAAAGGGTCTCAATTCCAAACCCAGTCTAGCAGATCGACGGGAAGATCGTCCACGTCCTGCGGGCTAAATCGACGAGCTTGGGAATTTGCAAACTGCCGACGCCAATGAATTCTCACCAGCGAAGCGGTGGTTTATGAAATGAAATGAGGCCCGTGCAACATGAAAATCGCTAATTTAAAGGCGCCACCGATCTCTTGCCGTTCGCGCGATTTGTCCTACAATGACTCACCAGGCACGGCCAACGTGTCTGCGCAGCGTACCCACGACTCACGGAACCCACACCATGCCACCCCCTGCGCCACCCCCTGCCCCGCCCGCACCAACCAAGGAAACTGGGCCCGCATTGGTTCTGTCGGTATCCCAGTTAACGGCCCAATTCAAGGCGGTCGTCGAGCAACAATTTCCCTCAGTCTGGGTCGCTGGCGAGATTTCAAATTTTTCGCGGCCCCAATCGGGCCACTGTTACTTCACGCTCAAGGACGACAAGGCTCAGCTACGAGCGGTGCTCTGGCGCGGCACGGCCAGCCGAATGAAATTTGATCTGCACGACGGCATGGAAGTGGTCTGCCGAGGCCGGCTCGACGTCTACCCACCGCGTGGCAGCTACCAATTGGTGGTCGAGCAGTTGCAACCCCAGGGAATTGGCGCGTTGGAATTAGCGCTGCGTAAATTGCGCGCCAGGCTGGAAGCCGAAGGTCTGTTCGACCCGGCCCGCAAACGGGCTTTGCCACCCTTTCCGCGCCGGATTGGCATGGTCACCAGCCCCACCGGTGCGGCCATTCACGATTTTCTCCAGGTACTCGAACGACGCTGGCAGGGAGTCGAAGTGCTGATTCTGCCGGTCCGCGTCCAGGGCGCGGAAGCCGCCGGGGAAATTGCCGCCGGCATCGCCCAGGCTGGACGCATTGAGCCGCCCCTGGATGTGCTGGTGGTCGGCCGGGGCGGAGGCAGTCTGGAAGATTTATGGGCTTTTAACGAGGAGCCGGTCGTGCGCGCGATCGCCGCTTCCAGGATCCCGGTCATCTCCGCAGTCGGTCATGAAATTGATGTCACCCTGGCCGACCTGGCCGCCGACGTGCGCGCCCTGACCCCCAGTGAAGCAGCCGAACGAGTGGTTCCGTCGGCGGAAGAGGTCACCGCGATTGTGCGGAATCTCCAACTGCGACTGCAGAGTTCCCTCTCGTCCCGAACCACTTCCCTGCGCAACCGATTGGACGCATTGGCCAGCCGGCCTGCCCTCAGTCGGCCGCTGGAAAGGGTCCACTTGCTCGGTCGGCAGGTAGACGAACTGGCAGGGCGGATCCATACGGCCATGCGAACAGGTTTAAGCAGACGCCAAGCAACGGTCGACTCGGTAGCAGGCAAACTCGAAGCGCTCAGCCCATTGGCCGTACTCCAACGCGGTTACAGCCTGACCTCCGACGCGGCCAGCGGAGCACTGATCGACAACGCCGAGCCACTACAAACCGGCCAGCGGCTGCGCACCCGACTGGCTCGGGGCGAAGTGGTGAGCGTCGTCGAATCGAAATCTGAAGAAAAGGGACACTCGTCGTGAAACTGGCACGCATCGGTTCGACTGTTTGATAAGGAAGCCAAAACACCCAACTTGAAATGGGGCAGTTATGGATCGGTCGCCCAGAGAAAGAGACGTTAGAGTCCGCTGTTCCTTTACTGAATTTCTGCCCCCCCAACCCAGAATAAGTTTACCGTGGCCAAAAAAAAACCAACCTTTCCTCCCACCTTCGAAGAGTCACTCGAGCAACTCGAAGCAATCGTCCGTAAACTCGAAGGGGGCCAATTGCCCCTGGCCGACTCACTGGAGCAGTACGAATTGGGAATCCGCCATCTCGGCTGGTGTTACAAAATGCTCACTCAAGTGGAAAAGAAAGTCGAACTACTCCGTGGACTCGACAGTCAAGGGAAACCGTTGACCGAATCCTTCGACGACCTCGAGGAAGAGCCCGAGGAGGGTGCCGAGGATTCCCGAGCAGTGGAAAAGGAGCCTTCCTTGGCAAAAAAAAGAGTCGCTCGCAGCCGGCGCCGCAGCAGCCCCGATGGTAAAAAGCTGCCAGCAAACCGTTCTCCGGCCCATGGCGACAAACCGTCCAACATGGACGAAAGGGGCACGCTGTTTTAAGATAGGGTAAGCTCCCCGTCCATCAAATCATTGGATCCACATTCTCCCATGAGCGCAAGCGCTACGACCAAGCTATCTCTCGAGGCATCGCTCCGCCAGCAAATCGACACGGCCCTGGAGCATTACGCGCTCTTTCAGGATGATTGCCCGTCCCAGCTGTGCGAAGCCATTCGCTACAGCCTGCTCGCACCTGGCAAACGGCTGCGCCCGCAGTTGGTCCTGCTAGCGGCCCAGGCCTGCGGCGGACAGCTGCAGGCAGCCCTGCCAGCCGCCGTGGCCGTCGAAATGATTCATGCCTATTCGCTGGTTCATGACGATCTGCCAGCCATGGACGACGATGACTTGCGCCGTGGCCGGCCAACATGCCACATCCAGTACGACGAAGCGACCGCCATCCTGGTGGGCGATGCACTGCAAGCCCGCGCATTTGAAATCATGGCGACAGAAATCGAGCCCGCCACCAAGGCGGCCCGCTGCTGTGCCGAATTGGCCCGGGCAGCGGGAGCCGAGGCTCTGGTTGGTGGCCAGGTTGCCGACCTTACGGCCGAATCGCAGCAAATCACGGCCGCAGCACTAGAAGCGATTCACCGCCGTAAGACGGGTGCCCTGTTTTGCGTGTCACTCCGGCTGGGTGCAATCATGGCCGATGCCTCCGCCCAGAAAATCGGCTACCTGAATGAATACGGCCGCCATCTGGGCCTCGCTTTTCAAATCGTCGACGACTTACTCGACGCCATGGCAAACCCCTCCAAGGCCCCACCGGAACCAGCGTCCGGCGCGCCAGCGGCGCACTCCCCGGACGCTGGTCACCACAACAGCAAGCAGCTCCCTGCTTGCGACTCTGGAAGGGCAACTCGCGATTTACAAAGGCCTCCTCGTGATTCAAGGCGGAACCACCCCGAGCCGCTCACGCCGGCAGAACACCAGATCGGGAAACGACTGGGCAAAGACCAGCAGCGAGGCAAAGCAACCTATCCGTCCCTGCTGGGGATCGAGGCCAGCAGGTGCCAGGTTCAAAGCCTGGTGACTCAGGCATGCCAGGCGCTCGAACCTTTGGGCGAAACCGCCAAACCACTCGCCAGGCTGGCTGATTTTGTCGGCCGGAGAAGCCGATAAATTGGCGCCCCGAGGTGAGAACGGTCGCGAACCGAAAAACGCATTCAGGAGAAGCGATGGAGAGGAAATTGAAACAGCTCCCCCCCCTGTTACCATCCATCAATGGACCGCAAGACCTGCGCCCCTTGTCACTGCCACAACTGGAGCAATTAGCAGTTGAAATACGCGAGGTCCTGTGCAACCTGGTTGCTTGTCGCAGTGCTCATTTCGCCTCGAACCTGGGCGTCGTGGAGCTCTGCCTCGCCCTGCACCAGACATTCGATTTTTCGCGCGACCGGCTCATCTGGGACACGGGGCATCAAATCTATCCACACAAGTTGATCACCGGCCGCTATGCCCGATTTCATACCATGCGTACCAAGGGGGGCCTGATGGGTTACCCCAATCCGACCGAGAGTCCCTTCGACCTGATGATGACCGGCCACGCGGGTGCAAGCGTGTCTGCCGCGCTGGGCTTTGCTAGCGGGGACGCCTTTTTACGACCCGCGGAAAATCGCCAAACCGTGGCGGTCATCGGCGATGGAGCATTTCCCTCGGGCATCGTCTTTGAAGCGATGAACAACGCCCGACGGCAAAGCAAACGACTGCTGGTGGTGCTCAACGACAACCGCATGTCAATTTGCCCTCGGGTGGGCGGCGTGGCCGACTACCTGGACCGCTTGCGAATGAATCCTGTGTACACGGGACTCAAGGATGAAATTCTAAAGGTACTCAACAAGGTACCCCTGCTGGGCGATCCCACCGAACGGCTGTTGGTACAACTGAAAGAAGCGGCCAAGGCCGGCCTGAGCGGCGGGATGCTGTTTGAGGAAATGGGATTCCGCTACGCGGGTCCGATCGATGGCCACAACCTGGCTCTGTTGCGTAAATACCTGAAAATGGCCCGGCGGATCGATGGGCCCGTAATGCTCCACGTGGTGACTGAAAAAGGCCACGGCTTTCAGCCTGCGGCGGACGACCCGGTCCTGTTCCATGCCCCGCCTCAATTTGAACGGCGCCGGCAGAAAATCGTGGCGATGAAAAAAACCACGACCCGCACTTTTACCCATGTCGCGGCCGAGTCCATCCACGAGCAAATGCGGGCCAACCCGCGCGTCACGGTTCTTACCGCAGCCATGTGCCAGGGCAACAAACTGCAGAAAATTCGAGACGAGTTGCCCGAACATTTTTTCGACACCGGCATCTGCGAGTCGCATGCGGTGGCGTTTGCCGCCGGGCAGGCAAAAGTTGGCATGCGTCCCATCGTCGACATTTATAGTACGTTCCTGCAACGGGCTTTCGACCAAATTTTTCAGGAAGTCGCCCTGCAAAATCTTCCGGTAACTTTCATGCTCGATCGCAGCGGTCTGGCCGGCCCCGATGGCCCAACGCACCATGGGGTATTCGATTTGGGATATCTGCGTTTGCTCCCCAACATGACCGTCATGGCCCCCGGCGATGCCCGCGACCTGCCCGCCATGCTGGAATTCGCCCTGGCCCATTCGGGCCCTTGTGCCATCCGTTATCCCAAAGGGGCCGCCATCGGTGTCGACCGGGCAACGCCAAGAGCCGACTGGGCATCCGACTCGAAAACCGCCGCCAGCCAAGAGGCCACCGGCCAAGGTCTCCATGCTCAAGACTCCCCGAGCCAAAGCGATCCTATCCGATGGGGCCAAAGTGAAGTCATTCGCCCGGGACCCGACGGTTGCCTGGTCGCTGGCGGCGCTTTGCTGGCGGAATGTGTCACGGCGGCAGACTCACTGCGGGATCAAGGGCTTGCTGTCGGAGTGATCAATGCCCGGTTTATCAAGCCGCTGGATACCGACACCATCTTGACTGCCGTCCGCGACTGCCCATTTGTCGTTACCGTCGAAGAAGCGGCCCTGGCGGGTGGATTTGGGAGCGCCGTATTGGAAACCGCAGTTGCCGCAAACCTCGACACACGAGGCTTGCGACGGCTCGGCATCCCGGATTCCTTCATTGAACATGGCCAACGCGACGAGCTCCTGGCCGACCTGGGACTGGACGCGGTTGGCATCGCCGCTACCTGTCGCCAAATGGCCGCGGCGGGAAGGATGAGAGTCCGGAGTTGAGCGTTCCTCCCTACCCATAGCATCTGGCATTGAACATGAGTTCCACCATTCCAACCACATCCCCTGGACGCCGTCCCCGAGTATTGCTGCTCGCCGATGGGAGCCGTCCGGCGATTGCCGACCAGGTGGCCAGCCTGCGGCCGGTCATCGAACGGTACTTGGACGTGGCGGGGGTTCTTCTCGATCAGACCGTGCCACTGGCCAAAGCAGACAAAACCTTGGCCAACATGAATGCGCTTGACTTTGTCGTGGTATTGGGTGGTGATGGTTCCATATTACGCGCTGCCCGACAGATGGGGCGCCAGCAATTACCGGTACTTGGAGTCAATCTGGGCAGGCTGGGGTTTCTTGCAGACCTGCGGCCGGATCAACTGGAAGCGGTTTTACCCAGGGTCGCCGCGGCCGAATACCGTCTGGTACACCATTTAATGTTTCAATGCAGGATCCTTGGGCCACAAGTTTTGGACCCTTGCGAATCCGCTGCCCCACCACCCAACATCCTGGGACTGAACGAAGTGGCCGTGCTAGCAGGTGCGCCCTTTGCGATCCTGGAGGTGCAGCTTTACGTTGACGGTGAATTGGTAACCACTTATAGTTGCGATGGCTTGATCATCAGCACGCCTGTCGGTTCGACCGCTCACAACTTGTCGTCCGGGGGCCCGATCTTGCGGAAGGATTTGCAGGCCTTTGCCATTTCCCCCATCAGTCCTCACACCCTTACCAATCGACCGGTCGTCGACTCGGCCGACCGTGTGTACGAACTGGTGGTGCCCAATCCGCATGTCGGTACGTCGCTGGTGGTCGATGGCAAGGTAATCGGTAAACTCTCGGCCGACAATCGCATCCGCATCGAACGGGCGGAATCGCAATTTCAGCTGATTGAAGTACACGGACACGGTTATTACCGCACCCTGCGCGAAAAACTTGGCTGGGGCGGCCAGCTCGATTTGGGCGCATAGCCGCCATGACCCTGACAACAAAGCAAGGATGCCCGCTCGATGAAACATCTTACTCTCTTACAGCCGTTTTCTCACCTGGCGACCCTCTTTCTGCTGGCGACATCTGCAGTGTCCCCGTTTATCGGGGTGACGGCGATCGGGGCGACGACCGATCCGGCGGCAGGCAAACCCGCCAGGTCAAAGCCCTTGGCCAATCCATCGAAGCCCGCTCCCGATACGAAAAAATGGCGACTGCGGTACAAGTTTCAAATGGGCGAAGTCCTACGTTACCGGGTCCGGCATACGGCCAATGTCCGGACCACAATCGAAGAGACCACCGAGCAACTGGAAAGTAAAAGCGACTCGATCAAGGCCTGGAAGGTAACCGATGTACTGCCGGATGGATCCATGGAATTCGTGCACGTCGTCGAACAGGTGCGAATGAGCAATCGGCGGCCCAACCGGGCGCTCACCGAGTACGACAGCCAGCACGATAAAACACCTCCGGCCGGATTTGAACAGGCGGCCCGGGCGATCGGTGTGCCGATCAGTGTGATCCGCCTGGCCCCCGATGGCCGGATTCTCGACCGCGAAGAGAAAATCCCCCAGCCGGAACATACGCCCGACATGCCGATCACCCCGCGTCTGCCTGATGGTCCGATTCGGGTGGGAGAGAAGTGGAACGAGTCCTACCAGGTGCAAGCTCAGCGAAAAAGCGGTACCAACTTGCAAATCCATACTCGGCGGCACTGCCAATTGCTCAAGGTGGATCACGGCATCGCCACCTTCAGCGTCGAGTATCAAATCTTGACACCTGTCGACGCCTACATTGAGTCCCAACTGGTCGAACGGCTCACGAAAGGCACCGTCCATTTCGACCTGGACCATGGCCGTATCGTTTCGCAGCAAATGGCCGTGAATCGACGGATACTCGGTTTTTCCGGTGGCACCAGCAGCATGCACTTTGTCGCCCAAATGGAAGAGCGGCTATTGGGACCGGAAGAAAAACTTGCCAGCAAGCCGGACGGGAGACGCTAGGGAAGAAACGGGGACAGGTCCAGTTTATATCTTCTGCTTCCTGATCAAGCGTCTTCCACCTCATGCACGATGACAATGTCGTGCACGCCGTCGGCCATCAGGTCGCAGCCTGGCCCCGCAGTTAAGTGGGAACCGCCCACGATCACGATCCGATCTCCCCGAGCCGCCAGGCCGACCCGGCAAGCCCACAGGTCGGTGAATTGAATCAGCTGTTCCACGCTGCAAGCCGGTGCGCCACGTAGCGGGGTCACGCCCCAATACAGGCACATCTGCCGTAAAGTATGTTCGCTGGTACTCACCCCGATTGTCGGGGCAAAACTCCGCTGCTGCGATAGGGCCAGTGCGGTCCGGCCCGAATGGCTGGCCACCACGACCAGCTTGGCGCCCACGACCTGGGCCATCGTGCCCGCGCCGCGGACCACAGCCCGAGTGATTTCCTGCAAGCCGTCGTTACGATCCGGATTCATTTCCCGTAGCGGCTGGTCAAGGATACTCGCCTCGGTGGCCAACGCGATTCGGTTCATCATCTCCACGGCTGCCCTGGGGTATTTGCCAATGGCCGTTTCGCCGGAAAGCATGCAGGCATCCGCCCCATCGAGGACCGCATTGGCCACGTCGGTCACCTCGGCTCGGGTCGGACGCATTGATTCTTGCATGCTATCGAGCATTTGCGTGGCGATGATTACCGGTTTGTGGAATTGATGGCAAGTACGGATGATCCGTTTCTGCTCCAAGGGCATCTGCGCCACATCGATCTCCACGCCCAGGTCGCCGCGGGCCACCATCACCCCATCCGCCTCGCTGACAATGGCTTCCAACCGGTCGAGAGCCTCCCGTTTTTCGATCTTGGCAATCACCCGGGCCGTTGAGCCGCTGGAGCGGACAATGTCCTTAAGGGTCCGGATTTCATCCGGCGTACGAACAAAACTCAGGCTTACGAAATCGACACCTGCCTTGGCTGCCCAAATGGCATGCTGATGATCTTTGATACCAATGGCGGGCACACTCAGCTTGACTTCGGGCAGATTGATACCCTGGCGGCTCCGAATAGTCCCCTGCTGCAGCACGCGCATCCGTACCCGGTCGGGCAGGCACTCTTCCACCAGCATGCTCACCGTGCCGTCGGAAAGCATTACCTGATCCCCCACGGACAGCTCCTGTACCAGCGGCTCATAGCTGGCGGTCAACTCGTTGGCCGCCGCCGACTGGCTGGTGACGAAATAAAACGTTTCATCGCGGCCGCAAAAGATGCTGCCGCCCTCAATTTCGCCCAGGCGAAATTTGGGACCTGCCAGATCCACCAGGATGGCGATGGGTTGATTCAATTCCTGGCTCACCTGGCGAACCCGGTCGACCAGCACTTGCTGCTGATCGGGTTCACCATGAGCCATATTGATCCGGAACACATCGACTCCCGCCCGAATCAGCTCCCTGAGCTGATCCTCCGTGGCACATGCCGGCCCGATGGTGGCAATGACCTTCGTCCTCGCCCGGCGCGAATAGTCCTGCAACAATTGGTATTCTTCCATAAGTTGTTCCAATGCCTTGAGCCCATCCAGCGAATCGGCTTCTGTTGGCGTAACAGACCCTTTTGGCGAACCGGTAACCGGGGAGGTCTCTGGCAAGTGGGTAGGTGAAACTGGCATCTATTGTGTTCCTTTGATGGATTGATGGGAAGGCGGAATGGAAGGCGGGATGCGGAAGG
>Ga0114931_10009447_pt1 | contig 11681 bp, 10 predicted proteins | sample 2SBtaG_FD_89579 | JGI IMG/M metagenome (GOLD analysis project Ga0114931, IMG submission 89579) | Deep subsurface microbial communities from Kolumbo volcano to uncover new lineages of life (NeLLi) - 2SBTROV14_V59a metaG | ecosystem: Environmental > Aquatic > Marine > Volcanic | place: Kolumbo...
GGGTGCGGGCATCCCCGTGGTCTCGGCCAGCGCCGGGCTGGAGGTGGGCGGCGAGCTCGGTCTGGAGGGGGCCGCAGAGGCCGGGGTGCACATCGAATGGATGCCCGGCAGGGGGCTGGACCTGAGGGCCACGGGCCGTGTCTTCGTGCAGCCGCGCTTCAAGTTCGACATCACCGGCTATGTCGACGTGGAGGCCGACCTGCTGCTGAAGACCGTCGAGCTGTACAGCAAGCGGTGGAAGCTCAAGCAGTTCGAATATGGCTCCAACCTGCGCTTCGGCATCGTCTTCCCCATCCACTATGTGGAGGGTCAGCCCTTCGCCATCTCCCTGAGCGACGTCCAGTTCGAGACGCCGCAGATCCATCCCCGCCAACTCCTCAGTGATCTGATCCGGAGGATCTGATGAACGCCCATCCGGAGACACTCAGGCTCATCCAGGAGGGCATGGCCCGTCACCTGGCGGGGGATCTGGACGCCGCCGCCCACGCCTACCGGGGTGCGCTCGCGATCGCCCCCGACAACGCCACCGCGCACAACAACCTCGGCTTCATCCTCGCCCAGCGCCAGGACTGGCAGGGCGCCCTGGAGCACCTGGAGCAGGCCGTGGCCCTGCAACCGTCGATGGCCATGGCGCACAGCAATCTCGGCCAGGCACTGGCGGCGGTGGGCCGGGTCCAGGACGGCCTCGCGCACCTGGTGCGGGCCACCTCCCTCGATCCCGGGCTGGCCCAGGCCTGGGACAACCTGGGTCGCATCCGCCTCCACACCGGCGACGCCAGCGGGGCCGAGTCCGCCTGGCGCCAGGCCTGCCGGCTCGAGCCCGACGACCCGCGCCTGCTCACCCGGCTGGGTACCGCCATCGCGGCCCAGGGGCGCCTCGACGAGGCCGTCGAGTGGCTGAGCACCGCCACCGAACTGAATCCCGGCGATGCGGATGCCTGGGCCCAGCTCGGGGTCACCCTGTTCCTGCGCGAGGACCTGGGCAGCGCCCGCAGGGCGCTGGAACGGACCCTCGCCCTGCGCCCGGACGACCCGACCGCGCGCCGTCACCTGGCCCTGCTGCACGTGGCCCGGGGCGAGCCGGACGCGGCCATCGAGCAGCTCCGGCTGCTGGTCGCCGCCCATCCCGAGGCCGATGACAGCCGTCTGGATCTGGCCGTGCTGCTGCTGGCCCGCGGCGACCACCGGGCGGCCCGCGACCACCTCCAGCCCCTGCTCGAGGCCCATCCCGAAGACCCCCGGGTGCGTCTCCATCAGGCCCAGGCCCTGAGGGCCGGGGGCGAGGAGGCGGCGGCACGGCAGATCCTGCGCTCCCTGCTGGAAGGGGGATCGGAGTACGCCCAACGGGCGCAGGAACTGCTGACCCGCTGGGCGCACTGAGCCGCGCCCCGCCCGATCAGAGCAACACGGTGACCGGTTCCAGGCGCTCCCCGGGGGGGTTGACCCGTCCGATGATGGCCACCTCGGTGTAGCCAGCGCCGTGCAGGGCCTCCACGCAGGCCTGCGCCTCGGACGCCGGGACGCTGGCCAGCAGCCCGCCGGCCGTCTGCGGATCGAACAGCAGCGGATAGCGCGGGTCACGGGCCACGGTCTCCAGGTCGTGGATCGCCCGGCGCAGACGGACGTTCTGGGGCTGCAGGGAGCTGGCGATCCCCGCCGCCAGGGTCTCCAGGGCCCCCGGCAGTGCGGGGATCGCGTCCAGCTCCAGCTCGACCTCCACCCCGGCCGGCCGGAGCATCTCCACCAGGTGGCCGAGCAGGCCGAAGCCGGTGACGTCGGTACAGGCCGTGGCCTGGAAGCGGTGCAGGCAGCGTGCCCCCTCGCGGTTGGACTGGAGCATCCCCTCCAGGGCACCCTGGATCCAGGGCCCGCGGGCCTTGTGGCGCATGTCGGCGGCGAACAGGGTGCCGGTGCCCAGCGGCTTGGTGAGTATCAGCCGGTCTCCGGCCCGCATGCCGCCCTTGCTCAGGACCTGCTCGCGGGCCACCAGCCCGTTCACCGAGAACCCCAGGGCCAGCTCGTCCCCCTCGCCGGTGTGACCGCCCACCAGGGCCGTGTCGGCGGCCTCGAGCACCTCCTGTGCGCCACCGAGGAGCTGGCGCAGGGTGTCCTCCACCTTGGACTCCAGGCCATAGGGCAGAGTCGCCAGCGCCAGGGCGGTCTGGGGCTCCGCGCCCATGGCGAAGATGTCCCCCAGGCTGTGGTTGGCGGCGATCTTGCCGAACAGATAGGGGTCGTCCACGATGGCGCGGAAGAAGTCCACCGTGTGGACCATGAGCTTTCCCGGCGGGACCTCGACCACCGCCGCATCGTCCGGGGCGTGCAGGCCCACCAGGACGTCCTTGCGGTCCACGGGCTGGAGCTCGCTCAGCGCCCGGTTGAGCAGGGTGCTGCCCACCTTGGCACCACAGCCCCCGCAGCGCATCGCCAGGGTGGAGATCTCCTTGATGGCCGCCTCCCCGGCCAGTCCCCGGGGCATAGCCACCGCCCCGCCTTCGTCCATCTCGGGCAGGTCGCGGTACTTGGCCATGAAGCGCCGGTCGATCCAGTCCTTCCAGCGCCAGACCGCGGCACCCTCCAGCGCCCACCCGGAGCGCGAGGCCACGGCATAGCGGTCCCCGGTGCTCACCAGGCTCAGAAACTGCCGCTGGGGCACGAAGGGCTTCAGGGGGCGATCGAGCAGGGCCCGGCGCAGGTTCGCTGCCAGCGGGGGCCCCTGGCGCACCGCGAACACCCCGGCCTTGGGACGGGGGTGATTGACCATGGCCGCGACGTCCCCGGCCGCGAAGACCTCCGGATGGGAGGTGGACTGCAGAAAGTCGTTGACCTGCACGAAGCCCCGCGCGTCGGTCTCGAGCCCGGTCTGCGCCACCCAGCCGGCGGCTCCGGCCCAGGTGACCCACAGGATCTCGTCCAGGACATGGCGGGAACCATCGGCGCAGTGCAGCGCCCCCGCGGCCACCTCACAGACCTGATGCTCGAGATGCAGGTGGACGCCGCGCGCCTGGAGGATGCGCCGGTAGCGGGCACGCACCCGGCGGTTGTGGGTGGGCAGGATCTCGTCCGAGTCGGTATACAGGTGAAACTGCGGATCGTCCGCCTCACGCCCGGCGACCGCGAGCAGGGCGCGCAGGCGGTGCTGGATGGCGAGCAGGATCTCGACCCCCCCGGCACCGCCGCCCACCACACCGATCCGGGTGGACCCGGGGTGCGCCAGGACGCGCCGCTGCAGGCGCTCCCAGTGGGCGACGAACTGGTCTATGGGCTTGACCGGTACCGCGTGTTCGGCCGCCCCGGGCACGTCCAGGGTGCGCGGCGCCGAACCGATGTTGACGGACAGCAGCTCATAGGGAACGGGGGGCCGCCCGCGACACAGGACCCGGCGGTTCTCCAGGTCCAGACCCACCGCCTCGTCCCGGTAGAGGCGCGCGCCGGCGAAACGGGCCAGGGGACCCAGGTCGATGTGGGTCTCCTCGAAGCGGTAGTGGCCGGCGATCAGGCCCGGCAGCATACCGGAGTAGGGAGTCATCACGTCCTTGGAGATCAGGGTCAGACGCACCCCCGGCAGGGGCTTCATTCCGAAGCGCTTGAGTACGGTGACGTGGGCGTGGCCGCCACCGACCAGGACCAGGTCCTTGACGATGGGTGTAGAGGGGCTGTGCACAGGAAACTATCCTTGCTCTGGGGTGGTCTTGAGTCGAAGCCGGGCGCGGATCCAGCGGGAGAGCACATCCACGGCGATGTTCAGGCCGGCGGTCACCACGATCAACAACACCGCCCGGTCGAAGCGCAGCTCGGCCAGGGCGTTGTCGACGAAAAAGCCCAGGGTGTGAATGCCGAGGATCCCGAGTATGGCGGTCTCCCGTATGATCACCTCCCAGCGATAGAAAAGGAAGGCGAGAAACTGCGGATAGACCCGTGGCAGCACCTCCCAGGCGTACAGATCGATGCCGCGGGGGCTGTCCGGGCGCAGGGGCAGCGAACCGGAGTAGCGACCGATCAGGTGGCCGATGATGGCCCCGTTGTGCAGGGCCAGGGCAACGATGGCCGGGACCATGGACGGCCCCCACAGCTAGAGCAGGACATAGGCGAGGATGTATTCCGGTGTGGAACGGGCGACCACCAGGGCCAGGTGCCCCAGGCGCCGCCCCCAGGGCCCCAGGAATCTCGGCGAGACCAGCGGAAACAGGACCAGGGTCAGGATGCCCGAGGCCACCAGGGCGATCATGGACAGGACCACGGTGTCGTAGATGCCCGGCAGTGCCTGATCCCTGAGCAGGCCCCACAGCCAGTCCCCAAGTCCGGACAGCGCCGTGGCGTCCAGCGTCCCCGCCGCGCGCAGGGGGTGGGGCACGATGTCCTCGGTGAGGAAGCGCACCACGTTGCTGAAGTGGATCGCGGCCCCGGCCGGCAGCACCCACAGGGCCCCGAGCAGATAGAGCGGTATCAGCCGCCCCCGCACCCACCAGCGGATGGTGGCAATGACCACGTAGAACAGGATCAGCAGGGCCGAGACCTCGGAGTAGTAGCCCTGGCGGAAGGCCGACTCCAGGTGGAAGCCCAGGGTCGGCAGGCCCACGAAACCCAGCACCGCACTGGAGCGCAGCCCGCACTCCAGGCGATAGAGGCTGTAGTTCTTGAAGTGGGTCCAGGCCTCCGGCAGGCGGGCATAGAGGAAGGCGGACAGGCGGCTGGCCCCGGTGGGGACGAGACTCAGGGGAGTGGGATCGCTCTCCTCCAGGATCTCCGCATAGACCTTGGCGATGATCCCGGCATAGGGGATGGCGATGGCGAGGACCCCGGTGAGGGGAGTGAGGCCGAAGACCTGCAGGAACAGCAGGGCCCAGAACAGCTCGTGGATCGCCCGCACCAGGGCGCAGCCGGCGCGCACCGCACGCAGGTGGAAGACCAGGGACAGGAGCAGACCGAGCACATTGGCCAGGGACACACCGAGCAGCGCGAAGGCCACGGTATTGAGCAGTGCCTCGGACAGCCGTTCGGTGGCGAAGAAGTCCGGCGTGACCAGACCGTGGAGCAGACGCCCCATCTCCTGCCAGGGGTCCAGGGTGGTGATCTCCAGATCCGCCAGGGGCAGGCAGGCCAGGGCGATGGCGACGAAGATCAGGCTGGTCCTCACCAGCGGCGAGGGCCCGGCCCGGGGTGCCAGGGCTTTGGTTTCAGTACTCAAGTCTTGGTGCCTTCATGGCGGGGCGCTACGAGGCATGTCTCCTCGAGACACGCCGCGAATACCTCCCTGTAGGCTCGACCGCGGCATCCCTGCCGCAAACGGACTCGAAAAGACACACCCCGTACCGCTCTTGATGGCGTGGACCAGGTCCGGACTCCGAAACTTGAGTCAGTAGAGGAAATCGAGATCGGGGACCTCCAGGCCGGCGGCCGGGCGGTCGAGGACGATCCGTCCCGCCTTCAGGGCCACGATACGATCGGCATAGGCCAGGGCCAGAGGGAGATCGTGCATGGCCAGCAGCACCGTGTCATAGGCCGCGTTGATCGCCTCCAGCACCACCCGCGACTGTCGCTTGTCCACGGCCGACACCGGCTCGTCCCCCATCAGGACCCGGGCGCCCTGGTGCAGGGAACGGGCCACGGCGGTGCGCTGCTGCTGTCCACCCGAGAGCTGGGCGACCGGGACGAACAGCTTCTCGGCCCCCAGCTCCAGCCGCTCCACCAGGGCGCGCACCGCCGTCACCTCGCGCTGCAGGGGGCGGACCAGATTCAGCAGATTGTATGCCGTGCCATGACGATGCAGGGCACCCATATAGATGTTGTGAAACACCGACAGCGGTCGCACCAGACCCAGCTCCTGGGGGACCAGGGCCGTCTCGGCGGGCCGTTGACCGTAGAACAGTTTGAGCAGTGTGGACTTCCCCGCCCCGCTCCTGCCGACCAGCGCGACCCGCTCCCCGGCCTCGATGCGCACGGAGACGTCCCTGAGGACCTCGCGGCCCTCGTAGCGCACACTCGCCTTGCGCAGCTCGAACATCGCGCCTCGCGGCCCGGCCTCAGTCCAGCAGCCCGATGGCGCGGGCGGTCTCCGCGATCGGGGCATAGTCCGCGTTGCTGGCCGGTATGAAGCGGCTGCGCGGAAAGGACGCCAGCAGATCCGGATCGTCGAGTTCCAGCAGGGCCTTGCGGACCCGGTCCTTGAAGCCCGGGCCCCAGACCGCGTCCACGTCACCGCGGATGGTCCACTGGTAGTCCGGATAGGGCGGGGTCTCCCAGATCACCCCCACCTTGGCGGGGTCGATCCTGCCCGCCTTCATCTCGTTGTCCCAGACCTTGAAGTTCACGGCACCGACGGTGTAGGCCCCGGTCTGCACCAGGGCGATGGTGCGGGAGTGGTCCCCGCTGTAGCCCACCCGCCGGAAGACCTCGTCGGGGGATTTCCCGAAGTGTCTGCGGATATAGTACTCGGGCATCAGACGCCCGGAGGTCGAGCCCTTGGAGCCGAAGGTGAAGCTCTGACCGGCGATGGCGTCCGGAAATCCCTCCCCCCTCTTCAGGCCGGTCCTGCGATTGGCGATGAAATAGGTGACGAAGGCGCGGTCCTCCGCCCCCTGGGCGATGGCCTGCGAACCCGGCACGAGTCCCCGCGCCTGGACCCCGGACAGCCCGCCGAACCAGGCCAGCTGGACCTGGTCGTTGCCAAAGGCGGTGACCGCGGCGGCATAGGACTTCACCGGGATATAGCGCACGGCCACGCCCAGGCGTGCGGAGAGGTAGTCTGCCACCTTGTCGAAGCGGCTGCGCAGGCGGGTCTCGTCCTGGTCGGGGATGGCAGTGAAGGAGAAGGTCGGCGCGGCCTCGAGGCCGAGACTGCACAGCACGAGCATGGACACCAGCACTAATTTGGCGAACATCGAGACTCCTGTGTATCGGTGGGTAAGGGGGTTGAGCGGGTCCTCGGGCGGCAGACGACCGGCGCCGCCCCTCAGTCCGCTGTCGCACAGGTCCGAAAGCCCGCGAAGACGTCGCGGCGCTCGGGCCCGAAATAGTTGCGGTAGGTGGCGTTGACCATCCGGGCGCGGCTGGTCCAGGCCCCGCCCCGCAGGACCCGGGTGGTGCCGAACAGGGGCTGAGAGTATTCGCGATAGGCGTCGGGTGCAAATCCCGGGTAGGGCCCGAAGGTGTCCGCCGTCCACTCCCAGACGTTGCCCAGCATCTGCCGACAGCCGAAGGCGCTGTCCCCCGCGGGCAGGGCGGCCACGTCCACACAGCCCAGGGCCCGGCCGTCCAGGTTCGCCCGCTCCGGGCCCGGTGGCGCCTCGCCCCAGGGGTGGCGCCGTTTCCGAGGGGCCAGGCGGCCGCCATCCGGCTCGCCGACCGCCGCCGCCTCCCACTCCGCCTCGGTGGGCAGACGCCGGCCGGCCCACCGGCACCAGGCACTGGCCTCGTGCCAGTTGACGTGGACCACCGGCCGGTCCGGTGCCAGAGGCCCCCACGCGTCGAACTGACGCACCTCCCAGGCCCCGCTGCCCTCGCGGCGCCAGTAGACGGGGTGGTGCGCATCGGCCGCCTCGCGCCAGCCCCACCCGGCCTGGTCCCAGAACTCGCGGCGCTGGTAGCCGCCGTCCTCGACGAATGCCATGAATTGCCCGTTGCTCACCGGCGCCCGCGAGATCCTGAACGGGGCGAGTTCCACCGGGTGGGCCCACTTCTCGTTGTCGAACAGAAAGGGTGCCTGGGGCGGGGCACCCAGCATGAAGGTGCCACCGGGCACCTGCGCATCACCGGACAGCCCTCCGGCCTCCCCATCGGCCGAGGGGGCGCGCGCCCGTGCCGCAGCCAGCCGCGGTCGCGGATAGGCCAGGGTCTGGCGGGTCCACAGGAAGGCCTCGTCGTGCATGTCCTCGTGAAAGGTCGCGAATTGATAGATGAAGCTGTCCTGCTCGCTGGCCAACGCCCCTTCCAGGCGCCCCACCAGCGCCTCGTGGACCCGGCCCATATAGCGCAGGGTCTCGTCCAGGGGCAGCAGGGGCAGGTCCCAGCGTGTATCATGGGCGATGGCGATGGAGTCGTAGAGCCGGTCACCCTGCTCCAGCAGCGGGGCATGCCCGTAGAGCCGCCGCAGGATGAAGTTCTCGTAGAACCAGGCCACGTGGCCGACCTCCCACAGCATGGGATTTACGGTGGGCAGGCGGGGCCCGATCAGCTGGGCGCCGTCCAGGTCCCCGAGCAGCTCCAGGGTACGGGAACGGGCATCCTCCAGGATCTCTATGAGGTGGGCGGTGGAGACGCAGCGGGTCATGATCGGCTGCGCGCCAGGACATCGCGCGGGTCGGGCCACGGGCGGCTCGACGCTTCGCTGAAGAGACCTGTCGCACCTGGTTCTTGGGTTTTCAGGATGCGTGGACCTGGGTGCAGGACAAGGCGGACATGCGCTGGCATATCACTCATATGGCGTAACTACTCGCCCACGGCGCGCCAAGAGATCGCATTTTGCCACTGAGCCACCGATATTGTTGGTCTCTTCCGGGGCCGTTTCTTCCGGAAGAGACCAACAATATCGGTGGCGGCTCCTGCAGGGTGCGAGCGGTTACCATATGGCGAGCATTTCCAACGCTGTCATGCGCTCAGAGACGCGGGGCCTGGAGGCCGAGATATCAGGTGCGACAGGGATATCATCTGGACGGCGCTTCCGGGACAAGGGACGAGATGAAGATTAGCCTGATTACGCCAGCAAATAAACAGTCCCGGGCCGGCAATCGCACCACGGCCGTGCGCTGGGCGCGGATCCTGCAGGAGCTGGGACACCGGGTCACGGTCGCGGTGGAATACGATCACCAGCCGGCGGACCTGATGGTGGCCCTCCACGCCTGGCGCAGCGCCGGGTCCATCGCGGCCTTTCGCGCGCGTCACCCGGACCGGCCGCTGGTGGTGGCCCTGACCGGCACCGACATCTACCGGTTCATCCACAGCCACCCGCAGACCACCCTGCGCTCCATCGAGCTGGCCGATGCCCTGGTCGGACTCCACGACCTGGTCCACGAGGCCATCCCCGAGCGCTTCGGGTCGAAGCTGGAGATCATCTACCAGTCCGCACCGCCGCTCCCCACACCGAGACGACCGGCCCGGCGCCACTTCGACGTGTGTGTGATCGGTCATCTGCGCGACAAGAAGGACACCCTGCGCACCGCCCTGGCCGCCCGCGAGCTGCCCCCGGAGTCACGGATCCGGGTCATCCAGCTCGGCAAGGCCCATACCGAGGCCTGGGCCGAACAGGCGCGCGCCGAGCTGGCTCGCAACCCCCGCTACCACTGGCGCGGCGAGGTCCCGGGCTGGGCCGTGCGCCGGGAATTCGTCAAGACCCGGCTGATGGTCCTGAGCTCCATCATGGAGGGGGGGGCCAACGTGATCTCCGAGGCAGTCGTGGCGCAGGTGCCGATCGTCGCCTCCGATATCCCGGGTTCGGTGGGGCTGCTGGGCCCGGACTACCCCGGCTATTATCCGGTGGGAGACACCGCGGCCCTGACCGAGCGCCTGCGCCAGGCGGAGGCCGAGCCCGCCTTCCTGGAGGCCCTGAGCGCACACTGCGCGAGCCGGGCCCCGCTGTTCAGTGCCGAGCGCGAGCGCGAGGGCTGGCGCCGACTCATCACCCGCCTGAGCTAGGAGTGTGTCCGGGACATGGGGGCGGAGATTCACGCCTTGATTCGAACGATTGCGCCCACCCTCAGCTTGAGCTGGAAAGATCGGCACCGCCTGGGCAGTGCCCCTGGTGAGCCCTGGGGCCAGGGAAGGCGTAAGCATTTGCGCCCCGCACCGGTCTAGGTGGATATCAAGTCACTTGGGCGGGAGCTGTTCAGTGATCAGAGGCCAGTGGATCCTAGGGTGTGTGCTCGCCGGCGCGGTCGGCGTGGTGCAGCCGGACCCCGCCTCCACGACCCATCATAGCGAGCTCGGGCTCTACCTCTCCAACGAGGGTCTCAGCCGGCTGGATCCGCTGACCCTGGCCCCGGTCTGGACCGCCCTGCGCGGCCTGACTGTCTTTGAACCGGTATGGGCCGGCGACGCCCTCCTCGTGGGCAGCTCCGACGGCATCTATGCCATCGATCCAGAGAGCGGCGCCACGCGGTGGCACCTCACCGCACAGGCCCCGCGCTACACCCCCGTCCCGGCAGGAGACACCCTCTATGTCGCCGGCGCCGACGGCGAGCTCAGCGCCGTGGACCTGACTCGCCGTACCGTGAGCTGGACACGGCACTTCCCCCCCTGGGTCTATCCGCCTGCAGTCGTCGACGGCCGGCTGATCGTCACGGGCGGGACCCGGGCGCTGCACGCCCTGGACCGGGAGACCGGACGCACCGTGTGGACCACACCCCTGGACCAGGAGGCGGTCTACCGCCCCGTCGTCGCCGGCCCCCACCAGATCGCCCTGACGACATTCAGCGGGGCCGTCCACCTGGTCGACAGCCGTGACGGAACCGTGCTGTGGACGGTCACCCGGACAGTACCCAGTCTGTCACCCCTGCCCGTTGGGGCGATGCTCGTGGCGGTCACCCTCGATGGTGAGCTCTTTGGCATCCGGACAGCGCTCGGGACCCTCTCGTGGATCCGCAGCCTGGGAGGGAGGGTGACCCAGGCCCCTGCCCTGATCGGCGGGCACGTCATGGTCTGGAACGACGAGGGGGACTGGCTTGATGTAGACCCCGTCAGCGGGGCCGGACTCGAGCCGGTCACGGGCGGGCCGGTGTCCTGTCCGCCTCATGGGGGGCGTAGTGAGAGCGTGACACAGCGAGGCCGATTTCCAGGGCATTCGAGGGGCATGCCAGGCGCCACGCAACAAGAGGGATCGAGACAAGGGACCGCTGTGGCGCCTTCGCAGCAGCTTCATCATTGCTCGAACGGGGCCCTGGCGGCGCGCCTGGCCGCGGGTGCCATAGAGGGCGAGGTATACCTGATCGGGCCGGGGGGTGGATGACCCCGGGAAGACACTGCCGACATTCAACCCTGCTGAGGAGGTGACCCATGAACAGAACACGAGCTTTCCTGTTGCTGGCTGCCAGTACCACCCTGATCAGCGGCTGCCAGAGCGCGCCGCGGATGACCGGAGAGGCCGATACCATGGCGTTTGGCGGGCCCTCGAGCACGGACTACGCCCAGCGGCTGTGGGAGCAGATGGTCGAGCACCAGCTGGCGGGCGCGCACGCGATCTACTCGGTGCCCTACAAGGGCACGCACCCCCATGGGGCGATCCTGGACACCATCGACACCACCCTGGAGGTGGGCGGTCACAGGGGGGAGATCATCGTCAAGCGCAACTATGGCGGCCCGGGGGTCAGCAAGCAGGCCGTCGCAGACGATCCACAGCGCTGGCTGAAGGCGATCACCGTCATGTACCGGCGTGAGGCGGGATACGATCCGCAGGACAAGGACTGGTTCTGGGTGAAGTACGCCCCGGACGGAGGCGTATTGAGCAACCCGAAGGGTATGAAACTCGCCGGACGGGTCGCCAAGGGCATGGCCCAGGGCTGCATCGCGTGCCACACGGGCGCACCGGGCGGCGACCTGGTCTTCAATTCCGACCGCTTCGGATACAGATAAGGCGATTGCCGGAAAATCACGTACCAGAGTGCGCAGGATTTTGGTTCGCCTTCAAGGCGTGGCAATAGGCGCATAGTCGAACTATGCAACTGTTGCCACAACGCCGGAGGCGGGCGAAA
>Ga0114931_10009448_pt1 | contig 11680 bp, 9 predicted proteins | sample 2SBtaG_FD_89579 | JGI IMG/M metagenome (GOLD analysis project Ga0114931, IMG submission 89579) | Deep subsurface microbial communities from Kolumbo volcano to uncover new lineages of life (NeLLi) - 2SBTROV14_V59a metaG | ecosystem: Environmental > Aquatic > Marine > Volcanic | place: Kolumbo...
ATCATTCAGTTCGAGGTGAAAGAGAATGGATATTCAATTGGCAGTTCATTGGGGGGTGTCCCCCCAAACCCCCCTGAGTCTCTGTTAGGCCCCCTTTAGGGGGCTTCCTTAAGCCACCTGCTCTGCAGGTGGTCGCTGACTTCGATCCAGTAGCAAACGGGAGAGTTGTGGTTCGGCTTAGAGCGCGCCCTCATCTGTCAGATCGAGATCTTTCGCAAATCGGGCCGCGCTGTAAATTCCAGTTAGAATCAGCACACCGCCCAGAATTTTTAGCCCGCTTAAGCCTTCGTGAAAAAGCAAATAAGCCATGATCGTACAAAGTAACGGCTCGCCGAGCAGACTGACCGCGATAGTACTGGTACTGATCCATTTCAATGCCCAGTTGTAGCTGGAGTGCCCCACCAATTGGCTGATCATGGCCAACCCAAAGAAGGCAGCCACCGTTCCATTGCTGTAGCCAATGAGTGGCAATTTGAGGATCATAACCAGAACCAAAAGTATGCTTGCCGCGATGCAATAACAGACAGTAATGTAGGCCAAAAGAGAAATCCGCTCCCTTATGTTACGACCGATGATCAGGTAGAACGTGCCAAACAGGCTTCCGGCCAGGGCCAGCAGGTCGCCCCGCCAAGCGCCTGGATCGGTGGAGAAGTCACCGTAACCGATGAGGATACCACCAGCCACGCATACAGCGATACTAGCAAATACGCTTCTGGACATGTGGTCCTTGGTGAACAGCGGAGCCAAAAGGGCTACCCAAACCGGATTGGTATTTACGAGCACCACGCTGTTCGCTACCGATGTATAATTCAAGGATGCAATCCAGGTGGTAAAATGCAGGGCTAGAAACAATCCTGACAGCGCGGCGAGTTTCAGGTTGCGGTTCGAGAGCGCGAGTAACTCATCTTTCCCCTTCCACCATGCAATAGGTATCAGAACAACTGCCGCGAGGCCCACCCGGTACGCTGCGATGACTAGTGAAGGTGCGTCGGCCAGGCGTGCGAAGATTGCCCCAGTAGAAACCGCGAGCACACCACTAATAAGGGCGAGATAAGGATTGAACCCTGGTGGTATGCCTGCACTTGGGTCGTTGATCGTCATGGTCATGATAGGCTAGCTGAAGCAAGGCAGTAAATCCTCCAGGTGGGCAATCACCTGGACGGCATCGGCTAGCTGAGCCGGCAAGGTCTCGCCTTCCAGCACAAAGGTGCGCATGCCCGCAGCCACCCCGGCAAGCGCTCCGGGCAGGCTGTCTTCGACCACGGCACAGTGCTCGGGTGCCACGCCCAGCGCCTCGGCGGCATGCAGAAACAGGGCCGGGTCCGGTTTCCATTTGCCAATGTCGTAGGCGCTGAAAACCCGGTCGCCAAAATAACGCGACAGTCCGGTGACGCGGAGGTTTCGTTCGATCTTTTCCCGTGGTCCGCTGGAAGCAAGCGCATAGGGAAGCTGCAAACGCTGGAGCACCTCATGGGCACCGGCCATTGGCTCCAGGCGATCTTCAAACACCCGCGCACACCGTATCCTGAAGTCCGGCTCAAAGTCATTGGGCAGCGCGTGTCCAAGCCGCTGTTCCAACACAGCAATGCAGTCGGCCATCTTGCCGCCCTTGAAGCGGCCTAAAGCTTCTTCCGGGGACATAACCAGGCCATATTGCCCAGCGCATTCCACCAGGACCTCCATGGCCAGCATCTCGCTGTCGACCAGCGTTCCATCACAGTCGAACAGTACCACGCGTATATTCATGGGCCAGGCTGCGCGCGTTGTGCTATCAAGGAACCATATTAGGGAATCGGCCACATGTGAGTTCCTCTGGCCACTGGCCACTCAACTCTCAACTAACCCACCAGGCTCTTCGAGTGCTGCTGGACTTTTTTGATGGCCGCAACGATTTCATGCATATCCTGGTCGTCCCCCAGTAAACAGTACTGAGGCACCCAGTAATCCTCGGTGGCTGCCCGCAGGCTGTTGGGAAAGGAGGCGTGCAGGAAGGCGTGCGCCTCGGCCGCGTGGTCCGGGCAAAGACGCGTTTTGTACGCCCCGTTCTGGAACATATCGAGCTGGTGCACTTGTGGGTAGGCCGCCTGGTTGGGAATCCCTTCGGCGTTCATTGCCTCAATGAACCGAGCGGTCGAAATGCCGGCAAATTCCTGGCTATCGAAGTGCAGGATGTAGGCGTAATGGCCGTTGCGCGTACAGCGGCGGTCGCGTGCCTGGGGGGTAATGCCAGGCACCTCGGCCAGCAATTGGTCAAGTAGTTGGCCATTCTTGTCACGGCGGCGTGTCTGCTCGTCGAGCCGCTCCAATTGGGCCGAAAGGATGGCGCCCTGCCATTCACTCAGCCGGTAATTGGAACCATACGCATAGTGGCTGTAAAACCATTCACCCGGCAGGCGGCCACAGTCGTGCACTGAGCGGAGTTTGCATTCCAACGCATCATCGTTGGTAATAAGGATGCCTCCCTCACCGGCGGTCATCAGTTTACTGGACTGAAAACTAAAGGTGCCGGCGCTGCCGAACGTGCCCACCTTGCGGCCATTCCACTCACTGCCATGGGCATGGGCGCAGTCTTCCAGCAAAAACAGGCCACGGTCGCCCGTCAGTCGGGTCAACCGGTCCAGGTCGGCCGGATGACCGCCCAAGTGAACGGGAATGACGCCCTTGGTACGGGGGCTGATGGCCGCCTCGACCAGATCGGGATCGATGCACTCGGTGTCACAACAGATGTCGACCATCACCGGCATCGCCCCGCAAAACAGGACCGCGCTGGCGGTGGCGACAAAGGTTGCGTCGGGCACAATCACCTCATCGCCCGGTCCCACCCCCAATGCTGCCAGGGCCACTTCCAGGGCATGGGTGCCGTTGGTGATCGCCAACCCATGTTTGGCTCCGTGAAAATCCGCGAAGTCCTGCTCGAACTGGGCAACTCGCGTTCCATCGGTTCGCCACCACTGGCGGCTTTCCAGCACTTCGGTGAGCGCCTGTTGCTCATGCTGGTCGTAATGGGGCCAGGGGGGGAATGGTTTTGATTTGACGGCCGTACCGCCAAGCAAAGCAAGTTGAGACATCGTATGAACCTGGAAAACCTCTGGCATGGTCGAGGACTGGTAGAATTTGATAGTTCCGTTGTAGCCAGGAAGCCATCAAAGTCGCTATCGAAATCGAGATAGACTGGTATTACTCGTTGTCGGGCAATCGGCGTACTTCCAGGTTGCGGAAATAGGCGGTGCTGCCCGGATCGTGCGCTTGCAAGGCAAAGGTTCCGTGGCTGAGTTTCACGGTTCCTTCCTTGCCTTCCGGTTCGGTGTAGTCGATGACCACGTTGCCATTGAGCTTGACGATGACGCGTTTGCCTCGGACGATGATTTCCTGGACCCACCAGACGTCGTTTCGCAAGCCGACTTTTTCGATGTCGTCCTTATAAATCTTCACGGTATTGTAGAGGCTGCCCGATTTGACCGGATCTCCATGCGAAATGTTGACCTGCGATTCATAGCCATGCTGGGGCCAGCCTTCGTCCAGCCATTGGGTATGAAAGTAAATGCCCGAGTTGCTGTGTGGCTTGGTTTTGACTTCCGCCCGAAAGTGAAAATTCTTGAAGTCGTTGTTTTTGTTCATATAAAATAGATGGCCCCGATGACCATTGACAACGATCGCGCCATCCTTGACGGTCCAATCCTCTGGGTGCTCATTGGGTTTCCAGTCGCCCAATGTCTTGCCGTCGAACAGCGAAATCCAGCATTCGCAATTGGGACATTGCGCACATTTTTCGCATTGGCCGCCGTCGGCGCGCACGCGCGTCCCGGTGAAGCCTGGCTCGCCCAGGAAGCAAGCGGCCAACAGGCAGGGTACGAAAATGGTTAAAGCATTACGGTTCATGGGGTGACTCCACGGGGTTAAAAAGTAGGTGGTTCCAAGAAAGGCCGATGAAGCCGACCTGGCGGGCGTGCTGGCAGTTAATAATATCGGTTTCCGGGCGGCTTATCGCCCTGGGCCCTCATCGGGCTGCGTGACAATTGGGAAGTACTGAAAGATAGGATCAGGCCGGCAAGGATCCGCGTAGAAAAAGCTGCCGTGTGTTATCGATCCAATCCTAGGATTTACCACGATTTATCTCCTTTGCGCGTGCCGCACAGGGCGACTTCGATACCCAGGGCGTGGGCCATCGCGGCCTTGATTAGCAGTGCTCGATCCGCATCCGTGGCGCTATTCGCGTACGCCACTTGGATATGATTGGATTTGTGCCGACCCATCAGTTGGTCACGGGTCATGCCATAGGTTACCGCATGCATGATGGGCCACTGACGGGTTGTCTCGTTCCAGCGCCGTTCGGTTTCTTCGGGCGGCAACGCGACGACACCGGCTCGGCCCAGATCCATTTTCAAACGGTTCGACTCGATGTAAATTCTCGACCAGACAATCTCGCCGGGCTTGGAGATGCCACGCAAGGTGCTGCCGCCATTGGGGAAATACATGGCTGGTTGACGATACCCGTCGGCGTATTTCCAGCCGCCAAAATGGGCGGGGGGGGCAGCTCCGCTGATCAAAAAAACCCAGACGTAATCCGGGCACGTTTTCGACCGGTCCCAATCGCCCCAACGGATGTCGTGTAGCGTGTTTTCCACCGGTTGCCCCATCGCTTTGTGGACCCGATGGGTGAGGAGACCGTCGAGTCCCGCACATTCGTCTACTTCATTGAAATGGGGGATCGCCTCGCCCCGATACAGCGTCTTCCGTCCGTCCCGACTTTTCACCGGTGGGCGCTCTTGATTGTTGAGTGTGCCCTCCACCAGATCACTGGCGGGCATCAGGTCCTTGAGACCCTGTTGGTACTGAATGCCGATCGTGTCACAGCGAAAGTCGTCGGCAATTCGTACCGCGGCAATGTACATTTTACATTGCACGAGAATTTGGTAACTGGTCAGGTCTGTTTTGTGTTTGGGGCCGGTATGGAAGGTCATGCCTTTTTTTTCCATCCAGCGCCGTACTGCCTCGGCCTCCGCGTCGGTGACCTGCTTCGCTTCGTAATAGAGGGCCGACTGGCTGAGCCGTTCCTTGTAAACACCCGTGGGATTGAGCAGATGGTCGGGAATGATTGCGTTGTACATGCCCATGCAGCCCTCGTCGAAAACCCCCATCACGCCTTTATCGGTCTGTAATTGGATTGCCAGTGCTTCGCCCAGCTTGCGTAGCTTGGCCGGTACCGAGACATCTTTCCAACGCGTCACGTGGCGGGCCGGGTGGGAGCATTTACCTGTGGCGAGCCATTTTCGCAATCCACGACAAAAAAGTTTGTCGGTAAAATCGGCGCTCCATAAGGTTGAATATTTGACTCCCGCTTTGGTGAGCGAGCCATTGAGATTCAACATGCCGACCAGACCGGGCCATTGGCCCGACCAGTTGGCGACCGTGAGGATAGGACCACGGTGGGAAATCAGACCACTGAGTAGATGGTGCGAATACTGCCAGACCGCTTCGGCTACGATCAGCGGTGATTCGGGATGGATCTTACGGAATACTTCCATGCCCTGTTTTTGCGAGCTGATAAAGCCATGTTTTTCTCGCGGATTGTACTTGTGGGCACGTTCCACCGAATAGCCTACCCGTTTGAAGGCCTCGGCCAGAGCACCTTCCATGGTCTTTTGCGCCTCCCAGCAGGCCTGGTTGGCGGAAAGTCGCAAATCGCCACTGGCAACCAGAATGATCGTATTCTTTGCGGGTTTCGGCAGAACCGTCGGCTTGGGGAGGGTGTAAGAAGCTGTGTTACTCATTCGTGGAGGGCCTATGGATTGGCATGTTTGAATCTTGAATTGCGAATGTGCGCCAAACACGGGTGCTTTGTCAAATGAATCTTTTGCGTGGCCACACACTTGCAGGCCTGTCCTGCCGGGAATGGCTCCCGCAGCTCCCTTGGCCAGATATTACGTTGCCAGGAATTCCGCCAACTTGCGGTAAGCTGCGTATACGGTGCTGTAGGTATTATGGGCATCTTTGTCAGGATGTACAACGACGGACTCGCGTGGATTGCCCTGGCCCTTGCATTTCCGCGGAGGATCGCCTGATCCGGGATCGCTCGGCCCTCCTGGTCCGTCCGATTTGGGTTTGTCTGATTTGGGGCCGGCCATTGCCTGAATCGCTTCCGCGGTCGATTGGAACGGACTGGCCTGCGGGCCCGCGGCCAGAACGCCCAAGATGGCCGCTCCCAGGGCGGGACCCTGCTTGGAAGGGTGGATGGCGATCGGCTCGCCCAGAACGTCCGCGTAGATTTTCACCAGCAGGGGATTATGATGGGGCAAACCACCCGTGGCCACCAATTTCTCGACCGGCACGCCGCTGGCGCGGAGGATTTCTACAATCCAGCGTACTCCACAGGCCGAAGCTTCTAGCAATGCCCGGTACATGTGATGCGCGCCATGGCTCAAAGTCAAGCCGGTGAAAGCACCACGCAGGGAACCATCCATCAGCGGAGTCCGGCAACCATGAAACCAATCCACGCACCGCACCCCTTCCGCCCCGGGAGGTAACAGGGCGGCCTGCTGGGTGAGCTGGTCGAAATCATCCCTGCCAACCATCCGCCGCAACCAGTCAAACGCATCGCTCACCGCGGCCTGGCCCGTTTCGTAACCAAACATTCCGGGCAGGATACCTCCTTCGACCACGCCGGCCACGCCAGGAACCGCTCGTTCCTCACGCGCGTTAAGCATATGGCAACTGCTGGTCCCCATCACCATGACCAGGGTGCCAGGGTCCGCGACTCCCGCGCCCGGTACGCCCGCGTGGGCGTCGATGGTTGCTGCACTGACCGGCAAGCCTGCCGGCAGGCCTAGCCGGTTGGCCAGCTTATCACACAAGCGGCCCGCGGCAACGCCGGGAGCTAGCAGGCGGCCAGGCATTTTACTGGCCACCACGTCGGCCATTCGAGGATGGAGGGCCGCAAAGAATTCAGGCGCAGGGTAGCCTTCGGTGCCATGCCACATCGCCTTGTAGCCGGCCTGGCAAGTCGATCGGGGGAGGTCGCTTGCGTCTCCGCCGACAAGTTGCCAAACATACCAGTCTCCAGCTTCAAGCCAGACATCGGCAGCCTCATAGATGGCGGGTGCGACTTCCAGGGTCTCCAAGACCTTAGGGAAAAACCATTCCAGGCCGATGATCCCGCCATAGCGAGCCAGCCACGGTTCTTGGCGCTGGCGGGCCAGGTGATTGATGCGTTGAGTTTGCCGCTCGGCACCGTGATGTTTCCACAACTTGGGCCAGGCAAATTTCTCTGCGGAAAATTCCTCGAGCAAGCACAGGGGGGTGCCATCCCGTAGGGTCGGCAGCATGGTGCAGCTGGTGAAATCGACACCGATGCTGAGGACCGCCCCGGCACGATTTGGCCCTGCCTGTTGGACCGCTTCGCGCACGGCTTGGGCCGAACTGTCGAGCCAATCTTGTGGATGTTGAAAAGCGAAGTTCGGGGGGAGCTGCTCGCCCGTGCCCGGAAGCTCGTCGGTGATCTGACCATGCGCGTACGAGGCAACCGCCGAAGCCTGTTCGCGACCTTCCAGGTCGATCAGCAGGGCGCGCACGGACTCGGTGCCAAAGTCCAATCCAAGAGCCAGCTTGTTTGTTTCGGGCATGGATGTTTATTCTATCTGCGATTCGTATAGCCTGCCATGACGGTTTGAATTCCTGTTGCCCTCAGTCGGCCGATTTGTTCCAAACGCTGTTGCACAATTCGACGTTCCGCCCGTTGGAAGCTGTGTAGGGGAGGGGCCATACAGTCGTTGCAGATCTCCATGCAGGAAAGGGCGCATTTAATTCCCTTGATGACCGCCGAGTCGTGTCGGCCGATGGAATACAGCAACTGGCTGATCTGGAGGACATCCTCATGCAGCTTACGGACCTGTTGCAGGTCGCCCAGCCGGTCTGCTTCGTACAAATCCACATAGAGTTGTGGAAATATATTGGCTCCACCACAGACACCTCCCATGACCCCTGCACGCAAGGCGTCCGCCAGGAGTTCTTCCGGTCCAGTCATTAGAGTCCAGTCCGGACGTTTAGGAATCAGTCGGGTCAAGGCCGCTGCATATTCCAAATCTCCCGAGCTGTCCTTGATGCCAATCACTTTTTCCCAGGAAAGTATTTGAGCGATGGTTTCGGGTTCGAAGTGGACCTTGGTCAGGGCGGGCATATTGTACAAAACCAATGGCAGGGGCAGATCTTTCACCAACTGTTGGAAATAATCCAGCAGTTCAGGCTGCGCAATCCGGTAGTAATGTGGTGCGCTGCTGACGACCGCATCGGCTCCGTCATCCGCCGCGAATTGTGCCAGGTCAACCGACGCAGCGACCGATGTATCGGTAATGCCCACCAGCACCGGCACCCGGCCGGCCACCTGCCTTACCGCGGCTTCAATGGTTCGATGCCGGAGGGTCTGGCTCAGGCTGGGACCTTCTCCGGTCGTACCCAGGATAAATATCCCATGAACGCCTCCGGCGATCAGATGCTCGACCAAACGCTCCAGACCCGGTTGGTCGATCGTGACGCAATCCAGCAGGGGAGTGACCATCGGGGGAATGATGCCCCGTAAAGGGGTGTGGAGGTTGGAATTTGCAGGCATGGAGTGTGGCTTCAAGTGGGATGGGAAGGATGGAGTGGTGGAAGGAATATTGCAGTGAGTGGCTCTTAATCCTGGTTAATCCACCAACTCTGCTGGTGCGAATTGATAAAGCTTTGTCATTGCTCCTGCATGTTTTGGCCGTATTGGTTTTTTGAATGATGAATATCGAACAAGGAATATTGAAGGAACGGAGAGGTGTCAGTGGCCGCCGTGAGGTTGTGTTTGTGACGAACGTTGTTGGTCATGGAGTCTTATTTCGTTGGTTCGACATTCCTTGTTCGACATTCGACATTCAATTTTATACAGTCCGCTTTGGCCACTTTTAGGGGCCTTCCCCTTCTAATCCTATGGTTCCCAGTTTGCGCTGTGGCCATTTTCCTGTCGGCATGGCTATCGGTTTCAGGAGGGTTGGGTCGACAACAACGTGGCGAATTTTTTTCCGCTTCCAGGTGTAAGTGATGTGGACCAGTCCATCGGTCGTCTGGATGACTGCCGGGTAGGAATACTCGCCCGGTTGCCGTTCCAGCAGGAGGGCGGCTTGCCAATGAGCGCCGTCTCGACTGACTGCGATGTTGAGCATGTTGCGACCACTGGGGAAGGAGCTACCGCGATGCGTGTGGTTGTACACCAGCAGTTGCCTGCCATCGGCCAGGGTGACCGCATCGGTACCCGCGTTGGGGTTGGGCAAGATGGTTTCGCCCAGGTCGGACCAGGTCGCTCCCTGGTCCTTGGACCAGGCTTCCAGGAGATGGCCCCTGCCGTTGCGGTTGCGGCAAAGCAATTGAAGCTGTCCCTCGGCATAAGTCAGGATGGATGGTTGGATCGCTTCGTTTTCATGCTCCGAGGTCTTTTGTCCGTGCAGGGGGCCGATGCGCTGCCACGTTTTGCCAAGATCCGAAGTCCGCTCTAAATGGACTCGCCAGCCTTTAGATTCAGTACTTGAGCCGCATAGGAGATCGCCTCCCGGCAGCATGATCGGCTTATTTTTTACCGGCCCAACGATTCCTTCTGGAAGACGCCTGGGTTGGTCCCACGTTTTTCCCCCATCGTTTGACATGGTAAGCATTCCCCACCACTGGCGGGGATTCGGGCCTACCTTGTAAAATAGCAATAAATTGCCCAGGCCTGATTTCCCCAGGCCTGATTTTTTTGTGCCGGAGCCTGCCTTCCGAGAATCGCCGGTGTAATAAAGAACCGGATTCCAGCAGGGATGCCGATGTACTCCCTGTACGCTGGTATATTGAATACCATTTGCCACCTCAACGGGAACGGTCCATTGGGATCGTACTTGGCGACTTATCCAGATGCCCACGTCCGGCTCTCCCTCGTCGGTGCCACCAAACCAGGCAGCCACCAGCCCGGTTGGCAGTTGGGCCACGGTTGAGGCATGGCAGGAAGCAAAGGGAGCTGTATCGAAAATATACTCTGCCTTGACGTATCCAGGTTGCTTTTCAAGAAGGTCCGATGGGGGTGGGGGAGACGAGGGGAGATTCGTCGAGGTTGGTGGCACGGCCATTAGTGTTGAAGCACCAGGGATGACTGCAAGCATTGTTGTGCAGAGAAGGATGCCCACGGTCCGGCGATGCCTTGATGGGCTTTTACTTGCTGGAATGCTGATTGGGACGGTTCGCCCAACACAACACACGATAGGACTTGTCGATGGATAGAGTCGCATGCTTGTATATGAATGGGGTGGGTGTTGGCTTGTGGCAGGACAATGCTGTAATACAGGCCTGAAAAAGGAGGCTCCCGTAGGATCCATGCTTATACATGTGAGCGTATGCAAACAGTATCAGTGTAACAGTCCGTCGCTGACATATCAATAAGGTCCATCCATCCATTTCCAGGGTCAGAGCTCCATTTTTCGCAACGTCCTGAATTATTTCTCCGGGCACTCGACTTCAAGCTCGTTCTGTTTTAGATTACGCCTTTCTCGTGGCGGAATCTGTCTCGTGGCGGAATCTGCTTCAGACGGCTAAACGGTTACCAACTTGTTACAGGCCCCTCGAAAAACCATGGCTCACGAAGAACCAGGGCGATCGGTTGGCGCGAGAATCACGTTTAACTGCTGGCAGGAAATTGCGGGTTGACTTCATCGACTACTCTTGAAGCGATTGAAAATTATCGATTCAAGGTCTCCTGGCAACGGCCCGTTGGCATCGTTGCTGAGGACCGAGAAAGTGGAAGCAGGAAATTTGGCTAAGAACCTCCCACGGATGATGTTGGCTTTGCTCTGGCTGGCCCCTGTTGGTGTTGCCCTGCCAGGATGTCAGCGACAAGCGGCCCCCCGGTTTGTTTCCAGTAAAGGTGCGCTAGCGTTGACGGCTGATTTGGAAGGCGACGAAGAAGAGCTGAAGTTGATGCAGGGTTTGCAAAAGCAAATCGTTGCCCAACTGGAGACACGCTGCGGTACGCCTTCAGCCCCCAAAATGCTCGCAGACGATTCCATCGATGCCGCCCACTTAAAACGGGGTGCCCAAGTCTTCATGCGGCGCTGCCAGCCTTGTCATGGGGTTAGCGGAGATGGTAACGGGCCGGTGGCCAGGTATATGCATCCTCGCCCACGTGATTATCGCCAGGGCATCTTCAAGTTCACCACAACTCCCTATGGTTCGATGCCACGGCGCGAGGATATTCTGCGCACCTTGAAACGGGGCGTAACTGGAACTTCGATGCCATCGTTTCAACGCGTTTCCCAAGAGGATCGGGAAGCAGTTGCCGACTATGTGATCGCGCTTGCCAAACGGGGCCAATTGGAAATCCAGTTGGTCGCCCTCGCGGAAGAGGAAGAAGAACTTGATCCAGAATTCGTCCAGGAAGCGGCCGCCGACATAGCGACCCAGTGGCAAGTTGCCCAAAAACAGCAAGTCATGCCGGTCAGTAAAATGCCGGATATGACACCGGAAACCATCGCCGAGGGACATGCCATGTTTTTGAAAATGGCTTGCAGTCGCTGTCATGGTAAAAACGGCAGGGGTGGTTCGATAGGCAATGTGGAAGTCGGCAAGGATGCTTGGGGTCACAAGGCAGCGGCGGCCGATTTGACTTCCGGGATGTTCAATGGGGGCGGCCGGCCGA
>Ga0114931_10009449_pt1 | contig 11679 bp, 9 predicted proteins | sample 2SBtaG_FD_89579 | JGI IMG/M metagenome (GOLD analysis project Ga0114931, IMG submission 89579) | Deep subsurface microbial communities from Kolumbo volcano to uncover new lineages of life (NeLLi) - 2SBTROV14_V59a metaG | ecosystem: Environmental > Aquatic > Marine > Volcanic | place: Kolumbo...
CTCGGCCGGCATATCGCAGACGTGGTCCACCCGGAAGGAGAGAAGGTCCCCTGCCCGGTCTGCCAGGCCCAGGAGGAGAAGAGGGACTTTCACCTGGTGATGGAGGCAGACCATCCCGACAACCCGGCCCCCTTCCCCATCGAGATCACCCTACGGGTGGTCCGCGATGAGGAAGGCAAGCCGCTTAGCATGTTAATGAACCTCCACAACCTGGCCGACTCCCGCCAGGAGATCGAGAAGAGACAAAAATTAGAGGCCGACCTGCAACAGGCCCGAAAGATGGAGGCCATCGGCACCCTGGCCGGGGGGATCGCCCACGACTTCAACAATATCTTAACGGCAATCATCGGCTATACCGAGATGGCCCAGATAAGTCTGAAGGATGGCAGGGATATCGCAAACGACCTCGACGAGGTAAAGAAGGCCGGATACCGGGCCCGCGACCTGGTCCGTCAGATCCTCACCTTTTCCCGCCACAGCGAACACTCAAGACAACCGCTTGAACTCCAGCCCCTGATCAAGGATGCCCTCAAGCTGCTCAGGGCCTCCATCCCTACCACCATCGAGATCAATTCCGATATCGCCCCCGACTGCGGTCCGGTCCTTGCCGACCCCTCTGAAGTCCACCAGATTATCATGAACCTCGGCACCAACGCCTACCACGCCATGCGGGAATCCGGCGGCGAGCTTACGGTAACCCTGGCCGAAACGGATATTAAATCAGCCAAGAGCGAAAAAAACGCCCCCCTGCGGCAAGGCCGTTACGCGAAACTCACCATTACCGACACCGGATGCGGGATCGCTCCGGAATTGCTCGAAAAGATCTTCGAGCCCTATTTCACCACCAAGGGCCAGGGCGAGGGGACCGGCCTCGGCCTGGCAGTGACCCAGGGCATCGTCAGGCGCTGCGGGGGAGAGATCCTGGTAGAAAGCACTCCGGGCAAGGGCACAACCTTTACCGTCCACCTACCCGTCTGCGACGATGAGGCAGATCAACCAAACAAAGAAAAGGAGGAGGAAACGGCGGCCGGCAACGGGGAGATGATCCTGGTAGTCGATGACGACCCGGCCATTGTCAGTCTCGAGACCCAGCTCCTCGAATCACTGGCCTATCTGGTAACCAGCTTCAGCGACAGCGAAGCGGCCCTGGCCGCCTTCAGGGAAGATCGGGAGAAATTCGCCCTCGTCTTAAGTGACATGACCATGCCGAAGATGACCGGCAAGGAGCTGGCCCGGGAGCTCCTCGCCATCCGGCCGGATATCCCGATTCTTATCGCCACCGGTTACAGCGACCAGATCAACCCGGCCGAGGCCAAAGAGCTCGGGATATCCGCCCTGCTCAATAAACTCCTCTCCCGGGCCGCCCTCGCCGCCCAGGTCCACCGCGCCCTGGGCAGGTCCTAGTCCTGACTACCTTCCCGCTCAGCCATGGACGCCTTGCGCCATCGCCACGCTCCCGATAAATTGAGTGGGGGAGGAGAGGATGACCAAAGTCCTGTTCAACGGCAATAATCCCGGCGACAGGTCCATGCGCCGCTAACGTACCCATCCTCGGCGCGGGATACGAGCGCCGACTGCATGGGGTTTGTTCGAACTGCTGATTTTCGCTCGCCCGCTTCGTTTTAAGCCGTCAAGACAGCCAAGGAATTTTTCTTTCGCCTAAAACGTTCAAGAACTCGTAGGAAATCCCTTTTTACCTCACTTTCGCGAATGCCCGAGTCTGTAGCTATTTGAATTTGTTTGAAGTTTATACTCCTCCATATTTGTTCGCCGTCCACAATTTCCTTGCCTATATTATTCTCAATCCAGCTTTGCGATCTTCATGTCTTGCGAGAGTCATTTCCTCTCTCTTCGAACATCCCGTTTTTCAACAAACTGCTATTTTGGCTATGCGAAGGGGGAGAATCTGCATTAATATGCAAGCAACGACAGCCCCTAAAAGAAAACGGATCCCAAAAATGACCATTGACAGCGAAAAGCTGGTAATCGAACTAAATTACCGAAACGATTTTATTCAAGAGACAAGGGAGGGGACTTTCTTTGACAGCCGGAAGCTCTTTGATCTCCTGCCGGAGACGGTGGCCGACAAACGGACCTTGGGCCTGATCGAGATCCACGACCTGTTCAAGGCGGTCAACCATACCAGGACCAGTATCGGGGCGGCCCATCTCTTCCATTCCCTGGCCAATCCCTCTGAATCCATCGAGCTCATCCACGCCAAACAGGACGCTTACTGCGAGCTTGAAAGCAACAAGCGACTCCAGGAGATCATTGCCGAATTCCTCGAAACCTTCAGGAGCGGGGAACACCACCTCTTCAAATTCCTCAACGCAAACATGCAGGCAATCGCCCCCTACCGGGACTTCAAGGAGGCGATGATCTCGATTGCCTGGATGCTTGAGGCCGCCGAGGTGCCGCAGCCGGAGACGGTATATCTCGATTCCCTGTTCAAGGCGATCTTGAGTTTTAAGGCATCCCCCACCGCCGGGCTGATCTTCGGTTCCCGCTGGCGGACCCGCAGGGGAATAAAATCAAAACGGGAAAAGAAGGGCTGGCCGAGGCTTAAGTTCATCTCCTCCCGCTTCACCATCGGTTCATTCATCCCGGCTATCCCGGCGCTGATCTTCGGGGCCGGCTGGCTTTTCGGCTTTATCAACCAGGCCCTAGCCTTCACCGGCTTCATGCTCACCTGCTGGCTGAGCTTTTTCGGGGTACTCTACGGAGGGCTGATCAAACCGATCTTCGACTTTAGACCGCCATCCTCCCCATCAGGAAAAGGCTGATCGACTCAAACCGATTCACCTCGGCCATGGAGGCGGTGGCAGCCATCGACGAGATACTCTCCCTGGTCAGCTACAGCAAGCGGGTCCCCCACCCCACCGTGGTCCCGGAATTCGCCACCGCTCCAACCCATTTCTTCCAGGCAAGGGACCTGCGTAACCCGACCAAGGCCACCCAAGACCCGGACTTCGTCGGCAACGACATCGATCTCGACGGGGTCAGGGCCACCTTTATCACCGGGCCCAACAGTGGAGGCAAGACCACCATCTGCAAGACCCTGGTCCAGTGTCAGATACTGGCCCAGATCGGCGGACCGATTCCGGCCAGCGCGGCCTGTCTGAGCATGGCCGACCATATCACCTATCAGGCCCCGGCCTTTGATTCCCTGATCGACGCGGAGGGCCGTTTCGGCACCGAGCTTAAGGTCACCCGCGACATCTTCTTCGAGACCACTCCGAGGAGCCTGGTAATCCTTGATGAAATCGCCGAGGGGACAACCACCCAGGAAAAGATGAGCCTGTCGGTTGAGATCATGAATGGATTTTACGCCATCGGCAGCAATACCCTGCTGGTCACCCACAGCCATGAACTGGTGGAGGAGTTCAGGGCCCAAGGCAAGGGGCAGTGTCTGCAGGTGGAGTTCGTTGACGATCACCCGAGCCATCGCCTGATCCCGGGAATATCCAAGGCAAGCCAGGCCCTGCGGGTGGCCCGCAAGATCGGTTTCGCCCCGGAAGACATCGCCGCCCACCTGAAAAGAGAGGGTTATTTGAAAGATGGCTTAATAACAGGCTGATCAAAATTCGTAACGAATCCCGACGACCACGCTGTTGACCGTGTAGTCGATTTCCGCGCCTGCCCATTGGACGTCATTGCTGTCCGGTAACGGTAGGTCAGATCGACATTGGTATGGGAATCAAGCCTGACCGCCAACCCGGCCACAAAAAAAACGTGAAAAATTATCATCCCCCCTCGAAATAGAAGCGGAGGCCTGCGGCAATACTCTCAGCCACCGCGCCGTACTCGCTGCCGCTGTTTGCCGCGGTCGGATCACCGTATCCCCGGGAGGCGGTCAGGCTCAACTCGCTATTGTCGCCGGTTGAATAAAGGAAGTAGAAGGAAAAAAGACGCGAGGAGTCGCTTAAGTTCACTGCCGCGAAGAACTGACCACTTAAAAGCGGGGTAAACTCATAACCAACTCCGGCAGCCAGGTAGTCCCGCCCCGCCCGGTTAGCTGCCGGCACCGGCGATTTGAATCTTTCGGGATCCGGGTATTTGCCGTTGTGAAAATACTCCAGCCGCCAATCGAGACCATTGCCGTAACGATGATCGACGCCGAGGGAGGCGGCCAGGTACTCCCCGCCGCCCGATTCGTCCCTCCCGTAATGTCCCTCGCCTCTTACCCCAAGCCAGTTGGCGATCTCTCCCGCCCCGCTCAGGCCGGCGACCAGGACATCCCCAACCCGACCGCCGAGCAAGACCGACTCAAAACCCATCCGGTTATCGAGCCAGCGCAGGAGACATGAGGTGCGCCGAAAATCAGGAGACCGGCTCCATCCCCCCGGCCGCTCACGTTCCTCATATGAAAGGACACTGATCAGGCTAAACTGCCGCAAGGGACCGGGGCCGTAATCAAGGCGGATGGCGTCAACGCCCGGCCGGTACTGGCGAAAGAAGGCCCCCTCGCTGAAGGGAGCGAAAAAATCGTTGGCGCTGAAATAATAGGTGGTGGCAAGGTTGACCGGCTGGCGGCCGAGGGAGAAATCGACTCTGGCCATGTCACCCTTTAAAAGCAGACGATCGACCACCGCGTGACTGTCGATGCGGCCAGTACACCTTTCATTCAGGTAGAGGAGGCCGGAACGTTGGCTGTCCCGGCATGGATCCGTGATAAAAGAAGGCTTTGCCCGCCAGACCTGGGAGATATCGCTTTCAAAGTGCGTATCTGTAAAATTCCTCTCCCAGCCCCCCCTGAACTCACCCGCAGCAAGGATGTCGCTGCCGGTCGAGCCCCCGGGATAATCCGTCCATGCCCCGTCCACTCCAAGGTAGGCGTGTACGGCAGCAGGCGAGGCCCCAGGCAGCAGGAAAAGCAGGCAGATGGTGGGCAGAAATATCCTGAACAGAAAGCCTGGCTTATGGTCGACAGCAGGGGTCATGACGATCAGGAGGCGGTGGTGTCCGCTTCCAGGGCCCCGTCCCGAAGACGAATAAGACGCCGGGCCCGTTTCATGACCCTTTCGTCATGGGTGGAAAAGAGAAAAGTGGTCCCCCTATCCCGGTTCAGCCGTTCCATCAGATCGAGCAGACCATCGGCGGTGGCGGAGTCGACATTGGCCGTTGGTTCATCGGCAAGGATGATCGCCGGTTCCGGGGCCAGGGCCCGGGCAATGGCGACCCGCTGCTGCTGGCCACCTGAAAGGTCTTCCGGCCGACGATGACCGAGATCGGCCAGCCCGACCTCGGCCAAAACCTCCGCCACCCGCCGCCTGACCTCTTCCCTCCCCCTGCCCTGCAGTTCGAGGACAAAGGCAGCGTTCTCCGCCGCGGTCAGGACCGGGATCAGATTATATGACTGGAAGACGAAGCCGATCCGGTCCCGCCGTAGGCGGGCCAGCTCACCGGAGGAAAGTGAAGAGACATCCCGCCCCTCAATGAACACCCGTCCCTCGTCTGGTCGGTCGAGACAACCGATCAGGTTCAAGACCGTGGTCTTGCCCGACCCCGACGGACCACAGATCGCGGTAAAGTCCCCGGCCCCGAGAGAAAAGGAGACCCGGTCAACCGCCCGGACCTCGTTTGTCCCCTGCCGGTAAACCCGGCTGACCTCATCGAGGCGAACCATCACTTCTTCGCTCATCTTTTTCTCCACCCATCCATATAGTTTTCCTTATATCCGGCTTTCAACGATGACGCATGGCGACAAGGGGTCGGGTCCGGGCCGCGGCCAGGGCCGGATAAAGGGCGCTTGCCAGGACCAAAATAAAAAGAAAGACGACGATGAACACCGCCCTCTCCGGAAAAAGTCTTACCTTGAGGAGCGGATCGACCAGGACTCCGGCCGCCGAGTAATCGGTACCGATCACCGCCGCGAGATCAAGCCCGACATTACGCAGGTACAGATAGGGCGGAGCGGTAAGAAGGGCGCCGGCGACAAGGCCGCACAGGGCGATCCACAACGCCTCGGTCATTATCAGGTGAAAGATCCGCCCAGGCCCCATGCCCAAGGCCTGCATTACCCCGAACTGCCGCCGCCGCTCCATCACGCTCATCTGCATGGTGTTCATGATACCGGCCGCGACCAAGAGCCAGATAAGAAACTGCATCAGGTAATTACCGGCCCGGTCCATGGCGATAAGGGCGGCGAGATCGGCCTGGGTCTCATGCCAGGTGAGGATTTCCCTCTCCCCATCCCCAAGGATGCTCACAAGTCTGTCGCGGACCGGGCCGCTTCTGCGCTGATCGGCAATAAAGATCGCGACCATGCTCGCCTCGTCCTGGTGATAGCCGAGGATCTCCCGCAACCTGGCGATGGGCAGTAGGACTACCCCGTTATCGGCCTCGATAACCCCGGTCCGGAAGATCCCGCTGACCCGGGCAACCCCGCTGACCATCTCACCGTGACGGTCAGTCAGGGTATAGACCAGCTTACGGCCCGGGGCGAGTTTCAACCGCCTGGCCATCACCTCGCCGACCAAGACACCCCTGGTCTCCGCCGGGGTGAACATCCGGCCCTTGATGATTTTACGGATAAAGACGTTGAACTCCGGGGTCTCACGGGCAGGATCGACCCCGATGACCTGGCCGTCATTACTCCTCCCACCGGCCCCGAATACCGCCTGGCCGCTTATCCTCACCCGGGCTGCCCTCACCCCGAGCTCGCGGGCCGCGGCCATGATCCGGCCGCACCCGGTGAGGACCTTGGCAAAAGAAGGGGAACGGTTATAGCCGAGGGCAGTCACCGAGACATGGCCCATCCCCATAGTGGCCGAGGTGTCGATCATGTTGGTGTAGGCATAATCGGCCGAACCGGTAAAAGTGACCGAAAGAAGAAGACCGAAGGCCACCGAGCTAAGGGTAATCAGGGTCCGCCGCCGGTTACGCCATACGCCACGCCAGGCGGTCTTTGTGATAAACAGACTGTCCATCAATCGTTTTTAAGGGCCTCGACCGGTTTTATGAAGGCCGCGTGTCCGGCCGGATAAAGAGCGGCAACAAGGGCGACCACGATCATCAATTCAAAGGGGACACTGACCACCTCCCAGGTCAACCGGGTATACCAGAAGGGATCGATGGCCACTCCGGCGATGGTCGAGGCGTCGGCGGCCAGGGCGGTCAAGTCTATGGGATGGGTTTCCCCGCGGATAATAAGAGGCACCGCCACCGCTACCCCCAGCCCGCCGCCCAGCAGGGTGAGGATGGCAGTCTCGACCAAAACAAGTAAAAACACCGCAATCGGCGGCAGCCCCACCGCCCGCATCACCCCGAATTCACGAATCCTCTCAAAAACCCCCATGAGGACCGCGTTTAAGATCAGGATGGCCATGGCGGCATAGATCAACAAGAGCATGACAAAGAGCGACCCCTTTGTGGAATCAAGGACCCGGGCAAGGACCGGAGACAACTCCCGCCAGCTCTTCACCTCCAGGCCAGGCAGACGGCCGGCAAGCTTGGCGCTAATGGAAGCGAGGCTCTTGCGATCAAGGTTGCGACCGCCAAGGGCCATCTCGTGTACTCCGGTGGGAAGAACGAAAAAACGGCGAAAATCGGCCGCGCTCATGATGACCGTACCCTGGTCGATCTCACTGGTCACCGGTTTCAATATTCCCCTTACCCGAAAAAGGTCGTTGGCCATGGAACCGTCGGCCGCCTGCCCCAGGAGGAGTAGCTTGTCGCCGATCTTTGCCCCGAGTTTGCGGGCGAGCCTGTTGCCAAGGACCACCCCCTGCCGCTGATCGACCCAGGCCCCTTCCAGGAGATGGGCGGAAAGGCGAGTGACCTGGTCCTCTAAGGACGGCTCAATGCCGCGCACCTCCACCCCGGCGGAATTATCACCGAGCGCGGCCAGAGAAAAGCCGAAGAGCCGGGGGGCGGCGGCAAGGCCATAAGTAGCGGCGGCCCGGACGACGCGGTCAGGATCGCTCACCATTTGGTAGAAATCATGTTCCTCAAGGTAGGCCGGGGCATGGACCTGGATATAACCGCTTTCCATCAACACCGCGTTGCGCTCGGTATTGGCCAGGAGGCCTTCGGTCAGGGCGGCGTAATAGATGGCGATAAAGATGGCAAAGGCGACCGCCCCGACCATTATCAGGCTGCGCTGGTAACGCCGGCCGATATTTTTTACCGCAAGGCGGACTATGAACAAGAGACGGCCATTCACCGGATCAACGCCTCCGCAGGTGGTTCACCGAAAAGAAACCATCGGGAAAATCAAGGCCGAACTCAAGCGAGAGATAGGTTAGTTCGGTAAACTCCCCCTCCTTGTCCTCGGGAACCACCCGCATGACCGAAGGCACCAGACGCCTCCCGAACCGCCGTGGTCTGGTGAAGAAGAGGCTCCGGACCAGCCTGCCATCTTCGTCATAATAGCGGCAGACCCGGGGGAGATCGAGGGCACGGTCAACCTCGATCTCGATCAGGTCCCAGACCACCGCGGCATCCGGGCGGGGATGGAGTCGGATCTCGATGATCTTCCTGCCGCCGCGCTCTCCCTCGAAGACGATCTTCGGATCGTAGTCATCTGCCAGTCGTGATTCCTTGACCAGATCGTCATTGGTGAAATGACTGCCCATCCACGATCCCATCATCATCGAGCTGGTCAGCCGGATGGTCCGGTCGGTTCGGGGCAGATAGGTGTAAATGATCTTGCCGCTTTTTAAGGTGGCTGTGCCCTTTTCCTTGTTCGGGTAAAGGATCCTGACCAGCGATTCCTCCTTGCCCCGGCTCCACTCCTCGAGTTTCAATCTGCGCTGGTAATGACTGGTCACCACCCGCATGGTCATGATCCCGTGGGAGGAGGTGGAACGCCAGAGGTCATCGATCCGGGCAAGAACCCGACGGGCCCTATCCGAGGGCGGAGTGGCGTCACGGGCCAGGGCGTTCCCCGGATGGAAAAGGCCAAGGGCCAAGGCGCTAAATATAAAAAAAAGGCAGGCAGATCGCATGGTCATTAGTATAGAAATTGGTATTCCTGACTGATTATACCCTTTAATCCCTTACCCTTCGAGGATGACAGAAAAAAAACCCCGAAGGCCAATGACCTCAGGGGCTTTAAAGCATACAAAGAGATGTTACCGCTTAACGGCTCATTCAGGATCGTCGTGGCAGAAATCGCAATTCTGCGAGATCGTCTTGCCGCTGTTGGTCTCGTGCTCATCGTCATGGCAGCGGAAACAGCCGTAATCAGAGCTTGCATACTTATAATTGCCGTAATCCTCCGACTTGTGACCGAGGCGATTCTGATAGGTACCCCAGAAGATGTTCATCTTGGGCCAGACATTGCCGAGATAACCCTTAACCAGGTAACTACCGGCGGCCTTGATGTCTTCCTTGTACTTCTTGACGTTTTTCGGATCACGCTTGGACTGGAGGACAAGGAGATCTGAAGCAATCTTTTTCTCAGCCTCGGCCCGGTCGGCATACTTGGTGGTGAGGACAGTGAAGGCGTCCTCGCGGATACCGGGAATATTCGGGTTTATCTTCTTGCTCGAAAGACCGAAGTCAACAACGTCCTCAGGCATGTCATACTTATGACCCGGCCGGTTATGGCAATCGGTACAATCCATGGTCCGCCAATCATCTGTCTTCTCTCCGGGGACCTTGATGTCAGCCTTGACGAATTCATCGCGGGTATTATCGGGTCTCTTGACCTTGACCCGGGCAACCTGGGTCCGCTTGTCGTCGGCGGCTAAATACTTTATCTCGACACCGTTGCTGACATGCCAGTGAATACCCTCAAAGGCACCGGTCGCAGGGTTACGACCGCCGATATGCAAGACGATATTGGTAACCTCCGGGCTCTTCTGGTCGTCGTTGCTAAAATGCTTGATGGTCTTGACCTTCTTGCCATAGAACTTGTCAGGCCAATGGCAGTTCTCACAGGTATCGCGGGCCGAGCGGAGATGCTCGATCGGGGCGGGAACCGGCCGGCTGTAGCTGTCGGTCATCACCCCGACGACCTGACGGAGGCCAGAAATCTTCGCACGGATAAACCAGGCGGCACCGGGGCCAATGTGACATTCAACGAATTCCACATTGGCATGGGGGGAACGCTTGTAAACCGTATACTCAGGGGCCATGACCTGATGACAAAGCTTGCCGCAGAAGGTCGGGCTCTCGGTGAAATTATAACCTTCGTAGCCGATCAGGCCGAGGATAGAGATATTGACCACGCTTAAGACAACGAAAATCACCAGGGCCTTGCGATGCTTCTTGTTGCTCAGGTCGATGCGAAGGTGTTCACGGGTGATCCCGAATTTATGCCACTGCCTCCGCCTCAAAAAAGCGGCGATGGGAATGATCACCAGGCCGGTAACCATCCCGCCGGGCAGAACCAGATAGGTGAACAGGTTGGCATAGGGGTTTTTGATGAATCCTAACAGGTCAAAGGCCACCCCGACGACCATCAGGGTGATACTGACCATGGTCAGGACCAGGCCAAAAAGCCCCAGGGGGGTCCGCCACATGCCGCGGGTGATATACTGCCAGGGACTGCGTTCTGATAAATCTTCAGAGTCGTTTACATTATCTGCCATTTTCCCCACTCCTTTCATCGTACCGCTTTCATAAAAAAGAACATAAAATCATATAGTCAGAACGGGCATCGCCACCCATTACGACCGGAAAGAATTACATAACGTCAGAGGCCGATGTTTGCAAGTAAAATCTGCATCCCAGGCCCTATTCCTGCCGGCTTTCGGATAAAAAAATCCCCCTGGTCCTGATTCAGGCCAGAGGGACAAATAGACAGGTTAGGGAATTAATCTTTTTCCTTAATTGCGATTGTTCTCCGCGGCCCGGCCCATGGCCTGGACGTACACATCACAGTTAAGGCAGCGCTCACTGTCATTTGAACAGGCGGTATTGACCTGCTGCCAACAGGGCACGGTACGGTCCCTGAAAGCGGTACACTTGTTACGGGTTTCTTCCAGGCAATTCCTGATCTCCCAACAGGGAGTCAGTTCAAGGAGCTTCTTCACCCCGGGGATACTGATTCCGTCGGTATGGATCAGTTTGCGAATGCAACGAACCCACTCGATATCATTGGTCGAAAAAAACCGCTTATTCCCCTGGCGGGCCGGTTTAAGGAGTCCCTCATCCTCATATATCCGCAGGGTGCGGGGATGAACGGCAAGAAGCTTTGCCGCGACACTGATGGGATAGATGGGCTGATCCTTATCTACGTTCATTTTGCCTTTCCCTGCTTGGTTTACCAGAAACCGGCCCGGAACTCACCGCGCGACCTAACCAGATCAAAGCAGATCTGTCCGAGACAACGGCTTCCCCCCCGAATACCGCCCCTGTAGCTTTACTATATCAACTTACCACAATGTGACAGTGTCACCAAATTTTAACAATTACCTTATACGCAAAAAAGAAAATGCCGTTTACCCTCATCCGACCTTCAACCGGCGGCCGGGGGACTGGGACGATACATCTTCTGCCAATTGCCAAGAACCACCGAACAGAGGGCGGCAAGGGCCCCAAAGGAGGTAACGCTCAAAACCAGAGAAAGGCCGCCTGCGGAAAAGAAGTCAACAAAGAAGACCTTAACCCCACCGATCAGGGCGACGGCGACCCCGACCATGGTAACACCTGGGTCCTTGCGAAAGATCGCCCCCCAGACAATGAGCCCTGCCGCGCCAAGATTGACCAGCACGGTACGACCGCAGTCCA
>Ga0114931_10009450_pt1 | contig 11679 bp, 10 predicted proteins | sample 2SBtaG_FD_89579 | JGI IMG/M metagenome (GOLD analysis project Ga0114931, IMG submission 89579) | Deep subsurface microbial communities from Kolumbo volcano to uncover new lineages of life (NeLLi) - 2SBTROV14_V59a metaG | ecosystem: Environmental > Aquatic > Marine > Volcanic | place: Kolumbo...
ATAACGAACCAACCTGCTTGCATACGACCTCAGGGTCGCCCCGCTCGATCTGAATGGTCGAATGGTCAATTCCGAAACGACGATTGAGCTCAGTGGCAAGCGCATCAAGAAAGGCGTCCCCGCCGCTGCCCTCCGGCATCACCAAATGGGCCGTCAGAGCCGCCTGGGTCGTGCTCATTCCCCATATATGAAAATCGTGAATCGCCTTCACCCCCGGCAGACTCGACAGATATTCACGGACTTTTTCGGGATCGATGCCCCTTGGCACCGCGTCGACGGCAAGATTGATCGAATCGCGCAAAAGGCCCCACGTGCCGATAAGAATGATGAACACAACGACCAGGCTGATGGCAGGATCCAGCCACAGCCAACCGGTGTACATGATCGCCAACCCGGCAAAGACCACACCGACCGAAACCGCGGCGTCGGCTGCCATGTGCAAAAAGGCGCCTTTGACATTCAGATCCTGCTTGCGCCCTGCCGAGAACAGCAGAGCCGTCACCGTGTTGACAACGACACCCGCACCGGCGACCACCATCACCGTCAAAGCGTGCACCGGTTCGGGACGCCGAAACCGTTCGATGGCTTCCCAACTGATGCCGCCCAAAGCGACCAATAGCAAAATGGCTCTTAACAAGGAGGCCAGAATCGTCGCCCGACGAAATCCATAGGTTCGGCGGACAGTCGCACGGCGACCGGCAAGCAGATGAGCACCCCAGGCCAGCAGCAGACCCAATACGTCGCTGAGATTGTGACCCGCATCCGCAAGCAGCGCCAATGAATCCGCCAACACGCCGTAGACTGCTTCGACACCGACAAATCCAAGATTCAGAACGATGCCGACAGCAAAGGCGCGGTTGTAGTTCAACGGCTTGTGATCGTGATCATGAGGCATAGTCGTTTCGTTTGAGTGACAAACCGACACGATTATAATCATACTGCCGGACATAAAAAACCTTTCCGCCGGAACAGGCGCGGAAAGGCTTTTCATCCATACGAAAAGGGCTCTATGTCACGAAATTCTTTTCCGCGAAATCCCAGTTTACCAAATTCCAGAAAGCCTCCAGATATTTGGGGCGCGCATTGCGGTAGTCGATGTAATAAGCATGCTCCCAAACATCACAGGTCAGAAGAGGGGTCTGACCATCGGTCAGGGGACAGCCTGCATTGCTGGTACTGACGAGCGCCAAAGAACCGTCGCCACTTTTCACCAGCCAGGCCCAGCCTGAACCGAACGTCGTCACAGCAGTCTTGGTGAATGCCTGCTTGAACGCATCGAACGAACCGAATTGCTTTTCGATGGCATCGGCCAAAGCGCCCGACGGCTGCCCGCCGCCATTGGGCGACAGACTGTTCCAGTAAAAAGTATGATTCCAGACCTGAGCGGCGTTGTTGAAGAGGCCGCCGGACGCCTTTCTGATGATCTCTTCCAGAGACATCTCCTCGAATTCCGTCCCCGCAATCAGGTTGTTCAGATTGGTGACATAGGTCTGGTGATGCTTGCCGTAATGAAACTCCAGCGTTTCCTCGGAAATATGAGGCGCCAAGGCATCCTTGGCATAGGGCAATGGAGGAAGTTCATGCGTCATTCATTTTCTCCTTTTCTTTGCGTCAATCAACGAAACGGCCGCTGCGCCCCAGGGTCGAGCGGACCGCATAGCCTAATAACCTAGTGTTTAGGTTGGTCATTCTACTTTGACCAAGTGCCTTACGTCAAGCCATTACCGCGAAGCACCCGGCGTAAACAGTGTACTAGGAGGCTGTCCGAGAACAGACTGATCTACTGCGGCCGAGCCTGATCGGCCAGATTTCCCGATCATTTTCGTTGAATAGGCCCACTATTCGTCTCAAATGATCGAAAAATCTGACTCAATCAGTCTCACCCTCGCTACGATCGCTATTCTCGGACAGCCTCCTAGCCATGCGGCGATACCATCGAGGCAAGGCAAAGCGCGTTCCATAATGCCACGCCAAGGCCAAACCGAAACGCTTCGACACCCGATTCAGCGAAAGAAACCCCGTCCAGATGCGGCGCCAATGCTGCTGCATCACCGCCTCCCCGCTGCAGGCAAGAATCTGATCCAGATAGAGCCCGACGCCATCCCGTGCAATGGCCGCATGACCGCCGGCCATATTGTCGATTGAGATATGCAGACGAATAATGGTCGAGTCGATCCCCCAATGGTCCAGCTCATCCACAAGCCGCATATAACGCGCGCCAAGTCCGCTCAATTCGATCGCCAGATTCAGGCCGATAATTTCCGGCAGGAATGTTTTTGGGAAATGCGCAATGGCGAGCAGATAAACCGGCAGATCGAACGCCGCATCCAAAAAGCCGGGGTACGCCGGGAAGGCCGGATCGTTCAGTGGCGGCAGATCGATGTCCAGACTCTGCAGCAGCCGACGATACACATTGGGATGGTTGAGCCGGGTGACCGTTGCCCACCTCATCCGCATAAATCCCGAACAAAGCCGCGGCAAGCCGGCTATCTCTGTTGCCCGCCTGCACGACATGCTGCAGCCAGCAGCCGTCGACCAGCACTATCGGCGCCATCTGCTCGATGCCCCAAACATAGACGTCTCTGCGCAGTCGCGGCGGCGGCTCGAATGGTCGATAGGCATCGCGCTCCTTTTCGTACAGGCTTTCGATGCGCGCTTGAAACGCGCCGTGCGTGTATGGGAAAAATTGCCGAAGCGGCGGCAGCCTGTCAGTCAAGCCCGCGGCCGATTTCCTGAGATGTCTCGAAACGATCCTTCTCGCGGCCGGCAAAACGTCGGGAAACAGATCGCTGTTCACCAGGCGATAAAACAGTTGCCGGGCATCGGTCGACGCGTGACCACGGTCCTGCACATGCACCCGCGCAACCACATGGCTCCAAGAGGCGGGCCGGATCATCGGTGCCGCGGGATCTGTACTTGCAGGTGGAATCTTCTGATCTGACAGGCTTTTCAGCCACTCCAGAATGACCCTGCGCTCGGCCTCGTCAAACACCCTGAACATCGGACCGCCAAAATCGGTGAGATCGGCCAGCAACCGGCTTTTCGCGGGCGCTTTCGGTACCACAAAATCGGATTGTACCAGTGCATCCAGAAACCCTTCCGCGTCAAAAGGGTCCTCGCTAAACCAGGCATCGATTTTTTTTCCGCCGATGCAGGCGGCCCGGTGGTGACCTCGGGCGTAAGGCGCTTTCTGTCGCAGCAGCGCGATCATCCGGTCACGCGGTGTCGGCGGCTGACCGAGCCTCTCCTCCAACCGTTTCGACAGATCCAGCTCAGCCCACCGGTATAATGCGAACCCCCTCCGGATCCTTTGCCAGCTGGTTTGCCTGGATCCGGCTCCGCAACCGGCAAGATACGCGTGCAGCGCCAATCCGGCGGCGCGCCTCGCTGGAGCCAGCGACGCCGCATCCGGCAACTCGGCTAAATCCTGCAGCAACAACGCGCACAACGGCAGCCATGCCGGCGTTGTGTTGGCATGGGCCAGCGTAAAACCAATCAGTTCCGGCAGAAACACTCTGGGAAACAGAGAGAGGCAGAGCTGCACCACCGGCGCATGAAACGCGGCGTCCACCAGTTCAGGATGCTCGCTGAAAGCCTGTGTCGTCACCGACGGCAGATCGATGCCGAATCGTCGCAGCAGAGACCGATAGCGATTGTTGCCATGACCAACGCCGACCATGTAGCTGCGGAACAGATGTGCGGCCACCTCGGTATGACAGGTGGCCGCCGCGGAAATGTTCTGCAGCCAGCATCCCTCCAACAATGCACTCGGAGCATACTGCCGAACGCATTCAATCGCTTGATCGTGACCCTGCACGTCAAACTGGCGCGGGTGCGTACCGGCAAGCGCTTCCAGGCACTCTTCGACAGCAGCCCCATCGCACGGCACTTCCACCGGCAGACGACCCTCTGGAGGAACCACCGCCAAACAGGAGCGAATCCTGTCGTAGGCGGCCCACACAATATCGGGATCGGCCTCATAATTGATCAGAAAATAAAACAGCGCTCTATCGCCACAGCGCTCAAAACATGCCAACCGTTCCGATCGGTGACCGTCGAACTCCGGGAGTACGTCTGCATAGAGGCCGCCGTCATCCATCAATGACTCCTCTGGTCGGGCTTGACGAACAGATAATCCTCGATCACCAGCGCATCCAGTCCGGTCGTCAAAAAGACGCTCACCGCATCTTCGACCGAATGGGCCATCGGCTTGCCCATCACATTGAAGCTGGTATTGAGCAGCAGCGGAATGCCGGTGAGGCGATAAAAAGCCTGAAGAAGATTGTAAAAGCGCGGATTCCATTCCCGTTTGACACTCTGCAGACGGCCGGTACCGTCGACATGCACCACCGCCGGTACTGTGTCTCTGACTTCCGGGCGAAATCGCAGCGTCCGCTCCATATAGGGCGAGGGCTGGTACTGCTCGAAATAGTCGGCGCCGCACTCGTGCAGAATCGCCGGTGCGAAAGGACGAAAAGGTTCACGAAATTTGACCCGCTCGTTGATCCGATCTTTCATCGAAGCATCCCGGGGATCGGCCAGGATCGAGCGATTGCCCAATGCCCTCGGTCCGAACTCGGCTCTGCCCTGCAGCCAGCCGACCAGCTTGCCCTGTGCCAGCAGTTGAGCGGTCGCCTCACAGAGGCGGTCCGGGGGATGCTTGACATACGGCAATCCACTGAATCGGACCACGTCCTGCAGACGATCGGGCGACATCCGTGAGCCCAAATAGGGCGACAGAATCGCCTCCCGCGGCCGCCGCTGCGGATGATCCCGGTCATACGCCAACAGCGCTGTACCCAAAGCGGTACCATCGTCGGCCGGCGCCGACGGAACAAACAACTCCTTGAAGGGACTCTGTTGCAGCAACTGACCATTGAACGATGAGTTCAGCGCACAGCCGCCCCCAAGCACTAAGTGATCGGAGGGATGAAGCCGGTAACACTGGTTCACCAACTGCGCCATAATCTCGGAAAAAAAATATTGTCCGGTAAAGGCCAAATCCGCCCTCTCCTGCACCGACAGATCGGACGTTCGCGCCTCCAGCTGCTCCATACAGGCGTAGATCCGATCGAGCCGCTGCCGCAGCGAACGACCCTCCACCGCCAGGGTTTCCTTCAGCAGCGCATAAACGGTCTCATCCAGCCTGCCGTAAGGCGCAAGCCCCATCACTTTCCACTCCTCGCCTCGCAGCCAGTCGAAACCGCACAGTTCGGTGAGTTTCATGTAATAAAAGCCCAGGCTTTCGATGCCTTTCATCTCCTCGATTAGATGAATGCGGCCACCTTGATACCGGTAATACGCCAGGGAGCCGCCATCACCAAAGGAGTCGACGATCAAGCAGGCGGCTTCATCGAAAGGACTGCCGTAACAGGCCGCGGCGGCATGTGTCAGATGGTGACTGAAATCGACAAATCGAACCGTGCAGTCCGGCCGGCGTTCACGCAGTTTTCTGACCAGATTGATGCCACCTTTTACCATGGTGTTGGTCTGACACGCCAACATATGAAAAATCTGATATTTGTGAAGAAAGGTCGAACGCTTGTCGAAGCGAGGCCGCATCAGACCGACCGGGCTGAAATAGTCGGCCAGCGCACAAAAAGTTTCATAAAACGGCCGCTTGCGGCTCCAATTGAACGCCACCACCCAGTCATCGGTGACGTCACAGTAGGTTTCGATCAATTCCGCCATCCGGTTGAGACTGTCCGGCTCACAGTTCAATGCCCTTTTATACTGCAGGTAGCGTTCGGTTGCCTCGGCAAACACCACCTCTCCATTCTCGTCGACGATCGCCAGGGCGGGGTCGTGATAGGTCACCGACAGGCCGATATAGTTGGTCACGAGAGCGCCTCGGACCGCTTCGGCGAACGAGGGTCCAGACTCGCGCGACTGCCATTTGCGGCAGAAATATGACGGTCGTTCATTCTGTATTCGACAGACGCCTGAAGTAAAATGCTCACATGCTGAATCTCGTTCTCCCCGTACTTGCCATTGTTTTTCTCTCTACCGGCCCTCACAGCGGCTGGACAGCGCTGCTGTGGATCCTTCCCCTATGGCTCACGGTGCTGATCGATCTGTTCAGCCCCGATGCGTGGCACGGTTCACCGTATCAGCTGCCGACCTGGGCCTATGACAGTCTATTATATGTCCTGGCGGGACTGCAGATAGTCGCCATCGTTTTGCTCGTGCTGATGGCCAATCAGCTGCAATGGTCATCACTCCCCGACGTTGTCACGAGCGTGTGCAACCTGTTTGCCGTCAAAATTCTGATCGGTACGAACTCGGCCTTCTGCGGCATCGTCCTCGCCCATGAATTGATCCACCGGCCCCAGCCTCATCTTCAAACATTGGGACGGCTGCTGCTGTCACTCGTGTGCTACGAACATTTTGCCACCGAGCATGTGCGGGGTCATCACCGCCGGGTGGGGACCGAGCACGACCCGGCAACAGCGCGCTATGGCGAAAGCTACGAAGCCTTCTGGCGACGCACCGTTCCGGCCCAGTTCAAGAGCGCATGGCAAATGGAAAACCGACGCTTGGGGCAGACTTCGTTCAAGCTGGATGCCCGACTGCTGCACCACCGCGTCCTGCAGGGACTCCTTTTCGAGTTGGCATTGCTGACAATCATCACTTTCGGTTTTGGTCTCAGCGCCCTGGCAGCCTTTCTGATCCAAGCGATCGCGGCGGTGCGCAAACTGGAAGCGGTCAACTATATCGAACACTGGGGGCTCATGCGCAGCGGCCGCAGCGTGTCAGCCACCGATTCCTGGGATACCGAATCCTGGTTCACGCTGCACACCATGGTCGGCCTGGCGCGTCATGCCGACCATCATCGGAATGCCAGCAGCCCCTATCAGCAGCTACGACGATCCCAAGAGAGCCCCAAACTGCCCTACGGCTATTTCGCCATGGTCTTTTTTACGGTCTTCATGAACCAGCACTTTCAGCTGCTCCTTACGCGGGAGCTACGGAAGCAGGGCTTGGGGCCTTTTCGACATTCGGCCTCATAAGATAGGTTATCCCCGGGCAGTCGCCCAAGGATAAGATAGCGTATAATTAACCACACTCGACTAGATTTTCACCAATCGGAGGCAAGAATGCCTGAAGCGATCGTTGCAAGCAAGACCCCTTTTGCGATTGACGTCAAAGCCGGAACAATCTATTGGTGGTGCCGCTGCGGGCGCAGCGAAACACAGCCTTTTTGTGACGGCTCGCACAAGGGGACGGACTTTACACCGGTCCGTTTCGAAGCGGAAAAAGATGAAACCGTTTATTTCTGCGGCTGCAAAACCACCAATACACAGCCTTTCTGCGATGGCAGCCACAAGGCGTTGTAACCCAGTGCTCATCATCCTATTGTTACATTCATGATAGCCGATGGCCATTGAAATCGAGCGCAAGTTCCTTTTGCGGGGCGACGAATGGCGCAAGTCGGTACAGCGTACCGTCCACATTCGCCAAGGTTATGTGGCCAATGAAAAAACCTGCTCCGTACGCATTCGAACCAGCGGCGAAGACGCCTGGCTGAACATAAAAGGACTCACCGTCGGCGCCGAACGGCAGGAATTCGAGTATTCGATCCCGCTGACAGACGCCAGCACGATGCTGGACACTTTGACCACGAAGCCGCTGATCGAAAAACAGCGTCATTATGTCATCGTTGGCCGGCACACTTGGGAGATCGACGAATTCGAAGGTGATAATGCGGGGCTGATCGTCGCCGAGGTGGAACTGGATGCTGTCGATGAACCATTCGATCAGCCCGCCTGGGTCGGAGAGGAAGTGACGCATGATCCGCGTTATTACAATACCCAATTGTCCAAACAGCCTTTCAAATACTGGTAAAATTTCGCTAATCCCAATTCAAACCCAGAAGTGAATCATGCATTACTGGCTGCTCATCATTGCGCTCACCGGCCTGATCGGCTGCACTGCCATGGTCGACAAGTCATCCGTCAGAGCCAGTGCCGGCGCTCCGGAGTCGACGAAGGTCGCATCGATACATATTCCTTTCAATCCGGATCTGCCCAGATATGTCGTCACCGTCGAGCCGCTGCAAGTCGCCACCAGCGGCAGCGGTGCACCAACCGTTTCTCAGGGCCGCTATCGGAATTACAATAGCTGGGGTTGGGGACCCTGGGCTTGGCGAGCTCCGGGAGCCGGCAATCCGGCACCCGGCGCTTATACGGCACCGTCGCCCAAGATGACCTCCGTCGTCGGCAACGGCATGCAGGCCCAGCTGATCACCACGCTGAGCAATGCCGGCAACATCGCCGTCATCGATTACCAGCACTATCTGGCGAATAAGAACGACCCATCCAAATTGGTGGGCCCCGACGAAGTGGGGCCGTTCGTCATCAAAGGAACGATCAGTGAATTCAATGAAGTAACCGAAGCCAATGACAGCCGCCAGGGTGGATCGCTTGGTTGGGCCGGAACCGTGCTTGGCATCGCCGGCGGACTGGCCGGCTCCAGAACGGCGGCACTCACCGGAGCGGGGATTTCAGCCGCCAACCCGACCTGGGCGAACAAAAAGATGCGCCGCACCGGCTCGGTTGCGATGGATCTGCAGATCATTTCACCCAGTAATGGACGGATCATCGACAGCTTCGTCTCAGCCGGCAAATTCACCTCCGAATCGGCCTCATCGGGGGCTTCACTCTTCGGCATCGGCGGCGGCGAATCGGCCTTTGCGGCCAGCTCGCTCGGCCAGGCATCACGGGCGGCACTCAACGACGCCGTACGCCAGATCACGACCAAACTGACGACATCCGGTCTGACGTCCGCGCATTGAGACCACTTCCTTAGCGTCTAACAAAAACGTAGGTTGGGTTTAGGTGCGCTTTTTTCCGATTTATCAAGCTCCCACTGGATTATGAGCGCACCGTAACCCAACAATTTTCTGACAATTATTTATGCTATGCATCGCCATATTAGGAACGTGCATGAATTAACTTCGACAGATTCGGGCCGGCCGATTGGTGCGCACGGCGCACCCTACATTTGATATCGCCGTACCGGCGGGAGTGTAGGGTGCGCCACGCGCACTATGTCGTACTGTCTAACTTATTTCGTGCACATTCCTTAGATGCTCGGAGACCATTCCATCACAACACGATCAAAGGAGACACCCAATGGATGAAAGCAGCAAAAAAACAGCCCTTCGCATGATTCCATACGGGCTGTATGTACTCACCACTGAAACCGACTCCGGTGAAATCGCCGCCGCCACGGTCAACTGGGTGACGCAAACCGCCTTTGCACCGCCGCTGCTCGTGGTCGGCGTCAAGGCCGATTCAGGCGCTCACAGCTTGATCAAAGAGACCGGGCATTTTGCCTTGAATATTCTCGGGAAAGATCAAGGTTCGGCCGCCTTCGCCTTCTTCAAAGCGGTCGAACGCGAGGACAACAAGATCAACGGCTACCCTTTTCGTAACGGCACCACCGGCTCGCCGATTCTCGAAGACGTTCCCGCCTACGTGGAGTGCACATTAGTGGATACCATAGAGAAAGGCGACCATTCCGTTTTTCTTGGCGAAGTCGTCGATGCGGGGGTCGCAAATCCACCGGAAGGAAGACCGGACGATCTCACCCTGACCCTGAAAGATCTCGGTGACACGATTTTTTACGGCGGTTGATCACCGCCCCAATCAAAACGAGCGAACGCTCGGCTTGACCGCCATCATCAAAAGAATCGCTGCATCGCTGGCCTTGAGCATCGTACTGTCCGGCTGCGCCCATCAGGAAAACAGCATGACTCATCTGAACGCCAACGCGCTCGCTGCCAAAATCCAGTCAGGCGAAGCGCCAACTGTCATCGATGTCCGTACACGCTGGGAGTATGATAAAGGACACGTACCCGGAGCTGTGCATATCCCTTTTTGGTCGATCTTCTGGCGCACCGACGAACTGGCGGTCGAGCCGGACGAACCGATCGTCGTTTATTGTGAACACGGGCCGCGCGCAGGAATTGCGCGGTTCGCCTTGCGCAATTCCGGGTTCACCAATGTAGTGTACCTTCAGGGACACATGGCGCACTGGCGCAAACAGGGTTTGCCGGTTGAAATTCCACCGGGAAACTGACTCGCCCGCGGTTGCGCCTGTCTCGTGGCCGATCAAGCCGATAACACGCTGCCCACCGACTCGCCGCCGTCATTCTCATGTCGCGAAAAACCGGCGGGGCAGGCAGCAATATCCATCCAGGACTGCCCTCGCTCATGCCACGTTCGCTGATGCTCACGCCCATGCACGTGGCATTCTCCTGCCTGGCCATGTTGGCGCTGGCCCTCATGGCCCTGGCAATCTTGTCGCTCGATCGTCAGCCATGGGTCCAGCTCGCCCGACAACCACCCGGGAGCGAAACAGCCAGCCTCAAACAGATTTTGGACAGCAGCGACCTGATCAACAACCCTACGAAGCCCGAACGAACGTTGATCGCAACAGCAAAAGAACTGAACGCCGCCGCCAACTATTTATTGAGGAAAACGCTCGGCGATGGCGCCGCACATGTCGCGCTGCAATACGGCACCGGCCGGTTGACGGTTTCCATACCTCTGCCGCCCAATCCGATCGGCTCTTTCCTGAATGTTCGTTTGCGGGTGCACCAAGAAAACGGTCTCCCGGTCATCGGTCGCTTGACGATCGGCCGACTGACAATCGAGCCGGAATATGCTGCCTGGTTGATCGACATGGTTCTGAAGCATTCCCCGGTTGCGCAATCTTATGGACTGACCGACAAGCGGATCCAATCCTTGAGGATCACTCCAGATAACCTTGTCCTCACCTATACAGGGAACCACCATCCGATTCCGGAGTACGGAACGATTGGCGACACAGCCAGCATCGAACTGCTGAGCAGCTACCAAAAGAAGCTTGTCGAGATCACTCGGCAGCCCGGTTTGGAAAAGCGAATATCTCTGAGCACTCTGCTTCAGCCGCTTGCCCGATTCGCACGATCCCGATCGAATCCCGGCCATCCCATCGAGGAAAATCGAGCGCTCCTGCTGGCATTGAACGATTATATCAATGGCGATGCACTGGGCCATCTGCTGCCATCATCGAGCGACACCAGCGCCCCGATTCAACACACCGTATTACTGACCGGCCGGAAAGATTTAGCACAGCATTTCATCGCTTCTGCGACCATGGCGGCCGCCGGCCATGATACGCTCGCCGGTCTCATCGGCTTGTACAAGGAAACGAGCGACGCCAAGAACGGCAGCGGCTTCAGCTTTACCGACCTGACAGCCAATCTGGCCGGCATCCGTTTCGGCAAAATGGCGGTGAATTCCCCGGCAGACGCAAGAAAACTGCAGGACTTTGTCGCTCAGACCCCGGACGAATCGGTATACATGCCGAATGTGCGATCACTACCCCAAAACCTGACCAGCAGCGAATTCGAAAAGCGCTTCGGCGGAACCGACTCACCCGCATACCAAAAGATCATGCAGGAGATTGAACGCCGCATCGCCGCTTGCCCGTTGTACGACCGGCGAATTGGAATGAATGAGCGATCCGAAGTCCGCTGAAGATGCATAGAAAAAAAACCAAATGAGGGAGAAAATCAAAAATGTGACGGAAATCACAGCATGACGACCCCAACAAGGTGACGAGTCTCTCCGATCCGAAAGGCCAACGATGTTAGCGCAAAGCCGAAAAGCTGTGCGAAGAACCGAGAAA
>Ga0114931_10009451_pt1 | contig 11679 bp, 10 predicted proteins | sample 2SBtaG_FD_89579 | JGI IMG/M metagenome (GOLD analysis project Ga0114931, IMG submission 89579) | Deep subsurface microbial communities from Kolumbo volcano to uncover new lineages of life (NeLLi) - 2SBTROV14_V59a metaG | ecosystem: Environmental > Aquatic > Marine > Volcanic | place: Kolumbo...
CAACGCCCGCCTGCAGGCGGTCCTCGACGCCCGCCAGGTCGACTCGCGCAGCTTCTTCGGCCAGATGGGGGCGCGCTGGGAGGGGGTGCGCCGGGAGCTCTTCGGCGACGACTTCCTGCTCCCGACCGTGCTCGCGCTGCTCCCCGAGGGCCTGCGGGTCGTCGACCTCGGGTGCGGGACCGGCGAGGTGGTCGCAGCCCTCGCGCCCGCGTGCGGGCGTGTCGACGGGGTGGACCACGAGGAGACGATGCTCGGGGTCGCGCGCCAGCGCACCGCGGGCCTCGACAACGTCGCCCTGCACCGCGCGGAGCTCGAGGATCTGCCGCTCGCCGCCGCCTCGGCCGACGCAGCGCTGTGCATGCTCGTGCTGCACCACGTGCCCGAGCCGGCGCGGGTGCTCGCCGAGGCGCGGCGGGTGCTGGCCCCCGGCGGCAAGGTCGTGGTGCTCGACATGGTCGCCCACGACCGCGAGGCCTACCGGCAGACCATGGGCCACCTGCACCTCGGGTTCACCGCCGGCGACCTGCTGGCACATGCCGAGGCCGCGGGACTCGCCGTTGCGTCCCGCCGGGAGCTCACGCCCGCGCCGGACGCCCAGGGCCCGCCCTTGTTCCTCGCGGTGCTGCGTCCGGCCTGAGTCAGGCCGCGACCTTCAGCACGTCGACGCTACCCGCGGGGTGGTACGCCTCGAGGAGATCCTCGACCTTCCGGGCGCGCTCGCCGTCCTCGGCCTCGACGGTGACCAGCACCGCGCCCTTGTCCACCGCCTTGTCGACCTTCTCGGCATGCTCGTAGCCGACGCCCATGCCAGCGAAGGCACCGGTCGGGCTGCCGGGACGCCTGCAGGCGCCTGGGGAAGGCGTACCGGTCGTCCCGGGGCTCGCAACCGCGAAGATGGGCTCCCCAAGCCGATCTCCGGGGTTCCTACACCGGGCGACTACCGTCTCGGGGAGGCCCCGGTTAAAGGAAGGGAGCCCTTGGTTCATCCGTCTATCCGGATGAACGGATAAATAACCGGGAGGCCCCCATGTCCGCCGCCTTCGACGCAACCGCGCCCACCTTCCTCGACACCGGGCTGCCGCTCTTCGCGAAGCTCCCCTACAACGTCCGCAGCCTCGACGCCGACACGGTGCGCTTCGGCCGCAAGGAGATGGAGCTCGCGCTCCACGAGATGCCCGGCCTCGCCGCCCTGCGCGACGAGTACGGCGATAGCCAGCCCCTGAAGGGCGCGCGGATCATGGGCTCGCTGCACATGACCATCCAGACCGCGGTGCTCATCGAGACCCTCACGGCGCTGGGCGCCGAGGTGCGCTGGGTGTCGTGCAACATCTTCAGCACCCAGGACCACGCCGCCGCCGGTGTGGCGGTCGGTCCCGACGGCACGCCGGAGGACCCGCACGGCGTGCCGGTCTACGCGTGGAAGGGCGAGACCCTCGCCGAGTACTGGTGGTGCACCCTGCAGGCGCTCGACTGGCCCGAGGCGGGCGGCCCGAACCTGATCCTCGACGACGGCGGCGACGCCACCCTGCTCGTGCACATGGGCGCGGAGCTCGAGGAGAAGGGCGAGATGCCCGACCCCAGCAAGGCGGAGAGCGCCGAGCACAAGGTGATCCTCGAGCTGCTCGCGGCGGTCCGCGAGGTCAAGGGCGACAGCTACTTCAGCACCATGGCCAAGGCGATCCGGGGCGTGTCGGAGGAGACGACGACCGGCGTACACCGCCTGTACCAGCGCCTGCAGGACGGCACCCTGCGCTTCCCGGCGATCAACGTCAACGACAGCGTGACCAAGTCGAAGTTCGACAACCTCTACGGCTGCCGTCACAGCCTGGTCGACGCGCTCATGCGCGGCACCGACGTGCTGATCAGCGGCAAGCGCGCACTCGTGTGCGGGTTCGGCGACGTGGGCAAGGGCTCGGTGCAGTCCCTCCGCGGCCAGCAGGCCAAGGTGATGGTCACCGAGGTCGACCCGATCTGCGCGCTCCAGGCGTGCATGCAGGGCATCGACGTGGTCACCCTGGACGACGTGGTGGGCGACATCGACATCGTCGTCACCGCCACCGGCGACAAGGACATCATCACCGCCGCGCACATGCAGCGGATGAAGCACAACGCCATCGTGTGCAACATCGGCCACTTCGACGACGAGATCGACATGGCCGGCCTCGAGAAGCTCCGCGACGAGGGCAAGGTCGAGAAGATCGAGATCAAGCCCCAGGTCCACGAGTGGAAGTTCGACGACGGCCACAGCATCATCGTGCTCTCCGAGGGCCGCCTCGTGAACCTCGGCAACGCCACCGGCCACCCGTCGATGGTGATGAGCGCCAGCTTCACGAACCAGACCCTCGCGCAGATGGAGCTGCACGCGAACGCCGAGGCCTACGGCATCAACGTGGTGACGCTACCCAAGCACCTCGACGAGAAGGTGGCGCGCCTGCACCTGCAGAAGTTCGGCGCGAAGCTGACGGTGCTGACCGAGCTGCAGGCGAAGTACATCGGCGTGCCGGTCGAGGGGCCCTACAAGCCGGACTTCTACCGGTACTGACGGCTGGAGCCCGCCCGTGTCCGAGGGGGCGCGGGCGGGCGAACCGGGGCGGCGGCGGCTGGGCGGATGGACGTGATGCGCGCAGGGGGGGGGACTGAAGGCGGGGAGGCGATCGCCAGAGCCCTACCGCCGGAGTCTCGCCCCTGCGTGCCTCCCCCGGCGTACCTCTCCCCCGCCGTACCTCTCCCCCGGCGCGCCTCCTCACCGAGCCGCACCTCGCCTCCCCGCCCGGCCTACCAGGGCGTCGCCCCGAGCCACTGCGCCAGGGCGGTCAGCGCCGAGCCGATCACGATCACCGCCAGGATCAACGCGAACCACCGCGGGCCGGAGCGGTCGCGCTCCTCCTTCGGCGGCGCGTCGTCGGGCCAGCGCTTGCGGTCCGAGCCATCGCCGTCGAGGCTCGCGCCGCAGCTCCAGCACTCGCCGAAGGTGCCCGGATTCGACTCCCCGCAGGCCGGACAAAGGACCCGATGGCCCTGGTCCTGGCCGCCGCCGAGCACCAGCTCGGCCAGGGGCACCTGCTCCTCGGGCACCCACACCGTCGCGCCCATGCCGAAGGGATCGCCACTCACCACGGTGGCGTCGATCCCCTCGTCGAGGAGCAGCTCCCGTGAGAGCTCCGCCTGGGCGAGCGGGATCTGACCGAGGATCTTCACGTTCTTGCCCATGGCGGCTCCCGGCTCAGGCGAAGGCGGACTCGCGGCCGCTGTCCATCAGGAACAGGCAGGCCCCTCCGGCGGTCCGTGCGATCTCGAGTAGCCGGTCGCGCTCGACCGTGGGGCCCAGGCCGAACAGGTGCACGTCGGTGGCGCGGTGCTCGGCGAGGCGCCCGAGGAAGTCGCCGTCCTGGACCTCGGCGACCGTGTCGTCCGGCAGGCGGCACGCCTCGACGACCCGCCGCAGTAAGGCCCGGGCCTCGCGCTCGTCACCGGCATCGCGGAGCACCATCACCAGCCGGATCGGCACCTCCCAGGCCTGCCCGAAGAGGTAGCCGAGGAGCACGGGAAGATCGAGGTTCGCCGTGTGCATCTCGAGCGCCCAGTCCGGGGCGCGGCTGGACAACCACACGTCCACCCGGCGCCGCTTGCCGAGGCCGCCCCCGGGATGGGGGACGAAGAGCATCAGCCCCAGGCCGAGCCGCAGACAGTGGGCCTGCACCGCGCGCAGGGCCTCCTCCTCGACCCGGGTGGCGTCGAGGACCACCAGGTTCGGCGGGAACAGGTCGCCCTGCATCGCGTCCAGCGCGGTGCGGAAGTCGCCCGAGAAGCCGTCGCCCGACAGCCGGGTCGTGGTCGCGTAGATCCCGTGGCCGGCCAGGCGCCCCCGAAGGCGGTGGAGCATCCCGACCATTCGCTCGTTGTCGCCCACCCCGAGCAGCTTGACCGAGCCGTTGCGCGAGGTGCACGCCTTCAGCAGGGGGTCGAGGTCCACCGCCTGCTCGGAGGCGGCGAGCGGCACGAGCAGGTCGGGCTTCCACGCGCGCTCGGTGCGTCCCAGGGCCGCGGCCCGACGCGCCGCCCAGGTCGCCAAGGCGACGTTCACGCCCGACCGCACCGTCTCCCACGGCGTGTCCAGCTCGCGGCGCGCGAGGACCACGTACAGGCCGGTCACCGCGAACAAGCCGACCACCAGGATCGGGCGGGGGCTCGCGAAGAACAGCCCGACCGCGCACACCACCACCCCCGAGGACGGCACCCAGGGAGGGATGGCGAAGGTCGGACGAAAGGAGATCATCTGGAGCTGCTGCTCGATGGCCACCACGAGGTTCAGCGCCAGGTAGGTCAGGATGAAGAACGCGGTGATGATCGGGGCGATCGCGTCGAGGGAGCCCGAGAGCAGACCGAGCGCCGCCACGAGCGTGGTGATCCGCGTCGCCCAGCGCGGCTCGCCGTCCCCGCCGACCGCCCCGAGCCAGTGGCCGCCCGGCACCACGTCCTGCTCGGCCATCGCGTGAAGCAGGTGCGAGGCCGCGACCAGGGAGGACAGCGACGCGGTGAGGGTGGAGACGAGCAGCCCCAGGCGCACGACCCATCCCACCGCCGCGCGATCGAAGGCGATGGTGCGGTGGAACATCAGCTCCGTCGGGTCGGCGACCATGCTGTACCAGACCGCCGCGAGGGCGTAGATCGCGAAGGTGAAGGCCCAGGCGCCCATGGTGCCGATGGGAATCGACCGCCGCGGGTCGTGGAGCTCCCCGCTCATCCCGATTCCGACCATGATCCCGGTGGCCGCCGGGAAGAAGATCGCGAAGGAGTCGATCATCCCGACCTGCGGCAGCACCGGGAACAGGTGCGGCGCCCGCAGGTCGGCGGTGAAGAACCCGAGGAACAGGCTGAGGAGCGCGGCGAGCACCACGAGCAGCAGCACGCCCTGGGCGCGGAAGGCGAGGGCGGCCGAGCGCCAGGCGAGGGCCGAGACCGCCACGAAGGCCGCGAGCGCGACCGGGACGACCAGCAGCGGCGCCCCGCCCACCGCCTGCCAGGTGTCGGTGAAGGCCTCGGCGAAGGCGTAGGCGTACATCGCCGCCGAGAGCGACTGCGCGATGTAAAGGGGCACCCCGATCGCCCCGCCCGCCTCGAGGCCGAGGGCCTGGCTGATGATCGCGAAGGCGCCCCCCGGCCGCACGCGCTGGTTCGTGGCGATGGAGGCCGCCGAGAGCGCGGTCGTCCCGGTGATCGCGTAGGCCGCGACGAGCACGAGCAGCGCGCCGAGCAGCCCGTCGTTGCCGACGAGCCAGCCCTCTCGCAGGTAGAGCATCGCGCCGAGAATCGTAAGGGCGGTGGGGCGAAACACGCCCTGGAAGGTGCCGAAACGGGGACCTGGATCCTGGCTCTGAGCTGCGTCTGCCATCCGTGTGGAGCCCCACCCGCGCGGCTGCGATAGCTCCAGACTATGCCGCACGACTCCCACCTTACCCGACTGGTCCTCTACGACGGCCTGTGAGGCTTGTGACGACGCTGGGCGGCCTGGGTCAGGCGCCACGACGATCACGGAGCCTTTCGCCTGGTGCCCTACCAGGAGGCTCCCGGTCCGCCCGTCGACGACGCCCTGCGCGCCGCGGCCGCGAAGGCGCTGCACGTGGTGCGCGAAGACGGATCGCAGATCTGGCGGGGGTCGCGCGCGGTGCTGCTCGTCAACTCGGAGGTGGGCGGGCTGCCCTGGCGCCTGCTCGCCGCGCTCTTCTGGCACCCCCCGCTGAAGTGGCTGGCGGACCTGGGCTATGCCATCCTGGCCAACAACCGGAGCTTCTTCGCCCGCTTCCTGTACCGATCGAAGTGAGCCCCGCCTGGGGAGCACGACGGACGTGACGCCGCGGATTCGGTGAATAGGCTTGCGGAAACCCATTCCCCTTGGAGGTCCCCGTGGCCACCGTTCATCTCACCGCGCAGAGCCTCGAGCAGACCGTCTCCGACAACGGCATCGTCCTGCTCGACTTCTGGGCCTCCTGGTGCGGCCCCTGCCGCGCCTTCGCTCCGGTCTTCGAGGCGGCCTCGGACAAGCACGACGACGCGGTCTTCGGCAAGATCGACACCGAAGAGCAGCGCGAGCTCGCGATGGCGCTGCAGATCACGTCCATCCCCACGCTGATGATCTTCCGCGACGGGGTCCTGCTCTATCGCCAGCCCGGCGCGCTGCCCGCGGGCGCGCTCGAGGAGCTGATCACCAAGGTGAAGGACCTCGACATGGACGAGGTTCGCCAGGAGATGGCCAAGGCCCAGGCCGAGGACGCGGCAGAGGCCCAGGCGCCCGAAGCCTAGCAGGCTCGCTCGCAGCCTTCAGCGGCTACATACCCGGCGCGTCGGCCGCCTTGCCGGCGCTCGGGTTGCCCGCCGCGTGCGCCTTGCTCTCGTCGGGCGTGACCGGCGCGATCTGGCTCATGTCCGGCTTCTCCCAGCTCGGGTCCTCCATGTACAGGTACATCACCGCCATGGAGTCCACGGGCTCGTCGGTCGTGTTGTTGTACACGCTGACCAGCTCGTACTCGTGGTCCTCGTACACCGGGGTGCCCTCGTCGCTGCTGTAGAAGGGCACCTTCGCCAGGCCGACCTTGTCCTTGTCGTTGACCACGTCGGCCTTGTAGACCGTCTTGCCCGTCGTCTTGTCGATCAGGGTGAGCGACTCGGCGTAGGGGTGTAGGTGCACCGCGATGTAGTGCACCTTCGTGTCGAACTGCAGGTTCAGGAACTTGGTGACGTCGGTGCGGGTGACCTCGCGGCCCGGCTGGACGACCCAGTGGGCGGTGAACTTGCGCCCAAAGGTGTCGTAGTCGACGTCCCCCTTGATCGCGCTGGCGCCGACGGCGCAGCCCGCGCCGTGCTTCTCCATGCTGGGGTCGGACACGCCGTAGACGAGCCCCTCGCCCTCCAGCGACTTGAAGCCCTCGACCGCGCCCTGGAACAGCGGCTTCATCGGCGAGGTCAGCTCGCTGTCCTTCACGTACTCGATGGTGACCTGGTGCTGGACGTCCATGTTCGGGTCGGGGATGTTGAGGTTGAGCACCTGGGTCGTGAGCTCGAGCGGCTCGGTCGACAGGAAGGGGATGCCCCAGGCCGACGGGAACTCGATGTGCTGCTGGCCCTGGGAGAGGGTGAACACGCGCCCGGACAGCCCGTGGTCGGTCTTGAAGTCCGAGTAGTACTGGTCCACGTCGAAGTCGAGGTTGGCGTGGCACATGAAGTCGGGCCCGATGCGCTTGTCGGTCTTCGCGTCGACGATGCGCGTCTGGTAGCCGGTGATCCACAGCAGCTCCGGCTTGCTCGGGTCGTCGAGGTAGACCTGCTTCTGGCTCCACGGGCCGCGCATCGACTTGTAGATGGTGTCGACGTGGTAGACGTCGGAGAGCACGGTCTTGGTGTGGACCGGCGCCGGCTCCGCGGCGTTCGACTCGGCCTCTGCGGCAGGCGTGCCTCCCGAGCAGGCGGGTAGACCGAGCAGGGCGAGCAGCAGCAGGGTGCGCATTCGAAGTCTCCGGATCATCGTGTAGCGAGCGCCACCAGGAATCCGACAGAGGGTATTCCACCGTGGTTCCGGCCGTCCACCGCCGCGTGTCCCCGCTGCCCTACGGGGCGTTACCGAGGGTGGCGCCGAGCAGGAACACGCCGTCGAGCTCCTTCAGCGTGATGTCGCCGGCGTCCAGGCCGTGGCCCGTGTGGCGGAAGTCGAGGTCGAAGTCACCGGTGATCGACACGCCCATGCGGTCGACCTTCACCGGCAGCGCGACGTCGGCCCGCAGGGTGATCTGGGTCAGGTCGGGGCCGGGGGCGAACGTCTCCCACAGGCCCGCGCGGGCGTTCACGATCCCGAAGTGGCCGAGCCCGGCGCCACCGAGCCGCAGGCCGGTGATCGCCCAGGAGCGGTCGAGCGCGGTGGTCCGCTGGCTGTCCCACACGAAGGCGATCACGTCGGTCCGGTGCACACCGGCGCCCGCGAGGAAGCCCCACCGGTCGTCGAGCCACCGCCGGTAGCGCGCGCCGAGCCGCCAGGCGCCGGTCGCGTCGCCGACGGTCTGGCCCGTGATCGACACCTTGTAGCCACCGATCCGGGCGAAGAGCTCGGCGCCGAAGCCGCTCGGGTGCCACACCTCGGCCCGCCCGAAGACGCCGGCGGCGGCGAAGGGCAGCGGCACCCGGAACTGGAGGCTCCCCGGAATGTCGGCGTCCCGGGAGGTCTGGTGGTAGCGGATCCCCACGTCGGCGAGCCCGCCGCCCGCCTGCCAGACCCAGCCCGTCGGAGCGCGGGCCTGGCGGCGGCGCACCTTGGGCTTCGCCTCGATCTGCTTCGTCTCGGCCTCCTTGGCCTCGGCCACCGCCTCGACCCGGGAGGGCGGCCCGGGCGGGGGCGGCTCGACCGCGGTGCCCAGCGGCTCGCCGGCGTGGGTGAGGTACACGACCGGTAGAGCCGTCCCCCACCGGGCCCTCGCGAGGGCATCCCGCGCGGTGCCCAGGCTCCCGGTGTGCGGCCACAGCACGGTCGTCGCCGCCAGCGACCCGCTCGTGGCGCGAATCGGCAGCGGCTCTACCCGGTCGTCGATGCGGTGGAAGGTCACCATCGCCCACCCCTCGGGGCCGGTGTCCACGGTCCGCGGAAGCCCCTGGAGGCTCGGATCGGGCGCCAGGGCCACCTGCTGGTCGGGCACCGGCAGCCCGAGGGCATCTTCGACCACCACGAACAGCGGCGTCAGGGTGTCCTTGCCGGGCCAGGCGCGCCCGGGCCAGAGCTGCAGCCGTGCCGGCGGCAGCCCGGTCGGGGCGAAGCCCGAGACCGTCGCGATCCCGGTCACATCGCGGAGCCCGGCCAGCGGCACCACCCGCTTCGCCCCCGCCTCGGTCCCCGTCGTCGTCGCGTTCGGCAGCCCGAGCGCCTGCAGCGCGAGGCTGTCCGCCGCGCGGCCGCCGCGCCCCCCCGCCCACGTGGCGGTGAGCGTGACCTGCCGCGCCTGGCCGAGCACCCGTGGATCGGGGACGAGGCTGACCTTCGGGACCGGCGGCACCGCCTTCAGGTCGAGACTCGCCTCGGCGAGCCCGAGGGCCGCGTGCACGGTGAAGGGCCCCGGCGCGGCCGGCGCGGTCACTACGACCCGGTACCACCCCTCCCCCACCGGCTCGGCCACCGGCCCGTTCGGCCCCTGGACGACCAGCTCCGGCACGCGGTCGCGCGGCTGGCCGTCCGCACCGACCACCGCGAGCCACAGGGTCACCGGCCGGCCCGCCGGCACCCCGGTCCCCGCCGGCAGCGGCGCGAAGGCGACCGCGGGTCGCGCGGGGTTGTCGAGATCGACGGTCACCGTGCGGCTCGGCGCGTCGGCGGGCTGGATGGTCAGCTCTCCGGTCGCGTCCCCGGGACGCAGCGCGAGGTCGAAGCGGGCCAGCCCCTCGGCGTCGGCCTTCGCGGTGCCGATCCGCCGTCCCCCCACCACCAGGGTCGCGGTCGCGCCCGCGTCGGCGTCGAGCTTGCGGGTGACCGGCTGCTCCACCGGGAGGACGCCCCAACCGATCGCCTCCTCGGGCGCCGTCAGGTCGGTCGCGGTGAACAGGATCGCGGCGGGGCGATCGAGGTCGGCAGGGGGCGCCCAGGTGGCGGTCCACGACCCGTCCGCGGACGGCGACAGCGGGCTCACCTGCCCGAGACTCGCCGCCACCGCGAGGTGCCGCTCGCCGGGACGCTCGTTCGTGGGCCGGACGTGGACGAGCACCCCGCCCTTCGGCGCGTCGAGGGCGTCCGGCTCCAGCGTGACCACCGGGTGTCCGGGCCCGGGGGCCACCGGGATCGGCAGGGTCGCGTCGACGTCGAGGTCGCCCTTGCCCTTGACGCTCATGGCCAGCTCCGCCGGGGCGTCGACCGCGTCCGGGCGCAGGGTGACGAAGAAGGTGCCCTGCGGACCGGGCCGCTGGTCGACCACCTTCGCCCCCTTCACGTTGACGTGCACCGCCTCGTCCGGGCCGAGCCCCGGGACCTCGACCTGCACGAGGCTGTCGGTGTCTCCGTCCGCGCGCAGCGGACCGTCGGTGAACACCGCGACGTCCGAAGCCAGCGCGGCGACGGCGGCCAGCAGCAGCAGGACCAGCGAGGACCTCCGGGGGGGAGGCCGGCGCGTTCCGCGGCCACGACACCGCCCCACGACAAGGTGGGGCCGGTGCGGTCAGAACGCGCCGACCAGGATCTTGCCCGGCAGTCTAGCAGAGCGCCACGCGGTCGGCGCCCGGGTCAGCCGAGCGCGCTCTCGAACGCCAGATCGGGCGCGTCTACCTCGACGTCGGACCGGTCCCAGGACGCGTCGTCGTCCTCGTCGTCCTCCGCGAGCAGGGGCTTGCGCTGCTCGTCGGTCCACTCGTCGGGCGACAGCTCGTCGGTCTCGTCCTCCTCGGCGGCGATGACCGCCTCGAGGTCGGCGATGAGCTGCTGCAGCTCGATGCCCCGAACCCAGCACAGCGCGTACAGGGACATGCGCCGGTACAGCTCCTCGTCGTGCGGGACGGCGTGCCAGTCGAACACGTCCTCCGTGTAGGGGAACCGGGTCATCAGCGTCGACACCAGGGTGTGGGCGTGGATGGCCAAAGCAACCTCCTCTCGGACGCCTCGTTGCAGCCGCCGCGCCCCCGCGGCGGCGGATGTCCGTGCGCCGGTACCACCGGCGTGGATCCACCATGGCGCCGACGACCCGGACGGTCAACCCCTTCCGACGCTCACCTCGTTGTGCGCCTCGTCCCTACCGATCACACGAGGCGGTAGGTCACGTGCAGCGGCCGTCCACCCCGGGTGAGGAACACCTCGAGGGTGTCGTCCTTCTTCAGCTTGCGATAGGCGGCCAGCGCGCTCGGGATGCCGATGATCGCGATGCCGTTCACCGAGCGGATCACGTCGCCGTTGCGGATCCCCGCGAGGCTGAGCGGGCTGCCGCAGGCGATGCCGCCCACTTGCACGCCGTCCATGGACCCGCTGCGGTCCTCGTGGCGCGCCACCCAGCCGACCAGCTCCTTCGCGTGGCGGAGGTTGGCGTAGGTGTCGACGATGTTGCGGTCGACCTGCCAGGTGCTCGGACCGACCGAGTCGATCCCGTCGACCTGCGGCTCGCACCGGGGGCCGCGCTGCGGGCTCGAGGTCCCGACCGGCGGCGCGGCGGTCGGCCGCTCGTGCTCCGCGGGCCGGTACATGGTGACGCCGCCGGTGCCGCCACCCCGGCCGCCGCCGAAGCCGCGAGAGGTGTGGCCGCCGGCCCTCGACGAGGCCGGACGGCCGTCGATCTCCGCGAAGGTCGGCATGCCCCGAGGGGGCGCCAGCGGCCGGTTCACGGGCGTCTCGGCAGGCGCCGGGCTCGTCGCATCCTCGCCCGTCTCGATCGGGTCGCTGCCCTGGTTCGACGCCTCGGCGGCCTCGAGCCCGCCCCCCGGATCGGGCGGGGTCCAGTGCACGACCGGCGCGGCGGGCACCGGCGCCGCGACCGCCGGCATCGCCACCTCGCGCCCGATCAGCGCGAAGGCGACCGGCAGCGCGAACAGACCGACGGTGAACAAGCCGGTCCCGGTGAGCTCTGCGCCGAAGCGGATGAGACGCATGTCGTGTGGCCTCCTGGCGGTCCGCCCACGCGTTGGACGACCGAGAACGCGGCGCATTCGATCCTCGACAGGGTATCCGGCCGC
>Ga0114931_10009452_pt1 | contig 11679 bp, 6 predicted proteins | sample 2SBtaG_FD_89579 | JGI IMG/M metagenome (GOLD analysis project Ga0114931, IMG submission 89579) | Deep subsurface microbial communities from Kolumbo volcano to uncover new lineages of life (NeLLi) - 2SBTROV14_V59a metaG | ecosystem: Environmental > Aquatic > Marine > Volcanic | place: Kolumbo...
CATGAAGGGATTGCACTCCAATTTCTACTGTAATTTTGCGGTAGCTGAAACATTTGCATAATCATAAATTTTAATTTTATGTCTCAGAAATTAATTCCGAAACCTAAAAACATATTGTAAGCTGCTTTGTCTGGCACCATAGTTCTATTACCAATTTGCACTTCCGTTTGACTTGACATAGAAGCGTTTAATGAAAACTTTGAATCGAAATATAAGAAGTCATTTAATCTGAAAAGGTATCCAATACCTGCTGAAAAATAAAACATATTGTAATTTCCCCGAATTGTTGTGTTCTGTATTCCTACAGAATAATCCCAATTCTCAACTCCAATAGGAAAATAGATTCCTTGTAAATTTTGACTAAAAAAATAATCAACGCCAATTCTGAATCCTGATTCCAATTTACCTTTTTCAAAACCATCACCATAGAAGCCATCTGGTATTTCAAAACTAAAATACTCACCTACAAATCTTAACCTATTTTTGCCAAACCAGGCACCTACTCCGTAACCGCTTAGAATTGTCGGAGCAGCATTAAAAGCTATTCCCCCAGAAAATGGTTTTTGTGAATATTGGAAATTGTATCCGCTTCGTTTCAGCCTTAGTATTGTAGCTTTGTAAATTATTGCATATCCTTGGATTGCAGGCATTCGTCCACCTGGCAAAGTTTGATAACCGCCCAACCATGGATTGTAAATTAGACCTGGAGCTTTATACTTACGTCTTTTAAAGGGATAATTGCGTCCGCTCCAATTTCCTTTGCTTTATTTCTCATTCCTTCCAAAATTTCAGGCAGGGAAATTCCTATACCACCTTTTGTTTCAAGTGTAGCAATTACTACGTAAGGTTCATCTGGTTTTTTATCCAGTATTTCAACAAATCTGCTTTTCGGAAACTTAATGGAGTCATATCGCATAATCGCGGTTGAAGAAACACAACTTATCATAAAAAGGCATGTTATTGTTATCAAAAGTAAGATTGCTTGACTAATCAGAACCTTACTGGACTTTGTTGATACCCTAAGTTGTAGATTCATTTCTTTACTCCCTTTTTATAAATAAGGCATAACGTAGCTTATCTTCCATAAGCCGCTTAAAAATCGATGTCTAAATACTTTGCCCGGGAAAAGCAAGGGGGAAATGTCTCTGCACCAAACTATAACTTTTTGGAACAAGCTGCCAAAGCTTTATTAAAAATAGCCATCGTCTCTAAATATTCATCCAGACCAGGACCCTGCTTTTTTATATATCATTCTCTATTACTTTGCAAAAATCATTTTTCGCATGGCCAGGAATTGGTCGGCATGGAGTTCGTAAAAGTAAACGCCGGCAGAGATCTGGTTACCGGCGGCATCGAGGCCGTCCCACTGGTATTCGTATTGTCCTTCTGTGAGTGGTTCGTCCACCAGGGTGGCGACGTTTTTGCCGAGGATGTTGAAAATTTTCAGGGTCACGTGAGATTTCTGCGGAATGGTGAAGCGGATGCGTGTCGTCGGGTTAAAGGGATTCGGGTAGTTTTGCTCCAGATCATACGTCGTTTCTGTTGTTTCCTCTTTTTCCACGGCGGATTCTTTTTCCCGGAAAACCGTGAAATCCGCAAATTGGGCGCCGGACCGGTATGATCCCACGCCGGTTTTGCCGGAGGAAAAAGCATTATCGTCGGCTTGCAAAACTTGCATGCCGTCAATGAAAACAGTGAAATTTTCACCATTGACTTGCAGTAAACAGGAGAACCAATCGCGCGTGTTGGCTATATTTAGGGGTATTTCTGCTTCGCTTATTTTTGCAGTCGTGCCGTCGAGTATGCGCTCTAGTGCAACTCGTACCCGTCCGGTTTCATCAAAGCGCAGGCGGACGCGGTCGTGGTTCTTTTCGTTTTGCCAGTAAAAGGGCAAATAGACGGTGCCCGGTTTCGGCATTAACGCGCGAAAACTTGCCGAGTAATTCTGCCAGTAATCTTTTCCGGTAATGAAAAAAGAAAGGCCGGGCGCGCCGGCAACCTTGGCCAGGCCGTCCCTTGCCGTCCACTTGCCGGCGACGGTCTTCCAAACGCTTCTGTCAAAAGATGAAAAATCGTCGTACAGCAAAAGATCGCCGGTGTAACGACTGATAAAAGTCGTCAGCGTATCGGAAACGTTTCCGGATTTGTCGCTGCTGAAAATGTCAATTTTGTTGACGCCGAAATGTGCGAGGTTGACTTGCGCACGCCAGGTTGTATCGTTAACGATCTCGGCGAATGCGGTACCGTTGTTCACTATTTTAATCGTATCGGCATCATTCGTTTTTTCCCCATTAATGAGAATTTTATCCCTGTCGGTCATTTTCGGCAGCGGATCAATCGTCGGCGCGGGCGGGGGCGTTGTGTCTCTTTCGATTTCTATATCATCGAACCAGACCGTGCCGTGGTCAACCAAAAGTCCGATGCCGCCTTGTTCAAAAGAAGCATCTTTTGTGCGCAAGACCGTTTCGCCGTCCAGGATGACCTGCAGCATGTCATCCATAACTTCAAAACGGAGGGAATGCCATTTATCGGTGGTGAGCGTTATGGCGCTCTCAGCCAGGTCGGTCCTCTCTTCGTTTCCAACTTTTGCAAGCGTTATTTGATTTTGCGAAAACTGCGCGTAATAGCCGGTGCAGTTATGTTCGCGAACAACAAGCTCACCCATCGAATTTGGCGCTATCTTAATTTTAACCTTCAAGGCATAGTGCCGCCAGTCTGTGCCGCCGGAACAGATCATGGCGGCCGAGTCGTTTTGCGCCTTTCCCTGCAGGGACTCTTGTACAATTTCCCATTGCGGATGGAGAATTTCCCAGCCGTACAATCCGCCGCTGAAATCTTCAAACTGAAAATCTTTGCGCAGTTTGGAAATAAAAAAAGCAATGTCCCGTTCAAAATCCGGCAGCGTGATTGTGAGCGCGTGCTCTGTTGCGTGATAGATTTCGTTTTGTGTGAATTCGCCATTCCAGGTGTTGAACCAGTGCACGGAATATTTTGAATCGCTGTCAGTGAAAACGGTCATCTTTTGACCGGCAACGGCCATGTCCTCGGAAGGCTTGAGCAGCCAGGCGAACCCGGCATTGTCGCCCATCATTCCCCAGGCATCAACGCCGGGTATTTTTTTGAGGATCATCGGCCTGAGGCCGAGCTTTTGCACATCAAAATGGCTGACAAATTGCGCCAGGTATTTGAGTTGTGCGTACATATCCACGGTCATGTACGGCCAGGCATCGCCGTCATTCCAATCCAGGGGCATGATGGCGGCGCCGTTTGCCAGGGCTGCCCAAATTGCGTTGTGAAGATGTGCTGGCTGCAATTCGTCGTTTGCGGCATGGCCGAATTCTCCGATAAAATTCGGTTTGTTTGTCTGATCCCACATCTGCCGCGTGAATCGTGCAATATCTTTGGCAATCAGGTAAATGTTGTTTCGCGCACTGTATGCGTGAATCTGTGGCAGGTCTGTTTCCACAAATCCTTTTTTCCAGTATTTATCACCGGATTTTGATGCGGTCGTCGGGTGTTGAAAGGGATCATTTTCGCGGAAGAATTCATTCATTTTTGCGAGCCAGGAATCCGCGTGCTCTCCCGCGTTGGTTCCGTCGATTTCCGAAATGGTCTGCCACAGCGCAATAGCGCGACTGTATCCCCAGCGTGAGATAATATATTGATAGTATTCTTTCTGAAAGGTCCAGCTATCAGGGCTGGTGAAAAAATCTTTTGCGTGCGGCGTGAGCAGCCGGAAAGGATTTTTTTCCCAGGAATTTTCTTTTTTCCACGGATGGGATTCATCTCGGAGCCAATCGTGATTCCAGATCGTGAAAATAATGTAAATGTCGTTTTCTTCGCATTTTTCAACAATGGCGTCTATCTGCCGGGCGGAAAAGGTGTTGTACTGGTCATAGTTTGAAGCCAGAAGCAGAGAATGATCCCAGGCAGGGAGCCAGTAGACAAAAAGATTACATTTGTTGGCGGTCATCAAATTCCAGAATTGCGGATAGCGCTCCAGATACCAGGGGAGACATTGGCCTGTTCCCACAAAACCGCTGGAATCGCTGAAGGAAAGAAATCTCGGATCATAAGGTGAAATGCGGATGCGGCCGTGGTGAGTGGATGGTGTGCACGTGAATTGATCGCCTTTTGTTTCACTGGCGCCGTTCACATCTTCGATGCGCAGTCTGTAATGCCAGGTTCCGACCTTGTCGGGAGCAAAACGAATTCTAAAGTTTTTACCGTCAAAAAAGCCGATGATATCCCACTCTCTGCCGTCAGGAGAAGTGAATAAACCATGGATTCTGACTTTTTCTGTATTGAACGGATTATCAAAAGTTGCATGAACCTGCCCGACTGTGACTTCAAATTTTTCATAGCGGGGGATTTGGTGCCTGGTTGCAGTCCAGGATTCTAACTTGGGCGTTTGGGCGAACGCTGCAACAGCGAGCAGCAGAATGGACGCGAGGGAAATTGTAATTTGAATGAGGTGTTGTCGTTTCAAGGATTTTTACCTGATCAAATATTTGACACGGCTATTGTGAAAAAATAGTGCATGAAATGGTCTTTGTCAAGCAATTATTTCAATAATACTCATTATTCTTTGAAAATGACAAAAGATGTTTGAAATAATACTTGATTTTTTGATTCAGTTAGGTTAACATAAAGGCTTGAATTTTTACGTTATTCTCATTGAATACCAGGTCTTTTATGGAAATACAAACAGAAAATATAAAAAACTATGCCGGCAGTGTCATTTATAACCGGGGATTGCGGTATTACAAACAAGGCAGAGTAAAACTCGATGAGATTGAACTCGAACGGTTTACTGCAACTGTCAGCGGCACGTACGACTATACTGTCAGGGCTGAAAAGGTTGGCGACAAGATTTATACAAGCTGCACCTGCCCTTACTGGACGACGTGCAAGCATGTTGTCGCGGCGCTGCTAACGGCAAAAGATTATTATGACGAAAACGGTAGATATCTTAAATACAAAAAAACGCATCCCGAGTGGAAAAAGTTTTTTGACAAGGTACTAGAAAACCGTGACTCGCAAAGCCCACCCCTTTTGAAGCAGTCGCAGGTTTGGAAGATCATCTATATCGTGTCTCTCAGTTCCGAATCCTGGCGAATATGGCCGCAAAAAGCATACATCAAGAAGAACGGAGAATTGGGACGGAGGGCAAACGTTGGTGAGTTCGACCCCGACAATACCAGTCTCATTTATTCGCAGAATGACCCTTATATTATTTCGTTTCTGAATAAACAGCAGGAAATAAGCAGTTCTTTTTACAATTATAACTATTATCGCAGTTATCGCTATAACAACTATGGATCGTTTCATTTCAAGTACGGCAGCAACTTGGGCCCTTTGTTCAATTTTCTGTCGGAAAGCACTCTTTTCCTGCTCAACACTTCCGATGAACTGGAACCCCTGCAAATGAGTGCGGATCAATGCCGGGTCGAGTTTCAGTTTGATGAAACAAAACGGACTTTTCGTCTGGCTCCAAAAGTGATTTTTCAGGACAGCGTGGAACGTCTCGATGGGAGTTATCGCGTCTTGACGGAAAATCCTGTATGGCTGCTGCGCGGGAATATGCTGATCAGGGTGGAAAATATTGACAATGCCGAATTGCTATTACCGTTCACAGCAAACGACGTCAAGCTGTCAATTCCCAAAAAAGAGTTTCCCCGGTTTCTCGAAAAAACTTATCCTCAACTTGCCGTCAAAACACCCTTGCCGCTGCCGGATTCCATCCACGTCAAGACCAGTTCTGAAATAAGCAGCAAGCGGCTTTACCTGGTTGAGGGATTTAATCAACTGGAAGTTTTTCTCAGATTTGTCTATGGTGATCGTGAAGTTGATTTTAACGATCCTCAGGAAGAACTGTTTGACGCGAGCGGAAAAGAGATTTTAAAAATCAAACGCGACCGGGAAGCGGAAAAGCGGGAATACGAGCGGCTGCTGGCCTCCGGTTTGAAAGTTATACCCAAGGGGGGACTGCGGGTCATTGATTCAAAAGCTCTGGAATGGTTGTTTGCCAACCTGCCCAAACTGGTGAAGGCCGGATTCGAAATTTACGGCCAGGAGAAACTCAAAAAATACAAAGTTCGCACCGGCTCGCCCCACGTGAGCGTTGCTGTTTCGACAAATATTGACTGGTTCGATCTCAATCTAAAAGTTGATGTTGAAGGCATTGAACTTTCGCTCAAAGAGTTGAAAAAGGCTGTTCGGAAAAAATATCGATATGTGAAACTGGCTGATCAAAGCATGGCCAAATTATCGGAATCATGGTTTAAAAAGTTTCAGCACCTTTTCAATTTTTCCGAGGTTGAGGCGGATGAAATCAAAGTTTCCAAATTTCATGTCACGCTCATAGACCTTCTTTTTGAAGAAGTTGCCGACAAACAAACGGATAAGCAATACCAGGAAAGCCTGGCGAAACTGAAAAAATTTGAGGGCATTAAAAAGCAGAGATTGCCAAAAGGAATTAAAGGTACGCTGCGACCGTATCAAAAATCGGGATATGACTGGTTACTGTTCTTAAAGGATTTTTCATTTGGCGGTTGTCTGGCCGATGATATGGGTCTGGGCAAGACGGTGCAAACCCTGGCTCTGCTTTTACATGAAAAGGAAAAGGGAAATAAAATACCAAGCCTCATTGTATGCCCGACTTCGGTGGTTTTCAATTGGGATTTGGAGATTAAAAAATTTACACCAAAACTAACGGCGCTGATTCATACCGGACTCAATCGGCAAAAGGATGTTTCCGAATTTGAGAAATACGATGTTATCCTGACCACGTATGGAATCATGCGCCGCGATTTTGCTTTTCTAAAGGATTATAAATTTCATTATATCATTCTCGATGAATCGCAAAAAATCAAGAATCCGTTATCACAAACGGCCAAAGCGGCCCGGGTGCTCAGTTCAGCGCATCGCCTGGTTTTAACGGGGACACCGGTGGAAAACAATACGATTGAACTCTGGTCACAATTTTCCTTTTTGAATCCCGGCCTGCTTGGCCCGTTGAATTATTACAGAAAGTCTTTTACTCTGCCCATTGAAAAACGGGGGGATGAGGGAGCGGCCACCTTTCTGAAACAAATTGTTTTTCCGTTCATTCTCAGAAGGACAAAGGAGCACGTTGCCAAAGAACTCCCGCCCAAAAATGAACAGACATTTTACTGCACAATGAATCCGGCACAGAAAAAACTGTATGAGCGATGGCGTGATATTTACCGGGCAAAAATTCTCAGCAAAATTGATGATGCCGGTATGGACAAAGCTCGAATGAATGTCCTCGAAGGCCTGGTGAGATTGCGTCAGATCGCCTGCCACCCTTACCTTATTGATCATGAAGCGACTGAAGAGTCCGGCAAGTTTGAATTACTGAAAGAGTTTGTGGATGAAATTCTGGCCGAGAATCATAAAATTCTGCTCTTTTCCCAGTTTGTCAAAATGCTGAAATTGATCAGAAACTATTTTGACACGCGGGGAATCGAGTACGAGTATCTGGACGGGCACACGATAAATCGAATGCACCATGTGGAGCGGTTTCAAAAGGATGAAAAGATCAGGATTTTTCTTATCAGTCTGAAAGCCGGAGGGACCGGTCTTAACCTTACGGCCGCGGATTATGTGATTCATTACGACCCATGGTGGAATCCAGCTGTAGAAATGCAAGCCACAGACAGGGCGCACCGTATTGGCCAGGATAAAAAAGTTATTGTTTACCGTCTCATCACCAAAGATTCGGTTGAAGAGAAAATGCTGCAACTGCAATCAAGGAAAAAAAAGCTGGTTTCAGATCTCATCAGCACGGATTCAAGTTTTTTCAAATCCCTGGATCGGGATGATATTGAAGTGCTCTTTAGTTGATGAAAACGGCTTGGTTAAATATTGTCCTTTTTAAAAAGTCTTTCTCTGCGCACTTTTGGGGGACTCGGCCTTTGCGTTTTTAACATCTTTTTGATTCCGACTGCGGTGAAACCGTTCACCTTCAACGGGGGAATTGATAAGCGCTCAAGCCGGCGGATCAGAGCACCTTGACACATTAAAAAGAACCCGGTGGCCGGTTACAACTCTTCGGCCCTTGCAAAATAATTGACCATTTGTAATCCAATCCCTGCAATATTGCCGCAGGCAAAAATTACAGCATCCCGATTAATGAGTGCTTTAATTTCTTCTCCGATCTTGTCGGCAGACATGCCGGTCATATCCAGAATATTACCTTGTTTTTCGTTTTTGAGAAAATGATTAACCGGTGCACCGAAATCACCGATAAAAATGAAATGGTCCGGAAAAAGTTTGTTGGTGATAAATTGAAAAAACTGTCTGGTACGAAGAGGGCGGTCGGGACGGGCGTTGAGTAAAACGATCAGCAAGCGATCTTTTGCGACGTCGGCAAGGCTCATCTGCTCCCATATTTTTTCAATCGACTCCGGGTCGTTAGCGGCAAAAGCATTGATGAATTGAACCGTGTGACCATTATACCTGGTTTGCAGAAATCTTAGCGCACCGACATCCGGTCTGGCTTTTTTCATGCCGCCAAGAGCATCCCGGGAAGAAACACCGAGATATTCACAAACCGCAAGTGCAAGCGCTATATTTTCTTCATGTTCGTAATAGCTGAAATCATGGAGATGGTCTTGCAAATTGTATTTATCCGGTTCAATGATGTGGAGATGTTCATGATCCTGAAAACCGGAATTGTGAAGGAGCAGCCAGGTTTTTTTGCCAATAAATAGCTCACTTTCCTCCGGCACAGCAGCCAGCATGGAACGCGCAATATCCGTCAGCTTTTCACCCATAACATCCACATGATCCGAACGAACGTTTGAGATGACGCTGATATGCGGCTGCACGATTTGCACGGCTTCAACCTTTTGTAAATGGGGACGAATCGCCATACACTCGATGACGGCGGCATCAGCATGGTGTTGACTGATATTTTTTATTATCCGGATTTGTTCCGAAATATTCGCCATCCCGTTGCGCGTGACGACATCTTCCGCGCCATCGGGACGAATGAGACGCGTTGCGCTCCCCGTTGTTTTGGCAAATGTGCTGATTCCGCCGGCGTTCAGTCCCGCAGCAATGAGGCGGGTGATCGAGGATTTGCCCCTCGATCCGTTCACGTAAATCCGCAAAGGAATTTTCCTTAGGTGAGACCGGTGCAGCATCAGTTCAACCGCACCGGCAAAAACGAGTAGAAATAAACTTGAGAAAACAACAATCATTTTTGTTTTATGGCGTTAATAATTTTTGCAATTCTTCAACGGTCGAAACGGGCTGTTTACAGGTAAAGTTTTCACAGACAAAAACCCGGGTTACACCGTGCAACGCTGTTTTCCCCTCCACCATAGGCAGCAACTGTTGCGTAGCTGATGTCTCGTCATTCAATACAACAACCGTCCTCGGCAGGAATTGGGATTGCAATAATTCGTTCATTTTATTAACCGTCTTGCTGTCCCTGCTTCCGGCGATAACAACTTGTTGTGACGGGCCTAAAACATAATCCAGGGCAATGAGCATTTCGGAATACGCTTGCGGATGTTGCTGCAACTGGTTGCTGAAACTTTTCAGTGATTTCCAGGCTTGTTGGCGATAATTTTCTTCTCCGGTCATTTCGGCAAGACGAACAAGATTGCGAATCATGACCGAATTTCCCGAGGGCTGGGCATTATCAAATGGATTTTTAGATCGAGCAATCAAATATTTCTGATCCGCTTCGGTAAAATAATAGCCGCCATCCGCTGCGGCAAATTTATTATTCACCAGGCCAACCAAATCAACCGCCCATTTTAACCAATCCATTTCAAAAGTCAAAGAATAAATATCCAGTAAAGCTGAAATGAGAAAGGCATAGTCGTTGAGGTAAGCTTTGAGAGCGGCTTTACCATGACGATATGAATGCAGTAAGCTGCCATTTTTAAACATCGTTGTCTTGACGAATGTCGCTGAACGCTTTGCTGCATTGAGATATTTTTCGTCGCGAAGAATTTTGTATCCCATTGCGAAAGCGGAAATCATCAGGCCATTCCAGTCCGTCAGCACCTTGTCGTCGAGTCCAGGGGGAACACGCTTTTCGCGGACTTGCAGAACTTTTTCGGAAAGCGTCGCCATCTTTTTTTCAAAAGCAACAATATCCATGTTGAAATCCGGAGCAACAAAACGCCAATCTTTTGTGCGACGAAGAATGTTTTTCCCTTCCCAATTTCCATTGTCGGTTACATTAAAAGCGGCACAAAACATTTTAGCATCTCTGCCAAGAATGCCATCGATTTCGCTTTTACTCCAGACATAAAACGCACCCTCTTTTCCCTCACTGTCCGCATCCTCGGCGGAATAAAACCCACCGGCCTCGTCGGTCATCCGCGATAAAACATAGTCCAGCGTTTCACGAACGATACGTGAGTAAAGAGGATTACCTGAAATTTGAAAGGCCTCAGCATAGCTTCTTACAAGAAGCGCCTGATCGTAAAGCATTTTTTCAAAATGAGGTGCCAGCCAAACTGCATCCGTTGAGTAACGATGAAACCCGCCGCCAAGTTGATCGTAAATGCCGCCGTTCGCCATTTTCGTCAGGCTGGTGCCCACCATTTCCAGTGCATCCGATGCATTCGTCTTTTTGTAATATCGTAAAAGCAACGACAACTCCATTGCATGGGGAAACTTGGGCGCGCGACCAAAACCGCCGTTGTCTTTGTCAAAAGTTCGGCGGGAAGTCTGGTAAGCATTTTCCAAAATATCCGCACCAAGGTCCTGTTTGCCCGGAGTGATCTTGACGGATTTTGCGATACCGTTGGAAATATCGTCCGCACTTTGGATGATTTTTGCACGCTGTGTTTTCCAGGCCTCGGCAATGGAAAGGAGGATGCGCTTGAACCCGGGGCGACCGTAATTGTCCTGAGGCGGGAAATAGGTGCCGCCGTAAAAGGGTTTGAGATCCGGTGTAAGAAAAACGGACATCGGCCAGCCGCCGGAGCCGGTCATCATTTGCACTGCCGTCATATATATTTCATCAATATCAGGCCGCTCCTCGCGGTCGACTTTGATGCTGATGAACGATTTGTTCATGATTGCGGCAATTTCTTCGTTCTCGAAGGATTCGTGTGCCATGACGTGGCACCAGTGACAGGAAGAATATCCCACGGAAAGAAAAATCGGCTTGTCCTCTTTCTTTGCGCGATTGAGCGCCTCCGCTCCCCATTGATACCAATCCACCGGATTATACGCATGTTGCAAAAGATAAGGACTTGTTGCGTTGATGAGGTGATTCGGTTTTTTCGATTTATTCATTTAAAAACCTTTTTATGAGCAGAATGTTTTCACGCTATAACTTGCAGCCGGGAGAAAAAATTCCTTAGCAATATTGGGCGAGCGGAATAAATAAAAAGGACTGCATGTTACACCCGTTACATCGAGTTAATCAGCAAAAATCGGAAAAACTGTGGAGAAATATTATGAAGAAAATATTAGCGTTATTCGTCCTGACGGTTGTGGTTTTTTCATTCGTCAGCTTTGCCGGCGCAGGAGAGAAAAAAACCGTTAATCTAAAAATTAAGGGCATGACATGTCAAGGTTGTGTCGATAAAGTGCAATCCACTTTGAAAAAAGTTGATGGTGTGTCAAAGAGTGAGGTGATACTGGCAAGCAATTCTGCTGTCATCGTTTATGATGCCCAGA
>Ga0114931_10009453_pt1 | contig 11677 bp, 5 predicted proteins | sample 2SBtaG_FD_89579 | JGI IMG/M metagenome (GOLD analysis project Ga0114931, IMG submission 89579) | Deep subsurface microbial communities from Kolumbo volcano to uncover new lineages of life (NeLLi) - 2SBTROV14_V59a metaG | ecosystem: Environmental > Aquatic > Marine > Volcanic | place: Kolumbo...
ATTGTACTTTTGTTAATTCAATCATCTCTTTTTATTTAATTTATAAGTTTTTGTGAACTTCAAATTTAATTGTTGAGATGATTGTCTTTGTAATTCAGACACACTTTTTGGGACGGTATCGAAACTATCTGAATAGCATATTCAAGTAGTTGGCCTAAGAAGAAAAATTTTTCTTTGTAATAAAGTAAGGCTAAGATAACGAGAACTCCATTAGCTACAAGAATTGTTTTTCCCATCCATTTTCTTTGCTTATTAATTAATAGACTCAATACAGCGCAACCTACAAAGAAAAGACCTAATACCTGTTTGCTACTTTGTATTATAGTATCTTGTATATCACTTGTGGCATATTCAAACCAAGACTTACCTGTTAACAAAACAATTAGATTTTCCATTAAGTCTTGATCCCATAGTAAAGCTCGAATAGGGATGTCCCAAATTAGAAATTGCCATGCCCTTCCTGTTAATAATACAAAACAGGTCAGTTTTAAAATAAGTACTAACTTTTTATTTAGTGAATTTTCCATTTCTATCAATTTACACCAAATCTAAAAATTTAATGAATTATTGCTGTTTTGTTGGTTGTTATTAGAAGGTTAAAAAATGGTTAATACCTTTATTAGTAAGGTGTTGTGGGGTTTGTTTTTCTCTATTCTTAACAATTACTTAAAGCAATTAATTATTAATTTATTAGTAAGTAACTATAGTATAAGGTAATGATAAACTCGATTTGAATACTTAATTCTTTGATTAACTGTTTTTTTGTGGCGTAAACTAATATTATTCATAAAAATTTTAAAACATGAAAACAAAATCAATATTTTTTATTATTTGTTTGTCTTTAATAGCGTATAGCCTAGAGGCTACTACAGGCAAGTATCGTTTAACATTACGAGATAATCCCTCTACTACAATAGTTATTGGGTGGGATCAGGTTTCAGGATCTAATCCAACGGTATATTATGGTACAACCGATTATGGTACCAACTGGAGTTCATACCCAAACAGTAAAACACCAAGCCGTGTAATTAGTTATAAGGGTATGAATAATAATTTTGCTAGGCTTACAGGGTTACAGCCTAATACAAATTATTACTTTGTAATAAAAGATAGTCAAGGAACTAGTTCTAGATACTGGTTTAAAACTTGTCCTGATGATCCTAATGAACGTTTATCATTTCTTGCAGGAGGAGATTCAAGAAATAATTACACTCCACGACAAAATGCGAATAAATTGGTCGCAAAGTTAAAACCAACAGCTGTGATGTTTGGAGGAGATATGACTTCTTCAGGAACAGATTCACAATGGCAGGATTGGTTCGATCATTGGCAATTAACTATTGCATCGGATGGTCGTATGTTTCCAATAGTAGCAGCAAGAGGAAACCATGAAAGTTCAAATTCTATAATTGATAATTTATTTGATGTTCCTAATTCGAATGTTTATTATGCAATTACTTTCGGAGGATCATTAATAAGGTCTTATACGTTAAATACTGAAACTTCAATATCAGGAAGTCAAACGAGTTGGTTAGTGTCTGATTTACAATCTTCCAATACAACATGGAAAACGGCTCAATACCATAAACCTATGCGTCCACATGTGAGTTCGAAAAGTGAAGGGAATAGTCAATATAGCAATTGGGCTCAACCATTTTATGACTATGGCGTTAGGTTAGTAGTTGAATGTGATGCCCATACTGTTAAAACAACTTGGCCAGTTCAACCATCAACTGGAGGAGGAAGTGATGAGGGATTTGTAAGAGAAGATGATAATGGAACTATTTATGCAGGTGAAGGTTGCTGGGGAGCTCCTTTAAGAACCAATGATGACAATAAAAACTGGACTCGAAACAGTGGTAAATTTAATCAGTTTAAATGGATTTTTGTTGATCAATCAAAAATTGAAGTAAGAACAGTTAAAGTAGACAATGCAGATCAAGTAGGAGAGGTTAGTAATAACAATCCTTTTACAATTCCTTCAAATTTAGATATCTGGAATCCAAGTAATGGTTCTGTGGTTACTATTCTAAATCAAAGTGTAATAGCACCAACAGTGAGTATTACTGCTCCTTCAAATGGAACACATTATAGTACTCCTCAATCTGTTACTATTACCGCAACTGCTGCTGATGGAGATGGCTCTGTTACGGGGGTTGAGTTTTTCCAAAATGGAAATTTGATAGGAACGGATAATACAAGTCCTTATTCAATAAACTGGACTATCCCTGCCGATGGTGCATACAACTTAACAGCTGAAGCAACAGATAATGATAATAATACGACCACATCAACTTCAGTAGGAATTACTGTTGGAGTAACTAATGAATCGACTAGTTCTCGAATTAATAGTGGTGATGATGATGTAGAAGAAGGTGAAAGTGGTGCGATGTACATGAATAGTTCAGATATCGAATTAGTATACGATAGTTATAATTCAAATGGAAATCAAAAGGTAGGATTACTTTTTAGAAATTTAGGGATTCCTCAAGGAGCTACTATTACTAGTGCATATATCCAATTTACTACAGATGAAACAAATAGTGCAAGTTGTAACTTAACCATTCGTGGACATGATGCAGATAACGCGTCAGATTTTTCTACTTCTTCAAATAATGTGTCTAACAGAACTACGACTAATGCTAGTGTTGCATGGACTCCTTCAGCATGGAATTCTGTAGGTGCTGCTGGATCTGCTCAAAAAACACCAGAATTAAAATCGGTTGTACAGGAAATTGTTGATCGGAGTGGATGGACTACTGCAAGTAAATTAGTAATGATTATTACTGGGAGTGGGAAAAGAACGGCTGAATCTTTTAACGGATCTTCTAGTTCGGCACCTATTATTTATGTAGATTATGTTGTTGGAGGAGGTACTCCAGCTAACAATGCTCCAAGTGTTAATATTACTAACCCTTCAAATGGAACGGATTATGATAATTTGGCAAGTATTAATATCAGTGCCAATGCATCTGATTCAGATGGGTCAGTTACAAGTGTAGAATTTTTCCAAAACGGGAACTCTATAGGAATAGATAATACAAGCCCTTATTCAGTTAACTGGACTATTCCTACTTGGGGATCTTACAATTTAACTGCGGTCGCTACGGATGATGATAACGCAAACACAACTTCTAGTATTATTGGAATTTCAGCAACTGATCCAGAAGTTACTCCACAAACTATTAATGTTAAAATTTCCAATGGGGATGATGATGTTGAACAAAATGGAGTTAACGGGAGCATGTATATGAATAGCTCGGATATTGAATTAGTTGCTGATGGATCGAGAGGAGATCAAATAATAGGACTTAGGTTTAGAAACATTGATATACCCCAAGGAGCAACTATTAATAATGCTTATATTCAATTTACAGTAGATGAAACCAACAGTGGATCTTGTAATTTGACTATTAAAGGACAAGATGTTGATGATGCTTCAGCATTTTCTACATCAACAAATAATGTTTCTAATAGGACAACAACAAGTGCTTCAAAAAGTTGGAGTCCGTCTAGTTGGAACTCTGTTGGTGCTGCAGGAAACGATCAAGCAACACCAAACATTAGCAATATTATTCAAGAGATAGTTGATCGTTCTGGGTGGTCGAATAATAATGATATGGTAATTATAATTACTGGATCAGGAGAACGTACGGCTGAATCTTATAATGGATCTTCTAGCAAAGCAGCTCGTTTGATTGTTGAATATACTGATGGAAGTTCATCAAGTAGGTTAATGAATAATAACCCAGTAAATATAGCTGAACATGATGAGCACATTGAGGATGTTAAAATATATCCGAATCCTTTTATGGAAACTATTAATGTTAGGATAGATAAAGCGAATGTTGCAGGAACAATAGAAATTTATGATTTAAAAGGAAGTTTAATAAAAACTGCATTAATTAAGGAAGGGAATCATTCTTTAACTATTGGAACTGGAGATTTACGATCAGGTGTTTATCTTCTGAATATTAAATCAGAAAATAATAGTTCGGTAGTTCATAAACTTTTTAAAGAGTAACTTACATTGCTCTAATTGTTATGTAAATGCCCACTAAAATTTATTTAGTGGGCATTTTAATTTTACGGAAGTGTTATTATAAGATTTTCAGATATAAATAATCTTTCTATCCTTCCATAGAGATAGTAAAAAAACGTATTTTGGAGGTTCAAAATTCAGAATATGCCAGATCAAAAGAAATTATTTTTACTTGATGCCTTTGCGTTAATCTATAGAGCGTATTTCGCATTTGGCAAAAATCAACGTTACAATTCTAAAGGATTAAATACATCGGCAATGTTGGGGTTTACCAATACCTTAATAGAAGTGTTGCAAAAACAAAAACCTTCGCACATAGCAGTTGTTTTTGATGCTCCAGGAGCTACTAACAGAGAGGTAGAATTTACCGATTATAAAGCGGGTAGAGAAGCTATGCCTGAAGACATCAGAACAGCTATTCCATACATTAAGCGAATCATTGAAGCCTTTAAAATACCTATTTTGTTAAAAGAAGGCTACGAGGCAGATGACATTATTGGCACCATGGCAAAAGAGGCAGAAAGGCAAGGGTATACTACCTATATGATGACACCAGATAAGGATTTTGGACAATTGGTGTCAGAGAATATTTTCATGTACAAGCCTGCGGCTTATGGTAAACCAGCACAAGTAATGGGAGTTCCTGAAGTGTGTGAAAAATTTGGAGTAGAAGATCCTTTACAAGTGATTGATATCTTAGGATTATGGGGAGATGCTGTAGACAATATTCCTGGTATTCCTGGTATCGGAGAAAAAACGTCTAAAATCTTAATTGCTAAATATGGAAGTGTAGAAGGTTTAATTGAACATGCTGATGAATTAAAAGGGAAACAAAAAGAAAATGTCATCAATTTTGCGGAGCAAGGGTTGTTGTCTAAAAAATTAGCTACCATTATTTTGGATGTTCCAGTAGAGTACGATTTTGATGATTTAAAGGTGGAAGAACCTGACGAGGCAAAGATTACCGAGCTGTTTGCTGAGTTAGAATTTAGAAATTTAGCACAGCGCGTATTAGGAAAAGAAATTCAGATACAACCCGCCAAAGTTGCTGTTGGTGACCAGATGGATTTGTTTGGAAATGTAGCCGAACAAGAAGATGAGGCAGTTGAGGAAGCACCAATGGAATTGAAAAATATTGAAAATACTACGCATAATTATCAATTTGTAGATACAGCAGTAAAAAGAGAAGCGTTGATTGAGCAGTTGAAGAAAGAAAACTCTTTTTGTTTTGACACAGAGACTACTGGATTAAATCCATTAACAGCAGAAATTGTTGGGCTGTCGATTGCGTTTAAAGCACACGAAGCGTATTACGTCCCTTTTTCTGGAAATAGAGAAGAAGCAATAGCAGTTTTGGATGAATTTAAACCCTTATTTGAAAATGAGAACATTGAAAAAGTAGGACAGAACATTAAGTACGATTTAAATGTATTAAGTACTTATGGGATTGAATTAAAAGGGAAGTTGTTTGATACCATGATAGCCCATTATTTGATTCAGCCAGATATGCGACACAATATGGATTTATTGGCAGAAGCGTATTTGGGGTATAAAACGGTTTCGATAGAAACATTAATTGGGAAAAAAGGCAAGAAGCAATTGAGCATGCGTGATGTTGCTCAAGAACAAATTTCTGATTATGCCTGTGAAGATGCAGACATTACCTTGCAATTGAAAAACGAGTTTGAGCCGAAAATGAATGCTACGTTGAAGAAACTGATGGACGAAATAGAAACGCCATTAATTCCTGTATTGGCTAAAATGGAGCAAGAAGGAATTAAGTTGGATGTGCCTGCATTAAAAGCTTTTTCTGAGGAATTGGCTGAGTTAACACTAGCGTTAGAGAAGGAAATAAAGGAAATGGCAGGAGTTGATTTTAATCTAGACTCTCCCAAGCAGTTGGGGGATGTGCTTTTTGAGGAGATGAAAATTGTGGAGAAAGCTAAGAAAACTAAAACGGGGCAATACTCTACCAGTGAGGAGGTGCTTTCGAAGCTGGCAAATAAACATGAAATTATCCCTAAAATTTTAGAGTACAGAACGCTGAAAAAACTAAAATCAACCTACGTTGATGCGTTGCCAGAAATGGTGGATCCTAAAACGGGAAGAATACACACCAGTTACATGCAAACGGTAGCTGCTACAGGACGGTTGAGTTCTAATAATCCGAATTTGCAGAATATACCCATCCGATCAGAAAAGGGAAGAGAAATTCGAAAAGCATTTATCCCACGTAATGAAGATTACATTTTATTGGCAGCCGATTACTCTCAAATAGAATTACGAATAATTGCTGCATTAAGTGGAGATGAAAATATGCAAGAAGCATTTGTAAACGGAGAAGATATTCACACAGCAACAGCAGCTAAAGTTTTTGGGGTAAAACCTGAGGAAGTGGATAGAGAAATGAGAAGCAAAGCTAAGGCAGTAAATTTTGGGATTATTTATGGGGTGTCGGCATTTGGTTTGTCTCAAAACTTGAACATTCCAAGAAAAGAAGCCAAGGAGGTTATCGACACTTACTTTGAAAAATATCCCAAGTTAAAAGAATACATGGATAATAATGTGGCATTAGCCAAAGAGCAAGGTTATGTGGAGACCATTATGCAAAGAAGAAGAAATTTGAAAGACATCAATTCTAATAATGCTATTGTTAGAGGGCATGCAGAGCGGAACGCGGTAAACGCACCCATTCAAGGATCGGCAGCAGATATCATTAAAATAGCAATGATTAATATACAAGCCGAATTGGAAAAACAACAATTACAATCTAAAATGTTGTTGCAGGTGCATGATGAATTGGTGTTTGATGTCTATAAACCAGAGCTGGAAATCATCAAGCCCATTATAAAGGATAAAATGGAACATGCGGTAAAATTGGCCGTGCCATTAGATGTAGAAATGAATGCTGCGGAAAATTGGTTGTTGGCGCATTAACAGAAGAATTGTTCCCTTGAGGGGACTTTAAGGGGGAGTTTTTAACATACAATTGGACTAAAAACCGACCGTTAATGTGAAAAAACCGACCGTTAAATAAAAAGAAATGGTATTCCACTTCTATGGAAGTGAAAAGATTTAGTTTTGTTGCTTCATGATTGTAGCGTAACAAAAAGTGAAGTTAGTTTTTTAATCCCTCCGAAAATTTTCGGAGGGATTTTTTGTTAGACATACAATCAGAAGTGATTAAATAAAGAGAAGTTTTGTACATGATTATGCTATATGTCCAAATATTGATTAAAATATGTTCATATTAAATTGTCTATGTTGTTAATTGTACGTATTATTGCTATACGTTCAAATTTAATAAATAACCTGTGCATATATGAAACAAAAGAAACCATACGACAGAAAAGAGCCCTTTAACCATTTACCGCTATTACCACCAGAAGAGCATAAAATATGGAGTGAAAAGGTGTTGAAAATCTTAGCAAAAACGAGTAGGTCATTAGGTAAATTAGATGGAATGACAGCTACTTTACCCAATCCAGAGATGCTTGTAAACAACATATTTTTACAAGAAGCCAAATCCAGTTCAGAAATTGAAAATATTTTTACCACAGAAGATGAGCTTTATAAGGCATTGTCTAATACCACTACAGAAGAAAAGGCAAATACAGCTACGAAAGAAGTGTTACGCTATAGAGAGGCATTATGGAGTGGGTTAAATAGTCTAAAAGAAGAAGGGGAAATAAAAACAACTACTATCATAGAAATTTATCAAAAAATCAAACAAACCAAGCAAACGATACGTACCCCTCAATCTAGAACAGTGATAAGAAAGTCGGGAAGTTCTTTAACATCAGGAGATGTAGTTTATACGCCACCAAGGGGAGAAAAAATCATTGAAGAAAAATTAGATAATCTAATTACTTTCATTAATGATGATGAGCAATACCCTATAGACCCATTAATTAAGATGATTCTTTCTCATTACCAATTTGAAGCCATTCATCCTTTTACTGATGGCAATGGAAGAACAGGGAGAATATTAAATTTACTGTTGTTATTCCAAAAAAATCTATTAACGCACCCTATATTGTATTTAAGTAAATACATCATCCAACATAAAGCAGATTATTACCATTGCATAAGTGGAGTTACACAAAGAGCAGATTGGGAAAGTTGGATACTATTTATGCTTGAAGCAGTAGATCAGACTACAAACTATACCATTACTGTAATTGAAGCGATTACCTTGCAAATGCGCGATACCTACACTTATACAAAAGATAAATTACCTTTTTTTAATAAAGAAATGCTAGAAGTAATGTTTACTCAGCCCTATATAAAAAGAAAAATAATAGGAGAAATAGCAGGGACAAAAAGTAGAACAACATCTACTAAATACATGAAGGAACTCTGTAGAATAGGAGTACTAACAGAAAAAAGAGAAGGTAGAGAAGTGTATTATGTGAATCATGACTTGATAAATATTTTATCAGGAAAAGCATAACATAAGAATTATGACGAGCCTAGTTTCTAGAACGATTTTCTTGTTTAAGAAAACACAAAAGGGTTAGAAAGTGGCCGTTAATGTGAAAAAACCGACCGTTAAATAAAAAGAAGAACTATTCTATTTCTAATGAAGGTAAAAGATTTAGTTTTGTTTTTTCATGGTAATAGTGTGAAAAATCAAGTTAGTTTTTTAATCCCTCCGAAAATTTTCGGAGGGATTTTTTATTGCTTGAAATTCAATTTAGTTGTTTGTTCGAGTGCTCCCGATTTCGATAGCTATCGAAATCGGGAGTGTATCGAGAACTAGGTGAAAATAAAATTTGATTCTCGATACATTCTGACGGAAGTCAGAACACTCGAATAGACAAATTTTATGTTGTATTAATTAGCTTTCTTCTTAGAAACTTTAAAAATATAGTTACTTTTGTAGCTCATTTTTACGGCTAAAACAACAAAATGAGTGACGCTATCAAGCACGAATGTGGTATTGCATTAGTAAGACTTTTAAAACCATTAGAATATTATATTGAAAAGTACGGTTCGGCCACTTATGGCTTAGACAAAATGTACTTGCTAATGGAAAAGCAACACAACCGTGGGCAAGATGGAGCCGGAATAGCGAACATTAAATTTGATGTAGAACCAGGTGAGCGTTACATTAGCCGTTATCGATCCAACCACGCGCAACCCATTAAAGACATTTTTGGGAAAATAAACAACAAGTTTGAAGAGGTACATAACTACAATCCGAAACTGTTAAAAGATGCCAAATGGTTAAAGAAAAACGTAGCCTTTACAGGAGAGGTTTCTTTAGGCCATTTGCGTTACGGTACTTTTGGAGGTAACAGCATTGAGCATTGTCATCCGTTTTTAAGACAAAACAATTGGATGACCAAAAACTTGGTCGTAGCCGGGAATTTTAACCTCACCAACGTAGACGAGTTGTTTAATTTGTTGGTAGAGATAGGGCAGCACCCCAAACAAAAGTCAGACACCGTAACGGTAATGGAGAAAATAGGACATTTCTTAGATGAAGGGAACAGTGTGTTGTTTAATAAATTTAAAGCAGAAGGTTATCCTCGTCAAGAAATTTCCAAATTGATTGCTGAGCACTTAGACCTTCAAAAAATATTAAAGAAATCTGCAGAAGATTGGGATGGAGGTTATGCTATGGCAGGATTATTAGGACATGGAGATGCTTTTGTGTTGAGAGACCCATCAGGTATTCGTCCAGCATTTTATTATCAAGATGATGAAGTGGTGGTGGTCGCATCGGAACGGCCAGTAATACAAACCGCCTTTAATGTGCCGATTGACACGGTTCATGAAATTACTCCAGGACATGCGTTAATCATTAAGAAAGATGGTGATGTTAGCGAGCAGCAAGTGCGTGAGCCATTAGAAAAAAAGGCGTGTTCATTTGAGCGTATTTATTTTTCTAGAGGGAGCGATCAAGATATTTATAAGGAACGAAAGCAGTTGGGAAGAAATGTGGTTCCTCAAATATTGAACGCAGTAGACAATGATTTAAAAAATTCGGTATTTTCTTTTATTCCGAATACAGCAGAAATATCCTTTTATGGGATGATAAAAGGAATGCAAGAACAATTGAATGATGTTAAATTAGAAAAAATTAAAGCATTAGGCGCTAACCCTTCGGCTGAAGCCATCAAAAAAATACTGGCATTAAGAAATAGAGTTGAAAAGATTGCTATCAAAGATGCAAAGCTAAGAACCTTTATTACTCAAGACAACAGTAGGGATGATTTAGTGGCACATGTTTACGACATTACTTATGGTAGTGTTTATCCAACGGATAATTTAGTCATTATTGATGATTCTATCGTTAGAGGAACTACCTTGAAGCAAAGTATCATAAAAATTTTAGATCGTTTAAATCCTAAGAAAATTGTGGTAGTATCGTCTGCCCCACAAATTCGTTACCCCGATTGTTATGGAATAGACATGGCAAAATTGGGCGATTTTGTTGCTTTTCAGGCGGCCATTGCCTTACTCAAAGAACAAGGAAAAGAAAACATTATTGAGGAGACGTATCAAAAGTGTAAAGCACAAGAAAATTTACCAAAAGAAGAAGTCATTAACCATGTTAGAACAATTTATGCTCCCTTTTCTGCAGAAGAAATTTCCAAAAAAATATCTGAATTATTAACTCCAGAAAATATTAATGCTGAAGTAGAAATTGTTTACCAAAGTATAGAAGGATTACATAGTGCTTGTCCAGATCATGCAGGAGATTGGTATTTCACTGGTCATTATCCAACTCCAGGAGGAAACAGAGTCATTAATCGGGCATTTATTTATTACGTAGAGGGAATAAACAAGCGGGCTTACTAATTCCTTTAATCACCTCATTTGTTTCCCTCATTTAATGTGGAGGGCAATTACCATTCAGAACCAAAGTCGCTTATGGCGATTATTAATTTTGTATCATTCCTCTATGAACAAACTATTGCTATCGTTTTTAATATCAAACTTATAATCTCAAATTATATGCTATAACATGCAACTTAAGATGAGTGTTTCACGTATATCAGTTAGGTTTTTATACCTAAGTGCTAATTGCTATCTTTGTATTATGTTTTATATATTTTACTATTTCATTAAAAATTTAAAAAAGGAATTATTAATACTAATTTTTTACACCTCTTTTAACCTATCATACGGTCAATGCCCTGTCACTTCTCCTACAGCAATAAATGGTTGTAAAATTAGTGCAGGGAGTGTTCAGTTAGGTTCTTCGGGTTCTTCGGGTTATTATAGTTGGTATGATGCTTCTACAGGTGGAAGTTATTTAGGGTATGGATCCTCTTTTAATACTCCTTTTATCTCTTCTACCACCACTTATTATGTTGCCGCTGCTGATACAAATTATGCACTGGATTTTGATGGATCAAACGATTATGTGGCACTTGGTAATCCTGCTCAACTACAAATCACAGGAGATATGACCATTGAAATGTGGCTAAAACCAGATAATTTTTCAGCCAGACGAAATCCTTATGCAAAAGCCTATGGTGGAGAAGGAACGATTACTCAAGAGACAGATGGGACATTGAATTATTATTACGGGACAAATGGAGGAAATGGAGCCCCCTACCAAGGGTTTAATAGCACTACAGCATTAACATTAAATGAATGGAATCACATAGCTATAGTTAG
>Ga0114931_10009454_pt1 | contig 11676 bp, 10 predicted proteins | sample 2SBtaG_FD_89579 | JGI IMG/M metagenome (GOLD analysis project Ga0114931, IMG submission 89579) | Deep subsurface microbial communities from Kolumbo volcano to uncover new lineages of life (NeLLi) - 2SBTROV14_V59a metaG | ecosystem: Environmental > Aquatic > Marine > Volcanic | place: Kolumbo...
ACCATCAACAGTGATGGGAGGGTGATATCATATTCGGACGGTTTTATAATAAATTCTCCCCTCGCGTCAAGATGACTGCCTGCAACAGCAACATGAACCGGCGTCTCTATACTGTGTGTAACGCCGTGGAAGGTAAGATCGCCTTTAACAAGCCAGACGAAACGTGTGGAATCATTTCCGGTCTGAAAAGAGTCTAATTTTACATCCGTGCTTTTGAATGTCACATTTTTATAAATGTAGGATTCTACGACCTCAGCCATGTGCGTATCGCGGTTTTGATTATGCGAGTCGAATGACCGAACAGGTATAGACACGGAAATCTGGGTATTCTGATACCGATCATCAGTCATGATTTTACCCGAGGCTTTTTTGCTTGTCCCTTCCCAGGAGTGCATAGGATGGGTCATGTAATACGTGAAATTCGATTCACCTGGCATAATCTTATACGTATGTTCTGTGGATGCAGGCTTTGCTGCTGTAAAAATGGCGATGCATACAAATACGATAACAGAAACAAAATGATGTTTAAAAGACATACTAATCTCCGTAAAAATGGGGGGGGTAAAATTATTTAAGAAGAGCTACTACCAACATTGCAACAGTGTAAGTGCCAAATGTAAAGTAGCCGGAAATCTGATGGGCCCGTGCACGTCCATGTGGACTCAGGTGCTCTTCGTCCGGAGCCAGCATTGGAGTGATGAGCATGCCTGCAATATGAACAGCCGCCAATATTCTGTGAAGTTTGATGCTGTCAAAACCTTCGCTGGAATCAATAAGTTTTGGGGGAGAAGCAAAAGCCATGACCGCTGTAGCGGTGTAGAGTCCCATCGTAATGGGCAGACTGATTAGGTGTAAATTGGGATTGTTACCGTTTAAGGCTCTTTGTCCGCCATACACGGTAACAACCATTGAGGCCCACGTCAGCAATCCAAGGCGTTGGTGCCAATACATCATTTTTTCACGCGTATGAGCTATTTGTCGAAGATCATCTACAGGATGTCCGGGATGGAGTGGGAACAGTCCTGTAACGCGCATAAAGCCATGATGACCCCAGAAGAAGCGGGTGAGAAATCCCATATGCAATGTGTCAACAGGGGAAAACCGGACCTTGTCTTTGTTTTGCCAATGATATGGTGCTGGATTGACCTTGAATTGCGATATCTCTGTCGATTGAAATGAGGTCGACACGTAGGATACGGGTGCCAAATTATCGGATGGCGTCATGTCATAGTCCGATCGTCTGTACCTGTAGGAAGTCGCGGCAACACGATGGATATTTTGTGCAGAGACAGCAGACACGCCTAAAAATAGATAGACTACTATAGATAGGTAAGTTTTAACTGGATATTTCAGCATTTATTTACTGTTACGTTGAGGTTATTGACTACTTGAGATAAAAAATTTGAGTGTTTGACAGGTAGTCAGTAACAGTAGTTCTATAGCTCATCAGTTTTTGTAATTCATAGCCTGGTCTGATTATCTCTAACCTATTCCAAAGGCTCGAGATGCGAAGCTGAAGCTATAAAACGATTATGGAGAAAAAATGGATTTTATGAATTTTTTATGGATTGACCGGATTTCAGAAATAAAAAAAGCCGCCTTTTTCGAGGCGGCTTTTCAAAGAAATAAGATTCGAGCGGTTATTTGTTGCTCTGCTGATCTTTTTTATTGTCGATGCTCAACAACTGCACATCGAAAATCAGCATTTGATTCGGGCCGATAGTTGAACCTGCCCCACGGCTGCCGTAAGCAAGCTTGGAGGGAATAAACAAGCGCCATTTGCCACCGACATGCATCATTTGCAATGCTTCAGTCCAGCCCTGAATCACATGGCCAACACTCAGAGTTGCCGGTTTACCACGTTTGTAGGAGCTGTCGAATATGGTACCATCCGGTAGACGTCCTTCGTAGTTAACCGTTACCTGATCTGAGGCTTTTGGCTGAGGACCGGTACCTTTTTTCAAAATTTTGTACTGCAACCCTGAATCGGTCACATGAATGCTGTCTTTTTTTGCATTTGTTGCGAGGAAATCTTTCTCTTCCTGTTCATTCTTTTTACTTACAGCGGCCCGTTTTTTTACCCGCTTGTTGTAGATATCACTCTCGAAATCCTGGATAGCTTTCTTGATATCAGCTTCAGAAAGCACCGTATCTTTTGATCCATTGAGAGCATCAGAGAGGCCACGTGCCAGGACAGCAGGATTGACTTCAGCATCCTGTTGTTTGAAATTCTGTCCCATATCATAGCCGATGCTATAGCTGATACGGTCGGTTTTATTATCAAGATCAGGTTTGGGGAAGTTGCCGTTGGACTGTTGTTTGCAAGCACTCAGGCCCAGAAACATGGAACCAACAAAAAAATAAGTTATAAATGTTTTAGTACGCATACAGAGGTTTGTTTAATGAATATAAGCTGCAACCTATATCAGACCATAATGGACTGTAAAAAGTCAGCAGGTAAAATACAGGATTTTTAATCGGGTACAAACGAAGATATGTCAGTGATTTTCTTCAAGGAACCGATGAAGATCACTAATGCTTTTGATCTGATGATCAGCTGCTTGCTGATTACGCATCATCAAAGCATATGTGTTGTTGAACCCTAACGGTTGCAACCAGCGCAGATTATATCGTTTTTCAGTTTCTTTCTTTACATAATCATACACTTCGTCCTGATCATTATGCAACGACTTAACTTGTGCAGAATCGGTTTTCAGTATCACATAAAGTCCGGTACCGGTATATTCCGGGTACATATCGATTTCTCCATTTGTCAATGCATCGAACACGATCTTAGTACCGGCAAGACCCGTTTTTAGCCCGACAGTAAGAGAGGTGGTGTTCTCAATAAGGGTCTTGAACATCCAATCGAGGATAAACTGTTCGGTAAAGTTTTTGCCTCCAATAACGATATCAGGCGTTCCTTCCCTGACCGTGGATGTCTCAAATCCTATCGATTTCATGAAATTCCGTGCAACATCTGCGGGATTTTTATGCAGCTGATCAACCTGGTAGTTCAGGTTCCGCATAATTTTATTGTCCAGTTTTCCGGCGAGTCGATTTAAAAGCGTTGGCAATCCGGGATACTTTTTTAGGGTTTCATCCCTGACAAGAGGGGCGCAATAGTACGGAGGAAAGTAGTGTTTGTCGTCGTTGAGTACTCTCAGATTAAAGGCCTTGATGCGTCCATCTGTGGAATAGCCGACAATCACATCAACACGTTTATTTTTAAGTGCCTGATAGAGGAGGGCAGAGTTCATTTCAGTGGTCGGCATATGCAAGTCGTATTGCTCAACCAATCCATGATATCCGTCCGCACGCTCGGTAAATTCAGGGGTGAGACCAAGAAGCATTTTTGGACGTGTCGTCATGTGCACTATGAAGATGATGAGGATCAAACCAACAGACGCTCCCATTCCCCAACTGATGATCCTTTTCCACTGCTTAACGTGTTTTTGAAGCTGGTCAAGGATGAAATCGAGTGCCAGGGCAAGTAACGCCGCAGGGAAAGCCCCGGCGAGAATCATCGTCACGTTATTTAAGGCAATGCCACGGAAGATATATTCACCTAACCCGCCGGCGCCGATTAAAGCACACAACGTGGCAACGCCGACATTAATAACAGTGGCAGTGCGAATACCGGCAAAAATAACCGGCATGGCAAGCGGGATACGAACTTTGGTGAGTATTTGTGCGTCAGACATACCCATACCGCGTGCAGCATCTATAACGGATGCATCTACCTCATGAACACCAGTGAACGTATTTCGAACAATGGGCAGTAGAGCGTATAAGAAAAGTGCAATAATGGCAGGTAATGGTCCGATGCCGAACAAGGGTAATAAAAAGCCCAAGAGGGCCAGACTTGGGATGGTCTGAATAATCCCTACTGAACCGAGCACAGAGCTGCGAAGACGTTTGGAATAATGTGCGTAGATCCCCAGAGGTATACCGATTAAAATAGCCAGGACCAGTGCACCGAATGTCAGCCCTACATGTTCCAACAGTTGTGAGAAGAGCTCGTTTCGGTTTTGAAACAGGAAATGGAAGAAAGTGCCCATCAGTTGGTTTCTCCTTTCCGCTTCGACCGATATTGGAGTACCGCTTCGAGGAGATAGTGGGTATTGGTAACTTTGACTTCATCGCTTTCATCCCTTATGGCGAATAATCCACGGACGTCAATAACACTTGCTATCTGGTTTAGCACATTTGAAACCGGTTGGTTTACAGTGAATTCGCGAAGACTCTCAGAGTGTTCCTGTTCTGTTGTTATCAAAAATGGCAGAATATCTCCAAGTGTGATTATCGAAAATTCGATGGATAATCGGTGGGAGTCGAAGAAATTTTGGACGAAATTATTGACTGGACGAAAGAGCAGATCCTCACGTGTGCCGGTTTGCATGAGTGATCCGTTATCAAACAGTGCCATACGATTGCAAAGTTCAAAGGCTTCAGGAATATCATGCGTGACAAGCACAATCGTTTTCTTGACACGCTCTCTTAGTTTCTTGAATTCACTAATAAGTTCTCTGCGAGAGATGGGATCACTGGCAGCGAACGGCTCATCAAGAAGGATAATAGACGGATCGGCAGCAAGGGCCCTCGCTAAACCGGTTCGCTGCTGTTGTCCGCCGCTCAATTCGTGAGGATATCTGTTGATAAATTCTTCTGGAGGTAACCCGACCAGTTCAAGATGCCTGTGTACAGTTTCTTTTATCTGTTCAGGATCCCATTTCAGCAGATTAGGTACAACCGCTACGTTTTCGGCTATTGTATAATGCGGGAAAAGCCCGATGCTTTGAATCATGTATCCAATATGCCGTCGCAGCTGAACCGGATCCTGGTCCAGGATGTTTTCACCATTTATTGTGATGCTTCCCGATGTGGGTTCGGTCAGCCTATTGATCATTCGCAGGGTTGTCGTCTTCCCGCTTCCACTGGTACCGATTAATCCGAATGTCTCACCTTCGTTAATCGACAGTGAAACAGATTTTACGGCTTCAATATCACCATATTTCTTGGTTACCGAATCCAGATGGATAATTTTATTTGCCATGAGGATAACATATAGGCAAAGACTTATATATCCAACTTAGATGTTGTATAGAGATATACTGGTGTTATGAGTTCTATAATGCACCGGTAATATTGGAAGTGACCCAACCTCCATCAAAATGCAGGCATAGACTGACTGAGGGTGTAAAGCAACATGATCACGCAATTTCTCAAATCCTTTTTGTAGGGTTCAATATTCCCGGACGTCTTCTTCACTTTTTTTGCCGTTGAGTTTTAGGGAGTAATAGCCGGCGTTGCCTTGCCATCCACAGATTGAAGTTAAGCATGATTTTTTTAGATACTCGATTCTGATATCGACTTTTGGTATGTAATAGGCCGGGGATGATCCTTTTCAAGGACCTTAAGGGTATTAGTCGAGTGAGTTATAGCAACATCATTAAAGACAAACTTCAGATTGAAAGCTAAATAACAAAAATTTCTATATATATAGTCAGGGTATTGACTCTGTTGTATCGATGAATTAGCTTCTATTTAAATACTTATACTATCAGTTACTTGGGCACCAATTTATGAGATCGGTTACTCTGGATCCTTATATACGAAGGGTGAGTCACTATTACTTGTCTGTAACGCTGCTTTCCTTCGTAGGATTGATCATAATTTTCGGTTACCAAAGCCAGTCTTTCTCAGGAGTAGATAGTTTTATGGGATCGCCCGGGCTTTTCATCTCCAAGTTCGTATTCCTGTGTATGTACATGACAATCGCTATTGCGATGCTTTTTGTTTATCAGGTCATGCTACAAACGTCTAACAATTTTATCAGGCAGTTGAAGCGATTCGCCCTGGACTCTGATCATCAGCTAAACGTTCAAAGCTACACTAAAAAGAGAAATAAGGTGTTCACATCCAACCTGTTCATACTACTCTTTTTATATATTTTGATAACCAACTATGGGTTAAATTATGACCAGGTGGATTATTGGCTGCCGGCCCACACTATCATGCCCATTCTGATATTGGTTGTACTGATAAATTTTATGACATGTACGAAAAGCATCAGAAGTTCATTCTATAAGATTATCAGATCACTTAACGAGGACATTTTTCAAAAAGAACCTCAATTGAAGGATCAATATTGGAAGTTGAATTATTTCTACTATAATCAATCCGATGCAAGAATGATTGTAAACAGAAGGTCCGGGATCGGATGGTCTATAAACCACGCGCATAGAAAGCCGGCTATTTTCCTATACTTGGGTGTCACCATATTTTTAGTGGCAATGATCATTTGGACCTGATCATCATTCATATAAAATACAAGTAAGCCATACATTATTTATTCAATTCTTCGGAGATAGAGTACGCTGAAATATTCTTTCTCGTCAGTCCAGAGAGCGTCTGTCGTAAATCCGGCAGACACGGCCATTTCTTCAAACATGCCGAGCTCATATTTATAGGAATTCTCGGTATGTATAGACTCACCTTTTTTGAAGTGTATCATTTCATCATCAATGCAAACATCCTGCTCTTTCCCGCTGATTAAATGCATTTCAACACGCCCAAGGGCTTTGTTATATACTGATTGATGTTGAAAATCATCAATATTGAAATCGGCATTTAACTCTCTGTTCAATCGCGTCAATATATTTTTATTGAATGCGGCTGTAATACCTTTGCTGTCGTTATAGGCCGCCTCAAGTACTTCAGGATCTTTTTTAAGATCAACACCTATTAGCAAGCCGCCATCGTGCTCACAAATGCCATGTATCTGTTTCAGGAATGTTTCTGCTTCCGCCGGAAGAAAATTGCCAATAGTCGATCCCGGATAGTACACGACAATATGGTCGTGCGGGAGTTGTAAATCGGTGATTTCAAATGGATGTGTATAATCAGCTACGACAGGGTGAATTGGAAGATTCGTGTACCTGGATCGGAGAGTTTCAGCCGTTTCCAACAAGAAATCCTCAGATATATCTACAGGGACATATCCTGCGAGGTTAGGATGGTTATCCAGAAGTAGCCGTGTTTTCAGACTGCTACCGCTTCCCAGTTCAATAAGAATAGAATTGGCGGGTATCGATTTTAATATTTCATCCAGGTTGTCCTCCATGATCTTCAATTCTGTCCGCGTCGGATAGTACTCTTCTATCTCGCAGATCTGATCAAATAGTTCTGAGCCGCGTTCATCGTATAAGTATTTACATGGCAAAGTCTTGTAAGATTTCTTCAAGCCTTGCAAGACCTCTTCACGCATTTGTTCCGATGTTTGGGTTGTTGATTCCATTGCTATCAGGATCGGTTGATTAGATATCTTTTGCTAAACGTAATCCGGTAAATTGCCAGCGGGAGTCGGGATGAAAAAAGTTACGGTAGGTCTTACGAATATGGGATTTGGGAGTAACGCACGAACCACCTCTGAGCACCATCTGATTTGCCATGAACTTTCCATTGTACTCACCGAGTGCACCGGGCAAGGGACTAAATCCGGGATAAGGGAGATATGAACTTCCTGTCCATTCCCAAACATCACCCATCATTTGTTTCAAACCGGTATTGGCGTCATTTTGAACTGGGACAGGATGATAGGTATCAGTCTCTACAAAATTGCCGTCATATGTCACGGATCGGGAAGCCAACTCCCACTCAGCTTCCGTTGGAAGCCTGGCGCCTGCCCATCGAGCAAAAGCATCGGCCTCGTAGTGACTCAAATGGCATACAGGTTCAGCAGGATTAACTTTCCTGGGTCCTTGCAGAGTGATCATCCACCATTCGTCATCCCGTTTTTCCCAATAGTATGGCGACTTCCAGTTTTCTTTTTCCTTAACGGAATATCCATCTGACAGCCAGAGAACCGGATTGTCGTAACCTCCATCGTTCATAAATTCGAGGTACTCGGCATTGGTGACAAGTCGACTCGCAATTTGAAATGGTTCGAGATAGACTTTATGTCTTGGTAATTCATTGTCAAAACAAAAACCGGTATCGGCAAAACCAATTTCAGTAACTCCACCATCAAAATTACGCCATGATATATCTGGAATATTGGTTTCCAGTGCCACGTCTCGTTTCCGGTATATGGGATATAGAGGATTCATTGAGAAAACGTGTTTGATATCTGTCAGCATTAACTCCTGATGCTGCTGCTCATGGTTCAGTCCGATCTCAACAATATCTGCCATCCGATCCACATTGGAAGCCGGTGGTTCTTTGAGTAAGGAAATTACCTGATCGTCAATATAACTCCTGTAATCATACACCTCACGAACAGTAGGTCTGGAAATAAGCCCGCGTTTCGGCCGACAGTGACGATCACCGGCCTGCACATAGTAGGAATTGAAGAGGTAAGCATACCTTGGATGCATTGTTTTATAATCGTCAACAAACTCAGAAAGCAGGAATGTCTCGAAAAACCAACTTGTATGTGCAAGGTGCCACTTTGTTGGACTCACATTTTCAGTAGTCTGAATAACATAATCCTCAGGCTCCAGCGGTTCACATAGATACTCCGTTTGCTTGCGTATATCCTTATACCTTTTCAAAAGCAGTTCGAGCCTGTTTTCGATTGATATGCTTACCTGTTTTTGAGTATCTGCGGCAACTTCCATGGGATGCAGTTAATTAGGAATTGAGAAAGTAGCAATAGTGAGTTAATACGCATAAATGAAATCACAGATCAAATCGTTCGACCAGTACAACAATATATAGCCTTGCTTACGTTTGTTAATATGAATCAACCGCGACGAATCATTGTTTACACTTATGATAGGCTAAATTTTTTTTAAATTTGGCCGATTAAATTGCAAGGCATTCGTAACGGCTACTACTTTACTGATTGCTTAGGAAATTGAATGTAATCCATAACGACGGATCACCGATTGTAGACATATTCGAAGCTTTGTCAGCAACATTTGACGGGTGAATAAAAAAGTGGTCAGTTAATGCTTTAATGGATATATTTCTGCTTCGAATGATTTATGAATCTATTGTATTCATTGATAAATCAAATATTTAAGATATGTTGTTTTCGGTGAGGTATCGTTTACCTGTACGCCGATGGATTAAAACCAAGTTTGAATGGACGTGACGGTTTTACTGAAGGGTTTTTTAGCTGGTATAACAATAGCAGCACCATTAGGCCCCGTAAATTTAATATGTATTCATCGGACACTTGTACGTGGCGGTAAAAATGGGTTTGTATCCGGAATGGGAGCGGCTGTTGCCGATACTTTATACGGAATTATTGCCGGATTTGGTCTTACACTTGTCTCCGGTTTTCTGATCGATCACGAACTAATGCTGCGTGGTATAGGCGGCTTGATTGTGATTTTGTTTGGGCTTAGGGTATTTACCCGCGGTATCAAACAGAAATATATTGAAGAAAAAGATACGAGTCTTCTTAAAGAGTTTACTTCAACCTTTCTTCTGACTCTAACCAATCCGTTAACAATAGCAGCCTTCCTGGCGATCTTTGCCGGACTTGGATTAACAACAAAAAATATCAATCATTTACGGGCTACTGTTCTCGTGCTCGGAGTATTTGCCGGCGCTTCTTTTTGGTGGAGCATATTGATTGGCGGCGTTGATTTCTTCAGGGAGCGATTTACAGATGGAACGCTGAAAAAGATTAACCACGCTGCCGGGTTTATTATCTCTGCTTTTGGCGTTTTTCTCATTTTAAGCGTTTTTGTAAATGTAGGAATATAGGTTTTAGGCCCAGAATAAATACTATTTATCTCCCACCGTTAACATGTCGGAACAAGCTCTACGCCGGAAATGGAACGTTTTTAAAAAAATCTGTGATGAATTTTACTATTGTAAGAGGGGATGACAATATTCAATGACAAGTGTAGAAATTGGTGAATATTGTATTGGTTTTTCTCTGTTAGAAATGTTGTTTTTTAAAAAGTAATTATAGAGGATCTGTTGTATATATAAATGGCCTGTCAATAATTATGTTTGGTCAGATTTTCTATTGTTGATATGATATCACTTTTCAAAAAGGGTTTTTCAATGTACGCATTGATTCCGGCTACACGACATTTGGCTTTTACTATAGGGTCGTTATTAGCAGTAAGAGCCAGAATCGGCGTGTGTTTATAGCTTGGAATGGATCTGATTTTTCGGGTCAGTTCAAGACCATCAAGTCCATGGCCAAGATCGAGATCCATCATAATTAAATCGTAGTTTTTCTTTCGAACCTTGTAATGTGTCTCTTCCGGGTTCGTTGCGCTATCGACTTCGCAGATGTTAGAAAGCAGGAATTTAGTGATTAAACGCTGCTGCTGATCATCTTCCACATGAAGTACCCTTACCAAATTATTATTGGAACTATTGTTGATATAGTCGTTTTCGGGTGAATCTTGTTCGTCTGTGTAAAACTTTTTTGACCGAAAGCTTGAGTCTTCATCTGCAGAATGGCTATCCCTGCTATTATTCCAGATGTAAAAAGAGATTACCGGCTTATTTCCTGAAGATGGTACTAAAAGGGAATTTCTATTATTGATTTCCATATATGGGCTCTATTTCTATATATAATATGTGCGCGCAACAACATTAAATCACTATTATAGCTAATGACTCAATTCATAAGAGACTTTAGAAAGACATTTGTTACAAAAAAAAATAATTGGGTTCGATTTTCCATGAAAAAGTGGTGAAATCATACCTTTTTTCAAGAAAAGCATTGTTTTAGTATCAATTTATTTGTCTGCCGGCCGATAAATTGATTATAATTGTTTCGTAGTAATTAACAATATGGAGAGAAGGTGCTATGGACCATAAGGTTAACAAGATGACAATCGAACAAAAAATAGATTTGTATATAGAGGGACGCCTCAGCGAGGAGGAATCTGATTTGCTATGGGCGGAGATGATGAGAGAGCCTGATTATTACGACTATTTTAAAACGGTTGTGAACTTAAAGCATATAGTAAAAGAAACAGGGGCGGTGAAAGCAGTAGAGCATCCTGTAAGACGTTTTTATCGAATAGCAGTAGCTGCTGCAATTGTTATTACCGTTGGTATCCTGGGTTATCTGAATCTCAATATTCATTCCAGTATTGCTCCTCCAAGTGCATTGCGACAATTGGCTATGCAGACAACGCGTTCGGCTGTCACAATGGACGGATCCATGGAATCGGATATCCAAAGAGGCATTAACCTCGCGAACCTGGGAAGAACACAGCAAGCCATTGCCCTCTTCAAAAAAATCCTTGCTGAAAATGCAGATCCCCAGGTAAGAGCGCTGGCACTTACCAATCTTGGGATTATGTATTACAACCAGGAGCAAATGGGTAAGGCAATTGATGCATTTAATAAGATACATCAGGAACAAGGGTTGGATGTGCTTACTTACGAGAAAGCATACTGGTACCAGGGTAATGCGTATCTGAAGCAGGGCAGACTGAAAGATGCTCGTAGTGCTATCAAGAAAGCTTACTCACTTAATGGTGCCTATCGACGTGTTACTGAAGAATATCTGAAAAAACTGGACGCAGCTATAAAGTCCTGAGAAATTTCGTTATAGATTAGATTTACTGTCAGGGGTCACGAGTATTCCCCAGGGTGGCTCATTAGTATTCCCCACCTTTTTTCGGAGTTAGGCGCTTTAAATTAGGGCGTTTTTTGTTCGTGTTCCAGTGGTAGAAAGTACGGGTTTTC
>Ga0114931_10009455_pt1 | contig 11676 bp, 6 predicted proteins | sample 2SBtaG_FD_89579 | JGI IMG/M metagenome (GOLD analysis project Ga0114931, IMG submission 89579) | Deep subsurface microbial communities from Kolumbo volcano to uncover new lineages of life (NeLLi) - 2SBTROV14_V59a metaG | ecosystem: Environmental > Aquatic > Marine > Volcanic | place: Kolumbo...
CGTGGGATCCTCCGCCAAGCCTGGAAGGATGTACGAGATAAACATGAATTCGATGTAGAAGCTATTTGCCTTCTGCCTGAGCACTTACATTGTATTTGGCGTTTAGCTGAGGGCGATGCTGATTATCCCACCCGGTGGAATTTAATTAAGGGATGTTTTCACGACGGTATCTCAAAGCCGGCGGTGAGGAAGGCATCCGCAATCCATCACGCCGGAGAACCCGGGAAGCAGCGATTTGGCAACGCAGATATTGGGAGCACCAAATACGCGATGATGCCTGCCGAAATATTGAATGGCACGACTGCAAGCAATGACTACTCAATCAAGACATTGCGGATAAGAAACAACAAACCAGGCGATCGTTGAGTCTGTCCTTTATGCTTGCATCTTAGGTCTGGTTGCGGTATATTAGTAGCTGCAGTAATAACTGCTGCAGAATAGCTTCGCTTGACCGTTTTCTGTACGACCACCAGCGATTCTTGTCAGTTGAACTGCACGTTCCGCCCACTTAAGGAGGAACGCACGATTGCCGCACTTATAGCGGTCCTTTCTTTTCCACGCGTCCGGGCTGGTAGAGATTTGTAAACCCCCGGACCAGGAAAAATATGAAAGAACACGCACACGCACCGCGCGCAGGCAACGGCTATCCCAGGCCGCAACCCCAGCCCCAACACCCTTTAGGTGCCTTCGGCGCTCTGATTTCTAAGATTCAGCGAGCCGTGGCCGCGGAGGGCTATGTCACCCCAACACCCATCCAGGAACAATGCATTCCGCACCTGCTGGCAGGACGCGACCTCCTGGGCACGGCCCAGACCGGCACCGGCAAGACAGCCGCGTTTACGCTACCACTCCTGCAGCAACTTTCCGTCAGCGCCGGCCGGCCCCGGAAAGGAACCCCACGGGCGCTCATTCTCGCCCCGACCCGCGAACTCGCCGCCCAGATCGGGGAAAGCATAAAGACGTATGGCCGCTTCCTGCACCTCCGCCACGCGGTAGTCTTCGGCGGGGTCAACCAGTTCCATCAAGTCGCAGCCCTAAACCGTGGCGTCGATATTCTGGTAGCAACCCCTGGCCGTCTTCTCGATTTGATGCAGCAGGGATTCATTCACCTGAGTGAAGTGAAGGTCTTCATTCTCGACGAAGTCGACCGGATGCTCGACATGGGCTTTGTTCCTGACGTCAAACGGGTTTTGTCCCATATTCCCGATAAACGCCAGACGCTCTTTTTCTCGGCAACCATGCCCGGAAAAATGGTGGAGCTGGCGAACACCATGGTCCGCAACCCGGTTCGGGTGGCTATCGCGCCCGACAAACCAGCGGTGGAGCGCATCACGCAGAAAGTGATGTTCGTGAGGAAAAAGAGCAAAGATGCCCTTCTCGTCTCTCTGTTGAATGACCCCCAAATCAACAAGGCTATCGTTTTCACGCAGATGAAGCACGTCGCTAATCGCGTCGTGAAAAAGCTATCCGCCGCCGGCATTTGCGGCACCGCCATTCATGGCAACAAGAGCCAGACTGCGCGCACCAAGGCGCTCAACGGTTTCAAGCACGGCCGGTTCCGGGTGCTGGTCGCCACCGATGTGGCGGCGCGAGGACTGGACGTCGATGACATCACCCACGTGATCAACTATGATCTACCGATAGAAGCCGAGACGTACGTCCACCGCATCGGGCGCACCGCCCGGGCAGGGGCGAACGGCGTCGCCATTTCGTTCTGTTGCGCCGAGGACCGTGCCTGTCTGCGGGACATCGAACGCCTGCTCGGCAAGCCAGTGCCCGTCGACAAGGAACACCCGTACCATTCCGACGAAGCCTGCGAGTCTCTCCAACCCGCACCAAAACCAGGCAACGGCAGGCGGCGCGGTGGCCAATACCGAGGCAGACCCACCCCGGGCAAGACCACCCGCCAGCACACCCGCAGCCACAATCGCAGCCACAACCGCGGCGGGCGCTGATCCAAAACGCGGGCGCATCGCTCCCGTCGCGCGCAAGTGAAGATTGTGCTACCTTTATCAAAGACGGAATCAGGCCCCCCTCCTCTTTAGTGCACGAGCAAGGAGAGCGGCAAATCGAACAGGCAGTGGCAATAATTCCGCAAGTTTGCTTTGCGGCCCCGCACCTACACCACCAGTTTACGCGTTTGGGACCGGCTGGCAACTAATTACTGCGGTTCATAGTAAGGAATGACCAGCCGGCACTTGACTCTGTTTCCTGAGTCGACTACCTTCTTTTAAGTTCCAGTGGCACGAGGCCTCACTCGGGGACGGGAAGTCTGTGTGAAAGACGAATGAAACCGACGACCAGCAGAGCGCTACCTGCTGTCTAATAATAGGCGCAGAAATCGGCGTGTAGGAGCCAGGTAGGCTGCCTACTTTTTTTCAAAATCCCCTCTCATCGGCACTAAGACACCTTGCAGGAACGAATACCTTCTGGATGTCTGAGAAACTGCGGACGGTGGGTGAGGCAATTCGCTACTTGCAGCAAAAGGTCTTATAAGGAGCCTCGACGCGCGGATGTGGACGCGCGGGCATTGACATTGCGAAAAGAAAGATCGTGGTCATTGCCAGCGCAGGATTCTCTCTGCAATCGACGGCACCGGTGAAAAACTGGCACTCAGGTCGAGCGCACCGCTGCTGGCAAAGGCGCCAAAATATGACGACTCCTCCCAACAAACCTCTCTTTACATCAAGCCGGGAACGAAGTCTCTGGTTTGGGGCGCTTGCAGCTGTGATTTCGATCTACTCGACTCTAGGGCTGGCTGGCACATTAGCACAAGCGCTGCGCCATCGCAACCTGCTCGATACTGCATTTTTTGTCGCGTTTCTCCTGATAGTTGCGGCCGTTGTCGGGAGCGGTCTTGTGAAACGCACCAAATGGCGAGTGGTCTGGGTTGCCCTCGGCATCATAGCGGTCTACGGCATGCTGATCACCAGAATGTTTATTAGCCCGGAAGAGCGCACGCATCTGATTGAGTACGGCGTCGTGGCCGCGCTCGTCTACCATGCGCTCATTGAGCGTGCAGGCAACGGGCGTGTGGTTCCGTATCCCGCCGTCTTCGCCGTGGTCTTGACAACAGTATTGGGGTGGGTTGACGAGAGCATTCAGGCACTGCTGCCCGACCGCGTTTATGATATTCGGGATCTCGGTTTTAACGCGCTTGCTGGCATCATGGCGATTGTGGCTATCCTGGTGCTGACACGAGTCAGAGAAAAACAAATAGGGCTCTTGCGGAGGTGATGGGCGCGGCGGTGTTTGACGGCGAAGTTCCGCCATGATTGCTCCCTGTTGGTGAGGCAAGAACTATCTGTGATATCCGTCATTAGCTGTGCGGCAATGGTCTTGCAAACCAAGCAAGTAGAACAATACCTCAAACCAGCACAGCAGGCATCACGTGGGCAGGACTGACAACGTGAATGGCCACAACAACCGGAAGGGAGGCAGCAGCACTTCCGGCACTATGGGCCAGGAAAGTGACAGCATAGGCGCCTGCCGATATTGGGTCCAATCCCAGTTACGGGAATAAATCCAAGCTATATGCGATACTTAGTACATATCCTTCCAACTAAACCAGGTTCGTGATGCAAAAGTTTGTGCCGTACTTCAAGCACCTCTACCCGGTCATCCTCTTTGCATGTTCATTGTCAGACGCTGACAGCCAAACCCTCACCGAAGTTTTGGAAAAAAACGCGAATCAGAAGACTTATTTCTTAACAGAGGCAGAAAAGTACAAAACATTCTCTTTCAAAATGCAGTCTGGGGAAGAACCAGGGGAAATCGATCCGACTGAGCAGCTCGATATTATCGTAGAGTTTGCAGAGGCGCCGCTGTTCATACAAATGAAAGATAAATCACGAACCCGGGACCAGCTTGCTGCAAGGCAGTCTCGCTTCGACCAATTCGAACGCGATTTAGGTTTGCTTCATGAAGATATGACCCGCCTCTTGCGTCCGGATCTGCCGCGAGCAAAAGTAAAGCGTGAGTTCTTCAAAGTTTTCTACGGCGCCAGTCTGAGTGTGCCAAGGGCAGCATTGGTCAGTCTGCGGAAGCTTGAGTATGTCAAGAAGGTGTATCAGGATGAAAAAGTTGAAGCATTCCTGAGTGAAAGCGTTCCTCTCATCAGAGCCGATGTCGTGCGCGACCAATTCAACACGCAGGGCGACAGCATCATTGTGGCAATCATCGATACTGGCATCGATTATACACACCCGGCGCTGGGGGGCGGCTTTGGCCTGGGTTTCAAGGTGATCGGCGGACACGACTTTGCCAATAATGACACAAACCCCATCGACGACAACGGCCACGGCACACACGTCGCCGGTATCGTCGCGGCTGACGGCGATACGCTGAAGGGTGTGGCACCGAAGGCCCTGCTGATGGCATTTAAAGTGCTAAATTCGGGTGGCTTCGGGTCACAATCGGATGTGCTGGCAGGGGTTGAACGCGCCATGGACCCCAACAACGACAACGATATGTCCGACCGCGTAGATATCGCAAACCTCAGTCTAGGCGGTCCCGGTGGCCCGGACAATCCCCTGTCGACAGCAGTAGATAATGGCGTCAGGCTGGGCACGATTTTTTGTGTTGCGGCCGGGAACAGTGGGGACTTTAGCACCATCGGTAGTCCGGGCACCGCCAGGCAGGCCATCACCGTAGGGGCGAGTTCGAAAGACGATGTCCTGGCCGGCTTTAGTTCGAAAGGGCCGAACAAGACGATTCAATCCATCAAACCGGAAATCGTCGCACCCGGCGTGGCGATCTCTTCCGCTGCCTTGCGTTCCGGGACGCGAGAACTCAACGGTACCTCCATGGCGACGCCGCATGTTGCCGGGGTTTGTGCCCTCTTGAAAACCATCCACCCGGACTGGTCGCCCGATATCATGAAGTCGGCCGTGATGACAAGCGCTCTTGATCTCGGTGAAGAAGTGATGGCTCAAGGTTCAGGCCGGATCGATGCACTCGGTGCGGCTGAAACTCAAATTCACATCGTGCCGGCGCATCTCAGTTTTGGGCTGGACGATACATCACAGGAAACGTGGCTTATTGCAGATACTTTGACCGTCAGCAACGCGTCCACCATCGATCAGGATTTCTCGGTTTCTATTAGCGGCCTGCAGGCCGGGATCGCCCTCACCGCCGATCCCGCCAATTTTTCGGTAACCGCCGGCGACTCGCAAGAGGTTGTTTTCACTTTAGCAGTTGCCAATGAGCAGGTTCCTTTTCCTGATCAAGGCTCTCTGGCCTTCAGCGGAACCGCAACTGTAAATAGCACCGACAAATCATATCGCGTGCCCTGGGCCTTCGTGAAAGCCTCCCGCCTCGCTCTGACGCTTGACGTACCGCTTTTTGATTTTGTGCTCGCCGACGAAAAGGCGATCTTCACACAGCGCGACGGCGCAGTTTCCGATGATTTGACAGAATTGGTTTTCGTGGTCCCCAAAGGCACCTACGACTTTGTGGCCGGCTTTTTTGAAGTGGATAGTGGAGGCGTCACCAGAAGATTTGTCATCCGCGAGAATGTTGTGCTCGACGGTGCACTGGATCTGACGGTCAATTCAGTAGAAGCAGAGCACCAGATCGCCATAACGGGATTGGATTTTCAGGGAAACCAATTTGCAAGCCTCGAAAATGGCATTAGAGGCATCGGCATTGCATTTCCCAATCAATCCTCCGGATCGGTTCTAGCCCAGCTGGGTAGTCTGAACACATTTCAGGATCTCCGGGTCTCCACCCTGACGGAACGAATTTCGCTGATGTTTGGAGATGTGATTTACGTGCCCGGGACTGACAACGTTTTCCATGTTATTCAGTACGACCAGATAAACGGAATTACATCGGATGTAAATCTGAGCAACGACCCGGCGCAATTTGTTGCGCAAGATTTGTCTGCCAGCTATCCGAACGCATTCAACAATCGTGCGGTCCATGCGATAGGCTTCTTGCGGACACAGTCGAAGACAAGAACTTTTTCAGTCGGCTTTCGAATGCGCTCCTTTAACCTCAACAGTGACGAATGGCGCGGAAAGTTATTCGTGATGCCCGACCAAAGCAATGGATTCGGTTTTAGTCTGAGCCTCGAGGCCGCCGCTCGTCTGTTCGAGTTTGATCAGACCTGGTTTAGCACCGATCAGCTTCGCGTCTTTGATGGCAGGGTAGGTAGCACCTTTTCCTACAGTATTTCACCTGCAGCCTATTTGTCACCGGACCAGGGCACCATGACCTTCGGGGTTTCTCCGATCTACCCGAGAGTGCTGATGGGCAACGATAAGACGGCGATCACCGGCCTTATTTCATTCAAGGGTGCTTTGAATGAGTCCAGGCATTCAGATCAGGCTCGTGCCGAATATTCGTTGTACGATGCTGAAAATAATCTCATCCCTATCGAACCTGAATTCGGATTCTTCAGCCTGGATGTAGACGAAAGCACCTATCGCCTGCAAGTGGTAAATAAAAACTACTTTATTGCTGGCGGCAATGGAACCGGGACGTTAAATGCCGCTTTTGATTTAAGTCAAGAAGACGCCAATCCACCGCGCCTGACCGGACTGAGGATCGAAAACTCACAAAATATCGCCACACCCAACCTCGAGCACGCAGAAACAGCAACGTTGTTGTTTTCGGTGATTGACCAGGATCTTGATAACGGCACAGAGTTGTTTTTCCTCAGAGATTCTTCGCGTGCGTTCTATAAGGAATTTGGCACAGACACGTGGCATGAGCTGAGTGTCGCGCCGGTCCTGGTCGATTCGATGGCCTCTGAAAAAACCGGGCACAATCGCGCAGGCTACCTGTTCTCAGCAGACCTAACAGAGGCCACCAAATTCGATTCCGCAGCGATAGACCTGAAAATCCAGACGCGCGACGCAGCCGGCAATACCACGGAATGGCTTCTCGAACCCGCTTTCGTCGTCGGCAACTTCGTGCTGGTAACCGGCATCGACAATCCAGCCGGACCTGCAATAGGCCTTCCCCGGGAATTTGCCCTGTATCACAACTACCCCAACCCGTTCAATCCCAGCACCACGATAACTTTCGACCTACCCCGGTCAGAAAACGTGCAGCTCAGAATCTTTAATCTGCTCGGCCAGGTGGTGAATACCCTGGTAGACGGGCCGCTGAAGGCGGGCAGCCATCAAATCAATTGGGATGCCCGTGACCGCTCCGGCATAAGTGTAGCCAGCGGCATCTATTTTTACAGAATAGAAGCCGGCAACTTTGTCGCCACGCGCAAGATGCTGCTCATGCAATAATCTTTGAAATCGGTATACGCTTTCCCAGACGCTTCCACTGTTCGTCGTGCCTTTCTTGCCAGCCTCCCCTCCCTACACTTTATGAACTAAATCGAGCAAACTGGTTCAACTTGAACATTCCGGTCGACATCGAGCCGGGACGCCTAAGATGACGAACAATGACAGTTGGGGGTTGACTCTGTTTCCCGGGTCGACTACCTTCTTGTCAGTTCTCGTGTCGCTAGGACTGGCCGCAGGAGAACAAAAGTTCTCCAAACAAAATCTTTCACCTCAAACCGCATGGAGAAGACAAATGAAATCAATTTACAGGCATTCATCGTGCTGGCTCTCCGGTGTGGCCCTTCTTTTTCTCGGACTATCAACCGCCGTGGCTCAGGAAACAGGGTTAACACCGGAAATGGTGGTGAGTTTGAAGCAAGTACGTCAGGTTGCAATCGACCCGTCGGGAGAGAAAGTGGCTTATGTGCTGTCGGTCCCCAGAGAGGCGGACGAACACTATGGCCGGCGGTATAGTGAAATCTGGGTTACCTCGCTGAGCGGCGGTGAGGCGATTCAGTATACCAGCAAGCCGACCAGTTCCTCGCGGGTGAGCTGGTCACCCGATGGCACGTTCTTGACGTTCCTATCAAAACGTAAGGCTGTCGACGAGCACACGCAGATCTACAAACTTCGCCGCGACGGCGGTGAGGCGGCACTGGTGACACACCACCCGGCCTCCATCTCCAGCTACCGCTGGTCTCCGGATGGAAAGCACATCGCATTTGTTGCAGTCGATGCAAAAACCGAGGCTGAAAAAAAAGCGGCTGATGCCGGCGAGGATTGGGAAGTCGCGGACCAGAACTACAAGCAACACCGGCTCTGGATCTTCGATGTGACAAGCGGCGAAAGCCGGCAGCTTTTTGAACGGGACCTTTCCGTCTGGAGCCACGTCTGGACGCCGGACAGTAAGGCCTTGATCTTTCAGGCGACCGAGACGCCGCTGGTGGACGACTCCTACATGTTCAAGCAAATCTATCGGGTTTCCGCTGCGGGCGGCACCCCGGAAGTCGTGTGCGAAACGCCCGGCAAGCTGGGTGACATGTCGATTTCGCCTGACGGCGTGCGGCTGGCATTTCTCGGCGCAGTCAGCCAAAACGATCCACTCGCGCAGAGTCTCTTTGTCGTCCAGGTGGCAGGGGGCACGCCGCGGAATTTAAGCAATGAGGCCACCTTTAGCGCAACCTCCGTTTCGTGGACCAAGGACAAGGCACTGCTCTTGCTCGGGGTCGAAGGCACGCACACGACGCTCAGGCAGATCGATGCCGCCACGGGTAAGGGCCGCACACTTGTCGGCACAGGCCCAATTTTGCGGGCGCTAGAGCTACATGCGGCCAGTGGGCGCTTCGCTGCGGTCGGCAGCACGCCACAACAGCCCGGGGAAGCCTTTGCGGGCAGCCTGAAAAACGGTAAGCTCACGCGTTTGACCGACAGCAACCCACAGTTGTCGCAACAGAAGCTGGCAAAACAAGAAGTCATCGAGTGGAAGGGAGCAGACGACTGGCGCATCGAGGGCATACTGACCTACCCGCTCAACTATCAGGCCGGACAGCGTTATCCATTGGTACTGCAGGTTCATGGCGGACCTGAAGGTGTGAGCCTGAATGGCTGGACTACCGGAGGCAACTATCCGGTACAGGTATTGGCGGCACACGGTTACATGGTTCTGCAGCCAAATTACCGCGGCAGCGGCGGACGCGGGGTCGCCTTCAGTAAAGCAGATCATGACGACCTGGGCGGCAAGGAGTTCGAGGACATTCTAACAGGTATCGACGCCTTGATCGAGCGCGGACTGGTGGATGGCAGCCGGGTTGGCACGGGTGGGTGGTCCTATGGCGGTTACATGTCGGCATGGGCGGCGACGGCGCACAGCGAACGGTTCAAAGCGTCGGTGGTTGCAGCCGGTCTCACTAACTGGATTTCATTTGCCGGTACGACGGACATTCCTCAAGAGATGGCTCTGGTGCACTGGAATTCTTTCTGGTATGACCAGCGCGACCTACACTGGCAGCGCTCACCGGTTTTTCACCTCGAAAATGCCTCGACACCGACGCTGATCGTGCACGGCAAATCGGACACGCGCGTGCATCCGGAACAAAGCATCCAGTTGTATACGGATCTGAAACTGAAGAAGGTACCAACTCAGCTTGTGCTTTACCCGCGCCAGCCGCACGGCCTGGTGGAGCGCGCACATCAAATCGATTTTATGAAGCGAGTGCTAGCCTGGTTCGACAAGTACCTGCAGTCGCCGGGTACGTTTTAGTCGGGCTGATGTGAGAAAATGGAACAAACCTTCAGGTGGATCTTCATCACCATCTTCGTGACATGCTTTTCGATCTCGATGGTTTACCGACGCAAGGCCAGATTGTCAGGAGAAGCCATTTTGCGACGCAAGGAAGGAGGGGTGGCAATGCTTATGAGGGCGCTGATTGCGTTGCCCCTCATCCTGTCCTTTCTTGCTTACATGATCAACCCGAAATGGATGGCCTGGTCAGTCCTGCCATTGCCTGTCTGGACACGTTGGCTGGAGGCTGCCTCTATGAAACTAAACGAGTTCTCGAGTTCTGAACTAGAAAATTGACAGGGATAATTGTTTAGATCGCTGCCTATCATTAAATGCCATGAGTGAACCAAGATGGAGTAAAGATTGGACAGAATAATAAAACATCTCATCGCGGATCTCCTTGATTGTCTGGAATTGAATTCAGAGGGTGAGTCTACGGACTTCGAAAAATTCGCAAACTTTGGCATCATTTCGAAAGAATACAGTAAGACGTATGATCTTGATTTGATAACGGTAGGCTCAGGTGACGACACAGGTATAGACGGATTGGCAATTATTGTAAATGGACAGCTCATCGAAAGCGTAGATGAAATAGACTTTTTTATTGAGAATAATAACTACCTTGAGGCCACATATGTGTTTGTGCAATCCAAATCGTCGGCGAGTTTCAACAGTGGTGAGATGAACACTTTCTTTTTCGGTGTAAAAGACTTCTTCTCAGAAAAACCAAAACTGCGCCGCAACAAAGATATTCAGGATTTCGCGGATATCTCAGACTATCTTCTGAGTAAAGCCTCTCATTTCAGAGAAAATCCGACCTGTAAGCTGTACTATGTCACGACAGGTACATTGAATGATGATCAGAATATGAAAGCCGTGATAGAGACCGCGGAGAACGAACTGGTAAGTACAAATCTCTTCAGCAAGGTCAGTTTTACCCCTCTGGGTGCCAATGAAATCGCAAAGATGTACCGTGAAACGAAAAGCTCTATAACCGCAAGCTTTCTTTTTACCGATAAAGTAACTCTCCCTGACCTTCCGGGGATTCAGGAGGCATACTATGGAATACTGCCTTTCAGAGAATTCAAAAAACTGCTGGTTGACGAGAATGAGAACCTTCGGAATGTCTTTTATGACAATGTTCGAGACTTCCAGGGCTTTAGAAATCCTGTAAACAAAACTATCGCCAATACACTGGAGAATGTGAATCCGGAGCTTTTCACTGTACTTAATAACGGGGTTACAATTGTTGCAAGTGCTTTGAAACCGTCTGGAAATAGATTTACAATCACTGACTATCAAATAGTCAATGGATGTCAAACGAGCAATGTGCTATTCAGCTATGCCGACCTGCAGGAATTGGATGACCTCAAAATCCCTCTTAAACTAATCATAACCGATAATGATGAGGTAAAGAATAGTATTACAATCGCGACAAACAGTCAAACTGCAATCAAGCGCGAACAACTCAAAGCGATGACAGATTTCCAAAAGAACTTAGAACATTACTATAATACAATTGAAGGTGACGGAAGGCTTTATTACGAGCGAAGAGCTGGACAGTATCAAAGTGACAGTTCCGTCATTAGGACGAGAATAATGACTATCCAAACCCAGATAAAAGCATTCTCTGCGATTTTCATAGAGAACCCTCATCGGGTGACAAGCTATTTTGGAACGATCGTCAAGCAGAATATCGAGGTAGATAATCCAACAATCTTCAATCCCAAGCACAAGTTTATACCCTATTACGTGTCTGGTCTGACGTTCTACCGTCTAGATTCCCTTTTCAGAGCTAGGGTTATCCCACCAAAATACAAAAAGGTTAAATTCTACTTGTTAATGCTTTTCCGAATGATGGTTCAGCCAGAGCCGTTGCCGCTTGAACACTTTAATAGCCCACGTAAAACTGATCAATACTGCAATCCTATAGTCAATATCTTGAATGACAAGAATCGCACAACTGAGTATTTCCAAGCGACCATTCAGATCGTGGACCAGTCGGGAATTGACTCAGAAGACAAACAGTCACTTAAGCAAGCCAACACTGTAAGGAAGGTCATCAAAGCATTCAAGAATTTTCAAAAGCAAACAGTACTCGGAGCCTAA
>Ga0114931_10009456_pt1 | contig 11676 bp, 13 predicted proteins | sample 2SBtaG_FD_89579 | JGI IMG/M metagenome (GOLD analysis project Ga0114931, IMG submission 89579) | Deep subsurface microbial communities from Kolumbo volcano to uncover new lineages of life (NeLLi) - 2SBTROV14_V59a metaG | ecosystem: Environmental > Aquatic > Marine > Volcanic | place: Kolumbo...
CAATCAAAGCGATTCTATGCCGAGCCGCCCGAGTTCCTCTCGACCCACCCGGTTAGCGCAACCCGCATCTCGGAGGCGCGCGCCCGTGCCGAGCAGTATCCTTACAAGCATTTTCAGGACAATCCTGACTATCAATTCGCTCGGGCAAAGGTGAAGGCGCTCACATCATCAGATTCAGCCAGGACGATCGATGAATTCGAGGGAGCGCTCCGCACCGGCACCGTGCGAGACCCCGATGCGACCCGCTACGGGCTTTGCGCCGCCCTGATGCGCGAGAAACGGTGGAACGCCGCTGCGCCCTTGATCGACGACCTGCTGAAACGGCATCCGGACCGGGTCGCCTTGAGGGCGGCGCGAGCGAAGATTGCTTATGAGCGCGGAGACTCCGCCCTTGCCGAGCGGCTCTACCGTGATGCGCTCGAGACGTATCCGAACGACACCCTCTTGACCCAGGGCTATGGGCGAATGCTGCTCCTGGAGCATCGGCCGAGGACCGCGCGCGCCCTGCTGGAACGTTATCGGAAAACGAAAGCACCGAACGCCACGTTATACGGACTTCTCGCTCGAGCCTATTCGGAATCGGGATCTCCGCAGTCGGCGAATCTCATGCTGGCCGAGCAGCAATATCTCACTGGCGACCTTCCGGCTGCCGTAGAGCAACTCCGCATCGCGCTACGCCAGCCCAAGGAGTCCGATTATCTGCAGGCGCGGGTCGAGGCAAGGCTCCAGCAGCTCGAGACCCTGAGACGAGGGGCCGCTGACGCTCACCCGTGACGAGAGTAGGAAGGAAGCCCTCAGGCGGAAGCCGGCGCGGCCAGCTCGACGGGTGGCGGATGGATCAAGGTCTGATAAATGACGCAATAACGTTTGGTCAGCCGGTAGAGGGTCTCCAGCTCTTCGGGATTCGCATCGGTGTCCAAATCGAACTCCAACCGGATATCCTTGAATCCGACCGGCGCGCTCTTGGTCACCGCGAGCGTGCCGCGGAAATCCAGCGAGCCCGATGCCTTGACCGTTCCGCTTCGGACATCGATCCCGAGTGAGCGGGACACCGCGCCGAGCGTCACCCCGGAGCATGCGACGAGAGCCTCGAGAAGCATGTCGCCTGAACACGCCATCGTACCGTCACCGCCGGTAGCCGGATGGAGGCCGGCCTCTACGAGCGCCTGACCGGTCTTGACGGAGCAGCTCACGTTTTCCTCGCCCAGCGTTCCGCTCGCCTCTAGACGAATGACTGCGGCGGACGGATCCTCCCTGTAACGGTCCTTCAACGGCGCCTGCACCGCTCTCAGCTCTTGCCGGTTCAATGTCCACCCATCCTTCCGCCGAGTATCTCGGCGCCCGTCGAATCAAGAGAACCCTACCCGCCGTTCAGCGAAACACGCACGCGACCTCGTAGCCGCGCTGGGCTCCTTCGGCGCAGCGCAAAACCCGCGCCTCGGCCACCAACGAGCTAGCGTCGGAACGGAAGACGACCGATAGATCCGCCCCCGGTTGAAGGGCCTCGCTCGTGGCGAGACGAAACCCTCCCGCGCTCAGATCCTTGAGGGTCGCTGGAGAAAACGTGTTGGATTCGATCGTCCGATACTCCGCCGAAAAGTCCACCGCGAGCCGCCCCGAGCCGCGTTGCTCTACCCCGAAAGCACTTGTTGCATCCGCTGAGCCCGTCCGTGCGCGATTTTCGCCGACTCGCGAAGACTGCTTTTCGGCCACTCTTCCATCACCTCTAGCCACCTGCTGCTCCCTGGCGGTGTCCTCGCCGCCGAGTCTTCTGAACGTCCCACCCGGGCTTCGTACCGGGGGGTCAGCCGAGGAGGTCGATCCGGAGTATCATTCGCTGCCGCCGGCGGCTGGCGCCCTTCCCCCCTATTTTGACCCGTTCACCGATCGCAGACCGGGATCATGCGCGATATTTGTGACATTTTGAAGTCCGGAGCGGACGTACGGAGCGATCTCCCACGCGCCCTCGACCGCGCAGGGAGCCGCTGATGTCTGACAGACGCCCCAGAAAGTGGCCCCAATCAGGGCGGGGACGTAGATGCCCGAACTGCCCGAGGTAGAAAGCACGCGCCTCGGTCTCGTCCGGAGGATCGCGGGAAAATCGATTCTACGGGTGACCGTCCGGAACCCCGAGTTGCGTTGGCCCGTGTCGCCGGAGCTCGAACCGGCGGTGTCCGGGCAGCGGCTGACGACCATTGAGAGACGAGGGAAGGTGCTCGTCTTCCGGCTGTCTCGAGGCGCCTTTCTGGTTCATCTGGGGATGTCGGGACGCCTGTACTTCGCCGAGAACGGAAGCCCGGTCCACCGGCACGACCACCTGTGGTGGCATTTCGAGGACGACCTCTTCCTGCGATATCGAGACCCTCGACGCTTCGGAGCGGTGTTATGGTGCGAGGCCGAGCCGAGCAACCATCCTTTGCTGAGCGCTCTCGGACCGGAACCATTCGACCCTGAATTCAACGGGTGCTGGCTCTATGGCCGCTCGCGGGGGCGCCGCAGCGCCGTCAAGGCATTTCTCATGGACGGCCGTACCGTCGCCGGGGTGGGAAACATCTACGCGACCGAAAGCCTCTACCGGGCCGGGATTCACCCTGCCCGGGCCGCCGGCCGGATCTCCCGCACCCGTTACGTTCGCCTCGCCTCGGCAGTGCAGGCGATCCTCGCCGCTGCGATCACCCAGGGAGGGACGACCTTTCGCGATTATCGCGGCACCGGCGGTGAACCCGGCCGATTCGCCGAGACGCTCGCCGCCTACGGCCGCGCCGGGGAACCCTGCCAACGTTGCGGGATGCCGCTACGTCGCAGCACCATCGCCCAGCGCACGACAGTATATTGCCCCCGCTGTTAGCACTGAGAAGGCAAGCCCTTCGAGGCCCACGGGAGCTGCCCCGGAAATTCTCACTCGATGTGCTGCTTGCTGAACGGAGGCTGGTTGGAAACGCTCATCTTTTTCGACCCGCGCGACCCGCGCCGCGCTATCGCGAGTAAGCCGCCTCTCCACTGATCAACCTGCGGTACTTCTCGAATAACGCGTCCCGCGTCTCGACCCGAGTAGGATCGCCGACGATACAATCCACCGGACAGACCTCCACGCATTGCGAGGTCGAAAAATGCCCTACGCACTCCGTGCAAAGCCCCGGATTGATGACGTAGAACTCCTCGCCCTCGAAGATGGCGCCGTTCGGACACTCGGGCTCGCACACATCGCAATTGATGCACTCGGCGGTAATCATGAGCGCCATGGATAACCCTTTTTTCGAGGCCCGAAGCCGCCGGGGCGACCCGGCCGGTGCAGGAGATCAGGCCCTGTGCCCGGGCGCCGAAGGTTTATCCCGTTCGAACGCTCCAGACACTGCCGGATGCACGAACGAGCGGACATCCCCGCCGAGCGTGGCGATTTCCCGGACCAGAGTCGACGACACGTAACTGTAACCTTCATCGGGCGTGAGGAATACCGTTTCGAGGGTGGGCGCCATTTTCCGGTTCATGTTCGCGAGCTGCAGCTCGAATTCGAAATCTGACACGGCGCGCAGTCCCCTCACTATGACATTGGCCCGCCGCTCGGCCGCGAAATGGATCAGCAGTCCCTCGAATCGGTCCACCTCGACGTTGTCGAGCTCGCCTAGGACCGCTTCAGCAAGCGCAACCCGCTGATCGACACTGAAACGTGGCCGCTTTCCAGCACTGATGGCCACCGCGACGATGACATGGTCGAACATCTTCGCCGCCCGTTGGATCAGATCGCTATGCCCATTGTGAATCGGATCGAACGTACCAGGGTAAATCGCCACGCGTTCCATCTGTGATGCCCTTCCTTTTGCTGCCGGTCGGCTCGATGCCACCTCACTCCGAACGGGGTCCCCTGGAAGTCGGTCGATTGCGCTCGCTATCAGGGGTGCCCCGTAGCGACAGGTTGCAGGCTCGAGCCGCCATACAAGGTCTATCGAGGTGAATAGTGGCAGCAATTCGACTAAAAAGGACCCCGTATAGCCGCCGAATTCGACTCTTGCGCAGTAGCCTGGTCACCGGCCCGTATAGGGTCTCCCAGCCGGGGACGCGAGATGATACCGCACCCGCCCCGCTCGTTTCGCCCGGACGAGCTCCCACCCGGCCGGCAGCTCGAGCGGGTCCGAATCGATTCCGAGCTCCATGTAGACGTACCCGTCCGGAGCAAGCCAACCGTGCTCCGCCACCGCTCCCAGGCACCGGTTCGACATGCCGCTTCTAAAAGGTGGGTCGAGAAAGATCACGGTGTAGGCCTCTCCCCTGGCCGGATTCCTTGCCAGCCAACCGCTCGCGTCCGCGCAATGCACGTTTACCATTTCGGCCTTCAGCCGCCGCGACTCCCGCCGCAGCCTGTCGGCGACCCGTGGTTGCAACTCGAGCATGTCGACGACCGCTGCGCCTCGCGATGCCGCTTCGAAACCGAGCGCTCCGCTTCCGGCAAAGGCATCGAGACAGCGAGCGCCCTTCAGAACCGGGGCCAGCCAACTGAAAATCGTCTCTTTCACGCGATCCGGCGTAGGTCGCAGCCCGGGCGCCTCGTCAAAGGCGATCCGAAGTCTGCGATAACGCCCGGCAATAATTCGAATGCCGCCAGAAGCCGTACGTCGCTGCTTCACTGCTTACCCACCGCTCGCCCAGGAGCCTGCCGGCCCCCCCCCACCATCAGAGCCCCGCCGCGAGGAGAAGGGCGCCCGGGATTGAGTGAGTCCGAAGGACACCGGACCTACGCCGCTCCGCGACCTACCCGCGGGTAGCTGATTCGAGACGAGAGACCGCCAAAATAGGATACACTTGCTCACCTCCCGCACTAAAGAGGGCTAAGCCCGCTCCTGACCCAGGGCACAGCGCTCCACGGGTCTCGCGGAATCGGCTTTTCCGAGCCTTCCAGCCTCCGTCCCGCAGGTCCGAACCCGAAACAACGACGATGCGATTGTTCAAGAGGAGCCAGTCCAAGGAACGAAGGGCAGCACGGTGTGCGCCGGCGGCCGAGCCCGTGACCGCAAGGGCGACCGAGTCGGACCCCCAATCGGATAGGGAGCCTGTGCTGGAAAGGCCGCCCGCCCCGCCGGCACGAAGACTGTTCGGAAGGCTTCGAAACGCGCTCGCCCGCACTCGAGCCGGCCTCGTCGACGGAATAGCAGGGCTCTTCTCGGGCTCGCGGAAGATCGACGAGAGCCTGCTCGACGAGCTGGAAATGCTGTTGTTGGCCGCCGATGTCGGTGTCGAAGCAACGGAGCGCCTTCTCGCCGGCCTCCGGTTGAGGCTCAAAGGCAGCGAGCTCGACGATGCGCGCGCGGTGCTGGATGCTCTCAAAGCCGGAATGGTCGAGATCCTCTCCCCGGTCGCCGTGCCCCTGACCGTTGCTCCTGGACGCAAGCGGCCATTCGTCATCCTGATGGTCGGAATCAATGGCGCGGGTAAGACAACGACCATTGCCAAGCTGTCACAAAGATTTCTCGCTCAGGGGCTGAAGGTGATGCTGGCGGCCGGCGACACGTTCCGGGCCGCGGCCATCGACCAGCTGCAGATCTGGGGCGAGCGTCACGATGTCCCGGTCATCGCCCAGCAGCCCGGCGCCGACGCCGCGTCCGTCGCGTACGACGGCTTGCAATCGGCCATGGCGAAAGGTACCGACATCTTGATCGTGGACACCGCTGGTCGCCTGCACACCCAGGTCGGACTCATGAACGAGCTTGCAAAAATCCAGCGCGTCCTAGGCAAGCTGAATCCCGATGCCCCCGACGAGGTTCTCCTCGTGCTCGACGGTGGAACCGGTCAGAACGCCCTCGTTCAGGCGCGCCAGTTCAAAGAAGCGGTGGGAGTCAGCGGAATCGTGGTAATGAAGCTCGACGGCACTGCCAAAGGAGGCGTGCTCTTCTCGGTCGCCGAGCAATACCGCCTGCCCATTCGGTTCATAGGCGTCGGAGAAACCGCCGAGGATCTGCGAGTCTTCGACGCAGGGGAGTTCGTGGAAGCCTTGCTCTCGGACTCGCCCGAGGCACCTGCCTGAATGTGCGTCATATTCGGCCGATAACTCGGTAGCCGGAACCTTTCCACCTTTTGGCACTCTCACATGAAGAGTGCTAGAATCCCCGTTCTTCCCAGACAGAGCAAGTCGCTACCATGCCCAAAGCCTTACAGCTCGCGATGCCCGCTTCGGTCGGAAGCCTGGAAGGGTATCAACAGTTGGTCCAAAGCTACCCCGTCTTGAGTGAGGAGCAGGAGCGAGCCCTTGCCCAGCGGTACCGCGGCTCGAACGACCTCGATGCGGCGCGGGAAATGGTGCTGTCTCACCTGCGCTTCGTGGTACGCATTGCCCGCGGATACAATGGCTACGGCTTGCCACAGGCAGACCTCATCCAGGAAGGAAACGTGGGCCTCATGAAGGCGGTGCGCCGTTTCGATCCTGGGGTCGGAGTACGGCTCGTCTCGTTCGCCGTCCACTGGATCCGGGCCGAAATTCACGAGTACATCCTGAGAAACTGGCGGATCGTCAAGGTCGCGACCACGAAGTCGCAGCGTAAGCTGTTCTTCAATCTGAGAAGTGCCAAGAAGCATCTTGGCTGGCTGAACCAGGAAGAGGTCCATGGGATCGCCGAAGATCTCGGAGTGGCCCCCGAGACCGTGGTGCAGATGGAAGAGCGATTGCACGCTCGGGACGCAAGCTTCGACGGTCCCGGGGACACATCAGAGCCGGAGTGGCCGGCACCGTCGGGCTACCTTCCCGACGCGCACCTCGATCCGGCACGTCTCGTCGAGTCCGACGATTGGGACACCCACACGACCGACCGTCTGCAGGCGGCCCTCTCGGTGCTCGACGAGCGCAGCCGCCAGATCATCAGGCGGCGTTGGCTAACCGAACCGAAGTCCACGTTGCAGGTGCTCGCAGAAGAGTATGACGTCTCAGCCGAACGTATTCGGCAACTCGAGAGCAACGCCCTGAAAAAGCTCCGGGTGCAGCTCACCAACGCCTGAACGGACCTTGCCGCCCTACCCGGCAATTCTCCACATCGCCCGCACCGTATTCTTCGGATCCCGGCGACTGCCGCCCCCTGAGGTCGCTGAAGTTCGATAGTGGATGAAATGCCCCGCCCCGATCAGGCTCGATCAGATTGGCGCACGTGGCAAATAATGGTCGATCAGCAACGCGGCGAAGAGCCCGGCCAAGTAGAGTATCGAGTAACCGAACGTCCTCATCGGCAAGCTGCGATCGGAGCTATGCCAAAGCGATATGGCGTAATGGAGAAAGCCGATCCCGAGCCCGATCGCAGCCAGGAGATACAGCCACCCGCTCATTCCGGTGATATACGGCAGTAGGCTCACGACGAACAACAAAACGGTGTACAGCACGATCTGGACCCGGGTGTACCGAGCACCGTGCGTCACCGGCAGCATCGGCACCTTTGCCCGCGCATAGTCCTCCTGCCGGTGAATGGCCAACGCCCAGAAGTGGGGCGGAGTCCAGACGAAGACAATCAAGAACAACAGAAGCGCTTGCGGGTCGATGTGCCCGGTCACCGCCGACCAGCCGAGCACCGGAGGCATTGCACCGGCGGCCCCTCCGATGACGATGTTCTGGGGGGTCATGTACTTGAGGAACATCGTATAGACGACCGCGTAGCCAACCATCGAAAGCAATGTCAGCACCGCCGTCAGCGCATTGACCCAGACAAACAAAACGAACGCCGCAGCCGCACTGAGCGCCACGGCGAAAACGAGAGCCGGGCGCGTCTCGATTTGACCGGTGGGGAGGGGGCGTCCATGGGTGCGGCTCATCTTCCTGTCGACTTCCCGGTCGATGATGTGATTGAACGCCGCCCCGGACGCCGCAGCCAGCCCGATCCCGAGGAGTCCCACCCCGAGGGCATCGAGCGGCACCATTCCCGGGACGGCTAGAAACATCCCGACTGCCGCCGTGAAGACAAGCAGAGCTACGACCTTCGGCTTACAGAGCTCCAGGTACTCGACCAGCTGACGGTAAACGAATGGGACATTGCGAGCGGTGATGGCGTGACCGGATGCCATGGCCGGAAATTCCTCGAGCTTTCGACAGGGAGCCTGGCTTCGGACGCTCGCGCGCGCATTCAACCTCGACCGGCCGCCGCCGCCGGTGGCCAAAGACGATGGGCGAGCGCAACCAGCGCAAGCAGCAACGCCGCCGCAACCGCATTGTGGGCCACCGCGACTGCGAGCGGCAACCCGGCCAGGACGTTCGCAATCCCCAGCGTGACCTGCGCGACGACGAGCGCCAGCAGCAGCACGGCATGGCCGGCAAATTGCGACCGGGCAACGTCATCGACCAGAACGGCCAGGGCAAGCGAGACAATATACAAGAACATCACCAACGCGCCTAGGCGATGGGTGAGATGGATGGCTACCCGCGCCGGACCGCTCAGGACTCCTCCTTCGTAATCCAGCCCAATCCCTCCCCACAGCACGAAAGCCTCACGGAAATCGACATTCGGCCACCATTGACCGTGACACGCGGGAAAGTCCGGACAGGCAAGGGCGGCATAATTCGAGCTCGTCCAGCCCCCCAAGGCGATCTGCGCCGCGAGGAGCACGAAGGCCAGAACCACCGCTCGCCGGTAGCGGCGTAGCCGGCCGACATCGAACTGCTCGCCCGCCCCGCACCAGAGGCGTGCGGAACGCATCACAAGCCACCAGCACAACGAAAGGATGCTCATCCCGCCCAGCAAGTGGAGCGTCACGACCAGCGGTTTCAGGAGCCAGGTCACCGTCCACATACCGAGCGCAGCTTGAACGATGACGAGTCCGAGCAGAACCACCGCCGTCCCGACCGGCTGGGGGGAAGCCCGCCGGTTGCGCCATGCCACTATTCCCAGGACGGCGATGCACAGGCCGAGAAGACCGGCCACATAACGGTGGACCATCTCTTTCCAGGCCTTCGCGACCACGAGGGGACGTTCGAAGCGGCGGGCCACCTGTGCCTTCTCCTGCTCCCGGGGGGCTGTTATCCGCCCGTAGCAGCCAGGCCAGTCGGGACAGCCAAGGCCGGCGTCGGAAAGGCGGACGTAAGCACCGAGCACCACGACCACCGCTGCAAGCACGACCGCCAGCCACGCCAGACGGATAAAAAAAGAGAGATGTCGGGTCGACATTTACCTACCCGAGGCGCCACGCGCCCGTAAGCAGGAGCACGTAGGGCCTGTCCCTGAGGCCCCACCGGCCGGTCGCCTCTCCACAGACTCGCTCGCGACAGGGAAATCGGCGCAATTCATCAGTCTCTTTTCGAGAGCTTCAACAGGCGCGAGAGATCCTTGATGAGCCCCCTTGGCTTCTCCTCGACAGGGTGAAAAAGGACGGCGCGGGCTTCGGGATCGAGCACGATGACAAGCGTCTCGAGACGGAAAGGCTCGGCTTCGCCGGAGCGCCCCGAGACGCCGATAGCGCGACGGAACCGCTCGAGCCACTCCGGCGAAGCACGTAGCAAAGACAAGCCGCGTTCACCGCGGACGTACGCGCCGAGGGGGGCCACCGGGCGTGCGACGCCGGCCTTCGAGCCGTCGCTCGTGATCATGAACCGCCGCACCCGGTACCTCTCCCGGCCTAGAGCCTCGCGGACCTGGCGCGTGACATAGAGCACTCGGGTACAGGACAGGCGGCAGCTCGAGCCCTGATTGAACGCCAGCAATGACCAGTGCCCCCGGAAGTCCGGTGAGGACGTGTCCTTGTCAGCCGTACTCGGTACACTTCCAGAGGCCGGAAAGCCCTGCCCGGTCAGCCCGGCCTCCGAAATGGTAGGTACACCGCTGATCAGGTGACTACCCTCACTGAGCGCGATATCGAAAGACACGGGCAGTCCAGTCAGCCACCAAGCGAGGACGACCGGGAAAATGAACAACGCGGCAATCCCGATCAGAACCAGCCGGCCTCGGGTTTTTCGCCCTCTCGCCGCAAAGCTCATTACCGATTCCTCCGGGCGACTGCCCGTGTGCCGGGGGATCTCCTTGCATGGAAGATGTAGAGGACGACCAACGCCGCCGCAAGAGCGAACCACTGGAAGGCATACGCCCAGTGGCGAGCCGGTGAGATCCCGAGGTGAGGCCGCCAGTCGCGCTCGAAACCGTCCGGTGAGGACGGATCGAGCAGGACGACGAGCGGTACGAGCTGGTGGCCCAATGCCTTCGACATCGGGTCGAGCTCGATCCTCTGAACGATCCTTGGCCAAGCCGCCGCTTCCTCATATCCACTCGGACCCAGCACGAGCCGGTTTTCTCGAGGCCGTGCAAATTGCCCTGAAACCTCGACGGGACCCACGGGCACCGGAAGAACCGGAAGCCGATCGCGGTGTCCTGAGCTCGCGATCCAGCCTCGATTGACGAGCACTCCCGTCCCCCGGCCGAGCTCCAACTGTGTGAGCACCTCGAAACCTGCCTGGCCAGCGTGGGTCCGATTGTCGAGGAGGTACTGATGGACACTATCGTAGCGGCCGGTCGCGACGACCCGGCGAAACTCGAGCTTCGACATGGCCTCGGAGGGCAGCACGCTATCGGAGCCGAGCCGATACGGTGGATCCTCGGCTCGACTCGTCGCACGTTCGATGAGCTGCGTCTTTTCCTCTGCCCGCCGTAGCTGCCAGAGCCCCAGTGACACGAGACCGGCGAGAAGCACGGCCGCCAGCACCGTGGGCACGAAAGACACGGACCCACCCCGCAGATGGGAAGGTCCGTCCTCGAGTTGAGATCGATTCGAGGACACCTCAAAATCCGGTTCGCTTTTGGCGGTCCTCGACGACCCGCTTCTCGTTCCGCCAGTGGCCGCTGAAAATCGGCGGCAGCCGGCCCCATGACAGCGGCGCATTCCAGGACGACATGACCATTCGCCGACCTTTCGATTCCTCGAGCCCGCTGGCGCCGGCCCCCGGCCGGTGCAAGCTTCCGGTTGGCCATGGACGAGGGGTCCGCGTCCGCTCGGAAACCCGGCCCGGCATGATCTGCCGGATTGAAATCATCTGCGAGGGAGCATGTTCACGAAATTCCTGGTAGTGGCCGTCTTCGCAGGCATCCTTATCGCACTCGGCTCGGCGCTCGTCTTTCTGATTAGAGACCGCGGAAAGGACAGCCATCGCACCGCCCGAGCGCTCACCGTTCGAATCGGGGTGTCGATAGGACTCTTCGCGCTGCTTTTCGTGCTCTACGCCCTGGGCCTCATTCATCCCCACGGTGTACAGCCCTGAGCCCGGAATACCCTCCAGAACGAAATTCTCAGATCCCGGGAACGGCTCCGGCTGACTCGGCCGAGCGTTCCAGAAAAAAGGCGCCCGGCGTCGCTTGAACCGCGATGAGTCCTTCCGTCAAGCCGCCGGAACACAAGCCCTGCGACGTACTGGAGTGCGGGACCAGGCGCCTCTCGGAGCCGCTCACTCGAGCGCACGCGTGCCCCCCACCCCCACCGGGCAGACCTGACGGGCCGCCAGGGATCCTCCGAGCAATTCAGAAGTTTTCGAGGTACATGGATGTGCCGCCAAAGTTGAAGGCGTCAGCGCTCGATTCTGTAACAAAGCGCAAACCACGTGTGCGCCCGAGCGTGCTCCGAGAAGTCCAGGATGGACTTTTTCAGCGCTTCGATGGGGAATCCATCGCATTAGAGCGGGAATACGTAAACACCCATTCACGAAGCTACTTTAATGGACTGATTCGTATAGAC
>Ga0114931_10009457_pt1 | contig 11674 bp, 13 predicted proteins | sample 2SBtaG_FD_89579 | JGI IMG/M metagenome (GOLD analysis project Ga0114931, IMG submission 89579) | Deep subsurface microbial communities from Kolumbo volcano to uncover new lineages of life (NeLLi) - 2SBTROV14_V59a metaG | ecosystem: Environmental > Aquatic > Marine > Volcanic | place: Kolumbo...
ATCCTCGACCCCAATGGCATTGCCGCCATGACCAACGAAACCATGCATGGCGCGAGCGCTTCCGACGAGGTGCACGAACAGGTCGCCAGTGTTTCCGGCGACCGCGAAACCCTGCTTACCTTCAGGATCGGCAATGACGCGCCGCGCGCCGTACCACTCTCTCTCGTCGCCCGGCTTGAAGAAATCGAGGTCGAGCAGATTGAAATATCCGATGGCCGCTCGGTGGTTCAGTACCGGGGCCGTCTGATGCCCCTGGTCAAGGTTGACGACAGTTATGCGGTGCGCACCGAGGGGCGTCAGCCGGTTCTGGTTTTCACCGATGGTGAACGGTCGATGGGTCTGGCGGTCGATGAAATTATCGATATCGTCGAGGACGAATTCGAAATCGAGCTTTGTTCCGACACCACCGGCGTTGTCGGGACGGCCGTGATTTCCGAAAAGGCGACCGAGATTATCGATGTTGCCCATTATCTGGGGCTTGCTTTCAGCAAATGGTTTGCCGGCAATCAGGCCGAGGACGGGACCGGCACGGCGAAAAACCGGGCCCGTGTCCTGGTGGTCGATGACAGTCCGTTCTTCCGCAACATGATCAAGCCTCTGCTTTCCGCCGCCGGTTACAGGGTAACCACCGCCGAGGATGCGAACCACGCCCTGGCATTACGTGAAAATGGTCAGCACTTCGATGTCATTCTGAGCGATATCGAAATGCCAGGCATGGATGGTTTCCAGTTTGCCGAAGCGGTACGGGGCGATGGCCCCTGGCAAAAGACACCGATTGTCGCCCTGTCGTCGCACAACAGTCCCCGTAACTTTGAACGCGGGCGCGAGGTCGGCTTTTGCGACTATGTCGAAAAGTTCGACCGCAGCACCCTGCTGACTGCTCTTTCTGAATCGCTCGCCGTTAACGGAGAAGCCGCATGACCGATAACACCTCCACGATGACGACGACGGCGGATGACCGGCATAAAGGCGAGGAAATGACCGAACTGGTCACCATGACCATTGCCGGTCAGCTTCTCGGAATTCCGGTGCTGTCCGTCCATGACGTGCTGGGCCCGCAGCAGATGACCCAGATACCGCTGGCGCCGTAGGCAATTGCCGGCGCCCTGAACCTGCGCGGACGGATCGTTACCGCCATTGACGTTCGCCGCCGGCTGGGATTGCCGCCGCGGCCCGAGGACGACCTTGGTATGAGCGTCGTGGTAGAGCGTAATCATGAGCCCTACAGCCTGCTGATCGATGTCGTCGGCGACGTTATCAGCGTTCCGGCCACCTCGTTTGAAAATAATCCTGCGACGCTCGACCCGCGCTGGCGGGAAATATCGATCGGCATCTATCGTCTTGACGGCAAGTTGCTGGTTGCCCTCGACGTGGAAAAATTACTCGATTTCAAGGAGCGCGTCGCCGCCTGACCGGGCGATACCGAAAAACACAAGGCGCGTTAGCGTGACATCGGAGGAACGGAGCCAAGCCATGAAGTCCTGTCTAATAGTCGATGATTCCCGGGTTATCCGGAAGGTCGCGCGACGCATACTTGAAGAGCTGAAATTTGAAATCAGCGAAGCGGTCGATGGCCGCGAGGCCCTCGATTCCTGCGAACAGGCGCTGCCTGATGCCATTCTCCTTGACTGGAATATGCCGGTTATGGATGGGCTCGATTTTCTCAGGGCATTACGCCAGCTCGATGGGGGCGATCACCCGATTGTCGTCTTCTGCACTACCGAAAACGACCTTTCTCACATCAGAACCGCCATCGAGGCGGGGGCCAATGAATACATCATGAAGCCCTTCGATCGCGATATCATTGAAGCAAAGTTCCAGCAAGTCGGATTAATGTAAGTGCCCGCGACCCAGGAAAGCAGAACAACCAGCCGTTCGACAGCATCACGATCCGCCTACCGCGTGATGGTGGTCGACGATTCGGCGGTAATAAGGGGCCTGATCTCGCGTTGGATCGAGACCGATACGGCCATTCAGGTTGTCGGCTCGGCCGCCGACGGCAATATGGCCCTGAAAAATATTGCGCGCGCCCGGCCCGAGATCGTCATCCTCGACATCGAAATGCCGGGCATGGATGGCATAACCCTGCTGCCGAAGCTGCTTGAAATCGACCCTGAACTGAAGATTATCATGGCCTCGACCCTGACCCGCCGGGGGGCGGAAATCAGCTTGCGGGCGCTTTCCGCCGGGGCCGCCGATTATGTGCCGAAGCCCGAATCGACGCGCGACACCAATGATGCCGAAAATTTCCGCCGGACGCTGATCGAAAAGGTCAAGGCCCTTGGCGCCGCCCGTCGCCGCAAGATCAGTGGCGATGAAAATCTGGCTCCGGCGCCAGCCCGTCGAAAGGCGGTGGCGCCGGTGTCGAGGCCGATGACGCCGCGAAACGTGATTTCATTGCGCAAGCCGTCCACCGAGCGCCCCCGGGTTGTCGGAATCGCCAGTTCCACCGGCGGTCCCCAGGCCTTGCTGAAGGTGCTGGCCAATTTTCCCCGTGACTTCAAATTGCCGGTCACGATTGTCCAGCATATGCCGCCGACATTTACCGCGATTCTGGCCGAACATATTGCCAAGGCGGCCAGGATTCCCTGTACCGAAGCGGTTGACGGCGAGGAATTGAAAAGTGGTCATATCTATCTGGCGCCAGGTGATTTTCATCTTCAGGTGAGGTCCGAAAAAGGCGCGATGCGGCTTCGTCTCAACGAGGATGAGCCAGAGAATTTTTGCCGTCCGGCGGCCGATCAGCTGCTGCGCAGCCTGGCCCGTCAGTTCGGCTCGAATACGCTGGCGGCGGTGCTGACGGGGATGGGGCAGGACGGACTTCTGGGGGCCCGGGATATTGTCGCCGGCGGCGGCACGGTGCTTGCCCAGGACGAGGAAACCAGCGTTGTCTGGGGCATGCCGGGTGCGGTTGCTGTCGATGGTATTTGCGCGGCGGTGCTGCCGCTGCCGGAAATCGGCCCGAAACTGGTGGCCATGTGCGGGGGGCGATCGTAATGAAACCCGAGGACTTCCAGCTTCTCAGCGGCATGCTGAAGGAACGTTCCGGCCTCGCCCTTTCCGAGGACAAGGTTTACCTTCTGGAAAGTCGCCTGACGCCGTTGTCGCGCAAGCGCGGCTTCGACGGGCTTGACGATCTGATCCGTGAAGTCCGGGTGCGGCACGATGAAGTGCTGATGCGCGACATCACCGAAGCGATGACGACGAACGAATCGTTTTTCTTCCGTGACAGCACCCCCTTTGACCTGTTTCGCGACAAGGTACTGCCGCGTCTCACCGGGGCCCGGGCCCAGACCCGGAAAATTCGCATCTGGTGCGCCGCCGCGTCGACCGGGCAGGAACCTTATTCCCTGGCCATGATTCTCAGTGAAAACCAGGCCCGGATGAAAGACTGGCGGATTGAAATCCTGGCCACCGATCTTTCCAACGATGTGCTCCAAAAGGCCCGGGTCGGCCTCTATTCACAGTTTGAAGTGCAGCGCGGTCTGCCGATCCAGATGCTGGTTAAATATTTTACCCAGGTTGGGGAAATGTGGCAGATCGACAGCGCCATTCGTGCCATGGTTACCTACAAGCCGCTTAATCTGCTTGAATCCTTCGACCATCTGGGCAGGTTCGATGCCGTCTATTGCCGCAATGTGCTGATCTATTTCGACCAGCCGACCAAGGCCGATGTTCTGTCGCGCATCCGTAAATGCATGCAGGACGACGCGGCGCTGTTCCTTGGCGCGGCGGAAACGGTGCTTGGGGTATGCGATTCCTTCAAGCCGGTTTCGGGCGAACGGGGCCTTTACGGCATCGCCGGGCAGTAACCATGCGCCGCTGGCGCCAGCGGTGCCGGCAATCGAATTCGCCGGGGAAAAATTAAAGGGCTGTATCGAACGGGACGTCAGGCGATGGCGGCGGTGTCTTCGCTTTCGCCGACCGGATCACGCAGCACATAGCCCCGCCCCCAGACGGTCTCGATATAGCTGTCGTCGCCGGTTGCCACTTGCAGCTTCTTGCGCAGTTTGCAGATAAACACGTCGATGATTTTCTGCTCCGGTTCATCCATCCCGCCATACAGGTGGTTGAGGAACATTTCCTTGGTCAGGGTGGTTCCCTTGCGCAGCGACAGCAGTTCCAGCATGGCGTATTCCTTGCCCGTCAGGTGGACCCGCTGATTATCGACCTCGACCGTCTTGGTATCCAGATTGACCTGCAGTTTCCCGGTCTTGATAATCGACTGGGCGTGGCCCTTCGAGCGCCGGACAATGGCGTGGATACGGGCGATCAATTCTTCCTTGTGGAAAGGTTTGGTCAGGTAATCGTCGGCCCCGAAGCCCAGGCCCTTGACCTTGTTATCGGGTTCCGCCATCCCGGAAAGGATCAGGATAGGGGTTTCGATCTTCGACAGACGGAGCTTCTTGAGGACGTCATAACCATGCATGTCGGGCAGGTTCAGATCGAGGATAATGATGTCGTAATCATACAGCTTTCCCAGATCGAGGCCTTCCTCGCCCAGGTCCGTTGCATAAATGTTGAAGCCTTCCGCGTTCAGCATCAGCTCGATGCTTTTCGATGTCGCGGAATCGTCTTCTATCAGCAATACGCGCATGTCTCGTTTCTCCCGCCTGCCATGCAGGCACCCGTTAACCTCTGACACCGTTAATAAATGTTAATGGTGAACCGTTTATTAACAGCCAGCGGAAAAAGCAAGCCATCATAACCGTGGCCGCCAGATTATGCTTTACCGAAACTTAAGCTGTCCCACCCATGCTGTGGTTTCCGCTGGCGATACCGACAAATAAAGAGTAGCGGCGTGCAGGTTTTACGAAAAGAACTGGAAGATATTGTTTCCATCCGGCGCTACGGCCGGGTGATCGGTATTCGTGGGCTGATGGTCGAGGTGGCGGGTGTTCAGGACCATCTCAGCATCGGCGCAAGGGTCCGGATTCAGGGGCGTCAAAGTCGTCCGGTCGAATGCGAAGTGGTGGGCTTCAAGCGTGATCGCGCCCTGTTGATGCCCTTTGCCTCGCTCGACGGTATCGGGGTCGGCAGCAAGGCGCGGATCGCCGAAAGCCAGTCGGTGATCTATCCGGGCAACGCCTGGCTGGGGCGGGTTATCAACGCCATGGGCGAGCCGATTGACGGCAAGGGCCCGCTGATACCGGGCAATATGCCCTATCCCTTGCGGAATTCCCCGCCGCCGTCGCACAGCCGCCGCCGGGTCGCCGGCAAGGTTGATCTCGGGGTGCGGGCGCTGAACACGTTCCTCACCTGCTGCAGCGGCCAGCGCATGGGCATATTCGCCGGCTCGGGGGTGGGAAAGTCGATCCTGCTTTCAATGCTGGCCCGCTATACGGGCTGCGACGTGTCGGTGGTCGGGCTTATCGGCGAACGCGGGCGTGAGGTTCAGGAATTTATCGAGGACGATCTGGGCCCCGAAGGCCTGGCCCGCAGCGTGGTGGTCGTCGCCACATCCGATGAATCGGCGCTGATGCGGCGCCAGGCGGCCTATCTGACCATGGCTCTGTCTGAATATTTCCGTGATCAGGACAAGCAGGTGCTGTGCCTGATGGACAGCGTCACCCGCTTTGCCATGGCGCAGCGGGAAATCGGCCTTTCAGGCGGCGAGCCACCGGCCAGCAAGGGCTATACCCCGACCGTCTTCGCCGAATTGCCGAAGCTGCTGGAACGTGCCGGGCCCGGTCCGGGCAGGGGCAGCATTACCGGCCTGTTTACCGTGCTGGTCGAAGGCGACGATCATAACGAGCCCATATCGGACGCGGTGCGCGGTACCCTTGATGGGCATATCGTGCTTGACCGGGCGATTGCCGAAAGGGGCCGTTATCCGGCGATCAATATTTTGCGCTCGATTTCCAGAACCATGCCGGATTGCAACAGCGAGGCGGAAAACGATCTTGTCCTGTCGGCCCGCCGGCTGATGACCACCTACGAGGACATGGAGGAAATGATCCGTCTCGGGGCCTACCGCCAGGGCACCAGTCCGGAGGTCGATAATGCGATTGCCTATCACGAGCCGCTGGAGCGCTTTCTGGCCCAGCGCCATACCGACCGCCACGGCCTTGAGGACAGCTATGATGAACTGGCGGCTATCCTCAATGCCGGACCGGCCGCCGGTGGCGACGGGCGCGCCGCCGGCGGGGCTGAATCGTGAGCCGGGCTCTCAGAAACCTTATCCGTCTCGGCAAGTGGCAGCTTGACGAAAGACGGCGCACCCTTGGCGATATGGAACGGATGCGGGCCGACTTCGTCAGCCAGGCCGAGGGGCTGGAACGCGAAGTGCTCGCAGAACAGGCCCGGGCGGCCAGTGGCGACGCGGGGATTTCCTACGGCGCTTATGCCACCGGCGTTATTGCCCGCCGGGCGACCATCGCCCGGTCGATCGAGAAAATAGACGGCACCATAGCCGAGGCCCGGGAAGAAGTGGCCGAGGCCTTCCGGGAATTGAAAAAATTCGAAATTGCCCTCGACCGCCAGCGCGGTCGTGAAGAACGGATTGCCGACCGCCGGGCGCAGAACCTGATGGACGAACTGGCTATCGACATGCACCGCCGGCGGGCCGGGGGCTAGCGCCCGTTTGTTACGAGCCCGGCCCTCCGGCCCGACGGGTACGGAGCCTAATTCGCCGGTTTGACGAACTTCATCACCAGACGGGCGGTTTGTCCGCGCGGCGTCGATTCCCGCCAGTATTTCGAACGGTCGTCGGTGTCGTTCATCAATATGTCGCTTTCAGCGGCCAGCTCAAAGCCAAGGCCGGTCAGGTCGGCCCGGACGACGGGCGGCGGCACCCGGTGCAGGGGGGCGCTGGCGGCCCGGGTATAGTCGTCGGGCGCCGCATGTTCGACAATGCCGATAAAGCCGCCGGGCTTCAGGGCGGCCTTGAACTTGTTGAGCAGGGCAACCGAGCCCTCGGGCAGTTTTTCGCCCTGGTCCTTGTTATAGTGCATGTGATGATAGATCAGGATGATGACAACGCCGTCGAGCGAATTTGGCGCCAGTTCCGCGGTTGCCAGGCGGGCCACCATGGCTTCGGTGTTGTGAAGGCCGGCGACCAGGGGCTCGAACGTGCCCTTGATCCGTTCCTCGTAAAACTTGCCCGGTGAATTCTGGGCGATAAGCCGGCCTTCGGGGCCGACCACGCTGTCGAGAATTTGCGTATAGTAGCCCCCGCCGGCGGCCATTTCCAGAATCCGCATGCCGGGTTTGATGCCGAAAAATTCAATCACCTCGCCGGGACGCCGCCCGGCGTCGCGTTGACGCGCCGTATCGGGCCGGGCCGGATTATCGACCGCCGCCTTTATGTAATCGGGCAGGACCGTCTTGCCGGCGTCGGCGGCGGCTTCGGTGGCCGCCCCGGTCGGTGCCGCATTTTCCTGCTGAGCCTGATCGGCTGGCGAACAGGCGGTCAAAAGACCGGCCAGCGCGAGCGCCATCGTAATATTGTAATAATTCATTCTAGCCTCCCTCAAAGCGTTATGATAGCGCCCGTTGGGCAGCATACTCCGAGAACGGTGTCAGGCAAACGGGAATCGCGGCAGCGGGCTAATGCCGGGTGGTGTCCCCGGGCCGGTCGAGCAGTTTTCTGGTGACATCGCGTATGGACAGCCACAATTTCTGTCCATCGATATCGCCAAGGGCGACCAGTTCCGCCGCTCTCAGATCGGCCTGTGCCGGGGCATCCGTGCCGAATCGCTGGAGAAAGCGGCGTGACGCTTCGTCAATTTCCCGCTGGCTTTTCATGGCATAACTTATCCGTCAGTCAGGTCGTCATCGGGACCCGTCTGGCGCCTCATGATTACTGTCACGGAAGGCCATGCTGGGCCGGGCCGGCGCCGCTCGCCATGACAAATGTCAATTGAGGCGATGGAAGACCCGGTAAAGTCCGGTTGCTCGCTTGAAACCGGGGCAAGGGGCCCCTAAATATCAGTAGTGGCATCGCCACCCGGAAGGGCAAGTGTGAACGGAAATGGGCACCCGGACAACGCTATCGGATATCGCCAACTGCTTTGCCTGCCAGAACCGCGAGCATACGGAATGGTGTGTCCTTTCCGGGCACGAGCTCGATCAGCTTAGCGGTCGGAAAATTTGCCGCCAATACCACCCCGGCCAGGAAATATTCCGCGAGGGCGATGAGGCGGCAGGAATTTATTGCCTTGAAAGCGGGCTGGTGGGTTATCGCAAGGCCGATGTCGATGGCAATTCAACCCTTCTCGGCCTCGCTTATCCGGGGCGGACGCTGGGCTATCGTTCCTATTTGTCGGGCGAGCCTCATGCCACCAGCGGCGAGGCCCTGAAGCCCAGCCGGGTCTGTTTTATCGACCGGGCCACGGTGCGCGACCTGCTCGAAAAAAATCCGGCCCTTGGCTTTATGTTCCTGCAAACCGTATCGAAAGAACTGGGGGTGGTTGAGGAAAAATACCATCAGGCCATCACCCTGACCGTACGCGACCGTCTGATCCATCTGCTGCTGGTCTTGCGCGACCGCTACGCGACCACCGGTCAGGATGGGGCCGAACATCTGGAACTGCCCCTGTCACGACAGGATATCGCCGCTCTTATCGGCACCCGGCCGGAAACCCTGGCGCGGACCATCCGCCGGATCGAAGACGATGGCCTGGCCCGGTTTTCGGGCCGCATCCTGCATGTTCCCAAAGTTCATTCCCTGTTCGACGAGATTGGCCTCGGGCATTATTAGGCCGGCCAGCCGTATGCGCGCTCGAAATGGCCCGCAGCGGGCGGAATTCTGGCCTTGCTGTCGCCGTAAAGGGGGATTATAGCGGGGGCCGTAACATGCTTGCGCTACCTATTCCCGATTGGTTTATTGCAGGTTCCCTGGTGTGATATGGTCCTTCGCCTGACAGTTATCGCCGCCATTATGGCGGCCGTTTTCGGCGCTTTGTCGCTGGGCGCGACCGATGTCCCAACGGTCCGCGACTTACGCTATTTCCGCATCGGCACGGGCTCTACCGCCGGCACCTATTTCCCGATTGGCGAGGCCCTGGCCAGCGTTATCAGCCTGCCCCCCGGGGCGCCGGCCTGCAAGGACAAGGGGCGTTGCGGGGTGCCGGGGCTTATCGGTCTGGCCCAGGCCACCGACGGCTCGATTGCCAATATCATCGATGTCGCGGCGGGGCGTCGCGAAAGCGGCCTTGCCCAGGGCGATCTTGTTTACTGGAGCACCAGGGGCGCCCACGCTTTCGCCCGTAGCGGGCCGCTGAAAAATATCCGGGTTATTGCCAATCTTTATGCCGAAAGCGTCCATGTGGTGGTCAGAAAAGACACCGGCATCGGCTCTATTGCCGGCCTCAGGGGCAAGCGGTTATCGGTCGACCGGCGTGATTCAGGCACCTATTCCGATGCCATCCGGGTGCTTGCCGCCTATGGCCTGCGCGAAGTTGATTTCATCCCCACCTATGAAGACCAGAGCCGCGCCGCGGACCTGCTTCTGGCCGGCGAACTGGACGGTTTTTTCTTCGTTGGCGGTTACCCGTCACAGGGGATTGCCGATCTGGCGGCGCGGGGGGCGATCGATATTCTGCCGATTGACGGCAAGGCGGCGAAGTCCCTGACCGACGCCTACCCCTTCTTCGTCAGCGATAAAATCCCCGAGGGCGCCTATAACGGTGTGAAAGCGGTGCCGACAATCAGCGTCGGTGCGGCATGGATCGTTAATGCCGGGCTTGATGAAAAGCTGGTCTATCAGATCACCCGCGCCTTGTGGCACCCGTCGAACCGCAGGATTCTGAACCGGGCCCATGCCAAGGGCCGCGAAATCACCCTCGACACAGCGATTGTCGGCCTTGCCGCGCCGCTGCATCCCGGGGCGGCGCGTTATTACCGGGAAGTCTCGCTTATCGATTAGGACGCCCCGATCTCCTATGAGATGCTGCTGTGCGGATGAAAGGGTTATCTCATGAGCAGCCGGTCAATCGATCACCACCAGACAGGGGATGAAATTCCCCTCTGGCCGCTGGGCCAGGCGGAGCTTGCCGACTGGCTGTCCGGCCAGCCCCCGGCGGTCGCCAACTGGGTGGCGGCCAATAATTTTTCCGCCGCCGCCAACAGCCATCTGATGCTGGCCGACGAACAGGGTCACGCCGCCGGGGTGATTGTCGGTCTTGGCGACAGGGCCGGTCTTGCCGGGGCCGACTGCTGGGGGCTGGCGGCGCTGCCCGGTTCACTGCCCCCGGGGCGCTACGGACTGGTCGCCGAAAGCGACGAAAAAGCAGCCGAAAAGGCGGCTTTCGGCTGGCTCATGGGGGCTTACCGCTTTTCCCGCTACCGGGCCGATGCCGACCGGCCGGATAACCCGGAAGACAGTGCCACGCTGGTGATGGCCGATTCCGCCGGGGCCCGGGAAGGCCGGCGGCTGGCCGGGGCCTGCGGCCTTGTGCGCGACCTTGTCAACACCCCGGCCTCCGATATGGGGCCCGGGGAACTTGCCGCCGCGGCCAGCGAACTGGCCGATCAACATGGTGCCGAATGCCGCATCGTTTCCGGCGCCAGCCTGAGCCGGGATTTCCCGGCGATTGAGGCCGTCGGTCGGGGCAGCAGCCGCCCGCCGCGCCTGATCGATCTGCGCTGGGGCGCCCCCGGGGCGCCGGCGGTGACCCTGGTCGGCAAGGGCATCTGCTTCGATACCGGCGGCCTTGACCTCAAGCCTTCCGCCGGCATGTTGCTGATGAAAAAAGACATGGGGGGCGCCGCCCATGCCCTGGGGCTTGCCCGGGCGATCATGGAGGCCGGCCTTGATCTGCGCCTGCGGGTGATTATCCCGGCGGCGGAAAACAGCGTTGCCGGCAATGCCTACCGGCCCGGTGACGTGATTGGCAGTCGTCATGGCATTTCCATTGAAATTGGCAACACCGACGCCGAAGGGCGCCTGGTTCTGGCCGACGCGCTGTCCCTGGCGGCAGAGGAAAAGCCGTTGCTGCTGCTCGACTTCGCCACCCTGACCGGGGCCGCGCGGGTGGCGCTTGGCGCCGACCTGCCGGCCCTGTTCAGCAATGACGACGGACTGGCCGGCGATTTGCTGGCCGCCGGCGGCGCTGTGTCCGACCCGCTGTGGCGGCTGCCCCTGTGGCAGCCTTATGCCGCCGATCTCGACAGCAAGGTGGCCGACATCAACAATGTCTCGGCCAGCGGTTTTGCCGGGGCGATTACCGCCGCCCTGTTTCTGCAGCGTTTCGTCGGCGACGATATTCGCTGGGCCCATATGGATGTTTTCGCCTGGAACCGGAAAGACCGCCCGGGGCGGCCCACCGGCGGCGATGCCTTTGGCCTCAGGGCCGCCTTTTCGATGCTGAAAAAGCAGTTCCCCGCCGGCTGACGGCCCGGTTGATCGTTACGGAAGCGAATTATTTATTATAACGGTTGCGAAATAAATTTCCGCTGTCATAATAGGATGACGGTTATCTGGAATTTACCCTTTTTTTCAGGGGGTTGGCCTTGACGAATTCGGATGGAACGCAAGCTTTGCGTTTGTGGCATCGGGTTCTTGCCGACAGTGTGCGCGGCAGCGAACCCGACCTGACGGCCCGTCAGATGGCAATTTTGATGACCGTATTTCTGGAACCGCCACCACATACCGTGCGGGGGCTGGCGGCATCCCTCAATATTGCCAAACCGGTGGTTACCCGGGCGCTTGACGGCCTGACCCGGCGCGGCC
>Ga0114931_10009458_pt1 | contig 11672 bp, 13 predicted proteins | sample 2SBtaG_FD_89579 | JGI IMG/M metagenome (GOLD analysis project Ga0114931, IMG submission 89579) | Deep subsurface microbial communities from Kolumbo volcano to uncover new lineages of life (NeLLi) - 2SBTROV14_V59a metaG | ecosystem: Environmental > Aquatic > Marine > Volcanic | place: Kolumbo...
CCAGTTTCTTTATTCAACAAAGGGATCGCCACCCAGCAGGCGCTGCACCCGCTGCAAGTCTTCTTCGGTATCGATTCCGGCCGGCAGCGCATCGGTGACACAGGCGACAAAGATCGACGCGCCGTTCCACAAAATCCGCAGTTGCTCGAGCGACTCCACTGCCTCCACCGGCGAGGCCGGCCAGTCGATATAGCGTCGAAGAAAAGCGACAGTATAGGCATACAGGCCGATATGCCTGAGCCAAGCCCCGTCACCCGTCAATTCGGGTATCCCCTTGTCGAAACGTTCTCGATCCCAGGGAATCGGTGCCCGACTGAAATAGAGGGCATACCCAAGACGGTCCAGAACGACTTTCACGACATTGGGATTCGATACGTCCTGGTAATCGTCGATCGGCGTGGCCAACGTCGCCATGCCGGCACGGCTCTGTCCTGCGAGAGCGGCGGCAACCCCCTGAATCGCCGACGGCGGTATCAGCGGTTCGTCGCCCTGCACATTGACGATCAAATCGGTTGGCTTCCAACCGCAGAGATCGGCGACTTCGGCGATGCGTTCGGTGCCGCTGTTGTGATCCGGACGGGTCATGACAGCGTGTACACCCAACCCATCCACCGCACGCCGGATACGCTCGTCGTCCGTTGCCACCACGACCTCGGTTGCACGGGAGGCGAGCGCCCGCTCGCACACATGCGCGATCATCGGCTTGCCGCCGATCGACAGCAATGGCTTGCAGGGCAAGCGCGTCGATCCGTAACGCGCAGGAATCACGACCTTGAATTCAGGCACGGCGCTTGCCGTCATCCTCACCTCCACCCGGGGCGACGGGTCTCGAGCCGCGGCGACGCCGAACAGAGTTCGGGGGGTCCGATGCCACTACGACAGCGCGTCATACTCTTCCAGGTCGATTTTTCTTGCTTCGTCTTCCAGCATGACCGGAATGTCGTCGCGAATCGGATAAGCCAATCGGTCGGCCTTGCAGATCAGCTCCTTCTGCTCCTTTTTATAGATCAGCTTCCCTTTGCAAATCGGGCAGACCAAGATATCAAGCAACTTTTTGTCCATTCTTCCTGTCCTGTAACAAATTCAACAAACGATCGCCAAAACGGTTGTCCAATCGTGCCGTCACCGGTACATACCAATGCCGTTGGTCGACAAAACCCCGACACTTGACAGCATCTTTTTCGGTCATCAAGACCGGTGCATCATCCTGAAACAGAATGTCATTCGGCCGATACGGGTGGTGATCGGGAAAAACGCGGGAATCGAACTGCAGATCGAAGCGACCGAGGTGATTCAGAAACCGCTGCGGATTGCCGATCCCGACCAGCACATGGAAAGGCCGCCGGGAGAAATCGGCCAACGGACGCTGCGAGCGATCATGAAGGTTCACGGCAAGGCCGCCCTCGAGCTGCATCGATAATTCATCACCCTGCCCTTTTTCTCCGTTGCAGACAATCAGATCGGCCTGCCGAAGCCGGCGGGCCGGCTCCCGCAGCGGTCCGGCAGGCAGACACCGGCCGTTGCCGAAGCGGCGTTCCCCGTCCACCACGACGACTTCGATGTCACGCGCCAGCGCGTAATGCTGGAGTCCGTCATCCGCAACAATAATATCACAATCGCTGCGCGCCAACAGGGTGCGGACGGCCCGAATACGGATGGGATCGACCACGACCGGACAGGCCGTGCGCCGAAAAATGAGCAGCGGCTCGTCACCGACCAACGATGGGGCGCTGTCGGAATCCACGATCTGCGGCCAATGCGCCGCTGTCGAGCCATAACCGCGGCTGATCACGCCGGGACGGTATCCCTGCCGCTGCAACCATTGCACGATCCAGATGACCAGCGGCGTCTTGCCCGTACCGCCGACCGTGATGTTGCCGACCACGATCACCGGCCGGTTCACTCGGCAACGCTTGATCAGGCTGAATCGATAGCAGGCTCGGCGGAGCGAGATGACAAGGCGATAGAGCCAGCTCAGAGGAGCCAAGAGGTAGACTGCAGGCGTGTCGCCGTACCAGACCGACTCGATCCATCGCGCTACTCTTTTCTGCATCGGCATACGAGCGCCGGTCGATACACGAACCGGCGCCGGAGCAGGCGGCATTCGCCTGCGATCATCGGGCGTTCGCAGGTTCCTGCGTGGCGAAGCTGATATGCACGAACCCCAGCTGACCGGCAGCATCGAGCGCGCGAATCACGAACTGATGGGGAGTCTTTTCATCCGCACTGATGATCAATGGAAGCTTCTTGGATTGACCAGCCGCTGCGCGTGTCGCCTTTTTCAAGGTTTCCAGCTTTTGATCGGCAACCGGATTCTTGTTGATCCGATAACGTCCCTCGGCATCGATCACGATCTCCAGGCTTTTCTCCTCCTTGCGCTCCTGACCCTCGGCTTTCGGCAGCTGAATTTGAAGTTCGGTCTCACGATTGAACGTCGTCGTCACCATAAAAAAAATAAGCAGCAGAAACACCACGTCAATCATTGCTGTCATGCTGACCTGTACCGGTTGTTTGTGCCGCCTCTGGAACTGCATCAGGGTTCCTCCGCCCGTTCGCCGTGCATGATCTCGATCAGCTTCAAGGACTCTTCCTCCATCTTCAACACCAGCCCTTCCACTTTTCCTTCGAAATATCGGTGAAACATCAAGCTCGGAATGGCCACCGACAGGCCGGCCGCCGTCGTGATCAACGCTTCCGAGATACCCCCGGCCAATGCAGAGGGGTCGCCCATTCCGCCGACGGTGATGGCCGTAAACACTTTGATCATGCCGACCACGGTTCCCAACAGCCCAAGCAGCGGAGTAATCGAAGCGATAGTTCCAAGCGTATTCAAAAATCTTTCCAGATCGTGTACGACCTGCCGTCCCGCATCCTCGATGCTCTCCTTCATCACCTCACGCCCGTGCTTGTGGTTGATCAGACCGGCCGTCAGGACCGACCCCAACGGAGAGCTGGCACGCAGCGCCCGAATATTCGCCCGATCGAGCTGTTTCTCCTTATAAAGCCGCCACACCTGAGGAACCAGCTCGCGCGGCAGTATTCGATTGACCCTCAACGCCCACAAACGTTCGCAGATGATACCCATCGCAACGATCGAACACGCTATGATCGGCCACAACAGCCAACCGCCGCTCTTTATGAGTTCAAACACGATATATAGACCCTATTGTTGACATCACGCAATAAACTGATTCACCCATCGGTCGGTTCGGCGGCCGCGTTCGCTGCCGCCGGCTCTTCTTCCCCCTGCTGGCCAGGCTCCGGTTCAAAAGGCCGGGTTCCAAGCAACTCGTTGATGGTCTTGATCGATTCGCGTGTCACGTTGCTCGCAGCCTCTTTGAGCAGCACCCAATTGATGATATAGTCGCGGCGAGACACGGAAAGATTGCGCCGGGCATCAAAAAGATTCCGCTCTTCGTTGACCAGGTCGACAGCGGTGCGGGTGCCGACCTCGAATCCGGCACTGGTCGCTTCCAGCGAGCTTATGGACGATCGGACCGTCGCTCTCAATGATTCCACCTGGCTGATGGTGGAGAGCACGCCGCGATAGGCATCCTTGACCTGGCGCGTCACTGCACGGTGAACGGCATGCAGATTGTCCCGTGCCGCATCGTAATCGTGCTGGGCCTGTCGGGTTCTGGAATTGACCGCACCCCCTTCGAATATCGGCACATTCAACTGAACGCCGACGCGACCCGTGTTGCCGCGCAGACCGAACACAGAACCGACATCGTTGAAAGTATAGTCGGCGAGCAGATCGATGGTAGGATAATGCCCGGAGCGCTGCACCTCGATGGTCTTTCTGGCGAACTCGGCCTGGTTGATGGCGGCAATGATCTCAAGGTTCTGGTTGTTGGCCACCGTGCTCCATTCATCGATAGCGAGCGGGTCGGGCTTTAACAAAGGTATATTGGCTCGCAAAGGAAGGAGATCGACCGGATGGTCGCCGATGATCTCCCGCAGCGCCTCCTTGGCATTGTCGACCTCGTTGGCGGCAAAAATCTCACGCGAGCGCGCCCGATCGAAGCCCGACTGGGCTTCCAACACGTCGGTGATCGCGATCAGGCCGACATCGAAACGCTCTTGCGCCTGTTCGAGCTGCCGCGCCAGGGATTTGCGCTCCGCCGCCGCGAACTCCAGCGTATCCTGCGCCACCAATACGTCGAGATAGGCCCTGACCGTACGAACTATCAGATCCTGCAGCGCATTGGCATAATCGGCCTCGGATTGAGCGATCTGATTGTCCGACTGGCTGAGCTGCACCCAGAACCGCCAGTTGAACACCGGCTGCGTCAGCCCGACAGACGCTGTATGCGCCCACCATTTTTGGGTTCCCTGTCCCTGAAAGGTGGTTTTTTTGTTGAACAGATAATTCCAGCCGGTAGCGGCCTGAGCGCTGACCAAGGGCAGCAGCCGGGCGATCGCCTGCGGTCTGGTTTCCAATGTTGCATCGCGCACCGCCCGCACCTCCTGGTAGCGCGGATCGTTGGCCAATGCCAGCTCGAAGATCGCGTTCAGGTCCTGCGCGGCATGGGCCGCCGAAAGCTGAATCGCAAACACCACCGATACAATCAATCTTTTCATGCCGCTTTCCGTTGTTTCCCCATTATTGATGACTTGGCTGAAGCGCTTCCAGGAGGCTGTCCGAAAACAGCGATGCACACATAACCCTTAGAATATTGTTGGGTTACGGTGCGCTCACAATCCAGTGGAAGCTTGATCGATCGGAAAAAAGCGCACCTAACCCAACCTACGCTTGTTGCTAGAAACTCACGCATCGCCGTTATCGCCACCCTTCCAAAAACCGAGCGTCCCGTATGAAGCGGGCAAAAACACGCCAAACCGGCGCCGGAAGCCGGTTGCGACCGAACGTACCAGGGATGATTCACCGCCTGTCTCGTACCTGCAACCGCTTCACGACCCTGACAGCATGAAAACCCCGATGTCCACTTTAGTTTGTGCCGCAGATTCCATTTTCTGAACGATGCAGTGCAAAACAGCGGATAGTGGCATGAAGCAGTCGAACGATTGCGCTATTATACTGGCTCTTCACTGCACTGATAAGCACAACAGGAAATACTCCGCATGAACCGACCGCCGATGCTCTGTGATGCCGCGCGCAGCCTGCTGCTGGTCATCGACATCCAACCGACGCTGACCACCGCCATGCCTGAACAGGAAGCAGAACGCATGCTGAGCAATACCGCGAACCTGTTGCAGGCAGCCGATACCGTCGGAATTCCGGTGCTGTTGACCGAGCAATACCCCAAAGGGCTCGGGTCTACCGAACCGTCGCTGTTGGAGCAACTGCCTGCCGCTGCACGCACATTCGAGAAAACCGGCTTTTCCTGCTGCGCGGCTGACGGTTTCGTCAACGCGATGGCCGACACAGGACGCGACCAGGTCGTCCTGGTCGGCCAGGAAACGCACGTTTGTGTTTTGCAAACCGCTTTCGACTTGCTCACCCGAGGACTGACGGTTTTTGTCGCCGAAGATGCCGTATGTTCCCGTCAATCGATCCATAAGCTCTTCGCTCTGGAGCGAATGCGCACCGCCGGCGCGGCCATCACCAACTACGAATCGGTCCTGTTCGAATGGCTGCGCGATGCTGCGCATCCGGATTTCAAGACCCTTTCGAAACTGCTGCGCTGAACGATGGCCATCGACACCTTTTTGGCCAAAATCCGGGAGGGCGAACGGGTCGCCTTTGCCGACACGATGCGAATCATCGAGGAACATTACGAGTACCGGCCGGTTCCGTTCACCAACGGCCCCGAAGGCGATCGAATCGCCAACGCGGCCGGAAGCAACGAGGGCTCGTGCAAGATATTCGCTTTTGCGAAGCTGCAGGGGCTTACGGAAGCCGAGACGCTCGGTCTGTTCGGCGACTACTACTGGCACGATGTGCTCGAAGACCCGAACGGCGACAGCCATGCCAACATCCGCACCTTCATCCGCTACGGCTGGAAAGAGATCCGGTTCTCCGGCGCGGCGTTGTCGCCACGGATTCGCCTGTCGGCGTGATAGCGTCGCGGCTTGATCCGAAACGGTGCGCACAGCGCACCCTACGGCCCGCTTCTGAGGCGATGCCAAGCGTCGGTTGCGCCGTGCGCACCAATCGGACTCCATTCATCCACGGCTATTGCGCTTCGACTGCCGACCGCAATGTCAGCGCTTTCGGCGGGAAATCTGTAATCAGTATGTCCACCGCCAGCATCAACGCCCTATTGATCTCGGCTTCCGAGTTGCAGGTATAGGTCGCCACCGTTTTCCCGAACCGGCGAATCGCACCGACGAAAGCGTCGTCGATGTCAGCGATGGGCAGACAGAGCCCGGACAGGAAAGCGTTCTCCTGCAGAATCCTCTGGATCAGCGGCAGACCCTGCACACTTTCGAGGTTCAAAATGAGCGGCAGAGACGGGCAGCACCGTCGAGCCCGGATCAGACTGTCGAGATCGAAAGAGTTGAGCATGACGGCGGCATGAGGCGGCGGCCCACCGATCCGTTTCACAATATCACAGCACGTGCGAACCAGCGCCTCTTGGGGTTCCGCGTCGCTGTGCCCACGCTCGATTTTCAACTCCAGCAGCAATCGGCATCGTTTATGGTAAGATGCGATGAATGCCTGCAGCGTCATCAGCCCCTCGTTTTCAGCGACCGGAGGAACCAGGGTGTAGAAATCGAGCGCCTGCAGCTCTTTGAAATCCAGATCACCGATTCGCTTGCCCGGCAAACCGACCTTGTCCAGGAACGAGTCATGCCATAGCACCGCAATACCATCCCGGCTCAACTGGACATCGGTTTCCATACCATCGATCGGGTAGGTCAGCGCTTGATCGAATGCACTTTTCGTATTTTCGAACGCTTCCGTGGACGCACCGCGATGCGCAAAGATCAGGCAGCGCTTATTGGAGTTTTCGGACATTTGCCATTCCTGGATGCATTCATCCAATCCCCTTTGCAAAATGAGTAACGAACCACACCGGAAACAGGCCAATTACGCATACTTATTGGTTGGGCTGCTGATTCTTCTGCTGGTTGCACCATTCGTGACCGAACATCGGCAGGAATACGCCAGAATCCTTTTCCATGTCGTTTTGGTGGCAACCCTGCTGATCGGCGTATGGACGCTGGTGCGCGACCGAAAATGGTTTCTGCTCGGACTCTCGTTGGCAGCACTCTCATTACTTTTGAACTCGACAGCCGTCTTCAACGATCATTCGGCCTTGATCTATCCTATCATCATCGTTCAACTGCTGTTTCTGTTTCTTACGCTGGTGATCGCTTTTCACGATGTGCTCCTGCAGGGCTCACCCGACTTGAACAAAATCATGGGCGCCGTCTGCATCTATCTTCTGTTGGGCATCATCTGGGCTTTCATTTATCTCACCATCAACCTCGCCCTGCCCGGCTCTTTTTCGGGCGTGCTCTCCTCTTCGCCCGAACAGCAGATGTCGGAGCTGCTTTATTACAGCTTCATCACCCTGACCACGTTGGGCTACGGCGATATCTCGCCAGCGACGCATCTGGCACGCGTTTTTGCCTACTTCGAAGCAATCCTCGGCCAATTTTTTCTCGCCATCCTGGTCGCCGGGCTCGTCGGCGCCCATGTTGCAACGAAATTCGGTCAGCGCTGAAGGGCAATGCTGTTGGCTTAATCGACGTAGCCTGGATGGAGTTTGCGGAATCCAGGGTGCAGGCTTTCTCACAGATGCGTAGCCCGGATGGAGCGAAGCGGAATCCGGGAGGCGATGGAAGGGCTACCCCTACATGCTGATCCGGTGCAGCGGATTCGGTGGGCATAATAAAGCATGCCCACCCTACGATTTTCTGATCCGGTGCAGCCCGCCAAGAGACAAACCTCTTGTGGTTATTGAAAAAACCGCCTTTCCCCGTTAGTATGGTGGCGACAAAGACGCCTTGTCTTTTGCGCTTCCAACCCGAGAACAAAAATAAATTGCCCCACGAATGATCAAAAATCTCCGTAACCAGACAATCGCCCTGGCCGGTATCGCCCAAGCTGTTTATCTGGTCCAGCAGATCGCCAAGCAGGGTAGCGCCGAACAGTCCGCCATGGAAGCCTCTATTGGAAGCGTGCTCAAGATCGATGCGGAGAATGTCGAAGATGTCTATGGCGGCCTCGAAGGAATCGCCACCGGACTGGAACAGCTGAAAAGGCAGCTTGGCGGACGTGAATCGCTGGATCCGGAGCAGGCAGGTTATGCGGCCACGCTGGTTTTTCTGGAAAAAAAACTGATGAAGCACAAAAAAATGCTTCAAGAGATCCGCATCGGCGCCGAAAAAGCGGCCGCTCAGGCCGAACAGGCTTCGGTGCTGCATGAAAACGCGCTGGCAACCCTCGCCGATGTTTACCAGAGCACCATCAGCACGATCCCGCCGCGGATGATGATCAAAGGCAACCCGCTCTATCTGAACGATACGGAAAACGGAAACAAAATCCGCGCCCTGCTGTTGGCCGGCATTCGCTCGGCCGTTCTGTGGCGGCAGGCGGGTGGTGCACGCTGGCGATTTCTTTTTCTTCGCGGAAAACTGCTGGACGAGTGCAATCGATTGATCCGGGAAGTGCAAGGATAACCTTTTTCGAACTCGCTGCAATCGAGGGCACGTCACACCGCTACGATCGATTTCGACTATTACAGTGATGCATAAATAACTATCAGAATATTGTTGGGTTACGGTGCGCTCATAATCCAGTGAAGGTTTGATATATCGGTGAAAAAGCGCACCTAACCCAACCTACATTAAATGCCAGAAACTTACGCATCGCTGTACTGTGCTCTTCCCCATGATCGCACCCTTGCATGCCTGAACTGCCCGAAGTAGAAACGACGCGGCGCGGGATCGAACCGCATCTTATCGGCCGCACCGTGACCCGTGTCATCGTTCGACAGCCGCAGCTGCGCTGGCCGGTCACCGCCGCCCTGGCGGAACAGACAACCGGAGAGCGCATCGGATCGGTGGACCGGCGCGGCAAGTATATTCTGCTTGGCACATGCCCCGGCACCGTCATTCTGCATCTGGGCATGTCCGGCAGCCTGCGAATCGTGCCGGCCGCCAGCACCGCCATGAAACACGACCACGTCGATATCGTGCTGAACGACCGGCACTGCCTGCGTTTTCGTGATCCACGCCGGTTCGGTGCGCTGCTGTGGACACAGGGCGACCCCCACCACCATCCACTGCTGGCGTCGCTCGGCCCGGAACCGCTCGACAGCAACTTTTGCGGAGCCTGGCTGCATCGGCAAAGCCGCAATCGGACAGCCCCGATCAAAGCCTTCATCATGAACAGTCGAGTCGTTGTGGGCGTCGGCAACATCTACGCCAACGAAGCCCTTTTTCTGGCGGGCATCCACCCCAAGCGCGCCGCCGGGCGACTGTCCGAACAGCGCTGCCGAATACTGGCCGACAGCATTCGCCGGATCATGAGCGAAGCCATCGAGCACGGCGGCACCACCCTACGAGACTTTGTCAACGAAACCGGAAGACCGGGTTATTTCCAGCAGATGCTGCGCGTCTATGGCCGAAAGGGCGAGCCGTGTCATCGATGCCAACGAGGTATCCGTCTTATTCGGTTGGGGCAGCGCTCGACCTTCTATTGCCCTCGGTGTCAACACTGACCCTATTGCAGCACAACGTTTAAGATGATTGCAGTGATTCAGCGCGTCACCAACGCCGCCGTCGTTGTCGACAATGTTTCGACCGGGGAAATCGAACGCGGCCTGCTGGCTCTGGTGGCCGTCGAAAAGAACGACACGGAACGCGAAGCCGACCGGCTGGCTGCGCGTTTGCTGGGCTATCGCCTTTTTGCGGATCAGGAGGGACGCATGAACATCAGCGTCAAAGCGATCGATGGCGGTGTGCTGCTGGTCCCCCAGTTCACCCTGGCTGCAGATACCAAAAAAGGCGCACGCCCCAGTTTTGCGCCGGCAGCGCCGCCCGAACAAGGCCGGCAACTATTCGGGCGGCTGGTGCAGACCGTAACGAAACAGCATCCTCGCGTTGCCTGTGGGCGCTTCGGCGCCGACATGCAGGTCTCTTTGACCAACGATGGCCCGGTCACCTTTATCCTGCGCGCGCCACCGGTCAATCCGAAATAATAACGACAACCCAATTTTATTTGTCACTTGAGAGCCGTCGATGCAACAGATCCCGCTTTTTCTCATACTATTTGTTTCGCTGCCTGCCTGGGCGGGGATCCCCGCCACACCGGTCATGACTCTCTACAAATTCAACGGCGATCTGGAAATACCCTATTATACGATCGACAGCTTCCAGAAAAGGGGCGCCTCAAAACCCGCTGGCTTTCTGACTCAGGGGAGCTCGGTCATTCCCTGCCTGGTCATTCGCAATGGCCGACCATTGACAGACCGTAAAGGTACGCCTTACGTGGGCTTCGAAGTGGTCGTCGATTCCCGCACCGCGACGCCCGCTTCGACCGACCGGTTCAAGACCATCGTCGCCCGACGCAAAATGATGACCGTGCCGAATCATCACTGCGGCAGCAACGTCCGCTATGTCATCAACGTTCGCAAGATGTACGACTTGGAAAAAGCGCCTTTCTTCAATCCTCCGAGCTCGGCACCTCGCATAGGGGCCGCAGGCAGCAGCGGAAGGCACCGGGAGCTGGACACAATCGTCCGGGCCTTTCACGCTTCCGCCTATTGCGAAACGGTCAATCGCAGACTCCTCGGACGCCGCAGCGCGCTGAGCGCCGCCTGGGAGCGCTTCATCGCCGACAACCAACGCCGCTGGCCAAGGGAGACGCTGGCGCGCGCCAAACACCTCGACTATGCGATGCGCACCGCCATTTACGAAGCGCACCTCGACCGCGGCTGCAATGCCTATGGGAGCTGCGAACGCAACATCATCGCCCTATCCATCCGCAACCGCGCCAAAGAGTCCTGTTCCAAGTACCAGGGCTGCCGCTTTCCCGGCGATTTTCAAGGGGTTTCATCGAAGGTGTCGCAATACAACATCTGGGACGAATTTCTGACTCAGATTTCCGGGATCACCTCCTGCTTCCTGCGGCCGACGACAGGAGACAGCTCTTATCACAAGCTGCGCGCGCTGTACGAAAACAATCTCGACGACGTGCAGCGGATCCTGTTCGGCAGCGACCAGGACCTGTTCGAACTCTTTCCCGGCACGCCGATGCACGATCTGAAAACACTCCGCCACTACTATCATGCCCCGGCCATGGGCAAGTGTTTTCCCAATCACCCGCGGGTCGAATATATGTCGGGCGCCAGCGCCTCGAACGGCAGCGACTTCGCTCTGATCGCCAATACGCGCATCCAGGTCGACCAGAAAGTCCGGGGCGGCTATCTGTTTCGCGAGTTTCTCGTGGAGGAAAAACCTGAGCGGGATGTCGTTTCGGTCGTCGACGACTATCCGGGATTCGTCGTCGATGCCAGAAAAGTTCGCCTCAAGGGCGCTTCGCGCTGCCCTCCGTATGGCATCCCGCGCGGCTGCCGGTTCGATCGAACCGGCCGCTACCGGCGAACGCCTCCATGGTTGAAGGCGGGTAAAGCACTGGGAATCCAGTGCCGGGTTCAGGATCGCGGGGAGCAGTGCCTGAGCCCGGCCATACCGGCAACCGTGATCGTCGGCGGCGCCTGCGACACGCAGATGCGGCCGGTCAGCGGGGTGCG
>Ga0114931_10009459_pt1 | contig 11672 bp, 11 predicted proteins | sample 2SBtaG_FD_89579 | JGI IMG/M metagenome (GOLD analysis project Ga0114931, IMG submission 89579) | Deep subsurface microbial communities from Kolumbo volcano to uncover new lineages of life (NeLLi) - 2SBTROV14_V59a metaG | ecosystem: Environmental > Aquatic > Marine > Volcanic | place: Kolumbo...
AGTGCTGGAAAAGCTGATCCCCGGCGAGCCGGTTGAAGAAGAAAAATAGGCCCGGGCACAAATCGGCCCGGGCACAAATCGGCCCGGGCACTCAGCCTGGCAGCTTGATGCCCATGCGGGCCATCAACATCTGCATGTCTTCCCACACTTGGCGTTTGGCGCTGGGGTTGCGCAGGAGGTACGCGGGGTGGTACGTGCAGATGATCGTGATTCCGTGGTACAAGTAAAACGTGCCTCGTAGTTTGCCGATCGATTGATTCGTTTCGAGCAGGTTTTGCGCGGCCACGGAGCCGAGGCAGCAGAGGAACTCGGGCTGCAAGATCTGTAACTGGCGATCCAGAAAATCACGGCAGTTGGCCGCTTCCTCGGGCCGCGGGTTACGGTTGCCCGGCGGCCGACATTTTAGCACGTTGAGGATATAGACCTCGTCGCGTTTGAGCGTACACGCCTCGATGATTTGCGTCAGAAGCTGGCCTGCCCGGCCGACAAAAGGCTCGCCCTGCCGATCTTCGTCCGCGCCGGGTGCCTCGCCCAGAAAGCAGAGTCGCGGCTGAGGATTGCCGACGCCAAAGACGGTTTGCGTGCGGCTGGTCGCCAATTCGGCACAGCGTCGGCACTGAGACACTTCAAGCTCTAGGGTCCGCAGCGCTTCGACGCGCTTCGTCTTGGGCAGTTTCTTGGGCATGCTGGTTGGCTCGGCTACCGAAGGGGGGTCGAAGATCGACCTTTGCGCCGTGGCGTGAGGGGAGGATTCCTGGTTGGATTGATGCTTCAAAGCGGGTGTGTCAGGCGTGTGCGCGTCGTCGGGCGCCGACCGTGGCTCGGGCGATGGCAGGTCGGGGGTCCGGGGTTTGGGCAGAACCTTCACTCCCGCCTGAGCGAGGCTTTCCAATTGCTGAAGCACCGCTCGCGGCGAACGGCTTCGAGGTGGTGCGGCTCGTTGGTTCATCGCTGACGGCTCCTCGCGGGTGGTGTCCCTCGTGTCCCTCGTGTCCATTGCGTCGAAGGGCGCGTTCCCGGCACGTAGTATAAACGTTCGGCGGCCCGATCGCGCGGCATGAATGGTCGCTGCGAGCCGATGGTTCTTTTCAAAGTAATCGTCACGTGCGGCTTTGCGGAATGACGCAGCCCAAGGCTCAACACGGCCGCGACTTGTTCATCGTGGCCGGGCGTGGCTGTTGCTGCGTGATGCAGTGTACCGCACCCAAGCCGGCGATCAGATCATTCGCCGGAAGCGGGCAAATCTTGCGTGCCGGAAAACATGATGCAAGGGTTTCCAGGGCCGGCCGATCGGCCGGATCGTCGAACGTCGGCACGACGACCACGCCGTTGGCAATATAAAAATTGGCGTACGTGGCCGGCAAACGATCCGCACCGTTGTAAATCGCCCGCGGCAATGGCAACCGTACGATTTCCAAGCGGCGTCCGTCCTGATCCCGGGCCAGCCGCAGGCGAGCCAGATTATCGCACAGCGGCGCGAAGTTCTCATCCTCCGGGTCTTCCTCGACCGAGACGACAACCGTACGCTCGCCGACGAAACGCGCCAGTTGGTCAACATGGCCGTCCGTATCGTCGCCGGCGATGCCGCGTCCAAGCCAGATGACGTGTGGCGCCGCCAGATAGTCCGCCAAAAGCCGCTCGATGTCGCTACGACCAAGGACGGGATTACGGCCCGCATGAAGCAAACACGCCTCGCCGGCGAGCACGCTGCCGCGACCGTTGACCTCAATCGCCCCGCCCTCGAACACCACTCCCGGCGCGAAGCGGCGCAAACACAAATCCGCGTTGATCCGCTCTGTGGCCCGACGGTCATCATCATAAGGTGGATATTTCCCACCCCAAGCATCGTAGGTCCAATCGACGATGGCCGTCTCGCCGGACTGATCCCGCGACAAAAAAGTAGGGCCGAAATCGCGAATCCAGGCGTCGTTCGTCGGGATGTTGTCGAGGTGAACGCCGGGCCGGTGGCCGATCATCCGCCGGGCTTCGTCCATCACGGTTCGACCGCCGGCCAGGATGTGAACCGGCTCGCAGGCGCTGAGCAACTCGGCCAGCTTGGCCCAAACCGCGGGAATGCCGGCGAAGCGGCCCGGCCACGTTTCGCGGTTATGCGGCCAGGCCAGCCACGTTGCCGTGTGCGGCTCCCACTCGGCCGGCATGCGAAAGCCAAGTTGGGCCGGAGTCGGTTGCCCGGGCATCACGCACTTATCCCTATCTTCATTGTCAAACGCAGCCGCCGTGCCTTGAAGCGGCAAAAGCAGGACCGTCGTTAACTGCGGCAGCCCAGAACTTTCGGACACCATCGAGGCGATGCTTTGCGCCGCCTGCTCAGGCCTTGATCGAACTTCTTAGTACCGCGTCCCAGTCGACGTCGATTCCCAGGCCGGGTCCGCCGGGCACGGTGACCAGCGGGCCCTCGATACGGATCGGATTGCGCGCCAGACGAAGTTCATGGTAAACCGGGCCCAGCATGTCGCCGGGATAGCGCTCAACCTGAACGTTGGGATGCGCCAGGACGAGTTGCCCCATGGCACTCGTGGCGATGTCCCATTCGAGATTCGATCCGATCGTGCAGGCAACGCCCGCTTCGGCGGCCAGAGAGGCCACGGCCATCGCCTTGCGGAGCCCGCCCTGCTTGCCGGGATAGATGCTGATCACGTCACAGGCTTGACGGTCGATCAGCTCGCGCGCGTCGGCCAAATCGAAGCAGATATCGTCGGCCATCACCGGCAAGCCGGCTTCGCGGCGCACGGTGGCCAGCGCGGCGAAGTCGCCACGCGGGGTCGGTTGCTCGACCAGCACTAGCCGACAATCCGCCATTCGCCCGAGCGCTTCGATGGCGGTGGCCGTATCCCAAGCAGCGTTGGCATCGATCAGCAAATCCACCCGCGGCCCGATCGCTTCGCGCACCGCGCGGACGCGGGCCAAATCGTCTTCCACCGGCCCGCCGACTTTGACCTTGATCGTCGTGAAGCCCTCGGCGACGCGCTCGGCCGCGATGCGGGCCGCGCGCTCGGGCTCATAGGCTCCCAGCGAGAAGCGGCAACGAACCTGATGCTCGCGACATGGTCCGCCAAGCAGTTCGTAAACCGGTTTGCCGGCCGCTTTGCCGCACACATCCCAACAGGCCATCTCCAGGGCGGCCTTGGCAAAGTGGTTTCCCACGGCCGCCGCATCCAGGCGACGATCGATTTCGGCCACGTCATTGACGTCGACCCCCACAAGCCGCGGCGCCAGCAGACGATCGATCGCCGCCCGCGCGCCCCAGACCGTCTCGCCGCTCCAACGCGGAGTCACGGTCGCTTCGCCGACTCCCTCGATTCCCGAAACGACCGACAACCGTACGACGACATAGTCCGACACGTCGTGTCGCCCCAGCGCGGAAACCATTCGCCGCTCGGGCTTGAGCGGCACGCGGACCATGTAGCTTTCGACTCGCGTAATCTTCATCGCAACAGCCCTCGTGGCGATCGGCCGTTTGACTATGCAGGACCGTAACAGCGGCGAAAAGTAAAGTAAACCATGCCTTGTGACGCTTTCGCTCCACAGCGACCATGTGGGTTGGACGTGCGCTCGGGCAGTTATACTGTGCAAGCCGTATGTTTGATTGAAAAACTCCGGGGGTTGGCGATGAAATCCTTGAGCGAACATCCAAGCGATGGCCACGTGCGAAAGCGGCTTTTTCTGATCCGGGCGGTCGCCCGCGCGATGGTCGTTCTGCGAGACGCATGGTGCGTTGTGGGGTTGTGCCTCGTGTTGTGGTTCGCCCTGAACGGCGTGACAGGGTGGTGGCTTGCGCGACCGGCGAACCTCGGCGAGCAACTCCTTTCGAGCTCGGCCTATCGCAAGGCAACCCGCGGCGTGATGCCAAGCTCGCGGGATGATTTCATCCGCGACGTCGCCGCGACCCACGACTCACCCTATCAAGGCACGCGGCTTGTGTGGGAACCCTACGTCTATTGGCGCAATCCACCCTATCAGGGAAAGACCATTCAGGTTGATGCTCGCGGGATTCGCCGCACCGTGCAGCCACCCTCGCGAAACCGCGAGACCCCTCCTATCCGCATTGCTTGTTTCGGCGGCTCGACCATGTGGGGAACCGGGGTTCCCGATCGTCAAACGATTCCGTCCCACCTCGCCCAGGAGATCCGCGATTTCGACCGTCCTGTCGAAGTGACGAATCTCGGGCAAGCAGGCTACGTTTCGACGCAAGAATTTTTGGCGCTCGCGACTCGGCTCCGCGACTTCGAGCCGCCGGAGATGGTTGTCTTTTACGACGGCTTTAATGATGTTGGTGCCGGGCTGAGCGTCGGTGCCGGACGGGCGGCAAACGAATTGGAGATGGAGGCGAATTGGCAACTGCTACACCATCCGCGGCTCGAGCGGCTGCTGCTGCGATATATCGCGAATACGCCCGTCGCCATTTGGTTCAGGCCAACTGCCAACGAAGCCAGACGCCAACGGATCGAGCGGCGTTTGGCCACGACCGATTTTCAGAAGCTGGCCCAGCAAATCGCGGAGACCTATGTGGGCAATCTTCGCTGTGCCGCGGCGCTCTGCAAGAACTACGGGGTACGGCCGCTGTTCATCTTGCAGCCGGTGATCCATACGAAACGGAGCCTTTCGGCCGAAGAAGCGGCCTTCATAAGAGAACACGGCAGCGCGACGAAGCTCTATCGCCTCGCTTACCAACAAATGAGACAAACCTTCGCCTCGTCCGAACTGCCGTGGGTCGACCTCTCCGGGGCCTTCGATGACCAACAGTGGCAGCAACAAACCGTGTTTTTCGATGCCTGTCACGTGACCGGCACCGGCAATGCGTGGATTGCAGCCCAAATCGCGCCCATTGTGCGCGCGGCGTTGTCGGAATCATTGTCGGAATCATTGTCGGAAAAGTAGCCCGGCCATGGCATGCTTTGAATTGAATCGTTCCGGTTTTGAAGCCGAGCCGAAGCTCGGTCCGACCGGCAACATCACCGCGTTTTCTTGCCACGTTTCACCGCCGCTTTTTATCCTCGCGCGGCGACTCGATAGCGAATTCATCGCGAATGAACTTGGCGGCGGTGTCCCACTGCCGGGCAGCCGCGGCAAAGTCGACCTGCATGGCTTTGACCGTACGCGGCGTTTCCACCCGCGGCTTGATGTCGACCTTGCGATTCAGCGGAATCTGACCGCTTGGCCCCGTGGCCAGCCGTGCTTCGACTTTCCCTTGCAACAGGTATTCGACCAGCCGGCGAGCCGCCCGTGGATGAGGACAACCTTTGACGATCGCCAGCGTGTTGGGAATGAACAGCGTCCCCAGTTCGCCGGGCTGACGATCGGGGTAGACGATGGCCACCGGATAACCTTGATCGATCATCACCAGCGCGTCGTCGGAATCCGTAAGACCAAAGGCCAACTGCCCGGTGGCCACACGGACGGCCACCTGACGGTTTCCCGACTCGATGGCAATCGCGTTTTGCTTCAGACGGCGAAAGAACCGCTTGGCCGGCTGCTCGCCCAGCACGGAGAATAAACAGGCCGCATGCGTCGCCGTGGTGCCGAACAGCGGTTTGGCGATGCCCACGCGCCCCTTCCATCGCGGGTCGGCCAGGTCGTTGATTCCCTCGGGCCGACGCGCTGCGGGCACGAGCCGGGTGTTGACGAGTAAAATTCTTGCCCGGGCGGCGAAGCCGTGCCAAGTGCCGTCGGCAGCGCGATCCATCTCGGGATAGTCCGCGGCAGCGGCGGGCACAAAAGCTTCGAGCAAACCGCGGCGGCTGAGCCGAATTGTGTTGAGAACCTCGTTGTTCCAGAACACATCGCACCGCGGACGCGCGGCCTCGGCGACGATCGTGTTGGCCAGCCCGACCGACTTGGTGGCCTCGGTATCGAATTTCGGCACCGCCATGACGCCGGTTTCCGTCGAGAAATCGTCCAGAATCCGGGCAGAAAACATCTCGTCCAGAGCCGTATAGACAATCACCTCGGGCCCGCGCGACGGGCGGCATCCCCAGAGCCCCCCAAAGAGCAGCACCGAGATCAGACCAACGTACCACGCCACCGGACCAGGCAGCCAATCGGCCTCCGCAAAAAAAAGCGGCTTTCTCGGCATCTGCATCGAACTGCTTCTCCCGAATATGCAGTTTCTCGATAGAGGTAAAAGCAACTCGCGTCAGATCGTCCTTCGCGTGACAACAACCGATTATTCGGAACGATTCATCACTCGATGAGGGGGGTTTTTTGATTTTCGTTAAATGATCTATGCAGAATCGATATTCTCATGCCACCTTTATACGCAAGACCATGTTCGATCGTGATTCCAAAGCGGGGCAGCACCGGGTGAACCCTTTGGGGCAAAAGGCAGTTCTTTATGATGTCAACGGACTTGTTTCTTGACCACTGCACTGACCTGACCGACGACCTCGTTGAATTTTTCCAACGCGGCGATTGGCGGCGATTGCAACAACTGTGTGACGAAATCGCCGCATCGGCGGCTCTGTTCCAACTCGACGAATTGGCTCTGCGAGCCAGCGAAACGAAGATCGCCATACAACGAGACCCCGTCTCGGAGGGCGTCGCCTTGGCCGTGCTTCGTCTGGTTGCGATTTGCGGCAAAATGCGAGTTCGAGGGACGTCGCAAGTCCTCTGGAGTTCGGAGAATTAGCTCCTCCGAGAGCCCTTTCTCGATGCTTTCCAAGGTCGGCGCCGACCGAACATCTATCTATGTGCTACGGTTTCAGCACAGGATCGTGCGACCCAAGTCAGGTTATCTCGCGGTTCGCCTCATCTGGCGTCCGTCGCGAGCCCATCTTCTCGCGTCGTACGCAGTTTGGTTCGGCAGACCACCGGGACCACAAAACCGCGTGGACAAGCGGAGGCTTTTCGGCTCCGTCGGCGTGGTAAGCAGCAAGAAGGACATCGGATCGATGCTCGATATCGGCCTCTGGGGAATCACATGGTTCTGGGCAATCGCGGCCTTGTCCATCATACAGATTCTCGTCGCCGCGATGTGCGGTGTGCTCTTCGGACGGTCCATGACCCGGCGTCGCCGGACGTCTCAACTCGACCCCGCGACGGCCGAGGCGCTAATCGGGCAGTTGCAACAGGTCAACATCCAGGTTGCCGAAGACGTAATCAAACATCAGTCCGAGATGAGCCAGCAAAACGATTCGCTGAAAACGCTGCTCACCTCGAGTGATGCTTCCCTCGCCGGCGTCGTCCTAGGGATCGTGCGTCAGATCATCCATTCGAACACCACGCTGCAAAAACAACTGGCCGCGGCCGAAGTCGCGCTCGATCGGCAGCAGGACCAGATTCGTTCGCACATGACCACGGCCCGAACCGACGAGCTGACCGAAATGCCAAACCGGCGGGCGTTCAACGAGGAACTGGCCCGGATCATGGCGCAGATCGAGCGAAACGGCGCGCCGCTATCGGTCATTCTGCTGGACCTGGACCATTTCAAACAGATCAACGATCGCTACGGTCACTTGTCGGGTGATCGCGTGTTGCGTGAGGTCTCGGCCACGATTTGCGGCGCGATTCGCGACATGGACATCCCCGCAAGGTACGGCGGAGAAGAATTCGCCGTGATCCTCCCCGACACGAAAGCCCACGACGCGGCGGTCGTCGCCGAACGCACACGAACGGCGATTGGTGAAATGATGGTCGAATTCGACGGGCACCGTTTGAGTGTCACGGCCAGCCAGGGCGTGGCGGAAGCCACCTTGGAAGACAACGCCGATTCGCTGGTCGCCAATGCCGACGAAGCGCTTTATGCCGCGAAAAAAGACGGCCGAAACTGCGTCCGTCTGTATCACGACGTTTCCGGCACTGACAGAGCACGGGGCGCCGAGACGGATCATCTGCCCACCGAGTCCGACGAAAATCAGTGGCAGGCGGTGACAAACGAGCTACGGGCCGCCGTCGAAGAACTCTCCGCTTCTGGTACGCCCGGCGAGCGAGCGGCCACGACCGAGAAGGTGTGATCTCGACGCGGACGTTCTTTCGCTCGCCGACGGGCGGGCTTCTTGTTGAGCCGGTTGACCCGGCTCGCGCATCAGCCCTAGAATCGGTGCAGACTTCGCCGGCCAAGTGGCACAGCGGACATGGCCATCGGTCGGAGGATAGCCCGTCAGACGGTGTCGGCGCGGGCCCGGCATGTGCGGACGGTTTTTCGGAGCCATGCTCCCGCCGGTGCCGCGGAAAAGAACACCGGCCCGCTGCCCGTGGCACCCATTGGTGAGCGGATTGGTGCGAGCATCGTTTTCATCTTCCCAGCCAAGGTGGCATGATGAAGATTTGGGTCAACGGCGAACCGCGTGAGGTGGCCCAGCGGCTGAGCATCGCTGCGCTGATCTCATCTTTGGGTCTTGAGCCGCGGCAGGTGGCCGTCGAGAGGAATCAGGAGTTGGTGCCCCGGCGGCAACACGGCGAAACGCTGCTTGCCGACGGCGACCAGCTTGAAGTTGTCACCCTGGTCGGAGGAGGTTGACCGATGGCCACAGCGGATCTTGACCGCCAAGCGTCTCTGCGGATTGGTGCCCATGAGCTGACCAGCCGGCTGATCGTGGGGACGGGCAAGTACGCCAGCTACGAACTGATGGGCGAAGCACTTGCCGCCTCGGGCACCCAGTGCGTCACGGTCGCCGTGCGGCGCGAGCGTTTGGTCGATGGCCAGGGCCGCAACATCTTGGACTTTCTCGATACGAGCCGATATACGTTGCTGCCGAACACGGCCGGCTGTTTTTCGGCCGCCGACGCCGTGCGCGTGGCGCGCCTCGGGCGTGAAATTTTGTTGGGGCTCGAAAATCCCGGCGCTGATTGGGTAAAGCTCGAGGTGTTGGGAGACAAGAAAACGCTGCTGCCCGATCCGGTGGCCACGCTCGAAGCAACCCGGCAGCTCGTGGACGAAGGCTTTCAGGTCTTGTGCTATACGACCGACGATCCGGTCACGGCGCGGCGATTGAAAGAAGCGGGCGCCACGAGCGTGATGCCCGCCGGAAGCCCGATCGGCTCGGGTCAGGGCATTTTGAACCCCAACAACATCCGCATCTGCCTTGAATACCTTAAAGAGGACGATCCGGACTACCCGGTGATTGTTGATGCCGGCGTCGGCACGGCAAGCGACGTGGCGATTGCCATGGAGTTGGGCGTTGACGGCGTCTTGCTGAACACGGGCGTCGCCCACGCCGCCAAGCCGGTGCAAATGGCCCGGGCGATGAAGGCCGCCGTCGAAGCGGGGCGCCTGGCCTATCTGTCGGTTCGCATTCCCAAAAAGCTCTACGCCACGGCCAGCAGTCCGCAGTCCGACGTGATCGCGCCGACGGGACCACGCTGAACTTGTGATGTGTTTCCGCGCGTCGCGGTGCTGTCCGCTGTAGAGCGATCTCGGCTGCGACGGTGACGGCTGAGCCCGCTCACATTTCACCCGCCCACCCTTTTGCGCGGCCAAACGTTACGCCATCTCCGGCGGCGGCACGGTGGGCGGCACATCCACGGGAGCCGGGGCCGCATGCCAGTATTGATCCACGGTCGGTTGCCCGGTCATGGCGAGATACTGGACGACGAAAACCAGCGAGACCAGCGGAATGGTAACCACCACGCCTATACAACAAACGAGCATCCCCAGCATATTGATCGCGATGGAAAGCAACCAAACCAGCACGATGGACAGACGATTTCCCTGAGTGATTTGCATCGACAGCGTCAGCGATTCGATCGGACCCGCCTCGCGATCAATACACAGATATTGAAACTGGGAAAAGACGACTATCATGTAGATAACCACAGGGAACAAGACCAGCGTGCCGAGCCCCATGATGACCATGCCGGCAATGCCGAGCCCGCTGCTCGTTCCGCCCACGGCAATCAGCAGCAGGCCGGGCAACAGGCACACGGCAGCCAGTGCGAGGCTAGCCAACCCAAGCACGAGCATGCCCCCCAAAGCCGGCCAGAAGTAACGTCCGCCGCCAAAAAGCATCGAAAATCGGGCGTCCTCGCCGCGCGCCGAACGCATGAGATACAGCTTGACGCCCAATCCCAACCACAGGCCAACAACTTGCGTGATCAGATTTTCCATGACCTGCGAACCGAAGAAGGCTACCTGATTGTTTACCACGGTCTTCACCAGCGCTACTACGCCGACCAAGGTATAAGTGATCACCAGCGAGAGAACGGTGGCCGCAATCACCACCAAGACGATCATGCCCCACTGAACTTTGAAAATCTCCCAAGCGTGTGTCAAAACGTCGCCCACCTCGAAGCGACTCGGGCGAAAGACGCCCGTCGGCGGAGCCCATGCGACGCCGGCACCGGCGTTTGGCGCCTGATATGGGTTCGTCTCACCGGTGGGCGCCGGTTGCGGTGGCTGCGGAGTGCCGGCAAAAGGGCTGGTCGACGGAAACGCCCGAGGTGCCTGCGGCAGATCCGTCGACACGGTGCCCGGGATCGGCTGAACGGCCCCGCAAGCGGGACACTTGGCCTGCTTGCCTGCCGTTTCGTCCGGTGTGCGCAACCGTCGCCCGCACTCGCGGCATTCGAATTCAATCGGCATCCACCATCCTCCTGACCGCGACGGCAACCGCTGCACCAAATTGTGGAAAGAATAGCAGACCCGCCGCTAGCAACACAACCAAACCGTCGCGGCGCACATCAAGAAGCGCGCCCGCGCCAAGGCTATCCCGTCGCTGGACAAGCTGATAGGTTGACCCGCTACCGACCGCAACTTGCACTGTCGATGGTGCTTGATTGATGCTTTCCCCCGGCGACATCCTCGGCCCTCAAGGCCGCATTGCGGCGCGACTGCCGCAATACGAACAGCGGCCCCAACAACTCGAGATGGCCGCGGCGGTCAACGCCGCGCTTTGCGAACCGCGACACTTGATCGTCGAAGCGGGCACCGGAGTGGGCAAAAGTTTCGCTTATCTGGTGCCCGCGATTCTGGCCACGGCGGACAGCTCGCCTGCCCGCGAATCGCGCTGCCGGCGGGTGGTGATATCGACGCACACGATCAGTTTGCAGGAGCAGCTCACAAAGAAAGACATCCCGTTTCTAAATTCGGTCGTGCCGCTCGAGTTCACCGCGGTGCTGGCCAAGGGGCGGCGTAATTATCTCAGTCTACGGCGACTTCAAAGCGCGCTGAGTCGCGGGACCAGCCTGTTCAGCAACGAGACGGAGTTCGAGCAACTACGCCAACTGCGGAGCTGGTCGCGAGAGACCGAGGATGGCTCGCTCAGCGACCTCGAAGTTCGCCCGCTGGCCACGGTTTGGGACGAGGTGGCCAGCGACCACGGCAACTGCATGGGGCGAAGGTGTCCCACGTTTGAAGAGTGTTTCTACTACCGCGATCGCCAGCGTCTGCTGCACGCGCAGATCGTCGTGGTGAACCACGCCCTGTTCTTCAGCGACCTGGCGCTGCGTCGCGATGGCGCGAGCATTCTGCCTGACTACGACGCAGTGATCTTCGACGAAGCCCATACGCTGGAAAACGTGGCGGGCGGGCATCTGGGCTTGAGCGTCTCCTCGCGACAGATCGATTGGATCCTTAGCCGGCTGTACAACGATCGCACGCAAAAAGGGCTGCTGATCGCACCCCGCCTTGTCGAGGCACAACGCGAGGTCGACCGATGCCGCGACGCGGCGGATGATTTTTTCGCCAATGTGCAACATTGGTTCGACAACCAGGGCCG
>Ga0114931_10009460_pt1 | contig 11671 bp, 11 predicted proteins | sample 2SBtaG_FD_89579 | JGI IMG/M metagenome (GOLD analysis project Ga0114931, IMG submission 89579) | Deep subsurface microbial communities from Kolumbo volcano to uncover new lineages of life (NeLLi) - 2SBTROV14_V59a metaG | ecosystem: Environmental > Aquatic > Marine > Volcanic | place: Kolumbo...
AGTGCGGGCGCTTGAACAGATGACCGTGCCACAACTTCAGCGGCGCTACGCCGAGGTCTTCGGCGAGCCGACGCGCGCCAAGCACAAGCGCCACCTCATTAAGCGGATCGTCTGGCGAACTCAGGCGCTCCGCGAGGGCGATCTATCGGAGCGGGCGCGACGACGCGCCGCGGAGTTGGCCAGCGACGCGGAGCTGCGCCTGACGGCCCCGCCGCCGACCAAGGCGTCTGATACGGGGACGGTGGTCACGACGTCGTACGAAGCGGGGCGCGTCTCATCGTTTCCGAAGCCGGGGGCGGTGCTTCGGCGCGAGTACAAGGGGCGCGTGATCGTCGTGCGTGTTCTGCCAAGAGGATTCGACTACGAGGGCGAGGTCTACCGATCGCTGACAGCCATCGCCCAGAAGGTGACCGGAGCGCACTGGAACGGCGTCAGTTTCTTTGGCCTCCCATCCGCCCGCAGGAAGCGGACCAGAATGGAGGTCGAATCATGAGCCGACGTGCTGAAATCAAAGCACGCCGCTCAGTGCGCTGCGCGATCTACACCCGCAAGAGCAGCGAAGAGGGCCTCGAGCAGGAGTTCAACTCCCTCGATGCCCAGCGAGAGAGCGCCGAGGCGTACATCGCCAGCCAGAAGAACGAGGGTTGGGTGTGCCTGCCAGACCGCTACGATGACGGCGGTTTCACTGGCGGGAACACGGAGCGCCCAGCGTTCAAGCGGCTGATGGCGGACATCGAGGCGGGAGGGATCGATAGCGTCGTGGTCTACAAGGTGGATCGCCTGAGCCGGTCGCTGATGGACTTTGCGCGGATGATGGAGATCTTCGAACGGCACAAGGTGTCGTTCGTCTCCGTCACGCAGCAGTTCAACACCACCCAGTCGATGGGTCGGTTGACGCTCAACATTCTACTCTCCTTCGCGCAGTTCGAGCGAGAGATCATCTCTGAGCGGACGCGCGACAAGATTGCTGCAGCCCGGCGCAAGGGGAAGTGTATCGGCGGGCGGCCCCTCCTCGGATACGACGTCGACAAGGCGACCAAGAAGCTCGTCATCAACACATCCGAAGCCGAACGCGTGCGAGAGATCTTTGGCCTCTACCCCGAAAAACGCTCGCTGATCGAGGTCGTCCGCGAGTTGAACGGACGGGGCTGGCGGACGAAGCATGTCCGCACGGCGAAGGGCAAGGAATACGGCGGCCGCGCGTGGGACAAACCCGCGGTCTTCAAGCTCCTGACCAATGTCGCGTACATCGGCCTGGTGCGCTACAAGACCGAGACGCATCCCGGCGAGCACGAGGCCATCATCGACGCGGATCTGTGGAAGCAGGTCCAGGCATTGTTACGGGCGAACGGTCGATCGGGCGGCATGTTCGCGCGGAATAAGCACGGCGCATTGCTGAAGGGGCTCCTCCACTGCGCGCCGTGCGGCGTGAAGATGGGCCACACTTATGCGACCAAGAGCGGCAAGCGCATCTACCGCTACTACGTCTGCTACAAAGCGCAGAAGCAAGGCAGGGATTCCTGCCCATGCCGCTCGCTCCCCGCTGAACAGATCGAGGCGTTCGTCGTCGAGCAGATCAAACGGATCGGGCACGAGCCTGCGCTGCGGTCGCTGACGTTGGAGAAGCTCAGGGAACAACTTGAGACGCAAACGCACGCCGCCGAATTAGAACTGAGTACTGTCGAGCGCGAATTAGGACAGAAGCAGACCGAGCTGGCGCGGGTGGCGTCCGACGCGGCGACAAACCCGCACGCGGCAGCGCGCCTCGCCGACCTCCACGCGAAAACACAGAGCCTCGACGAACGCGCATCGGCGTTGAGGCAGCAGGTGAGCGAAGCCGAGGCCGCCGCGGTGACCAAGGACGAGGTGGACGCGGCGCTCGCCGAGTTCGATGGTGTTTGGGGGACACTGTCGCCCAATGAGAAGGCGCGGCTGCTGCGGATGTTGGTCCAGCGGGTGGACTACGACGCGCAGAAGGGGTCGGTAGCGATCACATTCCACCCGCTCGGCCTGCGGTCGATCGGCCAGGCTCAGGTTGAGGAGACTGCCGCATGAACGAAGGCGTCACGATCGAGGTCCCCATCCACTTCACAACGGGCCAGAGCGGCCAGCGGATTCTGAATACGGGTGAGGCTCCACCGGCGACCGTTGAGGCGGGGACGATCCCGCGTCTGGCCCGCCTGATGGCTCTGGCGATCCACATCGAAGAGTTGGTCCGCACCCGCGAAGTCGAGGACTACGCCTCGATCGCGGAACTCGGTCACGTCAGCCGGGCCCGCGTGAGCCAGATCGTCAACCTCCTGAACCTCGCTCCTGACCTCCAGGAGGCGGTTTTATTCCTCACGCCGGTAGCCGGGGAGCGGGACGCGGTGTCGGAGCGGGCGGTTCGGAAGATCGCTACCGAGCCGGACTGGCGGGTGCAGCGAGAGATGTGGAGAGAGCAGACCCGGAAGGTGTGAGCCGGTTATCCGGTCCCCAGTAAAGGCGAGTCCCGTCCGAGCCGATTAGTCCAGTACGGTCCATAGCGTCCGGAGCGTCGGCGCGTGTCCGTCACCGGGCGTTACCGCCGGACACCATGGGACATCTCCGAGTAGGACGAACGCCTGACACCGCGCCCTGGCGCGAAGTTGTCGAACTGGTCGCCGATGGCGCACCGGTCGCTGACATTGCGCAGTCCACCATCGATGCCGCCGAGCGGGGTCTCGATCTCGCCAAGGGAGACGAGGGACTTGCGCACGCTGTCTACCTGCTTGCTCATATCACCATCGCTGCACGAGACAAAACATCCTTCGTCGACAGTCTCGCTGCTCTCGGTCTGGATATTGCCGAGAACGCGAATGTCTACGACCTCGCTGGTGCGTTCAGTGACGCGATGGACAGTCACCTGCGGAACTCGCGGGCTCGCACCGACTTCGGAGAGATGGCCCAACTCGCGGCGGTTGAATCGCTTTCATCGTTGATCGGACCTCGATCTCAGAACCTGTGGGAGTCCGATGAGGCGCCGGTTCAGCCTGCGGTGCGTGAGCTCTCCACGAAGACAGGCTTCGCAACGCTCTCTCATGATTTCTTCTCGCGCTTCATGCAGCGCTATCTGACCTACCATCTGAGCCGCGAACTCTCTCAACATGTCGGTCCGAATCAACGCTTCCGCGACCCTGGCGAGCACTCAGAGTTCCTGGAGCGTCTGGCCGTCCACACGCGGCAGGCAGCCGTAATCGTTCAAGACTACGCAGGCGGGTGGTACTCCAAGTCAAAGTACGAAACCGGCATCTCCAAGGCTTCCGCGAGGAATTTCGCTACCTATTCACTCATCAAGCTCCGTGATGAGTTGAAGATCCGAGGCGCGCGGGATGTCGGCTAAGCACGTCATCCTGTGCGGCGGTGCGAAGCTCTCCACACGCAGCAAGGCGTGGCGGCAGGTCACTCCGATTCCACTGTCGATCGGGAAGGCACGCGATCAGGTTCACCTGCATCTGCACGACCTGACCAAACCGATGATGCAGGCTCCACCGGATGCTGCCGAGGATCTGCTCGAGATCGTCTCGTACCTGTACGCTGCGGATCAAGCTGTTCGAAGAGGCGGTGAAGCAGAGTTCGAATACGGGACCAAATGGCGTCGACACTTCTGGTTTGAGATCCCGGTTCGGCAGCCAGATCTCTGGTCCCAACCTAAAGTTGTGGACACATTGCGCGAGGTTCTCACGTTCCTTTCTGATGACGACTACGAGTTCAACTTCAAAAAACTGAGGAACGCACCGTCATTGGATCAATATCTGGATTTCCGAAAGGGTGGTGTGGACAGCAGCGGGATCGAGGAGGTGATGCTCTTTTCAGGTGGCCTCGATTCCTTCGGAGGAGCGGTCAAGGAGATCGCCGATGGACGCCGGAAGGTTGCCTTGGTCAGCCACGTTCCCACGAATAAGATCGGCGCACCTCAGCGCTCGCTAGTTGATGGATTGAACAAGCATCTCGGCGGAACTGCACCGGCCCCCTTCCATGTGCAGGTCGAGCTCAACAAGGGTAAATCTCTTGGTAGGGAGTATACCCAGCGCACTCGGTCCTTTGTCTACGCCGCTCTTGCCGCAGTGGTCGCACGGATGCTTGGCAGGGATCGCATCCGCTTCTATGATAACGGCGTCGTCAGCTTCAATCTCCCGCTGACCCTTCAGTCACTCGGCGCCCGCGCGAGCCGTACAACGCACCCGCAGAGCCTCTCGGGTTTTGCCAAGTTATTCTCCGCCATCTTCGACACGCCTTTCGCCATTGAAAATCCATTCCTCTGGAAAACCAAGGCCGATATCCTGACCGAATTGAAGGCTGGCGGGTTCGGACAACTCTGCGCCGGAACGATCAGCTGTGCTCATACATGGGAACGCACCACCCAGCACACTCACTGTGGAACGTGTTCGCAGTGCATCGATCGCCGCCTGGTCGCGATTGCTGCAGGGATGGGTCCCGATGAGGATCCGCCGGAGATGTATAAGACCGATCTGTTCGAGCACGAGTGGAACGACCCTGCGGAAAACACGCTACTTGAAGGATATCTTCGGACAAACAAGGAGATCCTAGCGCTCAAGGATACAACGGCGTTCATGTCGAGATTTGGCGAGATGGCCAAAGCCCTGCGACACGCCAGCGAGGACCCTCGGGAGGTTGCTCAAAGTGCCTTTGAGCTACATCGACGACACGCCCGCCAGATTGATGAAGCTTTGGTCCGTGCGGTCCGCGACAAAGCGCAGGGAATCCTCGATCACCAGATTCCGACGAACTCGCTGCTCGGCATCGCAATCGGTCTTGGTGCAACCCAGCCATCCGATGCGAGTGAAGGCCCAGCGCGATCGACTGCTGATGTCGATGGAAAGCCTGAAGATTTGGTGAACCGTCCTACTGCCGACAGGGACACGTTCTGTTTTCTGTACGGATCTGGCTGTTGCTATCTTGGCAACAGCATGGAATTCCGACTCATCGAAAGGCTATGTCAGCGGCCTGGGTTCTTTGTCGGCCACGCCGTACTCATCGAGGACGTTTGGGATGGTTATCCAGCGCATAAGAACACGATCGCAAAGACGGCGAGCAACCTGCGACGTAAATTGATTGCTGCTGGCGTGTCAGGAATTATGATCGACGGCAAGAACAAGGGCAACTATGTTCTACGGGTGCTCTGACGCATCATTTTTCATCGGTTGGTAATAGCTACGTCCATCGGGACTTCATAGCGCTACTGCATGCTTCTCTAATCGCGATCGGCATTGTGCCGGTTGCTCATGGGAAGCCCTGCGATGCCGAGAATCCGAAGCCCGTCCTCCAAGACTATGAACCGCCCTGTTCTCGTCAACCAGCGTAGATGACGTAGGGCTCGACGATGTGATGACTCAATGTCATCACTGGCGGCAGATGCGCAACCACTGGTTAGCGCCTCCAGGCTTCTCTCGAGGTCGTGGTGTGACCAGCCTGCGGTAGCACTCAGTACGAACCAGCAATCAACGCGGCCGCGCGCCTCGGCGCTGTGGCTGCGCACTGAACGAAAGACCACAACACCATGCAGATCGACCCGAAAGACCTCTCTTTTGCCCTCCTCGTCATCCGCGCCGAGGTGAACAAGCTCCGTGCCCGCGGCGTCATCCGCCGTGACGATGCGGAAGACTTCGCCAGCGAACTCATGTTGCAACTGCTCACGGAGTGCAGCCAGCATGATCAGCTCCCAGCGCCGATTGAGGCGATGATTAATCAGATCGTTAGCACGCGCACCGTGTCGATCCTGCGAAAGCGTCATGCCAAGAAACGTGCCGCCAACGTCGAGCCGCTGGCGGGGCGCGACGTCGGGCGGGACGCACGTGTTGGCGACCGCGCTGACCCGCTTCGAATCGTCGAGCTCAAGATCGATCTCAAGGCGGCGCTCGAACGTCTCCGGCCACAGGATCGCGAGCTCTGCGAGTGGCTCGAGCGTGATGCGCTGAAGCCCGTCTCCGACGAGACGGGCATCCCTCGCAGGACCCTGCGCGACTGGCGTCAACGCATCCAGGATGTGTTTCGTGACGCCGGGCTTGATGAGTACTTGAAATGAGCGTCCGCCACGTGGCCGACCCCTCGCGTAGATGTCATCCGGAGAAACACCATGAGCAACCGTAGTGATCGGTCGAGCCGGTCTGTGCGCCGGATCGCCTTCAACATCCCTGTCGATATGGAGTCCGTCGAGGAGACGATGCTCCTGGCGATTCTGGTGGTCGGCTGCCTGCACGGGGACGCCGCTGTTCGGCTTGACGCCGGCTACGCGATGGACGTCGCGGCGCGCATCGTCGTGGTGCGAGACGGCGCCGTCGTCGCACGAGCCGTGGCACAGGTGTTCATTGGATTGTGCGCACACGAGTTCGGCGAGGGCGCCTTCACCGTTTCGTGCGTCGATTCCACAACGCCCCGCCGAATGGTTCCGGCAGGCGCTCATCGGGAGGCTGCATGAGGAGCGTCCTGACCTATTCGGCGCTGAACACCTTCCGCAACTGCCCGCGGAAGTACCAGCTGCGTTACGTCGAGTGCCTGCGGCGACCCGAGCGGCCAGAGGCCCTCGCCTTCGGGTCGGTCATCCACGGCGCGCTCGAACGCTGGCACAGATTGGAGGGCGATCCCCATCGTCTGCTCAAAGTCCTCGACTTTGTCGATGGAGAGTATCCCCAGCGCGAATACGACACGGAGGCGCGCCGCGCGTGGCATCTGGCCCGCGCCATGATCGAAGCATACGCCGTGCGCTATCCCGACGAAGCCTTTGAGGTCGTCGAGGTCGAGAAAGAGTTCACCGCCGAGATCCGCAACCCCGACACGGGGCGTTCGAGTCAGACGTTTGTCATCGCCGGCAAGGCCGACGGGATTGTCCGGATGGACGGCGAGCTCTATCTGCTCGAGCACAAGACCGCCTCGAGCATCACATCCGACTACCTCGATCGGCTCTGGACCGACACACAGATCGCGCTCTACTGCCACTACCTGCGCGAGCTGGGCTACCCCATCGTCGGCGTCATCTACAATGTCCTGCTCAAGACGCGACTGAAGCAGCGCGAGGGCGAGACGCTGGATGAGTACGAGGCTCGCCGCGCCGAACTCGCCGCGAAGAACAAGTCTGGCCGGTCCACCGCCAAGCGTCAGACGCCCGAGACGGACATCGAGTTCCGCGCCCGCCTGGCGGATTGGCACGCGCGCCCGGAAGCGTTCCATCGCGAGCGAATCTACCTCTCCGAGGATCGCATGGCGATGCTCACCGAAGAGGTCTGGCAGATCACCCAGCAGTATCTGGACGCCAAGCGCCGCGGCAAGTGGCTGCTCAACACGTCGCACTGCTTCAGCTTCCAGCGCGCGTGCGAGTACCTGCCGTATTGCCAGTCCGGCTTCAACGCGAACGTGCGCGACAACCTCTACGAAGTCGCCCCGCCGCACGAGGAACTCACGCAACTCACGGTTTCCGCCCACAACGACACGGACTTCTGAAGGAGCCGCCCATGGCCATCGCCCTGCCCACGACGAAGACAACCCCCACCGCCTCGCTGTCCACCAAAACCACGCTGATCTACGGCCCGCCCAAGATCGGCAAGAGCACCTTCGCGAGCATGTTCCCCCATGCGGTCTTCTTTGAGTGCGAGCCGGGCCTGAATGAGTTGTCGGTCTTCAAGACGCCGACGCACACCTGGGAGGACTTCCTCGCCGCGTGCAAACTCGTAGCCGCGGGTGACCATCCGTTCAAGACAATCGTCATCGACACGCTCGACAACGCGTTCATGATGTGCTCGGCGAACGTCTGCGCCAAGCACCAGATCGAGTACGAGGGCGACCTTCCCCACGGCAAAGGCTGGGCCTTCGTCAAGAACGAATGGCATCGGGTGCTCACGCGCCTGGCCAGCCTGCCTTACGGACTCGTCCTCATCAGCCATGCGGTCGACAAGCGCATCGAGACGCGCACGGGCGAGTACACCAAGACGCAGCCGAGTCTGCCCGACCGTGCGCGCCACGTCGTGCTCGGACTCGTGGACATGATCCTCTTCTGCGACACCGTCTCGCACAAGGATGAGCGTGGCCAGACCAGCGTCCAGCGCATCATCCGCTCCAAACCACACCCAACGTATGAAGCCGGCGACCGCACCGGCCGTCTCCCCGACACGCTGCCGCTCGATTTCGCCGCGTTCGCCAAGCGCTTCGATGAACCGGCGGTCGACGTCGCCACCACGAGCAAGAAGGAGGTCTCCTGATGACCACGACATTCGAGAACGGAACACACCAGCCCGATGACTTCGATCCCGCCGTGACCGGCGCAGCTTTCGGGGGAGACGGGTCAACGGGAGGCGCCACCGCCGACCTGAGCGCCTTCGATGACGACTACGAGGAGGTCGAGGCGCCCAGCCATGACGATGTGCCCGACGGCAAGTACCAGGTCCGCGTGCAGCGCATCGAGTTGGGCCAGAGCAAGGCGGGCGATCCCATGCTCAAGTGGGATCTGGTCGTCATCTCCGGCCCGCACGCCGGGCGGCACATGTTCAAGAACGCGGTGATCACGAACAAGTCGCTGCCGTTCGTCAAAGGCGACCTGCAGACGCTCGGCGTGCAGCTCTCGAAGTTCAGCGATCTGCCGGATCATCTGGATGAACTGCTCGACAAGACGCTCGAAGTGACCCAGCGCACCAAGGGCGAGTACACGAACGTCTACTTCAACCGTCCGTTGGAGCTTCCCGCGGGTGGCGATGCGCTGGGCGACGAGCCCGCGCCCTTCTGAATGTCGGTGTCGTGGCGACCGCCCCCGGCCGGTGCTTCTGCGCCAGGCCGGGGGTCGGCCTTTCACTCAAGACAGCGAAGGGACGCTGATATGGATTTCACGATCGTCATCGACACGCGCGAGCAGCGGCCCTACACGTTCGAGTGCGCGACCGTGCGTCGCAAGCTCGATGCCGGCGACTACGCCGTCCTCGGCCGCGAAGGCCAGATCGTCGTCGAGCGCAAGAGCCTGCCGGACTTTGTCTCCACCGTCGTCCACGGCATGGACCGATTCCGTGTCGAACTCGAGGCGCTGTCGCGGAGTGCTCGCGCGTGCATCGTGGTCGAGGCGGACCTCTACGCTGTTCTACGCGGTCTGCGAGAGCGTGACCTGCGCGGAGTTCACCCCTTCGCGGTGCTGGGTGATGCGCTCTGGATCGAGACGAGATTCGGCGTGCCTGTGCACTTCTGCGGCAGTCGCCAGGCGGCTCGGTCCTTCACCGAGGGCTACCTGCGCATGGCGGTGCGAGAGAGGATCGCCGATGCCTGAGACCCTCGCCGGCACGGTCGAAAGGACCTACTACAGCGACGCCAAGTTCTCGGCGGGGCTGCTCAAGACCGACGACGGCGAGCGCGTTCGATTCCGCGGCAAGTTCTACGCCGCCGAGGGCGACCGCCTGTCCGCCATCGGCAGGTGGACGATCGACCCGAAGTACGGCCACCAGTTCGAGGTGCAGCGGCTCGACTACGGGTTGCCGCAGACGCGTGAGGGCCTCGTCAACTACCTCGCCAAGCACCCCGCCTTCGAGGGCGTCGGTGAGAAGACCGCCGAGAAGATCGTCGACACCCTGCGTGACGGTGAATCGCTGGATGAGGCGCTGCGCGAGCGACCCGAAACCCTCGCGCAAGCGGGTGTGCCTGGGCGCGTCGTCATACGCCTGGTCGAAGCATGGCGTCAGCATGCCGACGAGAACGCCGTCCGCTCTTACCTCGCGGGATTCGGTCTCACGCACCATCAGATGGAGACGCTGCTGACGAAGTTCGGCGCGTGCGTCGTCTCCATGCTCAAGCACGACCCCTACCTGCTGATCAAGCACCTTGTCGGCTACGGCTTCAAACGGGTCGACCAGATCGCCCTGAAGATGGGCGTCGCCAAGACGCACCCGGGGCGGATTGAGGCGGCGATCTCGCACTGCCTCTGGGAGCAGGTCAACAGCGGCCACACATGGACCCCGGGGCCCGACCTCGTCGATCTGGCCAATGACGCCCTGGCTATTGACTCGCTCGACAGCCGTGAGCTCATCCAGCAGGCCGGGAATCAGCTCATCGAGCGCGGCGATCTTATCGCCGACGGCCAGGCGGTTACCTCGCAGCGGCTGCGCGACGATGAATTGCTGATCCGCCGCGCGCTGGAGGAGCACGCCTGGGCGACGCCTATGCGCGAGGTAGCAGTTCAGAGACATGCGGACGCCGAGCTTGACGCCCATCAACATGAAGCGTTCCAAATGGCGTTGGACAGTCGCATCAGTGTCATCTCCGGCGGTGCGGGTACGGGCAAGACCTACGTCGTCGCTCGTTTGACGGCCGCGTTCCAGAAGAGCGGGATGGCCGTCTGCCTGTGCGCTCCGACGGGCAAGGCGGCCAAGCGCATCGAGCAACTGCTCCATGATCACGGTGTGGACGCCTCGGCGTCGACGATCCACCGCCTGCTCAAGTACGACGGGCTCGTCTTCAATGAGGACCTGATCACGGCGGACGTGCTCATCATCGATGAAGTCTCGATGGTCGATGTGCGTCTGATGGCCGAGGTGCTCAGGCGGCTGGACCTGACGCAGACACGGTTGATCCTCGTCGGCGATCACCATCAGCTCCCGCCAGTCGGGCCGGGCAACACGCTGCGCGACATCATCGAGCACCACCTCGCGCCAGCGACGGTGATGACGACGGTCCACCGCTCGGCCGGGGTGCTCAAGCGCAGCGGCACAGCCGTGCTCGATGGCCGCATCGAACCGACCGCCGAGGACGAATGGTCACGGTGGATCGTGATCGACCGGTTCCGAGACGCGCCAGTGATCAAGCACTACCTGCGCGACCTGATCTTGCATGAGTTGCCCACGCACTGCGGGTTTGATCCGGTCGCGGACATCCAGATCATCACGCCCGAGCACCGTGGCGAGCTGGGCACACGCTCCATCAACCAGATGATGCAGTTCCTCTTGCACGGCGAAGTGGACGGGCGCTTCGCGCTGGGCGACAAGGTGATCCAGACCCGCAACGACTACGACCTGGGCGTGATGAACGGCACGATCGGCTTCGTGCGCGAGATCTCCAAAGAGGGTGTGACGATCGACTTCGACGGTGGCGCCGATCCGCTGCTCGTGGAGTGGACCAAGACGAAGCAGATCGAACTCGCTTACGCGCTCACGGCGCACAAGGCCCAGGGCAGCGAGTTTCCCTGCACGGTCGTGCTGTGCCACAAGTCGCATTTCTTCGTCGATCGCAACTGGCTCTACACCGCCGCGACTCGGGCCTCGCACACATGCGTTCTAGTCGGCGACGACTACGGCCTCCGGCGTGCGGCCAAGCACGCGCGCCATATGAACCGGCGGACTTTGCTGAGCCTCTGGTCCGACCGCAAGCGGCAAGAGGTGGCGGCATGAGCATGCTTGAAGCGCCCTCTCAGCAAGCGATCGACCGCTTCGCCCTCATGGACTGGCTCGCGCCCAACTGCGAGCCCGACCGCGTCTGCCTGCTCTACCCTAAGAAGGGGGTGGGGGGTCCCGGCCTTTCGCCGGGCTGGGTCATGGGCCGCGACGATGCTGCGCGTGCGATGATCGCGTACCGGGATGGGTCGCTCCCGGGCGAGTCTTTTCAGTCAACGACCAAGAACGGCAAGCCCTACCGGATCAGCGGCGCTGAGCGCCTCGGGCTGGTGCCGCAT
>Ga0114931_10009461_pt1 | contig 11670 bp, 6 predicted proteins | sample 2SBtaG_FD_89579 | JGI IMG/M metagenome (GOLD analysis project Ga0114931, IMG submission 89579) | Deep subsurface microbial communities from Kolumbo volcano to uncover new lineages of life (NeLLi) - 2SBTROV14_V59a metaG | ecosystem: Environmental > Aquatic > Marine > Volcanic | place: Kolumbo...
ATCAATGTGAGCAATGTTCCTATCAACAGGCCGCCGATGGCTACATCTGCCAACGGGCTCAACCGTTCAAGTCCTACGGCAGATTCCATGGCGATGGGGATCATTCCGGCTATGGTTCCGAAAGCCGTCATTAACACCGGACGGAAACGGACACGGACACTCTCAATGGCACTTTCAAAAGGTGAATCGCCACCGGCCCGGTATTCCTGATAAAAGTCAATGAGCAACACGGCATTTTTGATGATGATGCCGAACAACAGTATGATACCCAGCATACTGGGCATGCAGCTTGGTTTATGAAACAGGAGCATGCCCCATGCAGCCCCGATCATGGACAATGGCAGAACCAAAATCATGATGAAAGACATCCTGACAGATTTGTAAATGGCTATCAAAGCAAACAAGAGAATGACTATGCCCAAAAGAATGGCTTTGCTCATCCGGGCAAAACTGTCGTTAACAGTGACAATATCCCCTTCCTGGCTGACGACGATGCCTGCAAGGTTTACTTTTTTCAGTGAACTGACTGCATCGTCGGTCAGGTGCGAGATGGGCCGTTTGGAACGGTATCCGTTAACATCCACGCTGTATAACAATTCGTCCCTTTCAATTTTTGCATACGTCAGTTGCCTTAATACTTTAGCCAGGGTTTCCAGGGGGATCTCGCCAAATTTAGTCTGAATGGGCAGTAACCGGAGGGTCTGGACATTTTTGCTGAATTTGCCTTTGAGGTACAACCTGACGTATTGGGTGTTCATGGATTGCAGGTTTCCATTCAGCCCGACAACTTGTCCTTTTACCGGCAATTGCATGGCGATCTGGTAAGGTGTTATGCCGTAGCTGAGTGCTTTGTTCTCGTCAATGTCCAGTACAATCTCTGAAAAGTCCTTGTCCCAGCTTGTGGAAACCGAGGTTAACCCCTTGATGTCCTTGATGGCTTTTTTCACTTTGTTTGCTTTTTCGGCCAGGCCGTCCACGTACGGGGATTTCAATCGGACGTCCAGCGATGCTTTTACTGTGGAGACAGCTGTGGCGCCGAAATCAAATACATCATTCCGCTTTAATCCCGGCAATTCGGCCAGTTTGTTTCGGAGCGTGTCTTCCAGTTGCCAAATGGTTGATTTTCTTTGAAATCTATCCACGGCATTGATGGTAATGGTGGCTTCCGAAGGCAGGTTTCCGCTACCGAGGCTGAGTACACCTTTTTCGTTCCCAAAAGCAACCGAGCTCATCTTTACCCAGGGCTGTTTGTCAAGCCAGTCCAGAAACGGCTGGAGATTTTTTTCGGCATTGTCCACCGTTTCGTTGGAACTGAAACCGATCTGGGCTTTGATGATACCGGTGTCCATTGGCGGCATGGCATCGCGGCCGATGGTCGGCATGATTGCCCTGACACTGATGATCAGCAGAATAAGCACGCCCACGGTTAACAATGTCCGGCGCAGGACACGGCGTTTTCCGTTCGAGAATTTGATAACACTTACATAGGGTGCTACAAGTCGTCCCACTGAATTCCGGTAAACTTTATCGAGCCACAGCTCGAACTTTGTTTTGTTAGCTCCGTGCTTGTACATCACTTTGAGCAATTGTGGAATGAATGTGATGGCCAGGAAAAATGAAAAGATTAAAGCCAGGATCAGGGTAAAGATCAACGGTTTGAAAATTTTCTGAGGGAAACCGCCAACATACATCAATGGAAAAATAATGGCAATGGTGGCAACGGTTCCTGCGAATACCGGGGTAATGACTTCCTTAGTCCCTTTTCGGATAGCCGTATCCAGGTCCTCTTTCAGTTCGGTAAGGTGGCGTTCCACATTTTCCAGTACCACTACCGCATCGTCCGTCAGCATACCCAATGCGAGGATAATGGCTGTATAGATGACAATATTCAACTCACCGCCTCCGAGCCAGATCACGGCGATGACACTGAAAAACACCATCGGAATAGAGAGACCTGCGGCAATGATTGCCCTGAAATTTCCCAAAAAGAAAAGGACAACGATCAGGGTGAAGAAGATAGCATCGCGAAGCGCAGCCAGCATATTGGAATTGGACAACTGGATCAGGTCGTGTTGCGTATCTGAAATGGTAAACTGAATGTTGGGGTATTCGGCTTCCAGTTTTTTCATTTCGGCACGTGCCGTGTTGCTGACATCAAGTACGCTTCCACCCGGTGCACGTTGAATACTCAGTGCTATGGACTGTTTACCGTTGCCAATGTATCCGCTGGTACGTTTCTGATAGCCCCATTTTACATCAGCCACTTCGCCCAGAAAAATATTGGGTAAAATGGGCATTTGTTTCAGGCGGCCAACATCATCCTTTTCGCCGTAAATGGTAATGGTGTAAAAACCGTCTTCACCTTTCACAAACCCTACCGGGATGTCGTGGTTGAGGGCCTGAATGGCTTTGGCAATGGTAGCAAAATCAACATTATAGCGTTTGGCTTTAAAAGGGTCTACCTCTATGTTAATGGCACTCTGATATCCGCCGAACACTTCCACATTGCCGATACCCGGGTTGCTCAGCAGTTTCGGTTTGATAAAACTCTGGGCAATCTTCCTGATTTCCGGCATAGTGATCTTGTTATTTTTCGGTGACAGGGATATAACGTCAACCGGAAGGGTAAAGTCACCTACGGTATAAATGGCCGGATTGACATCTTTCGGCAGTTTGGCTTTGGCAATGGACAGTGCATTGGCCACATCCACGGCAGCCGCATTCAGTCCTTTTTTATAACCGAATTCCGCCAAAACAATGGAGAAATTGGCCACATTCACCGAACTGACGTCCGTAACCAGGCCCAAACGTGAAATTTCCTCTTCAATAGGTTTGGAAATTGTATTGGCTGCAACTTGTGCCATGGAGCCCGGAATGTTGGTAATAACCAGCACTTCCGGCGGTGTGGAGTCGGGGAAAAGGTTCTTCGGAAGTTTGACCAGCCCGAAAACACCCATGATGAAAAAGGCTCCGATCAGCGAAAACAGCAAATAAGGTCGTTTATAAAAGAAATCAAACATTTTTTAGTCCTCCTTTACTTTAAGTGAAGTACCACCCAATAATCTCAATAATATATCCTGTTTGGCTGCAACCAGCTCTTTACCGGACAGGTCGTTGTCGTTGACCACCATGCCCTGTTCCCCTCTTTGTACCACGTGAATGGCTTGTGGTATCACCTTGTCGCCATCTCTGATCAGTACGTAACTTTTTCCATCCCTGTTCAGCACGGCGTCAAAGGGTAACATGAGGGCTTTGCCTTTGAATATCACTACATTTACTTCAACACGGTTTCCGGTTGTCAAACCATCTTTGTCAACATACACCTTGTATTCAGCCAGGCTGTTGAAGGTGCTGTGCAGGGGGATGGCATCAATCATTTTGCCGTCCAGTATCACGCCGGATATGTTCAGGTCTGTGGGTACGCGGACAAGCAGGTAAAAACCTTTTTTTGCACTAATGCTGGCTACGGGCTTTCCCGGCATGGCTATATCGCCTTTGTTGACCATAGTTTGCGAAATCCGTCCATCAACCGGCGATTTGATAACAGCATAAGTGAGCGTATTGTTCAGGTCGTTGAGTTTTTGCCTGAGCGATTCGATCTGCGATTTCAAAGCGGCGATCTTACTTTCTTCGGTTTGTGACTGTTCAATGGAAGCCCCTTCAACTTTTAACAGGTCCAAAGTACGCTGATGGGTAGCTTTAAGGTTTTTTAAGGTTGTTTCCTGGGCTTCAATCTGCGCTTCGGTACTTTTGATACCGGCAAGAACACTTGTGTTGTCAAGCCGGGCAATAATTTCATCTTTTTTCACCCGGCTGCCACTGGCTTTGATCCAGTTGACCCGGGCGGAGATCCGTGAAGCCAGCTTGACATCTTTGTCATTTTTTGTCAATGCCAGGTAGGGCAGGGTCAGTTGAACCTCTTTTATTTCCGGTTTTATGGTCGAGGCCACAATGGCATAATCTGTAGCAGCCGGAAGTTTTGATTCTCTTTTCTTTGCGCCCCTAATGGCCAGGATGCCGCCAATGATAATAATCACGACTACAATAGTCCATATCATTGTTTTTTTTGTCTTTTTCATGATTTTCTGTTTTATATTTTTATTTTGTTGATTTTTTATTTCACAATTTGTTCAATGTCATTTCCAAATATGACGGCCAACTGCACAAGGGTTTGCCATTTTTTAGCACGGGTTTTATACAGATTTGATTCTTCCAGGACCACATCGTCTTCATATTTTAAATAGTCTTCAACCGTCATCCGATGTGACAGGTAACTGGTTTTTGAGATTTTTAATAACTCTTTCTTGTCTTTAACGCTTTGTGTGTACAATTCAATTGAGTTGTTTAGTATGGGCAGGTTGTTTTCCAATTCACTTGCCTGCGATGCCAACTCAAGTCTCATTTTGTCTAGGTCATTCATCGAGCTTTCATAGTCCAGTTTGGCTTTTTTAATGGTAGAATACTGTGATTTGGTGAAAATGGGAATGTTTAAAGTAAGTGCCATAGTGCCGTAATCTTCACTCAGGTGCAGGTCATTGTTATAAGCCTGGGCCATGCTGTGGTTGTAATTGCCATCCAGAAAAACAGAAGGCGCCAGTTTTTGTTTTTCAGCACGCCAGGCCAGTTTGTCCGCCTCTGTCTTTCTGCGTAACGGATCAAGAATCTTAAAGTCGCCGTCCTGATAAGTGCCTGTTTGCATCATCTCAACAGGTGTGTCCATGCTGATTCCTGTCAGTGACCGTATAGTTGCAATGGCCGCCTGCTGTTGCTGCCTGATGTTGTTTTCGATAATGCCCACTTCGTTGAGGGCATTTTTAATTTTCAGCAAAGCTGTTTTCGAAGCCCTCCCGTTTTCTACCTGAAGCTGGATCATTTGCAGTGTTTTTGTAAGTGAGGACTTTTTCTTTTTCAGTGAATTCAACAGTGAATTCAGGTATTGCAGATTGGCATTTGAACTGACAATCAGCGCTTCGTTTTTCTGCAAGTTAATGTAAGCCTGCGCTTCAGCCGAATGATACATCATCCTGGCTTTTGAAGCGGTAGTATAAATGGATAAGGCAAATACGGGCATGGAAACTCCGGCCCCGATTCGGAAAATGTTCTGACTGAAAGGCTGGGGGATTGTCTGGTCTTTTACCATATTAAGTAAATCATTAGGTGCCAGCGGAAGCATCCCCGAAGGTGTGGAAGCATATTCATACCTCCCGTAAGCATTGATCTTGGGGTACAACATGCCTGTCACGATTCGTTTGCCCAGAAGGGCTTTTTCCATATTCAGTTCGTCACTCTTCGTTTGCGGATGTGTTTTTAATGAATCGAAGAGTGTTCCTATACTTTGTATTCCCTGTGCCTGCATCAGGGCAGGAAATAAAAGTATGATTAACAGGATTTTATTCTTCATTTTTTTGAAGTTTTTTGTTATGTATGTAAATACTTGCTTGCAAAAGTAAAACAGTTTTTTTGATTGTCAAGCTTTTCCGGGAATATTTTAAAAAAATTTAACAAAAATACTTGACATGCATAGTATATTTATTGTATATTTGCAATGCATGCATAATAAAAAAACCTCATGAATATTCAGGATACCGTTGATTACCACCTTACTTCGTCTGTTTTTGCCATGCGCAGGATGTATAAATTACTGGCTACAGAAAATGGAATTACACATGGAATAGGTTCAGCACTGACTTACATAGGCCGTGAAGGGGTGCCTGCCACTAAAATTGCCCCCATGATGGGCATGACTCCGTCAAGTTTGAGCCGGCTGCTTAAAGTGATGGAAGATGAAGGACTTATATACCGTAAAATTAATAATGAAGACAAACGTGTAGTGATGGTCTTTTTGACGGAATCGGGATTCGCTTTACGCACAAAAGTTAAAAAAGCAATAGCTAATTTTAATAAAAATGTAATGAAAAGAATAAATAACGACGAATATAAAGCATTTGTTAAGGTTAATAATGAAATAAAATTGCAGGTGAAAGAAGAAATAGATGCTTTTCAGAAAAATTTAAAGACAATTAATTCACAATAATTAATATACTTATGAAGCGAAGAATAAAAAAAGTAGCTGTTTTGGGTTCCGGGGTAATGGGCTCCGGGATTGCCTGTCATTTTGCTAATATCGGGACTGAGGTGTTGCTCATCGACATTGTCCCACGTGAGCTGAATGACAAGGAAAAAGCTGCCGGGCTTACGCTCGATGACAAAGTGGTAAGAAACCGGATCGTTAACGATTCGTTGCGTGGCGCTTTAAAATCAAAACCATCCCCCATTTACAAACAGTCGTTTGCCAAACGAATTACTACAGGAAACTTCGATGACGACCTGCCAAAAATCAAAGATTATGACTGGGTTATCGAAGTTGTTGTCGAACGCCTCGATATCAAACAATCCGTATTTGAAAAAGTGGATAAATACCGCAAATCAGGAACCCTGGTAACCACAAACACTTCCGGAATTTCGGTTGAAGCCATGATTGAAGGGCGAAGCGAGGATTTTCAAAAACATTTTTGCGGCACGCACTTTTTTAATCCGCCGCGCTATTTGCAGTTGTTCGAAATTATCCCAACCAGCAAGACCGGTCCTGAAATCCTTTCTTTCCTTTCGGATTTTGCCGACCGGTTTTTGGGTAAAACGCCGGTCCTTGCCAAAAACACACCGGCCTTTATTGCCAACCGGGTGGGCACATACTCCATTATGGAATTGCTGAACAATGTAAAAAACCTTGATTTTACCATTCCTGAACTGGATAAACTGACAGGACCCATCATCGGCAGGGCCAAATCAGCCACTTTCCGCACAGCGGATGTCGTTGGACTGGACACCCTGGTTCATGTGGCCAAAAACATTCAGGAAACCACAAAAGATGAAGCAAATGAAGAGTTTGGCATCCCTGATTATCTGCAGAAAATGCTGGATAAAAAATGGCTTGGTTCAAAAACAAAACAGGGCTTTTTTAAAAAGGTAGTGGAAGATGGCAAAAAGAAATTTCTTTCCCTTGATTTCAATACGCTGGAATATAAAGAAGCTCCCAAACCGAGGTTCCCCGTGTTTGAAAAGACAAAAGGGGTGGATGATCTGCGCAAAAGGATGCCCATTCTTTTTGGTGACAAAACCAAAGTAGGAGCGTTTTACAGGGATTCATTTTATAAATTGTTCCGGTTCGTTTCAAACCGAATTCCTGAGATCAGCGATGAGATTTACAAGGTGGATGATGCCATGAATGCCGGATTTGGCTGGAAACTGGGGCCATTCCAGACCTGGGATGCCGTTGGCGTTCCCAATACCGTAAAAGCCATGGAAGAATCCGGGATGAAACCGGCTCAATGGGTTTATGATATGCTTGATGCCGGGTTCACCTCTTTTTATAAGGTGGAAAACGGCCTGAAATATTATTATGATATTCCGTCAAAATCATACAAGGTAATTCCCAGGCAGGAAGGACGGCTCTCGCTGGAAGTCTTGCGTGAAACCAATGTGCTTTGGGAAAATGCCGATGTCACCATTTTTGATCTCGGTGACGGTGTGCTCAATGTGGAATTCCATACCAAAATGAACACTATCGGACAAGGTGTCCTGGAGGGGCTGAATAAAGCCATGGACATGGCTGAAGCTGATTATTCAGCTGTGATCATTTCCAACGAAGGCGAACACTTCTCTGCCGGTGCTAATGTGGGCATGATCTATATGTTGGCCATCGAGCAGGAATGGGAAGACCTTGACCTCGCAGTCCAGTGGTTCCAGAAAACCACTATGCGGTTGCGCTATTCACCGGTACCTGTAATTACGGCACCACACGGAATGGTGTTGGGCGGCGGTTGCGAAATTTGCATGCACAGCGATAAGGTAATTGCGCATGCCGAAACCTATATGGGACTGGTCGAATTTGGAGTAGTCCTGATTCCGGGAGGTGGCGGAACCAAAGAATTTGTTGTTCGCCTCGGTGATGAATTGAAAAAGGGTGATATCAGGACCAACGCATTTATGAACCGTTATTTAAGTATAGGACAAGCAAAGGTGTCCACATCCGCTTATGAAGCTTTTGATCTGGGTTATCTGAGGCCGGGTCAGGATGAAGTGATTGTCAGCAGGGCCCATCAACTGGCTTATGCCAAAAAGGTAGCCCTCAATATGGTGGAAAAAGGATATACCCAACCGGCTCTGCGGAATGATATACTTGTGCTTGGAAAAGAAGCGTTGGGTATTGTCTATGTGGGTGCTGACGGGTTTACAACAGGGCACTATATGTCGGAATACGATAAACTGATTGCCGAAAAACTGGGAGTGGTTATGGCTGGTGGCGAAATTTCACAGGCACTTACCGAAGTCACGGAGCAATACCTGCTCGACCTGGAGAGGAAGACCTTTATGGAACTTTGTATGCAGCGTAAGACGCTTGAACGCATCAACAGTTTAATCACAAAAGGCAAAATCCTCCGTAACTAAAATACACGATTAACAACATTAAAATTAAAAAAAATGAATGCATATATAGTTGGTGGATATCGTTCGGCAATTGGAAAGGCCCCGCGTGGTGCCTTGCGTTTTACACGTCCCGATGACATTGCTGTGGAAGTGATCAGGCATTTGCTCAACGATTTTCCACAAATAGAAAAACAAGAAATTGACGACGTAGTTGTCGGGAATGCATTTCCGGAAGCGGAAAGCGGCATGAACATGGGACGGTTCCTCTCATTGATGGCTTTGGATACGGTAGATGTACCGGGTTCAACCATCAACCGTTTTTGTTCGTCAGGTATTGAATCCATTGCCATTGCCTCGGCAAAGATCACCGCAGGGATTGCAGATGTAATTGTTGCCGGTGGTGCCGAATCCATGTCAATGATCAATATTGGCGGATGGCGCCTGGTCCCCAATCCGGAAATTGCCAAAACAAACCCCAACTGGTACCTCAGCATGGGTCTTACTTCGGAAATGGTTGCCCGTGAATTCAAACTGACACGTGAAGAACTGGATACGTTTTCTGCAAATTCTTATCATAAAGCCATCAACGCCATAGATAAAGGATATTTTAAAGACCAGATCGTACCCATCACCGTTAAGGAAAATTACTATGAAGACGGGAAGATGAAAACCCATGAAAAGGTCTTTGAAGTTGATGAAGGCCCCAGACGGGGTACTACGGTTGAAGGACTTTCAAAACTTCGTCCGGCCTTTGCCCAGGATGGTTTATCCACAGCCGGTAACTCATCACAAATGTCGGATGGCGCAGGCTTTGTCCTGGTTGTGTCCGAGAAAGCCTTAAAACGGTACAACCTCAATCCCATTGCCCACCTTGTGGACTATCAGGTTGCCGGTGTTGAACCTTACAAAATGGGGGTTGGCCCCATGAAAGCCATCCCGAAAGTATTGAAACATGCAGGTATGAAACTGGATGATATAGACCTCATTGAGTTGAACGAAGCTTTTGCAACCCAATCATTGGTAGTCATCCGCGAGCTGGGCCTTGACCCGGAGAAAGTAAATGTTAACGGCGGAGCCATCGCGCTGGGTCACCCGCTGGGCGCCACAGGGGGCAAACTGACTGTTCAGATATTGAATGAGTTAAAACGCCGGAATAAGAAATATGGTATGGTAACCATGTGCATAGGCAGCGGACAGGGTGCTGCCGGTATTTATGAAATGTTATAGAAATTAATCATTAAAAAAATAAAGATATGTCAGAAAAAAAAGCAATAAAAGGTGGTGAATTCCTAATTCGTGAAACAGAAGCTGCCGATATTTTTATCCCGGAAGAATTTAACGAAGAGCAACGGATGATGGCTCAATCCTGCAAGGATTTTACCGAAACGCAGGTGTTGCCCAACATTGATGCCCTTGACCAACACGACAGGAAATTATCTGTCAAGTTAATGAAAGATGCCGGTGAACTTGGGCTGCTTGGCATCTCGTTACCGGAAGAATATGGTGGTTTTGGACAGAATTTTGTAACTTCCATGCTCACTACTGAGGAGATGGGCCAGGGATATGGTTTTGCCGTTACCTTCTCGGCACACACAGGTATCGGAACGCTTCCGATCCTTTATTTTGGAACGGAAGAACAAAAGAAAAAATATCTTCCAAAGCTTGCATCAGGAGAATACTTAGGGGCTTATGCCCTTACCGAAGCCAATGCCGGTTCCGACCCGAATTCGGGGACAACCAAAGCCACCTTGTCAGAGGACGGGAAATCATATACCCTCAACGGAGCTAAAATATGGATTACCAACGGAGGCATTGCCGATCTGTTTATTGTGTATGCCAAAATTGACGATGACAAAAACCTGAGTGCATTTATCGTGGAACGCGATACACCTGGATTTACAATTGGTGCGGAAGAAGAAAAAATGGGGATTAAAGCCGCTTCCACCGTGCAACTCTATTTTGACAATGTCAAAATACCGGCCGAAAACCTCCTCGGTTCGCGCGATGGCGGATTTAAAATCGCTTTGTACATCCTTAACCTTGGCCGCATTAAGTTGTCAGGGGCTACACTGGGGGCCGGGAAAGCTACCATAAGCAACGCAGTCCAGTATGCTAACGAACGGAAGCAGTTCGGACAGTTCTTATCCAGCTTCGGTGCCATAAAATATAAGCTTGCCGAAATGACCATCCGGAATTTTGCCAGCGAATCCCTTACTTACCGTGCCAGCCAGAATATTGACGATGCCATTGATTCCTACATTGCCGAAGGGATGGACAAGGACAAAGCAGGCATAGAAGGCATACGCCAGTTTGCCATCGAAGCTTCCATTGCCAAGGTGTTTGGTTCGGAAACCCTGGATTATATTGTTGATGAAGGGGTGCAGATTTATGGCGGCATGGGCTATTCTGCCGAAACCCCGGTGGAAAGGGCTTACCGCGACTCAAGGATCAACCGGATTTTTGAAGGAACCAATGAGATCAACCGGATGCTTATTGTTGCCGAGTTGTTAAAACGCGGGATGAAAGGGGAACTTGACCTGCTTACCCCGGCCAAAGCAGTAGCGGGTGAACTGATGCAGATACCTGACTTTGGCAGCACAACCATGGATTATTTCGAAGAAAAGAAAAAATATATCCTAAACTTTAAAAAGGCCATTCTCATGATCGCTGGGGCAGCCCTGCAAAAATTCACTAAAACCATCCAGGATGAACAAGAGATCTTGATGGGGGTTTCCGATATGATCATGTGTACCTATGCCGCCGAATCAACAATGCTCAGGGTTGAAAAACTAAATGGCATGTACGATGAAAATAAAATCAGCATTTATAAGGATATCCTTGATGTGTTTATAGCTGATCAAGCCGCAAAAATCAATAAATTTGGTGTTGACCTAACTAACTATTTTGCTGAAGGCGATGAAAAACAAGGCATGCTAATGGGGATGAAACGTTTCACAAAAACAGCTCCCGTGGATGTGGTTTCGGCACGGCGCCACATTGCCGACCGGATTATTGAAGACAATAAATATAATTTGTAAAATTTTTGAAGGATAATCACAACATAGTCCACCGGATGGCAGCAAGCCCGTTTCGCATGAAACTGTTCATGATGAAACACATGCCCATGGGATGGATTGCAGGACTGAAGATCGTTTCTTTTGACGAAAGTAAAGCACAGGTCTCCGTTCGGTATAAATTTTTAAATAAGAATCCGTTCCGTTCTGTTTACTTTGCCGTATTGAG
>Ga0114931_10009462_pt1 | contig 11668 bp, 10 predicted proteins | sample 2SBtaG_FD_89579 | JGI IMG/M metagenome (GOLD analysis project Ga0114931, IMG submission 89579) | Deep subsurface microbial communities from Kolumbo volcano to uncover new lineages of life (NeLLi) - 2SBTROV14_V59a metaG | ecosystem: Environmental > Aquatic > Marine > Volcanic | place: Kolumbo...
ACCGTCCGGCGGCGCCGCGGTTAAAAATCCCTCCTAAAGTTATCTGAAAAACACTCCGATAGAAACTCCAGATTGAAAATGCGTAAAGAAAAATCGGCGCCGGAGCGCCGGTTTTCTGAATCCTGGTAAAAAAATATCCGGGTCGAGTGCCTGTTTCCCTGGTTGGCGCTTGCCCTAAAAAAGGAGGTCCAAAAAAAGGCCGACAAGGCCCGAAATCCCTGGTTCATGTTTTGCATGGATAGCCGAACATGATGAGTTGAACATCCCAAAATCAAGGAGGAATTAAAATGCCAGTCCTAATCTTCAACAACATTGCTTCCCTGAATGCCCAAAGAATCCTGGGCACCAACAACGACCGTTTGGCCAAATCGGTAGAGCGAATCGCCTCCGGCATCCGCATCAACCGAGGCGCCGACGATGCCGCCGGCTTGGCGATTTCCGAGTCCTTGCGCTCGGATATCCGCGCCCTGCGCCAGGCCGTTCGAAACGCTAACGACGGCGTGTCCCTGATCAACACCGCGGAAGGCGCTCTGAATGAGCAGGCCGGAATTCTCATCCGCCTGAGAGAATTGTCTTCGCAAGCCTCGACGGGCACCGTCGGTTCCACGGAGCGGCAAACCATTCAATTGGAGTTCACCGCGCTCCGCAACGAAATCGACCGTATCGCCGCCACCACGGAATTCAACGGTCAAAAACTGATCGACGGCTCCCTGGCGTCCACCGTAGGCTCCGGTTCGCAAGTGCTGATCCAGATCGGCCTGGACTCCTCGGCCAACAGCCGGATCAACTTGAACACCCAGATCAACCTGAGTTCCATCACAGCTTCCGGCCTGGGGATCGACATCCTCACCGTCACCGGCGCCGCCGGCGCGTTGACCGCTCTGGACACGATCAATTCGGCTATTACCACGGTAACGCAGGGACGCGGCAAGGTCGGCGCCGTGCAGAATCGGCTCACGCGAGCCATTTCAAACCTGGCTGTTTCCGTTGAAAACCTGCAGTCCGCCGAGTCCGCTATCCGGGACGCGGATATCCCCAAAGAAGTCGCCTTGCTGACCCGAAACCAGATTCTGGTGCAGGCGTCAACGGCAATGGTGGGCCAGGCCAACCTGATCCCGCAGTCGGTACTGCAGTTACTCGGCTAATTTTCGATTTCTCGGTGTTGGGAATGGAGCCTTTGGCTCCTTCCCGATTCCGTTTAAGGAGGTTGCATCATGAACATTGATAGTTTTTCCGGAACGCCGGTCTCCAGGTTTTCCCGGAATCCCGGCGATGTCAACCGTCCAAACGCGGCGCGGCCTGGTAACGCCCGCGTGGTGAATAGAAATGACGCTGCGGCAACAACGGAACCATCGCCTTCGGTTGCGGTTTCCATCGCCTCCGATCGGTCACGGGCCAATGCCGGCGGCCACGCGGTGGTTTTCGCCGTTGACCCCAAATCGCAGGACATCGTCGTCAAAGTTTTGAATAAAGAGACGGGAAAAGAAATTCGACAGATTCCGACGGAGGATTTTCAACGTCTTTCGCAGCGCATCGACGAGTTTCAGTCAAAATTTCTGGACCTGGGTTAAAGCTTCGGAGCACAAGCAGCGCCAGGCTAAGTACAAAGTTTTTATTCATCCAGACGAAAAGCATCCCTTTACAGGGATGCTTTTTTTTTGCCGCCAACCCGGCAGATCCGCTCGCCGCGGCGATGAAAAACCTAAAGTAATTTTTACGGATTCCGTTAAGGGGCGAAATTGCATCGGCAAAAAAAACGGTAAAGGAAAATTTCAAAAAGCCCGATACCTTTAATGCGCGACGCAGTCAAAAAAATCTGAAACCTGAAAGGAGACTTTGTTATGCACCACCACAAGAAGGACGCCCGAAAAAATGCCTGGGCAAAGGGTTTGACCCTGAATTAAGGCTTGTTTTGGCAAGGATGCCGAAGCAAATTTTGAAACAATTAAAAAAAATCAAGGAGGATTTTGACAATGCCTGTAAGAATTTTCAACAACATCCCATCCCTGAACGCCCAACGAATCCTGGGTGTCAACAATGACCGGTTATCCCGGTCGGTCGAAAGGATCGCATCCGGTATTCGAATCAACCGGGGCGCCGACGACGCGGCGGGACTGGCTATCTCCGAGTCCCTGCGATCGGACATCCGGGCGCTGCGTCAAGCCGTGAGAAACGCCGACGATGGCGTCTCGCTGATCAACGTTACCGAAGGCGCTTTAAATGAGCAAGCCGGAATTCTGATCCGGTTGCGCGAGCTGGCCTCGCAAGCGGCTACGGGAACCGTCGGCTCCGTCGAGCGGCAAACCATCCAGCTCGAGTTCAACGCCCTGCGCAACGAGATCGACCGCATCGCCAACACCACGGAGTTTAACGGTCAGAAACTCATCGACGGATCTTTGGCCTCGACCGTTGTTTCAACGAATCAAATTCTGATTCAAGTGGGCCTGGACTCCTCGATCAACAGCCGGCTCAATCTGAACACCGAGGTTGACTTGACGGCCATCACATCGTCCTCTCTGGGAATCGATATTCTCAGCGTTACCACGGCGGGAGCCGCGTTGACCGCTTTGGACAGCATGAACACCGCCATCACCCGGGTAACGCAGGGCCGCGGCAAGGTCGGCGCCGTCCAGAACCGGCTGGTTCGGGCAACCGCCAACCTGAACATCACCATCGAGAACCTGCAATCGGCGGAATCTTCCATCCGGGACGCGGATATCGCCTCGGAGGTGGCATTGCTGACCCGGAACCAAATTCTGGTGCAGGCGGCAACCGCCATGGTCGGGCAAGCCAACCTGATCCCTCAATCCGTGTTGCAGTTGCTCCAGTAATCACACAAAAAAACCGAACCGGGAACCTTTTCCGGGTTGCAGTCGTTTCAGCAAGGACGCTGAAATAAAAAAATGTACCGACAATTTTTACCTTTTCAAGGAGGATAAGGAAAATGGCTTTACAAATATTCAATAACATCAGCTCGATTAACGCCAGAAGAGTTCTGAGTTCAAACAACAATGTATTGGGCCAAACGCTCGGCAGAGTCGCTTCGGGTATTCGCGTACAAAAAAGCTCCGACGATGGAGGCGCCCTGTCACTCTCCGTCAGTTTGCGTTCCGATACCAGGGCCTTGCAACAGGCCGAAAACAACACCAATGACGGCCAATCCCTGGTTTCGACCGCGGAAGGCGGCCTGAATGAAATTTCCACAATAACGGTCCGCCTGAAAGAATTGGCCCAGCAGGCGGCAACCGGCACCATAGGCAATTCGGAACGGCAAACCCTGCAATTGGAATTCAAACAATTGACAAATGAAATCGACCGCATCGCCAATTCAACCGAGTTCAACGGCCAGAACCTGCTCAATGGAGACTTATCCGCCGCCGCAACGAATCAGGTTTTTATTCAGATCGGCACGGATTCTTCCACCGACAGCCGGTTTAACCTGAATCAGCGTTTGAACATCGACGCCGTTAACGCCAGCCAGTTGGGATTGGATACGGTGAACATTTCCACGCAAAGCGGCGCCGTGGCGGCCGTGGATACGGTCACCGCGGCGGTGGACCAAATCTCGAAAACCCGGGCCAGCGTAGCGGCGGTTCAGTTGCAGATCGGCCATGCCATTTCCAACCTCAGTGTCGCCGTTGAAAACATGACCCAGGCAGAGTCCACCGTGCGCGACGCGGATTTGGGCCAGGAACTGACGAAACTGACCAAGCAGGCGCTCCTGGTGCAAAGCGGCACCGCCATGGTCAGCCAAGCCAACCTGAACCCCCAGGCCGCACTGTTGTTGCTGTAAGACTGGAACGGGAATCCCCCCGATAGAATTTAGAAAGGAGATCGATCGTATGTCGTTAATCATTTTTCCCAAGGCGTTCAATGTGGGGTTTGCTCAAAAGGACTCAACCCTATTGGAAAATGAAACATCGGTAAGCACTCTGGTAGAAACCCATCCGGTGGTAAGTGCAGTGAATCCAGATCCGAATGCAGTTCCGTCAAACCGGCAAGACACCGGTTTGCAACATAACAAGGAGACCGTCCCTGTCGCGGACGAGCACATTTCAATTCAGTTGTAGCAAAACCCGGGACCTTGCGGTTGCCTTCTCACCCGTAGAGGCCGCCGGCAGGAAACCGGTTTGACCAAGCCCCATGGCAAAACCTCGATTAAAGGCGCCGCCATGGGGCTTTTCATTTTAAATCCCGTGAACTTTCTAATATCTTATAAGTCATGAAAACCTTGACGGTCGGATTAATCGGTTGCGGAAGAGTCGGCAGTCTGCTTGAAGAAGACCCGCTCAGGGGAAAACCCTGCACACACGCCGGCGGGTTCCAGGCCGTTGCCTCGGTCAAGATGGTTGCCGGCTGCGACATCGACCCCGCCCGATTGAAACGGTTTGGACGGCATTGGGGCATCACCCGCCTGTACCCGGATTACCGGGAAATGCTGCGCCGGGAAAACCTGGACATCGTGTGCATCGCCACTTGGACCCATTTGCATGGGGAGATGGCCATCGCCGCCGCCCGCGCCGGCGTCAAGGGCATTTACTGCGAGAAACCCATCGCCATGGATGTCCGCGAAGCCAAGGCCATGGTGCGAATATGCAAACGGCGCAAGATTCCCTTGATCGTCAACCATGAACGCCGGTGGGACCCTTATTACCGGCAGGCCCGGAAAATTATCTCCTCGGGAAAAATCGGCGAGGTGCGGACCATTATCGGCAATGCCTTGTCCTGGAAACACGGGAAATTGCCCGTGAAAAGCTTCGGTGGAGGCGGCATGTTTCACGACGGCACCCATCTGCTGGACCTGCTGCTTTTTTTTGGCGGCGACGTCGATTGGATCTCCGGACATGAAACCCGCCCCCACGGAAAACGCTACATTGAAGAAACCGCCTGCGCCATGATCCGATTCCGCAACGGGACGATGGGTTTCGTCGAGGGCGGAGGCGCCAGAAAATATTTCAACTTCGAACTGGACATCCAGGGTTCGGAGGGACGCCTCCTCATCGGCAACGCCGGCAGGCAACTGTATGTCACACGAAAGAGCAAACGGTTTTCCGGATTTCATGAGCTGGAACCCGTTCCTTTCCCCGAACCCACAACCCGCTCAAGTCCCTTCGTCGGCGGCGCCCGGGATATGGCCCGCTGCGTGCGCCGGAAAACCGAAAGCATTTCCAGCGGCCACCAGGGATTAAAAGCCCTGGAACTGATCGACGCCATCTATCGCTCGGCGCAGTTAAAAGGGAAACGCATCAAACTGCCTTAAGTCAGGCTATCCCCCGCTCCTTCGGCATCCTGCCATTTTGTTTTCGTTGCAGGCCGCGCCCTGGCCTTGCCTTTTTGGAATATTAAAAATTTTTAATCGAAAAAGTGCGCCACCGTATACCATTGTGGGCTATAATTTTCCTCGTAAGCGTTTTCAAACTCAGGAGGATTCATGATTGAGGTCAAAAATTTGACCAAATTTTATGGGCCGCGCCAAGCCGTGCGCAACCTCAGCTTTCATGTAAACGAAGGCGAGGTGGTGGGATTTTTAGGCCCCAATGGGGCGGGAAAAACGACCACCATGAATATCCTCACCGGTATTTTAGCCGCCACGGGCGGTACCGCCAGGCTCTGCGGATTTGATGTTTTCGACAACCCCATGGAGGTCAAGAAAACCATCGGCTATCTTCCGGAAAATCCGCCACTGTATCAGGATATGATCGTCGAGGATTTTCTGGTATTTTCCGCAAAAATCCGCCGCATGGCAAACAAGAATATCCCGGAAGCCGCGGACCGGATCATCACAAAATGCGGGCTGAACAAAGTCCGCGGGCGCATCATTGAAAAATTGTCCAAAGGCTATAAACAGAGAGTGGGCTTGGCCCAAGCCCTGATCCACGATCCGAAGATACTGATTCTCGATGAGCCAACCATCGGATTGGATCCCATTCAAATCATCGAAATCCGCAAGCTCATCAAGGAACTGACGTCTTCCCATACCATCATTTTGAGTTCGCATATTCTTCCGGAAATCACCGCAATTTGCCAACGAGTGATCATCATCAACCAGGGAGAGATCGTCGCCGAAGATTCCCTGGAGGTGCTGAACTCCACCATGCGAAAAACCGAAAGCCTGCAATTGACCCTGCGCCAGGGCGGCAACGGCATACAAGATGCGCTGTCCAAGCTCGACCACGTGCTTGCCGTCCGCGTCGTCGCCGAAAAACAATTCACCATCGAGTGCAAGAGCAATTTCCATCTCCAGGACGAGATCGCCCGCCTGGCATTGGCAAACCGGTGGGGCATTGTCGAATTGAAACCCACCACCCTGACCCTGGAGGAAATTTTCCTCAACCTGACCACCGAGGAAAAAGGAGTGCAGGCATGAAAGCCGCCTTGCTGATTGCCAAAAGAGACCTGGGAACCTATTTCAACTCGCCTATTTTTTACGTGTTGACGAGCGTTTTTTTGCTTCTCTACAGTTTTATATTTTTCAACGTGCTCAGCCTTTTCAGTTTTGAAAGTTTTCGCGCAGGCCAGTTGACCCTGGAACTGGGGATGGACCTGAGCCTGAACAAAATGGTGGTCGAACCGTCATTGCGCAACATGAGTTTTGTTTTGCTTCTTCTGGTGCCCGTAGTCACCATGCGCAGCTTTTCCGAAGAAAAGAAAAACAAATCGATCTTTCTGCTATTCTCGTCGCCCCTGCGCTTGTCGGATATTTTGTTCGGCAAGTTTATCGCCTGCATGACGGTCGTCGCCCTGATGATTTTGTTGACCACCTATTCCATGGGGTTTCTGGTCTGGTACGGCAACCCGGAAATCGGCCCTATCATCACCGGTTATATCGGGTTGTTTTTTTTGGCGGCCTGTTTTGTTGCCGTCGGCGTGTTCACATCGTCCTTGACCGACAACCAGGTTGTCGCCGCGGTGGCTTGTTTCGGCATTTCCCTGTTCATGTGGCTCATCGGCTGGGGGGCCGGAGCCGCCGGCAAAGCCTGGTATGGAGAAGTGCTGCAATTCCTCTCCCTGGTCAATCACCTGGATCATTTCCTCAGCGGAGTGCTCGACACCGCCGATGTCCTCTATTACCTTTCTTTCGTGAGCCTGGGGCTGTTTTTGACCTATCAGGTCCTCGAATCCAACCGCTGGAGGTGACCGTGAAACAATACGCTTCCGCCGCGGGTTGGCTGGCATTGATTTCCGCCATTGCCGCGTTATTGGTTTATATCGTTTTTCCTGCCCAGGCCCCGGTTGCGGTTTCTCTGGCGGCATTCGCCCTGTTGAACGGCCTGTGTTTTGCCGCGGTCAACAAAGAGGAGATTCAACGGCGCCTGCGCGGGCGGATGGGCATACACGGCTTCAACACCCTGGCGCTGGTCCTGGTTTTTCTGGGCATCCTGATCTTTATCAACATCCTGTCCTACCGCCACAAACAGCGATTTGACTTCACCGAGGGAGGGTTTTTCACGCTGTCCGGGCAAACCCAAAAAGTGCTTTCCCATCTCGACGGCAAAATCAAGTTGACCGCCTTCTTCAAAACAGACACCCAGGAGAAAAGGGATTTTAAAAACCTCATCGACAGTTACCTGACGCTCACCGATAAAATCGATTTGTCTTACATCGACCCCGACGCCAACCCGTCGCTCGCCAAACAATATGGCATCAAAACTTACGGCGAAGTTATTTTGGAAAGCGGACTCCGCAAAACCAAAATCGCAAAAACGACCGAAGGCCAGTTGACCAACAGCATCCTGAAAGTGACCCGGAACGAGACAAAAACAATCTACTTTCTCGAAGGCCACGGCGAAAAGGATGTGAAGGACATCGGCGCAAGCGGCTACTCCATCGCTAAAAAAACCTTGGGGGACGTCGGCCGCAAAGTAAAAAAACTATCCCTTATCGAAACAGCCGAAATCCCCAACGATGCGGACCTGCTGGTAATCGACGGCCCCATCAAACCGATTCCGGAAAAAGAACAGGACCTGATCGAGTCTTTTCTCGACGCCGGCGGATCGGCGCTGCTTCTGATTGATCCGAAAACCCAGGTCGGCATGGACGATTTCCTGGGGCGGTGGGGAGTCTCCATCCGCGACGATCTTATCGTCGATCCCCGGTCGAAACTCTTCGGCGTTGACCTCGTCACTCCGGTCGTCAAGGATTTTGCCCGGCACGACATCACCCGGAACTTTTCCCTGCCCATAATTTTTCCTCTCTTGCGTTCGGTTGCGGGCCGCCCCGTCGAAGGCTTGAAGGTCCTGGATTTGCTGAAGACGGGACCCGAAAGTTGGTCCGAATCCAATTACCGGGACGGAAATTTCAAATTCAATAAAGACGACGATTATAAAGGCCCGGTTCCCGTTTCCGTGGTGGCAACCAAACCGGTTTTCAAGCAGCCTGTCCCAGAGACCAGCAAGAAAAACCCGTTATCGCTCACTCCCAAGGAAATAAAAGAATCCGCCAAGGAGGTGAAAAGCGGCACCACCGGGAAAAAAGCCCGACTGGTCGTAATCGGCGATTCGGATTTCGCAAGCAATGCATTTTTCAATTCCGCCGGCAACGGAGACTTCTTTCTTAACACCGTTTCCTGGCTGATCCGCGAGGAAAACCTGATCTTCATAAGAGCCAAGGAAAGAAAAAAAAGCCCCCTCCAATTGACGAGCACCCAAGGTAAAATCATCTTTATAACCAGTATCTTTGTCGTTCCCGTAATGGTACTCATCCCGGGAATCCGCGGTTGGTGGAGACGGCGGGCTTTATGAAGTTCAAGGGAACTCTTTGGTTGTCGATGGTTTTTCTCGCCACCGTCCTCTACCTTTTCTTCGTAGACATCCCCGGTGACGAGAAAAAAACGCTTTCCGAAAAAATCCTGTCGTTTAAAAAAAATGATGTCCGCGAAATGGTCATCGAAAAAAAAGACCAGACCCAGGTCCTGAAACGGAATGACCGCGGCTGGGAAATCCTCCAGCCCGTGCAAAGCCGGGCAAACGGCGCCGCCGTTGAACAGATTCTCTCCAACCTGAAAGACGCCCGGTTTACCCGGTCCTTCGATCAAGACTCCGACCTTGCTGCATACGGGCTTAAGGAGCCGATCCTGAAAATCACCCTGAAAATGAAAAACCGGGAGGAAAAGGCACTACTCTTTGGCGACGACACCCCCATCGGTTCTTTCATGTATCTGAAACGCGCCGGCCAGCCGCAAATCCTCGTCACCCCCCTGTCCCGATGGCAGGTGGATAAAACTTTATACGAACTGCGGGACAAGACCCTCCTGTATTTCAGCCCCGCAGACGTCACCAAGGTACAGCTGAAACGCCGCGACGAATCTTTTCAATTTATTAAAAAAGACGACGGAACCTGGCTATTCCAAACCGGAGCCGTGACAGGGCCGGGCTTGCCGCATATGATTAAACTCGTGCTGGACACCGTGCATTTGAACCCCGTCGTCACCTTTATCGAGGAAACCCCCACCGACTTGAAGCCTTACGGATTGGACCATCCCGCCATCACCATCACGATTTTCACCCGGAACGGCAAATCCCCGCAATCGCTGATGATCGGCAACAATAGAAAAGAGGAGAACGCAGAGGAAGACGAATTTTACGCCAAAACGGACCGCGCCGCCAATGTGTTTACCGTGCATAAAAAAATCATGGAATTCGTAACCCTGCAAGGACTTGACTTTCTCGACAGAACCCTCATGTCGGTGGACCCGGTGAAGGTCACCCAGGTGCGGCTAAAATCGCAGGGCGGAGAAATCCGTGTGTCCCGCAGCAAAGCAGAACACAACCTCTGGAAAATCTCCATGCCCGTTCAAACCGCCGCCGACCAGATCATGGTCGCTTCCCTGGTGGAAAGACTGCGCGACGCTAAAATAAGAAATTATATCGAAAACCCGGAAAAGGATGCCAAGGCTTACGGATTGCGGCCGCCGCAAAAAGAGATCACGGTCTTTAGCGGAGACAATCCCTCGTCCTCCCTCAAAATAGGGGAAAAAACCAAAGACGGAAAACATTATTACGTCTCCTGGCCGCGGAATCCTTCCGTCATCGCCCTGGTATCCGCCCGGTTTGTGCAAAAAATCTTTCCCGGCATCCATGACTTGAGATTGAAAAAGCTTCTCGCCTTCAAAACGGACGATGTGGGAAAAGTACAGGTCCAATACGCCAACCGAACCTTTGAGCTTGAAAAAAAGGGCCAGAACTGGAGCCTGTTGCAACCCACAAAAGTCGCGAAAATATCCGACTCCATCGGCCCGAGCATTGCCCTGGCCTTGCAATTGCTTGAGTTCGATTCCTTGGTCGAACCCGCGTTAGGCCGCAAAGCCACGGGCTTGGACAAACCCACGGTGGCCGTGTCCATCTGGAGCCATGCCCGCCGCGAGTTGGGAACCGTGCTCATCGGCAAACCCATCCAGGGCAAAAATCTGTTTTACGCCCAGGTGAAAGGCAAACCCGCGCTTTACCGGATACCGGCTCTTTTCCTCGAACAACTGCGCGAAAGCTTGCAAGAGGTGTCGTCCTAAAAAAACCCCGCCACCGCCAGCCGGCACGTCAAAAACAGCAACATCCCACCCCACACCCAAAGGCTCTCCGCCCTCCACATTGCAGAACAATCATCTCCTACTTTATATAGGGTATGGCTGGCGCTAACAGGCTATATATAGTAGATTCGACCGATGCAAAGACAAAAAAACAACCGAAACAACAATCACAACCCATTGTTTTTGCGATAATTAATCGAAATATCCCGGAATTTCCCATTTATTTCTTGACACGGTACAATATATAGTGGTATTGTCGCGATCGTCATACAAGATAATGTGAGCGTCAACTTGCAGTTTTTAAAAAAAACCGTGTTCCTCCTGGAGGAACCGAAACCGGGAGTTCTTTAGAGAAACCAATAAAAATGTATTGGCGGGTTACCGTGGAAGATGCCTTTGGTTTTAATGCTTTCTTTCCTTGGAGAATCTGCAACAAAGCGGAAAGCATCCTTGGATTTAATCCTCCTCATTAAGCCCTTCCTCAATCCCCAAAAGTTTTAAGCGTCGGCCGAAAACCTAGTCTGATTCGGCAACCTTCTTCCCAAGCGGCGTTAATGGAGGTATTTTTGGTAGCCCGCCATTTTTTAATTTGCACGTTCTTTCCCGCCCCGGCATCATCCTTTTTGGATTGATGCCGGTTTTTTTCATTCCACCGGACATTGAGAAACACCACAGCTCCCGCGCCGCCGCTTATGTTATATTGAAAACCTTTCTGCAAGGAGATTCGATGCCGCACACCAACGACCGCCCCATTTGCCGTGTCGTGGGCGAGAACATTCCCGCCTATTCCCATTCCGGGGACGCCGGCGCCGATTTGCGGGCTTCCGGAGACAGCGTGATTCCCGCGCGCGGCCGGGGAGTGGTCCCGACAGCGACCCGCATCGCCCTGCCTGCCGGATACGTAGGGCTTGTTTGGCCGCGCAGCGGCCTGGCCGTCAAACAAGCCATCGATTGCGGCGCCGGAGTCATCGACTCCCAATACCGCGGCGAAATCCGGGTATTGTTGTTCAACCATTCCGATCGGGATTTTGTAATAAAGAAGGGCGACCGCATCGCGCAGTTACTCATCCAGAAAGTCGAATCCGCCGTATTCGTGCCGGCAGACAGCCTGGACGACACAGCGCGGGGTGAAGCCGGTTTTGGCTC
>Ga0114931_10009463_pt1 | contig 11668 bp, 11 predicted proteins | sample 2SBtaG_FD_89579 | JGI IMG/M metagenome (GOLD analysis project Ga0114931, IMG submission 89579) | Deep subsurface microbial communities from Kolumbo volcano to uncover new lineages of life (NeLLi) - 2SBTROV14_V59a metaG | ecosystem: Environmental > Aquatic > Marine > Volcanic | place: Kolumbo...
ATTCCCCGGCTCTGCGTTGAAAAGCTTGGCAATAGCTGGCTATTACCTGCGCTTTTCGCCTTGATCCGGAAAATTTCATCTCGCCATCCATCCGGCCCAGAATTAATCAGAGGCTCCCTAAATTACATGGTCCTACTGGGTAAACAGGAAAAATATGCGCAGGCGGAAGCGCTTGGTGAAAAGTTGTTGTCCATTACCACCAATAATGCCCTGGCCCATAAACAACCTTGGCATTATCCCAACTATTGCATAAATTTTCAGCGCATGACCGCTTTGCTCGTTCTATAGCAGCATTTTCAGTCCCGTGCTCGATTTTTCCAATCCTCACATAGAACGAGCTATGCTCCGGTTGCAAAAATCTGCGCGCGGGCCTGAAAATACCGCTCTAAAAGCCCCTGCATCTAAAAATTTATGCAACAGTTGGGTTATTATGGTGAAACAGGGCAAGTATGAACAAGCAATCACCCATTTTACCGGGGCCTTGCACATAAATCCCAATCTCAAGGGTGCCAGGGAAAACCTGGCGGAAGCTCGTGTGGCAAGTGATCATTGAATAACGTTTTATTTTAACGACAGAGTTGCCTGGAAAAGGATCAATCACATGACTAGCCCGCATTTCTCACCACCCTTCTACTGCGACGGCCCAATGGCACGCCCTGCCTGGCATTCGCTCGGTCGGAGTGCTCGACAGACTGTCAAGTATGCCTGCGCGCCCCTCGGTCACGAACACCAGGCAGACCACACCCTTGAATCGTCTCGCTACGAACGGTGGTGAGAAATGCGGGCTAGCATACATCGTCACGAGAGACAGTTCGGCTCTGTACTGGCTGTAATATTATTGGTGATCGGGCTGTTGCCATTTACCGATGGCGAGTCTCCTTCATGGTCCTGGCTGGTTGCCGCCGCCATATTGTTGTTTGTTGCCTGGTTGGCGAGTGGCCTGCTCAGTCCGGTGGTTAAGATATGGATGAAGATAGGTCACATGGTGGGGGTATTCAATACCAGGCTATTATTGGCGATTATCTTTTTTCTTCTGATCACACCGCTGGCTGTATTGTTCAGGCTGGCCGGACGTGATGCGCTGGCGTTGCGAATTAAAAAGGGCAGCAGCTACTGGCAGGAAAATAAAAAGATATGGCCGCCTGAATCTTTCAGGAACCAGTTCTGACGTGTGGATACTCGGGATTTCAGCCTATTATCATGACAGCGCTGCAGCGCTGATCAAGGACGGTGAGGTGGTGGCAGCGGCACAGGAGGAGCGCTTTTGCCGCGAGAAGCACTATGCCGATTTTCCACGGCAGTCCATCGAATATTGTTTGGCCAAGGCCGGAATTCCTTTGCATGAAATCGATACTATCGTCTTTTACGAAAAGCCTTTTTTGAAATTCGAGCGTTTGCTGGAGACTTATCTCGCTTTTGCGCCCAGAGGCTTCAATTCGTTTGTTAAAGCCATGCCGGTGTGGTTGAAGGAGAAACTGTTCCAGAAACGATTGCTGAAACAGGAGTTCGCCACCATTGACGCGGACGTCGATATCTCCACGAAGCTGCTCTTCTCCGAACATCATCTCTCTCATGCGGCGTCGGCCTTTTATCCCTCGCCTTTTAACAAGGCCCTGATCCTGACCATGGATGGCACCGGTGAGTGGGCCACCACCAGCGTGATGCTGGGTGAAGGGCGTGACATCAGGCTGTTGAAGGAACTTCACTTCCCCCACTCTCTCGGTCTGCTCTACTCCGCCTTTACTTATTATTGCGGTTTCAAGGTCAATGCCGGTGAATACAAACTGATGGGGCTGGCCCCCTACGGCAAACCGGTCTATGCCGATCTGATCCGCGAACATCTGGTGGATATTGCCGACGATGGCAGTTTTCATCTCGATATGCGTTATTTCAATTATTGCACCGGCCTGACCATGACCAATCATCGCTTTGACAAACTTTTCGGTCGTGGTCCGCGCCAGCCCGAATCCGAAATCAGCCAAATGGACATGGATCTGGCCGCTTCTGTCCAGGCTGTAACGGAGGAAATTATCCTGCAGCTGGCCCGTTCGTTACGAAACGAATATGAGATTGAAAACCTCTGTCTGGCCGGCGGCGTGGCACTGAACTGCGTCGCCAATGGCAAGCTGCAGCAGGAAGGCCTGTTTGACGGGGTGTGGATACAACCCGCTGCCGGCGATGCCGGCGGTGCCCTCGGAGCAGCCCTGGTGGGATATCACCTGCATAATGAACGGCCACGGGTGAAACATGATGGCGCGGATGGTATGCAGGGAGCTTATTTGGGGCCGTCATTCAATGATGCGGATATCGCCGCGGCACTGGAATCCTCAGGCCTTGAATATACCAGGCTAGACGAGCCCGAATTGGTTGATTCAGCCGCTCAGGCCCTGGCGCAGGAGAAGGTCATCGGCTGGTTTCAGGGGCGCATGGAGTTTGGTCCTCGGGCGCTAGGCAATCGCAGCATCCTGGGGGATCCACGTTCACCGCGCACCCAGTCGCTGATGAATCTGAAAATCAAATTCCGGGAATCGTTTCGCCCCTTCGCGCCCTCGGTGCTGCGCGAGGACGTAAACAATTATTTCGAATTCGACGGCGACAGTCCCTACATGCTACTGACAGCTCCGGTACAGCCACATCGGTGTCGGCAGCTGTCTGAAGAGGAACAGGGAATATCTGGCGTGGAACAGGTGAGCCTGGTGCGTTCCGACATCCCTGCGGTCACGCATGTTGACTATTCGGCGCGCATACAGACCGTCAGCGCTGCAAGCAATCCCCTTTACTACCGGCTGATCCGTGCCTTTCAGCAACATACCGGTTATGGACTGGTGGTAAATACCTCCTTCAATGTGCGGGGAGAACCAGTGGTCTGCACACCGATGGACGCTGTTCGGTGTTTTTTGAACACCGGAATGGATGAACTGTATCTGGGTAATTATCGAGTGCTTAAGCGCGGCTGATTGTATTACCAGCCACCCCAGCCGCCGCCGCCCCAACCGCCACCGCTGCCACTGCCATTGGTACAGGCGCCTTTGCCTGACCAGTCGACGTTTTGGCTAGGCATACAAAAGACCGAGTAGTCCAGGTTAACCGGCTGGAAGCCACTGGGGTTAACCGTCACCGCGTCTAATTGATAATAGGTATAAGTGCCGTTACTGCCGCCATAGCCCGTACCGGCTGTATAGGTATAGGCCCCTGCCGAGATTTTATCAGTACCTTGAATGTATTCGGCCGGTGTGGGCAATACACCGGTACTGTCATAGTCTCCCTGGCTGCCAGCGATATCGCCGATCAGGATGGTGCGGTTGTTGCGATCATTTGCGGTGATGGGTGTTTGGTCTGAATAGGTCTTATTGCGCATATCCAGAGTATATTCCAGGAATATCCCCTCGGCCGGATTTGTGTCGTTGGTTACCTGAGTGATTTTTGGTTTCTTGTCGAATTGATCTTTGAGGAATTCACCGTAGTTGATGCCGTCATTCAATACCTGACGCATGACCACGCGAGTGGGATTGCCCGTGCCCGTACCCGTTTTTGATGAAGTCGGGTCATAAGGGTTATCCATATTGAAGGTGCGCGTGCTTTGACTACTGTTATCGCCGGTACTGGCACTGGCAGCGAAACCGTTGAAACCGTTATAAGTTGCCCAGGAGGTACTGGCCTCGATCATATACTCCATGTAAAAGGTGTCGGTCGTGGAGTTACCGATGATGACGTGATAATAGGTCTTGCCACCGTAGGTGAACATGCGCTGATAGGCTGAGGTGCCGTCATCGTGACTGCCGCTCAACTGGAACGAACCGCCAAACATGCCACTGCTGCAGTTGAAATCCGAACCGAATGACATGCCGCATGAGTAATTGCTGTTGTTAAATTGACTGGTATAACTAACGCCCGTATTGGTACTGGGGTCGAAGTTGAGTTCAAAGGCGGCCTGACTGTCCTTTAAATGGGGTGTGAAGAACAGCAGTACGGCGGCCAACGCCATAGCGGAAACTTCCAGCTTCTTTTTGAACGACTGAGGGATGCCGATCAATTTCATATTCAGGCCCTGCTAATATTTCTCTACCTGATATATATATCGGCATCTGCTTATGTCTCTTTAGAACGGATTTAAGAATTCCATTAGTCGAATAATGTTCTTAAGCTTAAGCTTTACTTAAGTTATTATATTGACCAGAAATATATTTTTATTGAGTAATCTAGGGGTTAAATCGATTAGGCGATAATCGGCTTCAACCCGGCTCATCGTCATCCTGGGCCGCTTCCAGTAATAGTTTCTCATCCAGGGCCTTTTTGGCTTTGGCACCCAGTTTTTTGAGTTTTTCGGTGCGGCCGATCAGGTTGCCCCTGCCCTCCACCAGGCGCTTGCGGGCGGTGTGATAGGCATCCGTGGCCTTGCCGAGCTTGTCGCCAATGTCATCCATGGATTCCATGAACAGCACGAACTGGTCATAGAGGCTGCCGGCCCGGTCGGCGATCTCCAGGACGTTGCGATTTTGGTACTCATAGCGCCAGATGTTGTGCACGGTCTTTAGTGTGGCCAGCAAGGTGGTGGGACTGACCACGATGATGTTCTTGTCGAAGGCTTCGCGGAAGATGTCGCGGTCGTTTTCCACCGCGGTGATAAAGGCCGCCTCGATGGGGACGAACAGCAGTACGAAATCGAGCGACCTGATGCCGGGCAGGTCTTCGTAGTTTTTGATGCTCAGGCCCTTGATATGGCTGCGCAGCGAGGTGATGTGCTCTTTGAGTGCCGCCTGGCGCTCGGTCTCATCCTCGCTGGTGCAGTAGCGTTCGTAGGCAGTGAGGGAGACCTTGGAGTCGATGATGATGTCCTTGCCTTCGGGCAGGTGGACGATCACGTCGGGGCGCAGCCGCTTGCCCTCCTCGCTGGTGAAGGTGCCCTGGGTCTCGTATTCGCGGCCGTTGTGCAGGCCTGACTCTTCCAGCACCCGTTCCAGCACCACCTCGCCCCATGTGCCCTGGGTCTTGGTCTGGCCCTTGAGGGCGTTGGTGAGATTAAGGGCATCTTCGCTGATCTGCAGGTTCAGGTCCTTGAGGCTCTTGATCTCGTGGAACAGGGACATGCGGTCCTTGGACTCTTTTTCGTAGACATCCTCCACCTTGCGGCGGAAATCCCCCAACTGCTCGCGCAGCGGGTTCAGGACCCGGTCGATATTTTCACGATTCTGTTCGGTGAACTTCTTGCTCTTTTCTTCCAGGATCTTGTTGGCCAGGTTTTCGAATTCGGTATTGAGCCGGGTTTTGGCCTCGTCCAGCAGTTTGAGCTTCTCCTCAGACTGCTTGCGCTCCTCGCTGAGTTGGGTCTCCAGCCGGGCAATGTCGGATTTGAGCTGGCTGATCTGCTCCTGCCGGGTCTGGCTCTCCTGTTTGAGTTCAGCCAGTCGTTGTTCCAGGCGGGCGCTGTTCTGCTGTTCGGCCTCCAGGCGGGCCTGCAACACTCCGCTCTCCTGTGCCGTGCTGCTGCTGCGTAGTTTTAACCACAGGTAGGCCATCACGACACCGACTACGATGCCTATGACCAGGTAAGGTAGAACCATTTCCATCCAAAAGCGTCCTTATTATGACAATACGGAATTAAACCACAGTAATTCGCCCTTGCCATGATTGCAAGCGATTTACTATAGTAATCAGACATATACAATAAAAAGTTAATGACTCATGCCAAAATCCGACGCACAGCGGTTTCCCCATCTCGATGAGATGATTCACCTCAACCATGCCGCGGTAGCCCCATGGCCGGCAGTGACGCGGGATGCGGTGGTCCGCTTTGCCGATGAAAACGCCCGCCTCGGTTCGAGCCATTATCCCACCTGGCTGAAGACGGAACAGCTGCTGCGCCGCAATCTGGCCCAATTGATCAATGCCCCGTCGGCTGATGATATCGCCCTGGTCAAGAATACCTCCGAGGCGCTCTCCTTCGTCGCTTACGGCCTGGAGTGGCAGGTGGGCCACAACATCGTCTCCAGCGATCAGGAGTTTCCCTCCAACCGTATCGTCTGGGAATCCCTGGGGCAGTACGGGGTGGAATTCCGCGAGGCCGATCTGGCCAGTGCCGACAGTCCCGAGGAAGCGCTGTTCGCCAAGGTGGATCAGAACACCCGCCTGATCACCATCAGCTCCATCCAGTACGCCTCCGGGCTGCGCATGGACCTGGAACGCATCGGCCAGTTCTGCCGCGAACGCGGCATCCTGTTCTGTGTCGACGCCATACAGAGCATTGGTGCGGTACAGTTCGACGCCCAGGCCATCAAGGCCGACTTCGTCATGGCCGACGGCCACAAGTGGATGCTCGGGCCGGAGGGGCTGGGGCTGTTCTACTGCCGTCCCGAGGTGCGCGACGAGTTGCAGCTGACTCAGTACGGCTGGCACATGGTCGATCCCCTGGGCAACTACAGCTACAAGGACTGGCACGTGGCCAAGACGGCGCGCCGTTTTGAATGCGGCAGCCCCAACATGATTGCCATCCATGCCCTGCAGGCCAGCGTGGAATTTCTGTTGAAGATGGGGATGGATGAAGTGGAAAAGCAGCTGCTGGAGAACAGTCTTTATTTGTGCGAGCGACTGGCGGCCATGCCTGGTGTTGAGCTGCTCACCAATACCGATGAGGGCCGATACGGGGGTATTGTTACTTTCACTGCCGGTGACAAGGATGACGAGCTGTTTCAAATGCTGCAAAAACGTAATGTGTTCTGTGCATTGCGTGGTGGGGGGATTCGGTTTTCAGCGCATTTCTATACACCTAAGGCGCAGCTGGATGAGGCGTTGGGGATTGTGGAGCAAGCTGTTTAATCTTTTTGGTTTATGCGCAAACAAATAATCAGCCCCGACACTCAGAAAACAACCGATAGAAATTCTCAGTAGTAGCAGACGCCACCTCCTCCACCGTAATCCCCTTCAACTCGGCTATATGCTCGGCCACATAACGGGTATAACCCGGCTGGTTACTCTTGCCACGGTAAGGCACCGGCGTAAGGTAAGGAGAGTCGGTTTCAACCAGCATCCTGTCCAGCGGACAGCGACGTGCAACCTCCTTTAACTCGGTGGCGGTCTTGAAGGTGACGATGCCGGAAAAGGAGATGACGAAGTTGAGTTCCATGGCGCGCTGTGCCGTCTCCCAGTCATCCACGAAGCAGTGCATGATGCCACCGATTTCATCTGCCCCCTCTTCGGTCATGATAGTGAGAGTGTCGGGCTGGGCATCGCGGCTGTGGATGATCAATGGCTTGCCGGTCTGTTTTGCTGCCTGGATATGACGGCGGAAACGGTCGCGCTGCCATTCCAGATCGCCCTCGCTTCTGAAATAGTCCAGGCCGGTTTCGCCGATGGCGATCACCTTGGGGTGCTCAGCCAGTTCCACCAGCCGTGCCACGCTTGGGTCCTCACCCTCGTCTTCATTGGGGTGGACACCCACCGAGGCATAGACCTGGTCGTGGCGTGACACGATCTCCATCATGGCGGGCCACCGCTCGAGGTTGATGGCGACGCAGCGCATCTTCTGGACGTCCAGTTCCCCGGCTTTGGCAAAGACATGCTCCAGGTCACCACCCAGGGCGTCCAGGTCGAGGCGATCGAGATGACAATGGGAATCTATCAACTGCATAGTGATGAGCTTGAAATGAGTGTTTAAAGGGAAGTTACATGGTGTGGGTAGGGCGATCGGATTTGAGCGCCCCGCCCAGGTAGGTTTCGATTTTCTTGCGTGCGTTTTCGCCGTCCTGATCACCGGTGAACTGGACACCGATGCCGGCCACCCGGTTGCCCTGGGCACCCTTGGGGGTAATCCAGATCACCTTGCCGACGATGGGCAGCTTTTCGCTCTCATCCATCAGCTTGAGCAGCATGAAGATCTCGTCGCCCAGTTTGTAGTCTTTGTTGGTGGGGATAAACAGGCCGCCGTTTTTGACGAACGGCATGTAGGCCGCATACAGGGCGCCTTTGTCCTTAATGGTGAGTGACAAAATCCCTTGTCGCGGCGATGCTGCTGGTTTGTTGTCTTCTGCTTCGGCCATTGGCTTAGTTATCGTGCGTACCTGCTTTATCTTTATGCAATTTTTCTGTTATTGGGACTGAAGGTCCACTGCCAATGGATGAGCAGGGATTCCATGGAAAGCGTAGGGTTAAGATTGCGCTCCAGCGCCCGCTGGACCTCCCTGACACGGTCCTGTAGCAGAAAAAGCCCCGTTAAAGATACCTGATCCGCCAGCTTAAGCAAGCGGCCCTGCAGGTCGGGGTTGGCATTATAGGGCGGCTGTCCACCGGCGCTTTTCATACGGATCATGTCGGCCGTCCAGGAATAGAGGCAGTCCAGGCTCCACTCCGGGCCCTGCTTGGTGCATTGCGCCGCCAGGGCGACCGGGTCGAGGCTCCTGACACTTAATTTCTCCACCCCCTCCAGCAAGGCGCCACGTTGTTCCGGCAGACCCTCCCCGGCCAGTTGCCGGGCCTTGAGCGGCGCACCGTCGGCCAGGGCTAGCAGCAGGCCCAGATCGGCGCCAGCCGGCAGCTGCTGCGCCAGCCAGGCCCGGCCGGCGTCAGCATCGATGCCAAAGCGGATCTCCTGACAGCGCGAGCGGATGGTGGCGGGCAACTGCGCCGGTTGGTGGGTCACTAGCAGCAGCAGGGTCTCGGCCGAGGGCTCCTCCAGGGTTTTGAGCAGGCTGTTGCTGGCGTTGATGTTCATGGCCTCGGCGGGTTCGATGATGACCACCTTGTAACCAGCATATTGGGATTTGAGCGTGGCGAAGCGGCCGACCTCGCGGATCTGGTCCACAGTGATGACCTTCTTGCCCTCGGGTGGGGTCACGAACTGGATATCCGGGTGGTTGCCGGCCTGGAAAAGCCGGCAGTAGCGGCACTGGCCGCAGGGCACGCCCTCCTCGAGCGGTGTTTCGCACAACAGGCTCTGAGCGAACAGGCGGGCGAATTCCCCCTTGCCTAGCCCCTGTGGCCCGGTGAGCAGCAGGGCATGGGGCAGGCGCCCCTGTTGCCGCGCGGCCTGGAGGCGTTGCCATTGATTCTGTTGCCAGGGAAAGTAGGACATGGTCAGGTGGCTGCCTTGATGAGGTGGTTGATCACGCCGTCCAGTGCCACCTTGACCTCATTCAGCGGCTGCGCGGCATCGATGACGTTATAACGCCCGGGGTATTGTTCTGCCAGGTCCAGATAGGCCTGACGCACCTTGATGAAGAAGGCCTGCTTTTCCCGTTCGAAGCGGTCGGTTGCCTGGTCCCGTCCGGCGGCGCGTGCCAGGCCGACGTCCACCGGGGCGTCCAGCAGCAGGGTGACATCGGGTCTCAGTTGGCCCTGGACCCATTGTTCCAGCTGGGCGATGCGTTCCATGGCGATGCCGCGACCGCCGCCCTGATAGGCATAGGTGGCGTCGGTGAAACGGTCACACAGCACCCACTTGCCCTGAGCCAGGGCGGGCTTGATCACCTCGGCCAGATGCTGGGCGCGGGCGGCAAACATGAGCAGCAGCTCGGTGTCGTCGGTCATGCTCTGGTTGTTGTGGTCCAGCAACAGGCCGCGGATCTTTTCCCCCAGTTCGGTGCCACCCGGTTCGCGTGTCAGCACCACCTCTATGCCGGCCGCAAACAGCGACTCCTGGATGTACGCCATGTTGGTGGACTTCCCCACCCCTTCGATTCCTTCGACGGTAATAAACAGGCCGCGGCTCATAGTGGTCTCGTGTTCAGTGTTTGAGCTGGTATTGTCGCACTGCATTGATATGTTCTGCCAGTGTGGCAGAGAAATGGTGACTGCCGTCGCCCTTGGCGACGAAGTAGAGGCTGTCCCCCGCGTCCGGGTGCAGGGCCGCGTGGATGGAGTCGGCGCCCGGCAGGGCGATGGGTGTGGGCGGCAGGCCATGGCGGGTGTAGGTATTGTAGGGGGTGTCATGCCTGAGATCTCTGCGGCGGATATTGCCATCGAATTTATCGCCCAGGCCGTAGATGACGGTGGGGTCTGTCTGCAGGCGCATGTGTTTTTGCAGCCGCCGCACAAAGACGCCGGCGATCTCCGCCCGCTCCTCGGGCACAGCGGTCTCCTTTTCAATAATGGAGGCCATAATCAGGGCTTCATAGGGTGATTTGTACGGCAGCCCCTCGGCGCGCTGCTGCCACTCCTTCTGCAGCAGCTCATCCATGGCATGATAGGCGCGGCTGAGGAAGTCCAGGTCGCTTAGCCCGGCGGCGAAGTGATAGGTTTCGGGCAGGAAGCGTCCTTCCGGGTGTTCACCGTCTGCGCCCAGGTGCTGCATGATCTCGCCGTCACTCAATCCGGTCAGGGTGTGTTGCAGCTTTGCGTCGTGCTCAACGGCATTGAGCATCTCCCTGAAGGTCCAGCCCTCCACCACCGTCAGGGAATATTCCACCACGTCACCGACCACCATCCTGTCGAGGATATCCAGAGGCTTCATGCCGGGTTGGATGCGGTATTCCCCTGCCTGCAGTCTGGCTGCCTCGCCATGCCAACGACCCAGGATGGTGAGATAGCGGGGATGATCGATGATGCCCTCGCGTTGCAACTGCCGGGCGATCCCGGCCAGGCTGGAGCCGGGTTGAATGACGACGACCTTTGCCGTGCTGAGTTTGACCGGGCTGTGTTTGAAGGAGTAGAGGTCGAAGGCAAACCAGCCTGCCACCAGGGTGATGGCGAGAATGGTCATACAGATGATTTTGAATGACACTTCAGACAGTTTCATGGCTGATGTCGTTGCACCTGGCATTGTCCAGGGTGCTCATGATTTGTCGCGTCAGCGGGCCAATGTCAAAGCTGCGCTGTTCCAGGCGTTGCACCGGCCAGATACCGATTAGCGAGTTGGTGATGAAAAGTTCGTCGGCAGCGTCCATATCGGCACGGTTGTAACAACCGACCTTAAGCGGGATGTTCGCACTGCGGGCAAGCTCCAGAATCACTCCTCGCATGATGCCAGCCACCCCGCAGTTTGACAAATCGGGGCTGTGCAGCATGCCGTCCTTGATGAAAAACAGGTTGCTCATGGTGCCTTCGATTACATCACCCCATGAGTTGAGCATGATGCCTTCCTGTATCTCTGCATCATTCCATTCACTGCGCGCCATCACCTGTTCCAGCCGGTTGAGATGCTTGACACCGGCAAGGACGGGATTGATCCCCAGGGGTGTGCTGCAATAGCGCAGTGAGATGCCTTCACTTGCGTTGGCGGCAGTATAGTCGGGCCAGTCGTGCAGCGAGACGATGCGGTTGGGTCGGGTGCTTGTCTGTGCCGGCGGGCGATAGCCCCGCCCACCTTCACCGCGGGTGATGATGATTTTGAGCACCGCTTTATGACGACGGCCGACTATCTGTCGTGCCTCGTCCAGCAACAGTTGGGAATCAGGTGGTGGGATATTCAAGCGTCTGCAGCCCAGTTGCAGCCGTTGCATGTGGCGCTGCCAGAATTCCAGCCGGCCGTTGCTTACGGCGATGGTCTCGAAAAGGCCGTCGCCGTACTGCAGGCCGCGATCCTGCAGGTTGATGTGGGTGGTGTCTTTGCCGTTAACCCGCATTTCTCACCACCGTTCGTAGCGAGACGGTTCAAGGGGGCGGCCTGCTTGGCGTTCGTGACCAAGGAGCGCGCAGGCATACTTGACAGTCTGTCGAGCACTCCGACCGAGCGAACGCC
>Ga0114931_10009464_pt1 | contig 11668 bp, 8 predicted proteins | sample 2SBtaG_FD_89579 | JGI IMG/M metagenome (GOLD analysis project Ga0114931, IMG submission 89579) | Deep subsurface microbial communities from Kolumbo volcano to uncover new lineages of life (NeLLi) - 2SBTROV14_V59a metaG | ecosystem: Environmental > Aquatic > Marine > Volcanic | place: Kolumbo...
CACCGCTTCGAGTTCCGCGGGGGCGACCTGGTAGCCCTTGTATTTGATGAGTTCCTTGAGCCGGTCGACGATATAGTAGTCGCCGTCCACGTCCACGTAGCCGATGTCGCCGCTGTGAAACCAACCCTCGGCATCGATAACCTCGCGGGTGGCCTCGGGGTTGTTGAGATACCCCTGCATGACCTGCGGGCCGCGGATCCAGACTTCTCCGCGCTCACCCACAGGAGCTCGTGTGCCGCTGTCCGGGTCCACGATCAGGACCTCGGTATTGGGCAACGGCGGGCCGATGGAGGCCGGTTTGGTGCGGGTTGGATCCTCGTGGCCGATGTGGGTCACGGGGCTGGTTTCGGTCAGTCCGTAGCCTTGCACGAAGGCGCAGCCAAGGCGCTTTTGCACCCGGCTCAAGAGTTCCCCACCAAGTGGCGCTGCGCCGGACAAAATGCGCCGCAGAGAAGACAAATCGTAATCCTCAACGGCCGGATGATTGGCCAGAGCGAGAATTATCGGGGGCACCAGATAAGCCAGCGTGACCCGGTAATTCTGCATACAGGCCAGGAATCCCTCCAGCTCAAAGCGCGGCAGGGTCACCACGGTCGCACCCCGGTAGAGGCTGAGATTCATGACCACCAGCATGCCGTAAATATGAAAAAAAGGCAGGATACCAAGCACCACATCGTCCTCGGTGGTCGGGCTGATGGTGGGGCAGCCTTCCACCTGGCAGAGGTTGGCCACCAGGTTGCGGTGGCTCAGCATCACCCCCTTGGGCAGGCCCGTGGTGCCGCTGGAATATGGCAGCACCACCCGATCCGTTGCCGGATTGACTGCCGGCGCCCCGCTCAGTTCTCCGTAATCACGCAACTGCCCCAGGGCAATGCCATGTCCGGCTTCGCCGTCCATCGCGATCAGGCTCTCGACATCCGAGTCCACCATCGCCGCCCTCGCGGTGGCCAGACAGGCCTGGGCACTGACCAGAAAGCGGGCTCCGGAATCGCGCAACTGGAAACTCAGCTCCTCGGCTGTATACAAGGGGTTGATGGTCGTGTTGACTCCCCCCAGCAGTGCCACCGCATGGAAGACCACCGCGTAGTATGGGGAATTTGGAGCATACAGTGCCAGCACATCACCGGCTTTGAAGCCGTACTGGCGCAGACCCTCTGCCGTTTCATGGATGGCCGTTGCCAGTTCCTCGTAGCTCAGGACCTCGCCACTCACACCATCTACCAGAGCCGGTTTTTCCGCCAGACGATCCGCATGGCGCAGTACCAGTGCAGTCAGCGTCTGATCCGGGATCGTAACTTCAGCACCAGCTCCAGGCATCCCCATGCTGGATTCTCAGCCTTCCCGGCCCAGGTTGGTGATGATCTCATCGAGTTTCGCCATCAGCCGCGCCGCCCCACCCTTGCGCAGAAAGGAGGCGAATTCCTTCTGCTGGATATCCGTACCGCTGACGCCGTCGAACCAGACATTGCTGATCCGCCAGCTCCCCTGCGCATTGCGGCGCACCAGGTAATCCAGAGCGACATCGGTGTCCGGGCCGCTGAAATGACTCTTGATGCGCAGGGCAAAAGCGCCGGCCGGGGTCTGGATGCCCATGGTGAAGGCCTGCCCAGCGTAGGCGTCGAAACGCGACGCCAGGGTGGCCAGGGCGTAGGCGCGGATCTGCCCGGCCAGGTGCTGGCGATCACCGCTGCTCAGTTGATCCCAGTAACGGCCGATGATGGCCCGGGTGATGCGCGGCAGGTCGAAGGCCTGGTCAACGACCGGCGCCAGATAGTGCCTGCGACCCTCGAAGCCCAGCACCTGCCCCTGACGCATGACATGCAGCAAAGCATCCTGGAACAGCAGAACCGGTTTCTGCGCCTCGCCGGCGGCCTGCGCCCCGGTAGTGAACACTCCCAGCACCAATACCGCGACCATTAGCCTGCGGCCGCTCCACCTCAGCAAATACTCCATGACGCACCACCCTCCCTCTATCGTTATCGACTCTCGGATGGAATCCGGGGGTTTTTTTGATGATAACCGCTCCGGAGCACCGGCGTCTGCCCGGCTCATGTACAATTACACGGTCTTGGCAGGGTCCGGGTGAGCCGGATCGTAAAGGATGGAACAATGGACGAAAAAACCCGCACCGAACTGGAAGCCGCCGCGTTTCGGCGCCTGCTCGAACACTTCAACAAGCGCAGCGATGTACAGAACATCGATCTGATGAATCTGGCCGGTTTCTGCCGCAACTGCTGCTCGAAATGGTATTTTGCGGTAGCCGAAGAACGGGGCATCGAAATGACCTACGACCAGGCTCGGGAGGCCATCTATGGCATGCCCTATGCGCAGTGGAAAGCCCGTTATCAGCTAGAGGCGAGCCCCGAACAACAGGCAGCCTGGGCCGCCAGCCACTCCCACGAGCAAGGCTGAAACACCGGCCCGGGTCGACAACTGATGGAACCCACCGCACTCAGTGCCCTGTCTCCGGTGGACGGCCGCTATGCCCGTCAGAGCGAGCCCCTGGTTGAGATTTTCAGTGAATACGGGCTGATTCGATACCGCCTGTTGGTGGAAATCCGCTGGTTGCAGTCCCTCGCCCGGAATCCCGAGATCCCCGAAGTGGCAGACTTCAGCCATGGCGCCGGGCAGCGCCTGGAGTCCCTCATTGAGGATTTTTCCCAGTCCGACGCCGAAGCCGTCAAGGCCATCGAGGCACGCACCAATCACGATGTCAAAGCGGTGGAGTATTTTCTGCGCCAGGCGATTGCCGCTGAACCGGAATTAAAATCCGCCAGCTCGTTTTTGCATTTCGCCTGCACCTCCGAGGACATCAACAACCTGGCCTATGCCCTGATGCTGGCCCACAGTCGCGAGCAGCTGCTGCTGCCATTGATGGATGAACTCATTTCACGGTTGCGGGAGCTGGCCCGGGCCCACGCCAGCCTGGCGATGCTCGCCCATACCCATGGCCAGAGTGCCACCCCCACGACCCTGGGCAAGGAACTGGCGGTATTCGTCAGCCGCCTTGCCCGCCAGCGCGAGCAGTTTGCCCAGGTGGCCATTCTCGGTAAATTCAACGGCGCCGTGGGCAACTACAATGCCCATCTGGCGGCCTATCCGGAGATTGACTGGCGCGCGCATTCGGAACAGTTCGTGGTTGACCTGGGCCTTGAATTCAATGCCTACACGACTCAGATCGAGGCCCATGATTACATCGCCGAACTGTTCCATGCCCAGAGCCGCTTCAACACCATCGTACTGGATCTGTGCCGGGATCTGTGGGCCTATATCGCCATTGGCTATTTCCGGCAAAAACCCGTTGCCGGCGAAGTCGGCTCCTCCACCATGCCCCACAAAGTTAATCCCATCGACTTTGAAAATGCCGAGGGTAACCTGGGCCTGGCCAATGCCTTGATGAATCATCTCAGCAGCAAGCTGCCGGTATCGCGCTGGCAACGCGATCTCAGCGACTCGACGGTCCTGCGCAATCTCGGGGTGGCTGCCGCCCACAGTGTCATTGCCTGGCGATCCACCCTCAAAGGCTTAAGTAAACTGGAGGTCAACCGACAACGACTGGAGGAGGATCTGGACAATGCCTGGGAAGTGCTTGCCGAACCCATTCAGACGGTCATGCGCCGTTATGGTCTGGCTGATGCCTACGAACAACTCAAAGATTTCAGCCGTGGGCGCAAGATCGATGCCCGGGCGCTGCATGAATTTATTGAAAGCCTGGAATTGCCGGCACCAGCCCGCCGCCAGTTACAGGCCCTGACCCCGGCGACTTACACCGGCATTGCGGAGAAACTCGCCAACGATATATGAGGACTATACAGTGGCTCCTGTCGATCCCATGGATTTCAGCCCCTACCGTCTTGGTCAGCAACACGATCCAATCAGCCTGGATCATTCGCGCGACGTTCGCCAGGCCTGTCTCGCCCTGGTCAGCCAGGCACAGCGCAATGTAATTCTCATGAGCCGCCACCTGGATGCGCGCCTTTTTAATACCTCCGAATTCGCCACCGCCGTTCGTAATTTTGTACTGGGCAGCCGCTATGCACGGATGCGAATTCTGGTACAGGATCCAGGGCCCGCCATACAATCCGGCCATCGCCTGATCGAATTGTCGCAACGGCTCTCCAGTTTTATCGAAATCCGGATCCCGGAACGCCAGTTTGCGAGCTATAACCGCGCCTTCCTGGTGGTCGATGCCTGCGGTTATCTGTACCGGGAACAGGCCGATCTGTACATTGCCGAGTGTAGTTTCGCGGATCGCAAATTCAGCGACGAACTGGGCCACCCGTTCGAGGAAATGTGGGAAAGTTCCCAGACCGATCCGAGCCTGCGCCGGATGCTGATATGAAGTGGTCCTGGGCCGCGGGATTCATCGTGCTGGCACTTTCGTGCACGCCCCTGCGGGCCGCTACCATGCTCACCGAAGTCATTCCCACCCAGCGTAATGCAGCTGAGCTGGCGGCGGTTTTAAAACCCCTGATCCCGGCTCCGGGCAGCATCAACAGTTTTCGCAATCAGTTGATCATCAAGACCAGCGCGGACAATCTGGCGGAAATTCGTGGGCTGCTGAAAAAACTCGACCATGCGCCTGAAAACCTGCTCATCAGTGTCCGTTTCAGCGATGATGCCGAGGTTCGCCGGGATCTGGCCGCAGCCCACGCCCGGCTGCGCTCCGGCAACCTGACGCTGTCCAGTGGCCGGCAAAGCCCTGCTGGTAGTGGCCTGAGTGCCGGGGTCCAGGGCGCTGATGCCAATGCCGGGATCCGGCTTGAGCGTTCAACCAGCACCCGCAGTGGCAATGCGGTGCATGCTCTGCGTGTGCTGGAAGGCCAGCAGGCCTTTATCCGCACCGGCCAATCGGTACCGGTGGTCGACAACCAGGCCACAATCACCGGCTTCGGCACCACGATCAGCAGCGCCACGCGCTTTGAAGATTTCGGTTCCGGCTTCTATGTAATGCCGCGCCTGAACGGCGATCAGGTGACCCTTGAGATCAATACCCGACGGCGACGGCTGCAAGGCCAGTCCAACGTCATCAACAGTGCCCGGGTACAGGAATCCGCTACCCGAATCTCCGGCCGTCTGGGCCAGTGGATGGAAATTGCCGGGGTCAACAGCGCCGCGCGCCGCAATGCCCGGAAAACCAATAGCGTGCGGCTGCGTACGACCCGCGAGGACAACAGTATTTACGTGAAAGTCGAACGGTTGGGCGATTAGCGGATCAAAGCATAAAAAACCCCGCTTTCGCGGGGTTTTTTATGCTGGAGGGCACACCAAGGGCAGCGAATGATGCCGGCGGCTGACTCCAGCCCCTCCTTAACCGGGTGCGGGCTTGGTTTCCGTGGCTGCCGGAGCCGGTGGCGATACGCCCTGGGCCGGTGCTGGTTGCATGCCACCACCACCCATCGCTCCACCCTGGGGCATGCCATAGCCCGGCATCGATCCAGCATAGGGGTTCATCGGCATACCGTAAGCGGGTGGCGGCTGCCATGGATAGCCCATCCTATAGGGGTTCATGTAAGGATTCATATACGGGTTATAGCCCCGCATCTGCCCGCGATAGCCCCAGGGCTGTGGGGAGCCGCGCGGGTAGCCTGGTCCAGCGGCCTGGTTGTTATAGCCTGGCTCAGGGGCGGCAGGTGGCGGTGGGATGGTAGTGTCAGCGGCTGAATGGTCGGGTGGTTGTGGCGCCCACGGATTGTTCTGCAGTTCCTTCGGTATTTCGATGGGCTGGGAGGCGGCGGCAGGTGCCGGTTTCAGACTATTGGCCGGCATCTCGACCCCGGCTTCCTTGAATGCCGCGGCCAGATCCTTGGCAGCACCATCTGTCACCAGTTGCTTGAGCGATTCTTCTGTCAGACCGGAGTCGCTGACATCAGCCGGCGCCTCAGCGATGGGTGCCGTGGCGGCCGGAATCGCGGACACCGAATCCACGGTTCGATCATTTGACATCACCAGAATTAGAAAACCGAGAATAATCAAAGGCCCGGCGGTCACCAGCAGGCCGCTCATGCCACCGCTGCCAGCATCCGCCCCATAGGTCTGGCCGCCATCCAGAGCAGCCGACACGGGCGGTGGTTGTGGTGCGGTACGGGGAATCGCCTCCGGTGCGGCGGCGGGTTCCGCCTGGGCGGGTGTGGCAACGGAAGCGCGTTTTGCCGGGGCTTTTTTGCGTGGAGTTTTTTTGGCTGCGGTTTTTTTTGCGGTCGTTTTTGCACCGGCCTTTTTTTTCGCCGCCTTTTTTTTCGCGGCTTTTTTGGCGGCCGGTTTTTTCTTGGTGGCAGGCACTGCGCTCAGGTCCTGTTCAGGCTTGTTTTCTTCAGCCATGGTCACTGATTCTCCGTGGGTGAACTCTGCGGCTAAGGGCATTATGGCGCACAGCCACCAGCCTTGGCCATACCCCTGAGGCCGGCAACTGTATCAGCGTTGAAACTCAAGTATGATCCTGGCGCTCAGATGGACGACTCCTTGCCTTCAACCTGCCTGTTGCACCTGTACGGTGATAACGCCCTGTCCGGCTTCCGGATGGGTAAACTCGAAGCCCGCATCCAGGCACTGAAGCTGGAAACTGCCGGCTCATTTCGCCTGAGTGCCCGCTTCCATTACTTTGTGATTGCGCTGGCACCGCCTGAGGCGAGCACTTTGGACACCCTCCGGCAACTCCTCCAGGCCCACGGCCTGGAATCCAAATCCGAACCCGGCGAGATCCGCCTGCTGGTCACGCCACGGTCCGGAACCGTCTCGCCCTGGTCCAGCAAGGCCACCGATATTGCCCGGAATTGCGGCCTGAATACCGTGCTGCGTATAGAACGGGGCGTCGACTATCGGCTCACGGGTCTTGCGGGTCCGGCCCCAGCGCAACACCAGGCGTTGGTCGCTTTATTACACGATCCCATGACCGAATCGGTATTCCAGGATGCCGTGGCGGCGGCGGTCCTGTTTGACCATCCTCACAGTGGCGGACTCAGGCAGATCCCGTTGCAGGCCAAGGGCCGGCAGGCCCTCGATCCGATCAACCTGGAACTGGGGCTGGCCCTGAGCCAGCAGGAACTGGACTACCTGGCCAGCAGCTTCGAAGCGGCGGGCCGGGATCCCACCGACGTCGAACTGATGATGTTCGCCCAGGCGAATTCAGAGCACTGCCGGCACAAAATATTCAATGCCGACTGGCACATCGACGGCCGGGCGATGCCCCACAGCCTGTTCGCGATGATTCGCCATACCCACCGCCGGCATCCCGGCACAGTTCTCAGCGCTTATGCCGACAATTCTGCGGTAGTCGACGCCTGTGAACGGGAACTGTTTTATGCCGGCGGCCCAGGGCCGGCATACACTTATCAATCCCGCAAGGCGCCGATTGCCTTGCTCATGAAGGTGGAAACCCACAACCACCCCACCGCCATCTCTCCCTACCCGGGTGCGGCTACCGGTTCCGGCGGTGAAATCCGCGACGAAGCCGCGACCGGACGCGGCGCCTACAGCAAGGCCGGTCTCACGGGATTTTCGGTTTCAAATCTGCGCATCCCGGATTTCCTGCAACCCTGGGAGCGCGATTTCGGCAAGCCCAGGCGTATCGCCAGCGCTCTGGAGATTATGCTCGAAGCGCCAATCGGCGCCGCTGCCTTCAATAATGAGTTCGGCCGGCCAGCTCTGGGTGGTTATTTCCGCAGCTTCGAGCAGGAGGTCGCCGGTTCCGTGCGGGGTTTTCACAAGCCCATCATGCTGGCCGGAGGCATGGGCAATTTACTTGTCGACCAGGTCCACAAGCAAAGCTTCGGCGCCGGCACTCCGGTGGTTGTGCTCGGTGGTCCGGCCATGCTGATCGGACTCGGCGGTGGCGCCGCCTCATCCATCACCAGCGGCAGTGGCGAGGAGCAACTGGATTTTGCTTCGGTACAGCGGGGCAACCCGGAAATGCAGCGCCGTTGCCAGGAAGTCATCAACCGTTGCTGGCAGCGCGGTGAGGACAACCCGATCCGGTCCATTCATGATGTCGGCGCCGGCGGACTGTCCAATGCGGTGCCCGAGATCATTCATGCCGCCGGCTGCGGTGGTGATTTCGATTTGCGCGCCATTCCCTGTGATGATCCCGGCATGTCGCCGCTGGAAATCTGGTGCAACGAATCCCAGGAACGTTATGTGCTGGCCATTGAGGCTGACGCCGTGGCTGAATTCAAAGCGATCTGCGCGCGCGAACGCTGCCCCTGCGCGGTACTGGGAACGGCCACGGAGGAGGATCTGCTGCGGCTCCAGGACCCGCGCCAGGGGCCACCGGATCCGGTAGTCATGCCTTTATCCACACTGCTCGGCCAGCCACCGGCCAGGTCCTGCCAGGCGCGGCATGCCCCGCCTCAGCTGACGGCCTTCGATGACCGCGCGTTGAATCTGGCGGATTTGCCCGGCCAGGTCCTGCGCCTGCCCAGCGTGGCCAGCAAAAACTTCCTCATCACCATCGGTGACCGAACGGTGTCCGGATTGGTGTGCCGGGACCAGCTGGTCGGTCCCTGGCAAATCCCCGTTGCCGATTGTGCCGTTACCCTCGGGGATTACACGGGCTACAGCGGCGAGGCCATGGCGGTGGGTGAGCGCAGCCCCCTGGCGCTCATCAATCCGGCGGCCTCCGGGCGCATGGCCGTTGGCGAAGCCCTGACGAATCTGGCGGCCGCGCCGGTCAGACGCCTTGAAGACGTGGTGTTGTCCGCCAACTGGATGGCGGCCTGCGGGCATCCCGGTGAGGACGCCGCACTTTACGATACGGTGCAGGCGGTGGCCCTGGAGTTATGTCCGGCTCTGGGAATTTGCATCCCGGTCGGCAAGGACTCCTTGTCCATGAAGTCCGTCTGGTACCGGGACCAGGAGGAACAGGCGGTGACCTCGCCTCTGTCCCTGATCATCAGAGCCTTTGCGGCCCTGGACGATGTGCGTTCTACGCTGACGCCGCAATTGCGCCAGGACCGGGGACCCAGCCGCCTGCTGCTGCTGGATCTGGGACTCGGCGCTCAGCGCCTGGGAGGCTCCGCCCTGGCCCAGGTCCACCAGCAACTGGGTCATGAATGCCCGGATCTGGAGGAACCGGCAGCGCTGCGCGAGGCCTTCCAGATCCTGCAGTCCCTGAATCGGCGCGGGCTGGTACTGGCCTACCACGATCGCTCCGATGGCGGGCTGCTGGCCAGCCTTTGCGAAATGGCATTCGCCGGACATTGCGGGCTGGACATCGATCTGCGCACCACCGGCGGCAGCCCCCTCGGAGCCCTGTACTGCGAAGAACTCGGCATTGTGATCCAAGTTCAGGAAGCGGAAATGGAATCCGTCCTGACCGCCTTTGCCGCCAGCACCAAACTGGCGGCGCATATCCACGACATCGGCCGGGTCCAGGACCGGGATCAGATTCGGATCCGCCATGGCGATACGGTTGCGGTGGAGACCACCCGCACGCAGCTGCTGGCCCTGTGGGGAGAGACCAGTTACCGGATGCAGTACCTGCGCGATCATCCGCAATGTGCCCAAAGTGAATACCGGCGTCTGTGTGATCCAGCCGATCCCGGCCTGCATGTGGTGCTTCCCGAGGCCATGGACCAGACCCAGGATGGAACCGGAGTTCACCACGGCGGCGCCCCGGCCATCCACACCCGCAGGCCCCGGGTCGCCATCCTGCGTGAACAGGGGGTCAACGGTCAGATCGAAATGGCGGCAGCTTTTCACCAGGCGGGTTTTGAAGCCTGTGATGTCCACATGAGTGACGTGATTGGCGGTGCTGTGGATTTCAGTACCTTTCAGGGCCTCATCGCGGGTGGCGGATTTTCCTATGGCGACGTGCTCGGCGGCGGTGGGGGCTGGGCCGCATCCATTCGCTACAACGCCCGGGCCGGCGAAGCGCTGCAGGCCTTTGTCGCTCGCGACAACACCTTCATGCTTGGTGTGTGCAATGGCTGTCAGATGCTTGCGCGGCTACGTCAGGTGATCCCGGGCGCCGGGCACTGGCCGGATTTTCTCCCCAACCGATCCGGGCAGTTCGAAGCGCGGTTGTCGCTGGTCGAAATCCTGCCCACACCATCGCTGTTTTTCGAGAAGATGGCAGGTGCCCGGCTGCCGGTGGCGGTCGCCCATGGCGAAGGCCGCAGCGGTTCTGCACCGGCGGCGGCCGCCGAGCTGCTGGAGGGCGGCCTCGCCTGCCTGCGCTACGTCGACAATGCCGGTACCGCCAGCGAAGACTACCCGGCCAATCCCAACGGATCGGCCCTGGGGCTGACCGGCTTCACCACCCGCGATGGGCGCTTCACCATCATGATGCCCCACCCGGAACGGGTCTTTCGCAGCGTGCAGTGTTCCTGGCACCCGGATGACTGGGGGCCCTACAGTCCGTGGATGCAGATGTTCCACAACGCCAGACGCTGGCTGGGTGGCGCCGCCTAGCAGCCTCAAGTGAGGTTGAAGGACACCACAATAGACTCACGGTGGCGTGGGAATAGACCGGTCACAGCGGGTTGCGGAACCTTCAACGCCGCTGGGTGTCTGTTGTACAGGCCAAAACGAGGGAACCCGGGCGATTGCAAACAATCCGGCCTTCGTCAAAATCACGATATCCTGCTCCCACACAAAGGATACAGACATGTGGATCAAACGAGCGCAGCCATTCAAAGCCAGCGACATTACACCCCGGGACCTGTATTTGAACCGCCGCCGGTTCATTGCCGGCGCCGGCGCCATCGCCGGAGCTGCCAGCGGTCTCGCCGCCCCACGCCAGGCGGCGGCACTGGCATCGGATCCGGATAGCACCGGACGCGATCTGACCGGCGTAGTGGACGGCGGCTACCGGGTCGAAGGCGATCCCCACAGCTGGAAATCAATCACCAGCTATAACAACTTTTATGAATTCGGAACCGGTAAAAGTGATCCGGCCGCGAATGCACAAAATTTCAAGACCGAACCCTGGTCGGTCAAGATATTCGGCGAATGCGACAAGCCCGGTACTTATAATCTTGAGGATTTCATCAAGCCCTACACCCTGGAGGAGCGTATTTACAGGTTTCGCTGTGTCGAGGCCTGGTCCATGGTGATTCCCTGGGTCGGGATCCCGCTGGCACCGTTGCTGAAGCGCTACGCACCGAATTCCAAGGCCAAATATGTCAGTTTCAGGACTCTCTATGATCCGAGGCGGATGCCGGGCCAGCGCCGCCGGGTGCTGGACTGGCCCTATATCGAGGGCCTGCGCATCGATGAAGCCATGCACCCACTCACTTTGCTGGTGGTGGGCCTGTATGGCAAAGTACTGCCCAACCAGAACGGCGCGCCTTTGCGCCTGATGGTGCCCTGGAAATACGGATTCAAAAGCATCAAGTCCATTGTCAGCATCGGCTTTCGGGAACAACAACCCAAGACCAGTTGGAACATCGCCGCGCCCTCGGAGTATGGTTTTTATTCCAACGTCAATCCAAATGTGCCCCATCCGCGCTGGAGTCAGGCCAAGGAACGGGTGGTCGGGGAATTTTTCAAGCGCAAGACCACCATATTCAACGGCTACGGGGATCAGGTGGCAGGGCTGTATGCCGGCATGGACTTGAAGAAATACTTTTAAAGCTGACTCATGCAAGGGCCAAATGTGCGGGATCTGATAAAGCCCCTGGTCTTCATTCTCTGCGGACTGCCCTTCACCTGGTTGCTGGTGGCGGCCTTC
>Ga0114931_10009465_pt1 | contig 11667 bp, 10 predicted proteins | sample 2SBtaG_FD_89579 | JGI IMG/M metagenome (GOLD analysis project Ga0114931, IMG submission 89579) | Deep subsurface microbial communities from Kolumbo volcano to uncover new lineages of life (NeLLi) - 2SBTROV14_V59a metaG | ecosystem: Environmental > Aquatic > Marine > Volcanic | place: Kolumbo...
CCCGAGCGATTGGGATCCCTGGCCAGGAAATACCATTGCTATGCTCAAATCTGTCTCCGTATGCCGTGAGTGAGAAGCTGCGCATTATATAGATGCTTGCGGCGCAGTACCCCGTCTATATCAGCTTGATGCTGTACCGGTCCAGACATTGATTCTCGCCAGCACGGCCCCCAGAACGCCTCCCAGAGCGCCATAAAGGTGCGCATCGACCACGACAGGCCCGCCAGAGGTGATTTGTGACCCTGGAACCGGGCCAGCAAGCTGTTCGTAGCCGATTTTGGCAACAATCAGCAGAATCAGGATTCCGCTTTCGATGTCCATTGTCCGTAATCGTGGGATGAGGCCCGCAACCAGTAAGCCGTGCAACAAGCCAGACATCCCCACATACCAGTAGAGTTCAGGGTTCCAGAACCAGAAGCCGATATCGATTGTCGCCACCGTAACCAGGATGATCAGGGCCCACGCCCGAATCGCATAGGACTCGCCAACGAGAAACCAGACCAGCAGCAAGCCGGCACTGTTTAAAGCGAGGTGAGACCAGCCCAGGTGTGTAAAATGGCCACTTAGAAGGCGCCAGGCTTCACCTTGTCCAATCCAGACGCGATCGTAGCGCAGCAATTCTTTGCCGTGCTCGCCGCCAAACATGATGATGATCGAAATCCCGATGAAAATGGCGGGAATTGCCCACGACCCGAACCAGGTTTTTTTGCTGCGGTCTTTGGATTTGTGTAACCCCATGTTTGTTATACTGACGTTTAATGAACAAGCGAGTCAAACTGACCTTTTGGAGCACAGTAGAGTGACGCAAATGCAAGCAGTCAAGCGACGGCAGGGTGGTTTCACCCTGATCGAGATCATGGTCGTCGTCATTATTATCGGGATTCTGGCCGCAATTGTGGCTCCTAACGTCATTGGTCGAGTAGACGATGCAAGGATTACGGCCGCCAAGTCCGATATTGCAGTCATCGAAGGGGCGTTGAAAATGTATCGGCTGGATAACTTCTCTTATCCGGATACCCAGTACGGTCTCGACGCGCTGGTCACCAAACCAAACGATCCAATGGTCAAGAACTGGAACCCGGAGGGTTATATCGAGCGGCTCAAAAGGGATCCGTGGGGAAATCCCTACCAGTATCTGAATCCAGGCAGCCATGGTAGCGTCGATGTTTATTCATTCGGCGCTGACGGAAAACCGGGCGGCGAGAATGAAGCCGCGGACATCGGCAACTGGGATTCCAACGAATAAACGCCTATTGGATTATCGCTCCTGCCCTCCCGATATGATGTGCCCACAACATCGACAGACCGGTTTTTCACTGATAGAAATCATGGTCGTCGTGATCATTATCGGCATCGTTATTTCAGTGGCAACTCTTTCGATGGGATTGTTTGGTAACGACCGGGCACTGAAAACCGAGGCCGATCGATTCGTGGCACTCATGGAGGTGGCCCAGGACGAAGCGGTAATGCAGTCCCGTGAATTTGGTATCGAAATCATGACTGCAGGCTATCGTTTCGTGGAATACGACCCGCTGGGCGAACAATGGGCAGATATACCGGGAGACGATACCTTGCGCCTGCGTGCTCTTCCCGAGGACATCGAATTCGAGCTGTTGCTCGAAGGCAAACGAATCGTGCTTGATGACGATCCCGCAACATTCGATGATCCGAAAACCAGGACAAGCCGTGCTGCGACCGACGTCTATGCGCCGCATTTGCTGGTTTACTCAAGTGGTGACACGACCCCGTTTGAACTTCGCATCATACGCAGCCGTGGCGATGATGTGCTTACCCTTCGCGGTGATGCCCTCGGCTCGGTCGAAATCCTGAGTCCCGACGAGCATTAAGTATGAATCGACTTGGCAATAAGGGATTTACATTGCTGGAAGTGATGGTCGCGTTGGCAATAGTCGCGCTTTCCTTAACTGCCGTCACTTCGAGCATGAGCCAGATGATCAATGCTGCACAGACGATGCGGGATCGCACCTATGCCAGCTGGATTGCGCAAAATCGAATCACGGAACTCAGGCTGGCGCCGGCGACCCCTGACGTTGGTGCCAGCAATGGCGAGGTGGTATTTGCCAATACAGACTGGACATGGCGTGCAGTGGTTTCAGAAACCGGTGTTGATGATCTTTACCGGATTGATGTTTCGGTCTCATTTGCGGGGAGCAAAGATAGTGTTCGCACGGTGACTGGTTTCGTCGGCCCACCCGGTGCGGCCGGCGAAGCCAATAATGCCTGGCGGCGATTACCGGCATCAAACCCTGCGCCTGGACCTGGCAGCACATCGTGAGCAGACGAGTCTCACAGGGATTCACGTTGATCGAGGTGCTGGTCGCAATGGCTGTGTTTGGTGTATTGACGATTCTTGCGTACATGTCCCTGGGGCAGGCGCTGGCCAATGCGGATATGCTGACTGCACGCATGGATCGACTGCAGGCGATTCAGCGCACGATGCGGTATCTCACCACCGACCTTTCGTCCGCCGCACCGCGCCCGGTTCGAAGCGAGCTTGGCGACAGCTATATGCCTGCCGTGATGGTATCGGCCGCCAATGACTTCGCACTTGCGGTAACACATGGCGGCTGGAGCAATCCCGCCGGGCTGCCGCGAAGTACACAACAACGCAGCGTCTACCTGCTGGAAGACGGCAAACTATTTCGCGTCTACTACAACGTCCTTGATTCAACCTATTCCAACAATGCAATTTCGACTGAAATTCTTGATGGCGTCGAAGCGCTTGAATTCCGACTATTTCAGGACAACGGCGAGACGACCAATCAGTGGCCGCCGCTGGGTGCAGCGGGAGCGGTCGGCGAAGGTTTGCGGCCACGTGCCGTTGAGATAATTCTGACGCTGGAAGGCGAAGGTGAAATTCGCCGTCTTGTAGAGGTCGCATCGTGAAGCCGTTAAAACGCAATCGCGGTGTCGCATTGATTACCGCCCTGCTGATTACTGCACTGACCGGTTCGCTGGCTGCCGGTCTCGCCTGGAATAACGCACTGGATGTGCGGCGCACGATGGTACTTCTGTTCCATGAGCAGGGTATGCAGGTCGCACTCGGTGCGGAGTCCTGGATTCGCAACATTCTCCGTGACGACAGCATTGACAGCCAGACGGACCACCTCGGGGAACTGTGGGCGAGCGAATTACCCGGCCTGCCCGTCGATAACGATTCCGTGCAAGGTGCTGTCGCCGGAAAAATCGAAGATTTGAACGGGCGCTTCAATGTCAACAATCTTTTGGAGCCAAATGGCGAAATCAACCAGGATGTCCTTGCACAGTTTCAACGCTTGTTGATCATTTTGGATGTTGACCCGAGATTTGCCGGCCTTACGGCGGACTGGATCGACAGCAATCAGGAGGCGGGATTCCCGGATGGTGCGGAAGATTCAATTTACACGGGTCTGACACCGCCGTACCGGACCTTTAATCGCAGCCTTAGCAACATCACTGAACTGGCGTCTCTGGAAGGCATGGACAAGGCCAGCTTCGACAGGTTGCTACCGAATGTGACCGCTCTGCCCGGCCATACAACCATAAACCCGAATACTGCCACACCGGCTGTATTACAGTCGCTGGATGCGAATATCGATCAGAGCACCGTTGAGAGTTTGCTGTCACAGCGTGAAGAAAGTGGCTTTCAGGATATCAATGGCACCTTCGGTACGTTTGTGACCAATAAAACGATGTTGGAGCAACTCGATGGCAGCAGTGAATATTTTCAATTGAAGGCGGTCGTCCAGATTGATACCGTGCGTGTCACTTACTACAGTATTTTGTGGCGCAGGCCGAATGGTGGTCCCGTGACGACAATCTTACGCAGCCTGGGAACCATTTAAGCATGTCAGAGTATGTTGTCATACGCTTGGGCGCCGAAGACCAGCCGGTCCAGTGGGTCCAGGTCGATAGCAATGGAACACGACGCAGTGGTACGTCGACGGGTAGCCTGGAGCAGGCAGCGGCGGCTGTTGGTGATATGTCGGTCATTGCACTTGTTCCGGCATTGGATGTCTTGTTGACATCGGCAAACATACCGGCACGCTCCACAACGAAAATCAGGACTGCACTCCCCTTCGCGCTCGAAGAAAATCTCGCAGACGATGTGGAAGACCTGCATTTCGCTATTGGGGATCGGCAAGACAACAACAGACTGCTCGTCGCGGTTGTCGCTGATGAAAAAATGTCACGCTGGTTGCAACGACTCGACGAAGCCGGTATCGAACCCGCAATGCTGTGTGCGGAGAACAATGGTCTGGCCAGGATACCGGGTACGATGTCGATATTGGTCGATGACAACGGCGTAATGTTTAACGACGGCGCTGATGTCGAATTCAGCATGCAGGATGTAAAGCCCAGTGACGTCCTGGTCATTGCGGGTCATCTCGGGGAAACGCAACAAGAGGATGGCGAAAACCCGGGACATCTGCTGGTATTTTGTACACCCGAGCAGGACGAGAAACTATCCCACGACTGGCTTGCACTTCGAAACGAGCTGCACAGTGTTGATGTCAATGTATTGCCGGACGGCATCCTGCCGAAGCTTGCCGTCACCGTTGCCGCTGGTCATGGAATCAATCTCCTGCAGGGTAAATATGGCAAGAAAACCGAATACGGGCCGTTGTTGCAGCCCTGGAAAGCCACCGCCGTGCTATTGCTGGGACTGGCGCTCGTTGGTATCGCTATGAAGGGTGTGGCTTATAACCAACTGTTGCGGGATGAAGCGAGCTTGCGCACGCAATTCAATGCCGAATATCGTCTGCTACGGCCTGGCGATACGCGCGAAATAATTGATCCGGTCGCTACGGTGGAGTCCTTGCGTCGGGGCGCCGGGGTAGCGACAGGACCCGAAGTATTTCTGCCGAGCTTGCAGGAGTTGGGTGCAGCTCTGGCCGCCAATTCGGATGCAAAGCTCGAGGCGATCAGCTACAGGGCCGGAGTCATCGATTTGCGCCTGACAGCTCCCGACGTCGCAACACTTGACAGGATTCAGAAGGCGGTTAGCGCGTCCGGGCGATTTCAGGCGTCTATCCAATCGACGGACCAGGTTGCGGACAAGATAAACGGTCGTATTCAAATCAGGGAGACTGGCTAGTGAAGGACTGGCTCGAATCTCTGGACTCACGCGAACGGCAGTTTGTCTCAATAGGTGCCGTGGTAGCTGTTTTAGCTCTCGCCTATGGTTTGGGCTGGGTACCGCTGGACAAAAAACACAGCGAGCTTACTCGTGATGTCGCCAGATGGGAGCAATCGCTTGCGGAGCTGCGACCATTACGAGCATCGGCTGCCGGTGGCACAAAATCCTCGGCGACTCCAGCGATTAACAGGCAGCAATCGCCCATCATCATCGTCGATCAGACGCTGCGAAGTCGCGGACTTGAGCGTTATCGAAAACGCAGCCAACCAACAACCAGCAACGGTATTCGTGTTGAGTTTGAGAATGTCGCCTTCGACGAGCTTGTACTGTGGCTGGGTGACCTTAGCGAACAATATGCAATGCATGTTCAGGCCGGCAGTTTCTCGGTCGGCGCACAGGTTTCTCCGGGCCGGATCAACGCATCACTGACCCTGGAGCGTGCTCCTTGATTCGTTCAAGACGTGGTCTCATTACCACCTTTGTTCTCACCCTGCTAATCGGGCTAATTATCATGTTCCCCGCACGCGTAGCGATCGGCTGGTTAGTCCCGGCCGGGATACCCGTCAGCGGGATCAGCGGATCGGTATGGAACGGCAGTGCGAATGAGGCCGCCATCAACGGTTTTTACCTGCAGGACGTTCACTGGCACCTGAACGCATTACGCTTGTTCACCGGAGTGCTCTCATACAAGCTTGCAGCGAGCCCGGTTTCCGGTTTTTTTGAATCGGACGTCAGCATTGGTTTCGATGGTGCACTGTCGATGTCCGGACTGACCGCTGCATTACCATTGGCGTTCTTCGCCGAATCATCCGGCTTGCCCGGTTTACGCGGCAGCGCCAGCCTGAAATTCGAACGAGTGCAACTTGTTGACGGTCTGGCCACGATTGCGGACGGTACAGTGCAGGTCGACGACCTGGTAGTGCCGATCGTAAGCCGTGATTCGCTCGGTGGTTATAAAGCGGAGTTTTTCACACAGAACAACGGAATCTCGGCAAGCATTGAGGATACTGACGGCGTATTGGATCTGGCGGGCAGCTTACAGGTAAAAACGGACAGGTCGTACGAGTTTGTAGCCCTGGTGATCGCGAAGCCCGAAGCACCAAAAGGTGTACGTGATCAGTTACGGTTTTTGCCACCAGCGAATGAGCGCGGTCAGCAGGAATTACGCCTCGAAGGAATCCTCTAGGGAAGCTCTACAAACGACTGCAACAGGGGAAAGTACAACGCACATTTGACCCTGGCTTCAGACCATTGCCTGTAAATGGATGCGTAGCGCGCCAACTGCGCTTTATAGCGGTCCGCCTCGACGCGTAGAAAACCCTCGAGATCGCCACCTTGGTGCGAACTGGTCTTGTAATCGATAATCCAGTGCGTGTTGTCTTCATCGACCCGAACACGATCGATCATAATGGATACCAGCTCTCCGTCAGCAATTCCGGTGAGCGCGAGCTCGGCATGGCCATCGCCTTCAAGTATCCAGCGACCCTTCTCATCATCCAGCATTGCCTCTACGGCGCCCTCAACACGGCCCACAATCGGTTTCGCCGCGACATCGCTTATGCCCGCTTCTCGCAGCCAGCGTGAGCTAATATCACGTAACAGGGCTTTGTCGGCCGTTATCTTGTTCGCTTTGCCATCAGCGATTAACTGTAACCACCGGTGGACAAGTGTGCCGGCTATGCGAGCATCGCTGCCGACCCAGTAAAATTCGACTTTGTCGTCAGCGCTGGCAGCTTCGGTCGGTGTTATAGCACCCGGCAGCATGGCGGCGTCCGGCAATTGCCATGGCGCGGCAAACCGTTGCAGCCCGGGTGTGGCCCACAGGGGTGACTCACTGTCCCGAATCGAAATATTAGCGAGCCCGATCTGGCGCGCGAATTCCGGCTCGACTGCTTGCCAGAGCAAGTGCAACAGGCTGTCGCTCCTCGGCGCCTTAAAAGAATCCCCGTCCACAGCAACAGCCGTATTGCCCATAAGGTGGAGTGATTTTCTGGCTCGTGTGCACGCGACGTAGAGCAGACGCGCCTGCTCTTGCCTGTCTTTTTGGGCTTCGCTTATCTCGATGTAATGATGCACCGGATCATTACTGACTTCGGCACGGGGGCCAACCGGGCTAATTACCTTTCGCTCCCCACCGTGTCGCTCCGGCAAATCGAACCACGACAATACCCGCCTGCTCCGCTTACCCGGTTGCCGTCCCAGTCCAAACAGCATCACGTGATCGAATTGCAGTCCCTTGGCCCGGTGCATGGTCATTATCTGCAAGCGCGCGCTGTCGTTACTCGATACGCGCTCCAGGTCCAGTACAGACTCCAGTTCGCCGACATCAATGAGTGTGCCGGCCCGCTCAAGCCCGGCCAGTACATCCAGGTAGCGATAGACGTTATCAATCGCGTAGTCATCGGCGAGTGCTCCCGGCCTACCGAGTGTGAGCCAGGTTCGCTCAACCCGGTCATGCAGGCTTTGAGAACGGCGAGGCGCTACCAGTAACGCCAGAGTATCCCGAGCGTTTGCGATGGCCTCTTGTCCGTGACGGGACAGGGAGCGCAGACGCTCGTCGCTCTGCAGCAACTCCCATACGGTGCTACTAGTATCATTTCGTACCAGTGCATGCAGATCTGACCACTGCAGGCCGACCCAGGGCGCACGCAGTAAACCCAGCCAGGCAATGCGATCACCCTGATGGGCAGCGGCCCGGGTCAGGGCAAGAACATCAATGATTTCCGGTAAATCCGTCAAGCGGTCGATTTCGACGGCTCGGTAAGGAATGCCGGCGGCGCGCAGCTCGGCGAGCAACTGCGGTAACTGCGTTCGCCCCCTGACCAGAACCGCCATGTCGTCATGCGGATTGTTCTTGAGCGTATCGGCGATTACCTGACAGCCCGCGGCGGCCTCTTGACCCACATCAGAGCCGAACACGGCGTGTGTGACGCAGCTTCCCTGTCCCAGAAGGTGATCGACCGGCACCGCCTCGGAATATGACACCGCCCCCCGGAGCGGGTCATCATTGGCTGCCAGGATGGTCGGGAACACCGTATTGAACCAGTTCACCAGCCATTCCCCCGAACGAAAGTTTCGTCTTAGCAGCAACGACTGCAGGCGAATGTGCCCGATACCGAATTCCTGTGCGAGCAGGAACTGCCCGACCTCTGCGTTTCGGAAGCGGTATATCGACTGCATCGGATCGCCAACGCAACAAAGACTTCGGCCATCGCCCTCTTCCCATCCGCCGGTCAGCGTCTCCAACAGGCGGTATTGTGCAGCCGAGGTGTCCTGCATCTCGTCGACCAGCAGGTGCTTTACCTGGTAATCCAGCAGCAATGCGATATCGCCCGGGTTCTCGGCGCTCCCCAGCGCAGCACCGGCCGTTAGCGCAACATCAATGTGGTCCGTAATGCCGTGCTCGCTGCAAAGACGCTTTAACTCACTAACGGCCAATGGCAACAGGCGAAACAGCGCAAGCAAGACCTGCCATTGCTCATCGGTATATCGAATCGGCGGTAGAGAGAGCACACCGTGCAGGCAGTCGGCCAGTTCTTCATCATCCGCGAGCGATTCCAGTAACGCATGCATCCTGTCCTTTTTGGGTTTGTCGCCGGGTGGAAACCCTTGCCGTTTATCGACCCTCTTGCGAAACCCACCCTTTTGCGTCAGGAGCAATTTGGCCAATCCCTGCCATTGCTGCATCGCATCCGGAAGTGGCATCGGCGATTCGGTAATTCCTTCGAGGCTACAGATCGGGCTATCGGTCTCGCCGGCCTCAAGCCTGTTAAGTGCGGCGTAGTCCAGCAATGCATACAGATCATCGTACAATCCTGCGTTGAGCATCGTCGCCGTTCTTTGCAGGTGTTCGCATACCGCAAATTCGAGATTCTGCTCGAATTTCTCCCGCAGTCGTTCTGCATCGCTGTCCGACAACAGCCCGCTGCCGACGAAAGGCAGCCATTGATCACGTGTACCGAGCATTTGTGACAAATACGAGGCATATATCCAGGTGTTGTTATCGACATGCTGCAATACCTCTACCGTCGCCGCCTGCATGCTGCCCTTTTCTGCGAGCCAGTCGAGCGTGGCGATGGATGCGGATTGAAGAACCGCCTTTAGTTCCGCACCAATCACCACGCGAGCTCCGGTGCCCGGGGAGCTTATTGGTTGAGCTCTCGCTATCGATGCGTTCAGGGCGTCAAGTGTCAGGATGCGCATGCGACGTGGGTTACCGATTAGATTCCACTGCGACGCGTCGCTCTTCTCCAGGGCCTTGCCAGCCAACTCGTAAGTTTTGCGCTCATGGTCTTGTTCGGGTACGTCGCCACCCTTCCTTCGCCGCAGCGCCTCCAGAACCCGCAACTGCATCTCAGCCGCCGCTTTTCGCGTGAAGGTAATCGCGATCACCTCCTCGGGATGCTCGACGACAGACAGCAGCCTAAGATAGCGCTGGATCAGGAGTTCCGTCTTTCCTGAACCAGCGGGTGCCTGCACGATGAATGAGCGCGTGACATCAAGCGCATCTATTCGCGCCTGCACATCGTCCTGAAGCAATTTCTCATCCATTGTCACGTCGCAACTCCGTGTAACGGGTCAGCAGATTTAATGGTCGGGCAGCCACGATACCTTGCTCGATATTGAGACGTACGTCGCCACCCGAAATCTCGTCACATGCGGCCAGGATTCGGGCTTTCGCCTGCTGCAGTATATGCGGCCACTCCTCAACATCGGTGTAACCCCGGCCCGTCCCATCGAATGTTATTTCCCGACTGTCGATATTGATGAGAACCAATGCCGAAACAGGGGCCTGTGTTGCACAGGCGTAGACGAATAGCTGGATCTCCTGCGCTTCTTTCTCCCTGTTCAGCAAACGTTTCTTCGCGCCGGTCTTGTAGTCCAATATCGCTATCCCGCCGTCACTGACGTCTTCGAATCGATCAAACCGCAACGGCAGTCGAATATGCCCGGCAACAAACTCGAATTTGCCCTCCACACCCGCGATCTGGAAATCGTCACGCGCGCCATCCAGCGCAACGAACTGCCGCAACAGTTTCGATAGTCGGCTTCGCTCAAGCAGCATTAACTGCTGCAGTACGGCATCAAGGTTTCGTTCATGTCGCGCGAATGCGAAATCCACGGCGGCAGCAATACGACCGCTTAGTTCTTCGCCCTGCCACGCACGAATGTTGTCACTCGATGGCAGGTCGATGTACAGCTTGTAGAGCGCGTCGTGGATCAGCGTACCGCGCATCGAAGCGGGAATTCCAACAGCTTGTGGGTCGATTACCCGTGCACCCATGCGACCGTAAATGAAGGCCGCTACCGGGTCATGCAGATGACGCTGAATCATTCCGGCACCGCCGGAAATCTTTTCTTCGGCCGAGACAGGCGGTACATTATCCTCCACGGGCTGCAGTTTTCCGATATCTGCCAGACTCGCCGCATACCACCCCGGATCAACTGTGGTTTCATCCTGCATCGATGTAAATTGCTGTAGAAGATCACTTGCTGTTTGCTCAGCATCATCCTCGCTAATCGCGTAGCTGCAGACAACGGATTCTCCGCAAGTCATCAATCGTGTCAGCATATCCGTCGCATAATGCAGCGTGTCCGCCGGCGTGCAATCTGGCATGCCATGCTTTTCCTGCAGACGCCGCGAAACCAGCGCTGCCGCCTTACCGGCAGATGGCCAGTTGCTGGTCGTCATGCCCGTTAGCCACAGTGCATCGAACTCGGCTCCGGAGGCTTCGAGCGGCCCCATCACCTGGACAATGGCCGTACCCGACTCGGGTTGGAATATCGTGTCTCCGGCCATCCGGTCCAGCCGGGTCACCGCTTCAACGGCACTCATCTTCGAACTAACGAGCCCGAGTCTTGCAAATTCATTCAGCAATTCGCGCCAGCGGTTAACAAGCTGGAAATCGGCGCTATCGAGAGCTCCCTGACCCGGCCATGCAAACGCGATCAGAATTTTATCGAACAGCATGGCCCACTCAGCGGGTGTTGCTTGCTGTGGCAATTCCCGCCTGCTCTTACTGAATGCCGCCAGCCTTGCCAGCCAATCGCTGACATTTTCACCGTCATCGCGGCCGCGCAGTTCGGCCGTAATCATTGATGGCGACCAATGTCGGTCCGGCAACCGCCGGAGCTTCAGTTCAAGCCGGCTTCGCCCGCCGACAATGGGTGTGCCCAATAGCGGTGATCGCAACAGCAAACTTATATCGGCAGAGGACAACTCCCGGATCAGCCAGCGAAGCAGCAGCAAGGCAACCGCAATCGCCGGATAGTCGGCAAGCCTCTGACCGTACGATACATTCACAGCATCACCCAGTGATTTGTGGCTGTGTTGCCAACCTGGCGTGGCGCCCTCCCGGACCCGGCGCGCAATTCCATCAGCATCCTTGTCCAGGCCATTCACTATGATCGCAACCCGGCAAGCGGGGTATTCTTCGATTCGCCGGCGCGCCCAGGCACCTGCCGCGCGCAGCTCCGCAGTAGTAGTCTCGAAGGCCTGCAACGAATACTGTGCCACGGAACCGCCA
>Ga0114931_10009466_pt1 | contig 11666 bp, 8 predicted proteins | sample 2SBtaG_FD_89579 | JGI IMG/M metagenome (GOLD analysis project Ga0114931, IMG submission 89579) | Deep subsurface microbial communities from Kolumbo volcano to uncover new lineages of life (NeLLi) - 2SBTROV14_V59a metaG | ecosystem: Environmental > Aquatic > Marine > Volcanic | place: Kolumbo...
ACATCCGGGGAATAGTTCGCTTCCAGCTGAAACGCCATGTCTTTGAAATCGCGCCCTTGCTCAAGCGCCTCGCGAAGACGGCGCGAACGGTCTTCAACGATGTTGACGGCGCGCTCGGTCTGCATGGCGAATACGATGTCGTCCCTCACCTCGGCCAGCGGACGGCGCGCTTCCTCATGATAGCCAGTCACCTGCACCATGATGGCATGGTTGGCGTCGACGTCGATCACGTCGCTGATCTGGCGGTCCTCGAACACCAGTGGATCGAAAACCGCATCGATGACGGTCTGGTTGCTGCCGAACGGGTCTCCTCCCGAGCGGGTGAAGCCAGACACCGTGCGTAACTCCAGCCCGGTACTCTCGCTGATCGACTGCAGGTCGTCGGCATCGAAGACGGCATCGGACAGTTGCCGTTCGAGTTTGCGGACGCGCTCGTCGACCTCCTGCGCGCGCATTTCCTGCAACAGCTCGCCACGCACCTGGTCGAGCGGCAGCGGCCCGCCCGAGATAATTTCGTTGAGCTTGACGACGTGAAAACCGAAATCGGAGCGGACCGGTCCTTCGATCTCGCCGGAATCCATCGAGAAAATGGCATCGCCCAGCGCGCCTGGCATTTGCGATTGCAAGACCGTGCCGAGGTCGCCACCCTTGTCTGCCGTGCCACCGTCTTTCGAATATTCCCGTGCCAGCCGGTCAAATGGCTCGCCAGCCCTGGCACGCGACGTCAACTCGGTGGCTTGCTGTTTCGCCGCCGCCTCGTCGTCGCCAAAAGGAATGAGGATGTGGCTTGCCCGGCGTTGCTCATCCTGTGCGAAACGGTTCGCATTTTCTTCGTAATACTGTTGCAACGCGGATTCAGAAATCTGGATTTCGTCCGCCAGCGCAGCCTTGTCGACTTCGAGATACTCAAAATCGACGGACTCGGGCGAACGGAAACCGTCCGGCCGGGCATCATAGTAGGCCTGGACGTCTTCGTCGTTCACGACGACGGTATCGGCCAGCGCCGCTATATCGAAGGTGGCGATCGACGCAATCCGCTGCTCACCGTACAGGTTCAGGTAGCGCCGGTATTCTGACGGTGTGATAAAGTCGGTCGCGCCAATGCCCCGCTCCAGCTGGCTGATGCGCATGCTCTGGCGCTGCTGCGCCTCGAACGAACGTGCGTTGAGGACCCGCTGCTCGAGCCATGCGTAGTAAAGCTCCTTCTTGAAAACGCCGTCTTCCTGGAACAGCTTCTCGGCCTGGATGAGTTCCGCAACCTGCTCGTTGCCGACACGAAAGCCGGCCCTGCCGACATAGACTTCGACCAGCGCATCGCGAATCAAACGCTCCAGCGTGTTCTCGCGAATCAGCCGCAACGTCTCTGGCGGCAGCTCACTTAAATCCTTCAAGCGCAGCAGCTGGTTCTGGTAGGCGTTTTCGAGTTGCGGAATGGAGATCTCCACGCCTTCGACCTTGGCCGCATAGCCGGTACTCAGGAACGTGAAGTTACCGATACCGAAAAAGACGAACGAAATGGCCAGCATCCCGAGGAGGATGCCGGCGAACACGCCGGTAAATCTGTCACGAATTTGTTGCAGCATAGGTTTTGTCTGAAACGTTTGGGAAAAGGGGCCCCATAAGGGCCCCTCTCTCATTAGTGGCGGAGTGGACGGGACTCGAACCCGCGACCCCCGGCGTGACAGGCCGGTATTCTAACCAGCTGAACTACCACTCCGTATGCTGGTGGGTGCTGACGGGATCGAACCGCCGACCCTCGCCTTGTAAGGGCGACGCTCTACCAGCTGAGCTAAGCACCCGTTGGTGACCCCCCCGACCCGAGGGGCGCGCTAGTTTACGGCATCCTTCAGGCCTTTGCCAGCCTTAAATCCAGGCACATTACTGGCCTTGATCTGGATCGCTTCGCCGGTTCTCGGGTTGCGTCCCATACGTGCGGCACGGTGTTTGACCTGGAATGTCCCGAAGCCGACCAGCGATACAGAACCTCCGCCTGACAGAGTGCGTGAAACAGCGTCCAGCACCCCGTCGACCGCCTTGGTTGCATCTGCTCTCGACAGGCCCGCCGAGGCCGCAACCGCGTCAATCAATTCTCCCTTGTTCATGCATTCACCCTTGCTATTAACTTGCTGAATTAATAATGCGGAATGCCAAAAGTGCCGTCCCGCATCTCCGTGTGCGCTTCACGCGAATGAAACGCTTTACCCTTTTTTTCGGGAATTTCCAGTGAAATCCCCAATACCTTGCCACGCTTGACTTTCAGCCTGCCAATGCACGCACAAGCTTGTACCATGCAGCCCTGGGAGCGTCAACAAGCCCAGTGTTTTCAAGGGTTTCAGCTTTAATGGGGACGGACGATGTCGGCCGGCTTTTTGCCGCCCTTGGGTGCCTCGGATGTGGCTTTCGCGGGCTTGGATTCGGCCGCGGGAACCGGCATATGTTGCAACGCTACCTCAAGCACCTGGTCGATCCATTTCACAGGAACAATATTCAGCTTGTCTTTGATGTTCTTCGGTATTTCTGCCAGGTCCTTCTCGTTCTCCTGGGGGATCAACACGGTCTCGATGCCACCCCTGTGGGCAGCAAGCAACTTCTCCTTGAGACCGCCGATGGGCAGCACTTCGCCGCGCAGCGTGATCTCGCCGGTCATGGCCACGGCGCTCTTCACACGGATGTCGGTTAATGCCGACACCAGTGCGGTACACATGCCAACTCCCGCAGACGGACCGTCCTTCGGCGTGGCCCCTTCGGGCACGTGCACATGCACGTCGTACTTCTGGTGGAAGTCCGGATTGATACCCAAAACGCCTGCACGGCTCCTGACGACGGTCATCGCCGCCTGGATGGATTCAGTCATGACATCGCCAAGCTGACCCGTGTGCGTGAGCTTGCCCTTGCCGGGAACGACCGCTGCTTCGATGGTCAAAAGCTCGCCGCCGACCTCGGTCCAGGCGAGACCCGTGACCTGCCCGACCTGGTCGTTGTCTTCGGCTTTGCCATAACGGAAACGGCGCACGCCCAGGTATTTTTCCATGTTGTGCGGCGTAATGCGGATCGCCTTGTCGCGCGGCTTGAGCAACAGTGACTTGACGACCTTGCGACAGATCTTGGAGATCTCGCGCTCCAGGTTCCTGACGCCCGCCTCGCGGGTGTAATGCTGGATGATGTCGAGTACGGCCGTGCGGGTGATGGAGAGCTCCTCTTTTTTCAGGCCGTTTTCCTTCATCTGTTTGCGGATCAGGTAACGCAGCGCGATATTGAGCTTTTCGTCCTCGGTGTAGCCGGGGATACGGATGACTTCCATGCGATCGAGTAACGGCGCCGGGATATTGAGGGTGTTCGCCGTACACACGAACATCACGTCCGAAAGATCGAATTCGACCTCCAGGTAGTGATCGGCAAAGCTCGAATTCTGCTCGGGGTCCAGTACCTCCAGCAATGCCGACGACGGATCGCCGCGAAAATCCATGGCCATCTTGTCGACTTCGTCGAGCAGGAACAGTGGGTTGCGGACACCCGTCTTGGCCAGGTTCTGGATGATCTTGCCGGGCATCGAACCGATGTAGGTGCGACGGTGGCCGCGAATCTCGGCCTCGTCGCGAACACCGCCAAGCGACATGCGCACGAACTTGCGACGGGTCGCGCGGGCAATGCTCTGGCCGAGCGAGGTCTTGCCGACACCGGGCGGGCCGACGAGGCACAGTATCGGTCCCTTGAGACGTTTGACCCGCTGCTGCACCGCGAGATACTCGAGAATGCGTTCTTTGACTTTCTCGAGCCCGTAGTGATCTTCCTCGAGGACTTCCTCGGCGCGGTTCAGGTCGCGCAGCACCTTGCTGTGCTTTTTCCACGGCGCCTTTAAAAGCCAGTCGACGTAGTTGCGAACGACGGTGGCCTCGGCCGACATCGGCGACATCAGTTTGAGCTTGTTCAGTTCCGAGGTCGCCTTTTCCTTCGCCTCCTTGGTCATGCCGGCCTTTTCGATCTTGGCCTCGATGTCTGCGAGTTCGTTCGGTGCATCCTCCATCTCGCCGAGTTCTTTCTGAATGGCCTTCATTTGCTCGTTCAGGTAGTACTCGCGCTGGCTTTTTTCCATCTGGTTCTTGACGCGGCCGCGGATGCGCTTCTCGATCTGCAGCACCTCGATCTCGCCTTCGACGATGCCGAGGATCTGTTCGAGTCGGACCTTGACGTCACGAATCTCGAGGATGCGCTGTTTCTCGGCAAGCTTCAGTGCCATGTGGGCGGCGACCGTGTCGGCCAGCCGGCCGGCCTCGTCGATTCCTGACAGCGAGGTCAGGATCTCCGGCGGCACCTTCTTGTTCAGTTTCACGTACTGCTCGAACTGGGCGATGATGGAGCGGACCAGGCCGTCGATTTCGCGCTCGTCGTGGCGGTCTTCCTCGGTAAGAATCGTAATTTCGGCGGAGAAATGATCGCCCGCGACCAGTTCATCGACTTGTGCGCGTTCGCCCCCCTCAACCAGCACCTTGACCGTGCCATCGGGCAGTTTCAGGAGCTGCAGGATCGTGGCCAGGGTACCGACGTCATAAAGGTTCTCGGGGTCGGGATTGTCCATGTCCGCCGCCTGCTGCGCGACCAGCAGGATTTTCTTGCCGCTGTTCATGGCGCGGTCGAGCGCCACGATGGACCTCTCGCGCCCGACGAACAACGGAATCACCATGTGTGGATATACGACCACGTCGCGAAGCGGCAGTACCGGAACACCTTTCGTCTCGTCCGGTGTGTCGATTTCGCCACCTTTTATCTCAAGATCTTTCTCAGACACGTAATTAAGCCCTCGCTCCAATGCCGGGTAGTTTGTTGCTGTCTGGACATGCGCCCGAACAGGCCGGAATCAAGCCAGTAGCAGCCGTTCAGCACGAAAAAACGTCATTGCGAACTGACTCGCAATGACGGTCTAATGGTCCGAACCGGTAGGCCGTTCCCGCTGCTCGATATTGACGGTCGGCGGTTCATCGGATTCGTGTATGACGTAGGGCATGGTCTCCCCGTTGACAACCGCCTCGTCGAGCACCACCTTCTTTGCGCTCGTCGATGACGGCAGGTCGTACATGGTTTCGAGGAGTACGCTCTCGAGGATGGTCCTCAGGCCCCGGGCGCCGGTCTTGCGCTTCATCGCACGCTGGGCGACGGCGCGCAGCGCATCCTCGCGAAATTCCAGTTCGACGCCCTCCATGTCGAAAAGCTTGCGATACTGTTTCGTCAGGGCATTTTTCGGCTCCTGCAGGATGCGCACCAGCGCGTCCTCATCCAGCTCCTCGAGTGTGGCGACGACCGGCAGCCGGCCGACGAACTCGGGAATCAGGCCATAGCGGATCAGGTCTTCGGGCTCGACGTCGAGCAGCAATTCACCGATGTTCTGCTGTTCCTGTTCGGTCTTGACGTCGGCCACGAAGCCGATGCCGCTCTTCGAGGAGCGATCCTGGATGATCTTGTCGAGGCCGGCAAAAGCGCCGCCGCAAACGAAGAGAATATTGCCGGTATCGACCTGCAGGAACTCCTGTTGCGGATGCTTCCTGCCACCTTGCGGAGGTACTGACGCAATCGTGCCTTCAATCAGCTTCAGGAGCGCCTGTTGCACACCCTCGCCCGAGACATCGCGGGTGATCGAGGGGTTGTCCGACTTTCTCGAAATCTTGTCGATCTCGTCGATGTAGACGATACCCGTCTGCGCCTTGTCGACGTCGTAGTCGCACTTTTGCAGGAGCTTTTGAATGATGTTTTCGACATCCTCGCCGACATAGCCCGCCTCGGTCAGCGTGGTTGCGTCTGCGATGGTGAACGGCACGTTCAGCAGCCGCGCCAGCGTCTCCGCAAGCAGCGTCTTGCCGCAGCCGGTCGGGCCGATCAGCAGGATATTGCTCTTGGCCAGCTCGATGTCGTCCTTGCGATCGTCGGCGCGGTCGTCGAGGCGTTTGTAATGATTGTAGACGGCCACCGACAGCACCTTCTTGGCACGCTGCTGGCCGATGACGTACCCGTCGAGGATGGACTTGATTTCCTGGGGCTTGGGCAGCTTGTCGTGACCGGCCTCGCCCGCGTCCTCGAGCTCCTCGCGGATAATGTCATTACAGAGCTCGACGCACTCGTCGCAAATGAAGACCGACGGACCCGCGATCAACTTGCGAACTTCGTGCTGGCTCTTGCCGCAAAAAGAACAATAGAGGAGCTTGCCGTCCTCGTTCTTACCGCGGGAGTCGTCACTCATGCCCGATACACCTCTTCAACAAAAAATCAGCCTGTTACGACGTTCTGTGTATATAACACGGTGCCTTTTGGGGTGCAAAGCGCCATGTCTCATATGTGCAATAAGCAGACTTAAGTCGCTGATTTTACTTTGATTCATCCTTATTGGACGCCGACATTTCGGCACGGTTCCCGAGCACCGTGTCAATGAGGCCATATTCCACCGCCAGCGCGCTACTCATGAAGTTGTCACGCTCGAGGTCTTTTTCAATGGTTTCGACCGACTGGCCGGTGTTTTTCGCCATGATTTCGTTCAGGCGGCGCTTCAATTCGAGCACCTCCCGGGCATGAATATCGATGTCCGTCGCCTGTCCCTGGAAGCCCGCACTCGGCTGGTGAACCATGATGCGCGCATGCGGCAGCGCGTAACGTTTGCCCGTGGCGCCGCCGCCGAGGAGCAGCGCACCCATGCTGGCCGCCTGCCCGATGCAGATCGTCGAGACATCCGGATTGACGAATTGCATGGTGTCGAAAATCGACAGCCCGGACGTGACCGAGCCGCCGGGCGAATTGATGTAGAGCTGGATGTCCTTCTCGGGATTCTCCGACTCGAGGTACATGAGCTGTGCCACGATCAGGTTGGCCATGTGGTCCTCGACCGGCCCGACGATGAAGATCAGCCTGTCTTTCAAAAGCCTCGAATAAATATCGTAGGCACGCTCGCCGCGGGCGGTCTGTTCGACCACCATCGGCACGAGGTTCAATGCGTTTACGTTCATGCGATTTCCTGTTGCCATCCTCAATACCTGCCTCAACGAGCTACCGGGAGTCTACCGCGCGGACACCTGGTCCTGCGGCTTCATGTATTCCTTGAAGCTGAATTTTTTCGAATTTTCCTTGCCGTTGCTGATGATCCACGCTACCGCCTGGTCTTCAAGCACCATGGGCTCGATCTGTGACATGATCTGCGGATCGCCGAGGTATGTCTGTACCATTTCCGCGGAATTCTCGAACCCGGCGCACATCTCCTCGACCCGGGCCGTGAGCTTTTCGGTGTCGACATCGATGCCGTTATCGTCGATGAGCTGGCGGATCAACAGGCCCAGCCGTACCCGCCGCTCGCCACTTTCGACAAAGTTTTCGAGCGGCGGCGCCTTGTCATGATCTTCGATGCCGTACTGGCGCATCGCCTCGTGCTGCATCGCATGCGCCTCCTGTTGGATCAGTGCTTTCGGCACCTCGACCGGGTTGGCTTCCAGCAGCGCGCTCAAAGCCTGCTCGCGGATGTCGTTGCGAATACGCTGGTCGGCTTCGCGTTCCATGTTTTCGCGAACGTCTGTCCGCAATTTCTCGAGCCCGCCTTCCTCGACACCATAGGTCACGGCCAGGCTGTCATCGAGCGGCGGCAGTTCCTGTTCCTCGACCCGGTGCACCTTGATGGTGAAGTCGACTTTCCGCCCGGCAAGCGCCGCAGAATGGTAGTCCTTCGGGAACTTGACCTTGAAGGATTTTTCATCGCCCGCTGCGACACCGAACAAGGCCTTCTCGAAATCAGGCAACATCGCTCCCTCGCCGAGGACGACCGGCACATCCTTGCCGCTGCCGCCCTGGAATGCCTAACCCTTCAAGGTACCCTCGAAATCGACGACGACCCGGTCGCCTTTTGCCGACGCACGATCGACTTCGCGCCAGGTCGCTTTCTGCTGTCTCAGGTTCTCGATCATGTCGTCGCAATCGGCGTCTTTGATCTCTATCGCGGGCACCGTGACGGAAATCTTGTCGAGATCCTTCAGGGAAACCTCGGGCAGTACCTCGAATGTTGCCGTGAAAGCAAAATTGTCTCCCTTGCCACCGAAATCCGGCTCGATCTGCGGCTGTGCCACCGGGTTCAGGTTCTTCTGCTGCACCGCGTCGCGATAGCTTTGCCCCATCAACTCGGACAGCACTTCCTGGCGTACCTGCGAGCCGTAACGCTGGCGCACGACTTTCGGCGGCACCTTGCCGGGGCGAAAACCCTTGATCTTCGCGGTCTTGCCAACCCGCCTGAGACGGGTCTCGACCTCTTTTTCGATACGCTCGGCTGGCAGCTCAACCCGCATCCTGCGTTCGAGTACGCCTGTCGATTCGACGGTAACCTGCATAAAAGCAAACCTTGTTCGTGGCCCGGCCGATGCCATCGGCGTCGGCTTGAAAGTCGTTTAAATACTTTAAATCAATGAGTTGCGATACCAGGAGGATCTGGTGCGAAAGGAGAGACTCGAACTCTCACGGGTTGCCCCACTGGATCCTAAATCCAGCGCGTCTACCAATTCCGCCACTTTCGCCGTCTGGTTCGCCGCTCTCAGTTCAGCCGCGTAGTATACCGTGAAAAAAGGCACCCGAGCGACGGCTTTTCGCCATTGATATTGCGGCACAATACAGGTGGAATTGCCGCCAATACCACGAAATGCAAGCAGACAAGTGAGCACTGACGAGACATGAACGAGCAAAGCAGCGTCGACGTCGCCAACATCCGGCGGCCAGCATCGGGCCTGACCCTGGAACGTGAGGATCTCGACGACGACCCGCTCCGGCAGTTCGAGGCCTGGCTTCGCGATGCCTGCGAGTCGGAAGCGCTCGATCCGAACGCGATGAGCGTCTCGACCGTCGATGACAGGCAGAGGCCTGACTGCCGCATGGTACTGCTCAAGTTCTACGACGCTCGCGGCTTCGTCTTTTTCACCAACCTCGAGAGCAACAAGGCGGTACAAATCTCCGGCAACGAAAACGTTGCCCTGCTGTTCTTCTGGCCGACGCTCGGCCGGCAGATCCGCATTCGCGGCAGCGCGAAACGCGTTCCCAATAAGGAAACCCTCAAGTATTTCGTCACCCGGCCGCGCGGCAGCCAGATCGGCACCTGGGTATCGGCGCAGAGCAGCAGCATCTCGTCGCGTTCGCTGCTCGAGGCGAAGTACGCCGAGATCAGGAAAAAGTTTGCCGATCACGAAGTACCGCTGCCCTCCTTCTGGGGCGGCTACCGTGTTACCCCGATGGAGATAGAATTCTGGCAGAGCCGCACCAACCGGCTGCACGACCGCTTCCTTTATAGCAATAACGAGGACGGCTGGAACATCGAGCGCCTCGCACCGTAGCTCGGCCGGATTCTCAGGTTTTTGCCGGGCTCTTGACTGCCTCGCCGATGCCGGAAAAACGGCTTTGGCCACGCTGGCGGCCCCTGTCCAATTCATGCAAGCTGCCGTTCTTTAACAGGATCACCCGGTCGGCGGCCAGGATCATCGGCTCGCGGTGCGCCACGCAGATGCGTGTCATCGTCATTTTCGTGAGCACGCTCAGGATAGCCGCCTCGGTCGCCGCATCGAGATTGGCCGTGCCTTCATCGAGCACGAGGATGTCGGGATCACGGTACAGGGCGCGCGCCAGCAGGATGCGCTGCCGCTGACCGCAACTGAGCGTGCCGCCCATGTCGCCTACGAGGCTGTTATAGGCCATCGGCATCGCCATGATGTCCGCATGGATCGACGCGCTTTTGGCACAACGTTCCAGCCTGGCGAGGTCCGGCTCGGTATCGAAGAACGAGATGTTGTCGGCGATCGATCCCGTGAGTAATGTATCGTCCTGCATCACCGTCCCGATCCTGCTTCTGTAGGCCACGTGCCCGTACTGGTGAAGCGGCACGCCGTCGAACCAGACCGTGCCTTGTTGCGGCTCGAACAGGCCCAGCAACAATTTCATCAACGTCGACTTGCCGCTGCCGGACGGGCCGACGAAGGCGATCATCTCTCCGCTTTGCAGTTGGAGCGACGCGTTCCGCAGGACCCAGGTGTCCGCCACCCCGTAGCGAAAGGACAGGTGCCGCATCTCCAGCATGCCCTTCCCGGCGCGGCGGCTGTTACCCGGCGCGGCGCCGCTGCTGGCAGATTCAATACCGCGCTCCGGCCGTGCGAGGCCGATATCCGCAATGCGCTCCAGGTGCAGGTCGAGGATGCGGAATTCGATCAGGCGCTCGACGAGCATCCTGGCCTTGTCGATGAACTGCTGCCTGTACGCCATGAATGCGAACAGCATGCCGATCGTCAGCGAGCCGCTGATGACCTGCGTTGCGCCGAGATAGACGATCATCGTGTTTTCGATGCCGAACAGCAGTCCGTTCGCGGCCTCGAAACCGATACCGAGTTTGCCGACCCTGACGCTGCCGTTGATGACATCCGCATAGCGGTTCCTCCACAGCGACCTGCGCTCCGCTTCGTGGCCGAACAATTTGATCGACTGGATGCCCCTGACGGACTCGATGAATGTCGATTGTTCCCTCGCCTTCGCGACAATCAGGTCCTCGTTTCTTTGCCTGAGCGGCCGGTAAAGCGCCAGCCTCAGCCCCAGGTACAGAGCCAGCGCCAACAGGACGACCGTGCCGAGACGCGCGCTGTAGACGAAGATGACGACGAGGGTGCTCGAGGCCATCAGGCCGTCGATGACGGCGGCAACCAGTCCTTCCGCGAAGAGGTCGCGGATCGGCAGCGTCGATGAAAATCGCGACAGGATGTCACCGACATGGCGCTTCTCGAACCAGCCCAGCGGCAGCCGTAGCAGGTGCCGGAAGAGATTCGACACCATCTGGAAGCCGAGCGTGTTGCTGATGTAGAGGATGACGTAAGCGCGAAGGGCGCTCGCCGCGACCCTGATCAGCATAAAAAGCCCGAAGCCGAGTGCCAGTACGACCAGCAGGTCCGTGTCGAAGCTCGTCAGGATCTCATCGACAACCAGCTGCATATAGAAGGGTGCCGCCAGCACGAAGAGCTGTACGATCAGTGACAGCACCAGCGTCTGCAGCAGAACGCGCTTCAGGCCGACGATTTTTCCCCACAGGTCGGACAGCTTCATCACCGAGCGGTCGACGCGGCGCCGGAAGTCCGCTGCCGGGCCGAGTTCGAGCGCAATACCGGTGAAATCGTCGGAGACTTCGGCCATCGTGTAGCGCCTTTCGCCCAGCGCGGGGTCGAGAACGGTACAGGCATCGCGATGCACGGCCTTCAGCACGACGAAGTGGTTCATGCCCCAGTGCAGGATGCACGGTGTCTGCAACTGATCGAGCGACTCCAGCCCGAGCTTCAATGGCCGGGAGCTGAGCTTCAGCTTCTCCGCGACGACGATGAGACTTTTGAGGGTGCCTCCCTTCAGCGAAATCGCGTTGGTCATGCGCAGGCGATTCAGGTCAGTCTTGTAGCCGTAGTAGCACGCTATCATCGCGAGGCAGGCCAATCCGCATTCCGCCGCCTCCGTCTGCCGCTGCAGTTGCAGGCGTCGCCCACCCGAGAATTCGAGCAGCCGCAGCGCATCGATCATGACCGCCCGCGGAGACTGATGAGCGGGTCCAGCAGCCATTCGATCAACGAGCGCCTGTCGAGAACGATGTCGGCGCGCAGGGACATGCCCGCTTGCAATGAAAACACCTGCCCGTAGGC
>Ga0114931_10009467_pt1 | contig 11666 bp, 5 predicted proteins | sample 2SBtaG_FD_89579 | JGI IMG/M metagenome (GOLD analysis project Ga0114931, IMG submission 89579) | Deep subsurface microbial communities from Kolumbo volcano to uncover new lineages of life (NeLLi) - 2SBTROV14_V59a metaG | ecosystem: Environmental > Aquatic > Marine > Volcanic | place: Kolumbo...
AGATTTTGCACTGGCGGAGTGGTGGTCCGCATATTATACTCATTTGATTCACCGCTGCGGGTGCGGAACTAGGTTGATCCGGTGGGACGGTCGGCCTTTTCTAGACGGCACCCGGGGTGGTCAGTCCCTTGGCAATCCCTGAACCTTAGACTGTTAGTCGGTCGTAAGCGGGTGCTTGGTATCCTCTGGTCTGATTCGACAGGGTGCGTGCAAGCGTCGGTCGCGAAGTCGCGTTTGCGTCTTTGCCTGGATTGGTGCGCGCTGATTGGGTGATGAGGGTTGTTCCCGCAATGTTGCCGGAGGCATGCGGTCGGCGTGGCGCGCGTTTTGTGCGTTTGGCGGCGAGTGGCGCATGGGCTTTGTCCTTGAGATTCGGACAGATACATACACATGACCGGAAAGGGTCACGATGATCGTTCCTACTGAGATTCGTAGTTTTAGCAAGCTCGGTGATGCGTTGGAGATTCCGGACCTGATCGAGATTCAGGTCGGCTCATACAAGCGGTTCCTCGAGACGAACAGCACGAACGGCGAGGGCTCTCGCGGCGGGCTTGGGGCGTTGCTTCGCGAGGTTTTTCCGATCCAGAGCTACGACGAGAACATCACCCTGGAATACCTCGACTATTCGCTGGGCAAGCCCCGGTACACGCCGGACGAGTGCCGGCAGTTGCGACTGACTTACGGGATGCCGCTGCGCATCCGGTGTCGGCTGCATCGGAAGGACAAGGACGAGATCTTCGAGGATCGGGTCTATCTGGGTGAGATTCCGATCATGATCGGCGGGGGCGAGTTCATCGTGAACGGTGCGGAGCGGGTGATCGTGTCGCAGTTGCACCGGTCGCCGGGCGTGGACTTCATCAAGCAGACACTGGAGGCCGACCGGCCGCTTCATGCCTGCCGGATCATCCCCGAGCGGGGGAGTTGGATCGAGGTGAACATCACCCGCAAGGACGTGATGACGGTGCGGATTGATCAGTCGAGCAAGATCTCCGCCACCTGCTTTCTGCGGGCGATGGATCCGTACTATGGAAGCGATGAGGCGATCATTCGCACGTTCTACCAGACCAAGACGATCCGGGTCAGCGCCTTGAAGCCGGATACGTACGTCGTCTCGGCGATCCCCAATCATGAAGCCGAGGCCGGGGAAGAGGCTGAGCCGCTGGTCCGTGCCGGGTGCCAAGTCGGTGATGCGCTGGAAAAGGTGAAGGCGGGCCCGACCAAGCAGGTCGAGGTGATCGACAAGCTGGTCGATCCTCTCATTTTGTATACGCTCGCCGAAGACAGCAGCCACAGCCACGAAGAGGCTCTGATGCGGATCTACAAGAGCCTTCGGCCGGGCAACCCCGCTCAACTCGACAAGGCGGCCAAGCTCTTCCATGAGAAGTTCTACGATGAGAACCGGTATCGGCTCGGCAAGGTCGGGCGTTTCCGGATCAATCGTAAGTTCGGGCTTTCCATTCCTGCATCATTGAACGGCCTGACCGCGGCGGATTTCGTGGCCTGCCTGAAGTATTTGCTGGATCTGCGGAGCCAGGAGGGCGCGGGCTTCTCTGTTCCTCAACGTCTGCCCTTTGAGCTGGCGTTGTTGCGATGGACGCGTGAGTTGGCGGAGCAGCTTTCGACTTACCGCATTAAGAAGGAACTGCCCAAAGACCCGAAGAAGGGCGTTGTATTGGGGCAACTGGATGCGATCAAGGAGGGTCGCAAGAAGTTTCGCCCTGAAGACGTGGTGAGTGAGCTTCGCCGTCAGTTGCAGGCGATCTCCGATGTTCCGACCGAGTGGGTTCCCCCTGCGACGATTGACGCGGCAGTGATGCGGCCGTTGTTGTCGCGCACGCGCCAGGATCGGGACACGGAAGTAACGAAGGCATCTAAAGACTTCATCGTTGCCACCATCCGAACGCGGGCGTCGCGGATTCTCCAGGGGATCGACCGATACCTGGGCATTGCCAAGACGGCGGACATGGAGATGGCTCAACTGGAGTTTCTCAATTACTACTCGCGGCCCGGTGCGATCTATCTGTTCGACGAGGCCCAGGCCAACAAGCAGATGACCGCGATCCAGAAGGCGACCGAGGCCGAGTGGAATGAGTTGTTCGGGGCTTCGGCGAAGCATGTCGCCTTCGGCACGCTGGCCCAGGCGGCGAAGGTCGTGGAGAAGCATGACACGGTGGGGGCCTTGTCGATCGGCAACGTGCATGAATACGCGTGGAGCAAGACGCGCGTCGTCGTTTCCGAAGATGACATCGACCACCTCGGCAACCGTCGTCTGCGGACGATTGACGAATTGGCCTGTGATGAAATCCGCAAGGGCTTCCTGAAGCTGCGTCGCACGGTTCAGGAACGCATGAGCATGAAAGACCCGGACCAGCTTGGGAAGATCGCCGAGTTGATTAACTCGAAGGCGGTTTCCGGAGCGATCGACTATTTCTTCGGCCGGGGCGAGCTTTCCCAGGTGGTGGATCAGACCAACCCGCTGAGCCAGTTGACGCATGAGCGGCGCCTTTCGGCGTTGGGCCCGGGCGGGCTGAACCGCAAGCGGGCGGGATTTGAGGTGCGCGACGTTCACATCAGCCACTACGGGCGAATCTGTCCGATCGAGACGCCAGAAGGCACGAACATCGGCCTGATCGCTTCGCTGAGTATCTACTCCCGGGTTGACGAATACGGCTTCTTGATCACGCCTTATCGTGTGGTGGGCAAGGACGGTTCGGTCAACGGCAATATGAAGTTCCTGCGTGCCGACGAGGAGATGAAGTCGGTCCTGGCGCCGCCCGACTCGGTGGACCCCAAGACCGGCAAGCTTACCGGCGGCCACATCGTTTCGCGCATCCGCGGCGACCTGTCGCTCGTGAGCAAGAATGAGATCGAGTATGTCGATATTTCGCCGAAGCAGACGGTCGGCGTATCTGCGGCGTTGATTCCGTTTCTGGAGCACGATGACGCGAACCGGGCCCTGATGGGATCCAACATGCAGCGGCAGGCCGTTCCGCTGCTCATTACCAAGCCGCCGGTGGTTGGGACGGGTCTCGAGCGCGTCGTTGCACAAAACAGCGGGATGCTGGTCAAGGCGAAGAAGGGCGGCAAGGTCACGTACGTTGACGCCGAACGGATCGTGATCGACCAGACCGAGGAATACGTGCTGCGGAAGTTCCAAGGTCTCAACGAACGGACGTGTTTGAACCAGAAGCCTCTCGTTTCTTTGGGGCAGGAGGTGAGCGAGGGTCAGATTATTGCGGATGGTCCGGCCTGTCGCGACGGGGAACTCGCCCTGGGGCGAAACGTTCTCGTCGGCTTCATGACCTTCGACGGATACAATTTTGAGGATGCGATCCTCATTTCCGAGCGGCTGGTCCACAACGATACGTTCACCAGCATTCACATCGAGGAATACGACGTCGAGATTCGCGAAACGAAGCTGGGTCGTGAAGAGTTCACACGCGACATTCCGAACGTGTCTGAGCGGGCTCTGAGAAACTTGGACGAGCACGGCATTGTGCAGATCGGCACGGAAGTCGGGCCGGGCGACATCCTTGTCGGGAAGGTGTCTCCCAAGAGCAAGAGCGAACTGAGCCCCGAAGAGAAGCTGCTCCATGCGATTTTCGGCCGGGCCGGCGAAGATGTGAAGAACGATTCGCTTGAGATGCCCAGCGGGGCGTCGGGTATTGTCATCGACTCCAAGCGGTTCAGCCGGCGGACGGGCATGAGCGAGGAGCAGAAGCAGCAGCTTCAGAAGCGCATCAGTGCCTATCGGTCGGGCGTGAACCAGCGGGCGATCTCTCTGTTCCGTCGGATGCTGGGCGATTTTGAATCGCTGATCGGCCAGCCCGTCATCGACCCCAATACCAAGCAGGTCGTGGGCCGCAGCGAGTTGGAAGAAGTCGTCATGGAGCAGATCGGAGAGCCGAAGAACTGGGCGTTCGATCTCAAATGGGTCAAGCCGGCGGCGCGTCGCAAAGAGTGTGAACCGATTTATGATCACTATTGGCCGCGCATCGCTGAGATGCTGGAGGAGCGGGATCGCAAGGTCGCCCAGATGAAACGAGGCGACGAGTTGCCGTCGGGCGTTTTGGAGATGGTCAAGGTCTATATTGCCACGAAGCGGCGTTTGTCGGTCGGTGACAAGATGGCCGGGCGCCACGGGAACAAAGGCGTTATTGCCAAGATCATGCCGGTCGAAGACATGCCGTTCCTCGAGGACGGGACGCCTGTCGACATTTTACTCAACCCGCTCGGCGTTCCATCGCGCATGAACGTGGGCCAAATCCTGGAGACGCACCTGGGGTGGGCCGCGAAGATTCTCGGGTTCCGCGCCGCCACGCCGGTCTTCGACGGTTGCACGGAGGAGGAACTGCACGCCACCGTGGCGGAGGCCAACGAAAAGGTCGCGCAATTGGCCGGCGACATCGACGCCATCCGCAGGGCCGACAAGGACGGGTTGATTCTTTGCAAGATGCCCTACGGCGGCAAGATCAGGCTTCATGACGGCCGGACGGGTGAGAAACTGGATCAGCCTGTCACGGTCGGCTACATCTACATGCTGAAACTTCATCACTTGGTGGACGACAAGATTCACGCCCGGGCGACCGGCCCGTATTCGCTCATCACCCAGCAGCCGTTGGGTGGCAAGGCGAGGACCGGGGGTCAGCGATTCGGCGAGATGGAGGTTTGGGGCCTGGAGGCCTATGGCGCATCGCACGTTCTACAGGAATTGCTGACCGTCAAGTCGGATGACGTTGAAGGCCGCACGAAGATCTACGAATCGATGGTCAAGGGTGAAAACAGCCTCGAAGCGGGGACGCCTGTGTCGTTCGACGTGTTGTGCAACGAGATTCGCGGCCTTGGGATGAACATCCAAATGGAAAAAGGGCGGCTCTTGTAGCCGGCGGGGCGATGCCTGTGACGCCATCGTCGCGCATCGTGAGATGCGAGTTCAGCAGGATCAGTTGGAGGTCCAGCCGTGCCGAGCAACATCACATTTGAAGTCGTGGACAGGATCGACGTCAACGATCTCAAGGCTTTTTACGACGCGCAGGGCAGCATGCTTCCGCAGTCCGTCGATAAGCTCTCGAAGATGGTGGACAACTCGGTCTGCTTCGTGACCGCTCGCGAGGAGGACGGGCGTCTGGTCGGCATTGCCCGCGGCTTGGCAGATGGGGTCCGCGGCTACCTGACCGAATGCAAGCTCGATCCGGCTCGGCAGGGGCCTGGCGCGGTCACGCACATTGACGGGCGAATCGAGCACGATCAGTTCGGCATCGCGGCCGAGATGGCCACGCGAGTCATTAAGGCACTGGCCGACATGGGTTGCGAGCGCGTCGATGCGGCGGCCTACGGCACGGAAGTGGACTTCTGCGAAGAACTGGGTTTCAAGCGGGCCGCGGGGATCGTTCCGATGTGCCTGAACGTCAATGACCACGGAGAGTATGCTAAAACGGCTGCGGGGGGCGGCTCCTAAGGCGCTCTATCAATTCCTGTGGCACAGGCGTCTCGCCTGTGCTTCCACCGCCGGGACGGCGGTGCCACAGGAGAGTTTTGTTGGAGCGCATAAGGCTCGATAAACGACACCATCACTTGAGAAGGATGGATATTTATGGCTGAGAGCATCTACGATCGGATCAACGACTATGGGTCGGTGACTGTTTCTTTGGCGGCGCCGAACGACATTCGTTCATGGTCCTATGGCGAAATCCGCAAGCCCGAGACGATCAATTACCGCACCTACCGGGCCGAGAAGGACGGGCTCTTCTGTGAGCGCATCTTCGGTCCGGAGCGTGACTGGGAGTGTTTCTGCGGCAAGTACAAGGGCACGAAACACAAAGGCATGATCTGCGATCGATGCGGCGTGAAGGTGACTCACAGCCGCGTTCGGCGCAAGCGCATGGGGCACATCAACCTGGCTGCGCCGATCGTGCATATCTGGTTCTTCAAGGCCATGCCCTCGAGGCTGGGGGCGCTTCTGGGCATGAGGACCGGCGACCTCGAAAAGGTGATCTACTTCCAGGACTATGTGGTTGTGGATCCCATGGACTCGCCGCTCAAGGAGCGGCAGATCCTGTCCGAAGACGAACTCCGCAGTGCGACGGAGAAATACGGTGACACCTTCGATGCCGGGACCGGCGCCGAAGCCATCAAGCACTTGCTGAAGCGGTTGGACCTCAAGGCCCTCAGCGACGAACTCCGCGACGGCATCACGAAGACAAACAGCAAGCAGAAGATCAAGGATCTCTCCAAGCGTCTTAAGATCACCGAGAGCCTGCGGCACAGCAGGAATGATCCGACCTGGATGGTCTTCGACGTGATCCCGGTTATTCCGCCCGACCTGCGTCCGCTGGTCCTGCTGGAGAGCGGCAACTTCGCCACGAGTGATCTCAACGACCTCTATCGCCGGATCATCAATCGAAACAATCGGCTGAAGAAGCTGATCGACCTCAATGCGCCGGAGGTCATCATTCGCAATGAGAAGCGAATGCTCCAGCAGGCCGTCGACGCGCTGTTCGACAACGGTCGGTGCAGGCGGCCCGTTCTCGGGTCATCCAATCGGCCACTGAAATCCATGACCGACATGATTAAGGGCAAGCAGGGCCGCTTCCGGGAGAACCTCCTCGGCAAGCGCGTCGATTATTCCGCCCGGAGTGTGATCGTGGTCGGTCCGGAGTTGAAGCTGCATCAGGTCGGCCTGCCGAAGCGAATCGCCCTGGAGCTTTATCAGCCGTTCATCATTCGCAGGTTGAAGGAGTATGGACTTGCGGACACGATCAAGTCGGCGAAGAAAATGCTGGAGCGCCGCGACCAGGAGATTTGGGACATCCTGGAGAGCGTCATTCACCAGCATCCGGTCATGCTGAACCGTGCTCCGACGCTGCACCGCATGGGTATTCAGGCGTTCGAGCCCGTCCTGGTTGAAGGCAACGCGATCAAGGTTCACCCGCTGGTGTGTCGCGGTTTCAATGCGGACTTCGACGGGGACCAGATGGCGGTCCACCTGCCATTGTCCATCGAGGCCCAGGCGGAAGTTCACGTGCTGATGATGGCGACGAACAACATCTTCAGCCCGGCCAGTGGTGCGCCGATCATGTCGCCCAGTCAGGACATCGTCATGGGCATCTTCTACCTTACCTGTGCATACGGGATGAAGGGGGACAAGCAGCCGCGTTCCTATTTCGGCCCTGAGGAGGCGTTGCTCGCTCACCAACTGGGCAAGCTGGGCATCCACGATGAGATTCGGGTGCGGGTTAACCGGGACCGGGTTGTTGTGGGTGCGAAAGACCTCGCCGAGCCGGCGCCGACCAATCGCATCATCACTACGACGGTGGGGCGGCTGATCTTCAACGACATTCTCTCTGACAAGATGCCGTTTTTCAACTGTGCGCTGAGTTCCAAAGGTGCGGCACGGGTGATCGCCGATTGCTACGAAGAACTGGGCCGATCGGAAACGATCGACCTCCTCGACCGGATCAAGAGCCTGGGTTTCCGGTGGAGCACCCTGGCGGGCTTATCCTTCGGCCTGACGGACATGCGCATCCCGGTTAAGAAACAGGGGATTATCGACGAGGCCGAGAAGAAGGTTGATCGTATTATCAAGGCCTATCAACACGGGGCGATTACGCACATGGAGCGTTACAATGCCCTGATCGACATTTGGGTTCACGTCCGAGAGGCCGTCACCGAAGCGATGATGGCAGAGTTCAAGAACGACTGGCGCACGTCGGACATGCGGTATGCCCAGTCTGGTGACCCGGGAGCCACTCAGTATTTGAATCCGATTTATCTGATGTCGGATTCCGGTGCCCGTGGAAGCGTCGACCAGATCCGGCAGTTGGCCGGGATGCGTGCGTTGATGGCCAAGCCTTCCGGCGAGATCATCGAGACGCCCATCAAGGCGAACTTCCGCGAGGGTCTCAGCGTCTTGGAATACTTCAGCTCGACTCACGGTGCCCGTAAGGGATTGGCTGATACGGCCTTGAAGACGGCCGACAGTGGCTACCTGACGCGCAAGCTGGCGGACGTCGCTCAGAATCTGATCGTCACGCGGGAGGACTGCCGCACGATCAAGGGGATTACCAAGGGTGTGCAGTACAAGGGCGAGGAAGTTGATATCTCGCTTTCCGAATCGATCATCGGCCGTGTTGCCCGCGATACGATTCGACATATCGTGACCGACGAGGTGATCGTCAAGGAAAACCAGATCATCACCACCGAGGTCGCGAGAAAAATTGAGAGTTCCCCGGCCGAAGGTGGTTTGGGCCTGGAGACCATCCGCGTTCGCAGTCCGCTCACGTGCGAAAGCCCGGTCGGTGTTTGTGCCAGGTGCTACGGCATGGATCTTTCTACGGGCCGCCTTGTCGAGACGGGCATGGCGGTTGGCATCATCGGCGCGCAGTCCATCGGTGAGCCCGGCACTCAGCTCACGATGCGGACGTTCCACACCGGCGGCGTCGCGAGCCGCGGCGTGATCGACACCGATATCCGGTGCATTAACGGTGGGACGATCCACTTCCATAACTTGAACGCCGTGGACTTTACTGATCCCGAGAGCGGCAAGAAGTATCTCGTTGTTCTGAAGCGAAACGGTGAGATCGTCATTACGGATGACAAAGAGCGCGAGCTCGAGCGGTACAAGATTCCCTATGGCGGGCACGTGCATGTGACCGACGGCCAGAAGGTCTCGCCGCGCACCGTACTCACGACCTGGGATCCGCACTTGACGCCGATTCTCGCTGAAGCGGGTGGGTCCATTCGATTTCAGGATGTGATCGAGGGTGAGACCGTTCGCCTCGATCCCGAGTCGAAGGGTTCGACCAAGCTCGTTGTTGTCGAACACCGCGGCGACAAGAACCCGCAGGTCATCATCGAGGACAAGGAAGGCAAGATCCTGGAATACCACTACCTGCCGGCCAAGGCTCGAATCGAAGTCACGGAAGGACAGAAGGTCAAGGCCGGTTGGCTCCTTGCGCGTCGTCCTCGGGAGTTGTCGGGGACGCAGGACATCACCGGGGGGTTGCCGCGCGTTACGGAGTTGTTTGAGGCGCGGAAGCCGAAGGAGCCGGCAGTGATGTCGGAAATCTCCGGGACGGTCGAGATCCGCAGTGATAAGCGCCGCGGGAAGATGACGATCATTGTTCATCCGGACAGCAAGGACTTGGAACCCCGGGACCACCACGTTCCACAAGACAAGCACCTCCAGGTCCATGCCGGTGATCGGGTTGAAGCGGGCGATTCTTTGTGCGACGGTCCGCTGGTTCCCCACGACATCCTGGCGATTAAGGGTGAAGAGGCCCTGCATACATATCTCTTGCATGAGATTCAGGCTGTCTACCGTTCGCAGAACGTTGGCATCAATGATAAGCACGTCGAGGTGATCCTCACACAGATGCTACGCAAGGTGAAAGTGGAGAACCCCGGCGATTCCGATCTGCTGCCGGGCGAAGTGATTGACAAGTTCCGGTTCAAGGAGGAGAACCAGAGACTTTCCAAGAGCGTGAAGATTTCCGACCCGGGTGATTCAGAGTATCACGAAGGGAAGATCGTCCTGAAAGAAGAGCTTAATGTTTGCAACGAGGCGTTGGATGAGGAAGGCAAGGCCCTGGCCAAGGGTCGCAAGCCCAAACCGGCGACCGGGACGACGCTGCTGCTCGGTATCACCAAGGCGGCTCTCCAGAGTGAGTCGTTCATCTCCGCCGCGAGCTTCCAGGAGACGACGAAGGTTCTCACGGAGGCGGCCCTGAGCAGTGCGGTCGATCGCCTCGTCGGGCTGAAGGAGAATGTCATTCTGGGCCACCTCGTGCCTGCCGGCACGGCCTTTAAGCCCTTCCTGGACATGGAGATCGAGCATCTCGGTGAGCCCATTGAAGAGCCTCCCTCCGAGGTCCGCATGCCGGAGATGGCTGAGGTGGCACCGGTTGAGACCGGCGACACCGGCCAAGTCGGTAGCGTCCCAGCCTCGGCTGTCGCGGGCTCTGCGACGGTTCTCGATAGCGGTGCTCCTCTGGCCGCGGGGCCGCAGGTCGCCGAGGCGCCCGCCGCAGATGCCGCGCCCTCGGCGAGCGACGATTCGACCCCCGAGGACACGAGCAAGGGGTGACGTTGACGCAGGTGGCACCGTTGTCGTAGGATATCGCGTTTATACCACAGGTAGCCCGGCCCCCAGGGGGAGCGGGCGAAAGGCTTTCGAGGAAACAATGCCGACGATCAATCAGCTTTGCAAGTCGCCGCGGCGCGTGGAGCGGAAAAAGTCCAAGTCTCGAGATTTGGACGTCTGTCCCCAGAAGCGGGGCGTCTGCCTCATCGTCAAGACTATCACGCCCAAGAAGCCCAACTCCGCCCTGCGGAAGGTTGCCCGCGTGCGTCTCTCCAATGGCCGCGAAGTGACGGCCTACATTCCGGGGATCGGGCATAACCTCCAGGAGCACTCGATCGTCCTGGTCCGCGGCGGCAAGGTGCGAGACCTGCCGGGCATTCGATATCACATCGTCCGCGGCGTTCTCGATTGTGCCGCGGTCGAGGAACAAGAGAAATTCGGCGTCCGCCGCAGCCAGAGCCGCAGCAAGTACGGCACGAAGAGGCCGAGATAAGCCGTGTCGGATGTTGCAGCCGTATGTCGCATTGGAATAGATCAGTTGCCATAACACCGGGCCGATCACACCGGATGCCTGAAGGCCCGTGCAGATTTGCCGAACGCTGAGAGGATCAAAGATGGGCTACAAGAAATGGACAGCCTCCGCTGAGCAGCTTCGACCTGACCCGAAGCATGGAAGCCTGCTCGCCGCCAAGTTTATCAACTGCATGATGTGGGAGGGGAAAAAGGCAGTTTCGCAGAGGATTCTCTACAACGCCCTCGATCGCATCTCCAAGAAGATTACCGACGTTGAGCCGATCGAAGTCTTTGAGACCGCGGTTCAGAACGTCCGACCGAACGTTCAGATCCGCAGTCGCCGCGTCGGCGGGAGCAACTATCAGGTTCCGATGTCGGTCGACTCCAAGCGCAGCCAAGCCCTGGCCATCCGCTGGATCCTCATGGCCGCTCGTGCGAAGAAGGGCCGGCCGATGGAAGAGCGGCTTGCATCGGAATTGCTCGACGCCTACAACCGGCAAGGTACCGCCGTCAGCACGCGCGAGAACGTCCATCGCATGGCCGACGCGAACAAGGCCTTTGCCCACTTCGCCTGGTAAGGGCCCTGTCCGATCCCTACTCTTTATGACAATTGCGTCTGAACAGCCATGCGGTGCTGCGCGGTTTCGCCTGTGTCCCCACCGGCGGGACGCCGGTGCCACATATGGGGACGCCGGTGCCACATATACGTTATATTAGGCGCTCTTGGCCCTTGGCGGCTGCCTGGGGTTTGGAGCGTGTCAGCGTGTGCGAAAACCCCCGGCTTCCGCCGGGGGCTATCGGGCGCATTGCGACGAGGACTATCGGGCGCATTGCGAGGGTTGTCGGGCGCCTTGCGGGGGCTGCCGGGCGCATTGCGAGGGTTGTCGGGCGCATTGCTGGGGCTTTCTGGCACATTGCAAGTTGTTGGTCGATCAGAGTGGCCTGTTCATGGCCAGGAAACGAGGCCTTATCACCGGCATCACCGGACAAGACGGCAGCTACCTGGCGGGGCATCGCTCGAAGAACGGCGGCGAGAAAGGCGATCGCTGAACCGCCGGGCTCGTTCTTCGCT
>Ga0114931_10009468_pt1 | contig 11665 bp, 11 predicted proteins | sample 2SBtaG_FD_89579 | JGI IMG/M metagenome (GOLD analysis project Ga0114931, IMG submission 89579) | Deep subsurface microbial communities from Kolumbo volcano to uncover new lineages of life (NeLLi) - 2SBTROV14_V59a metaG | ecosystem: Environmental > Aquatic > Marine > Volcanic | place: Kolumbo...
CATAGCACGAGGGAAAAGGGGACGCTACCCTTTTCCGTGAGGTCGAAGCAGGATCGAAATGGCGTCCCCTAGGGGAGTCGAACCCCTGTTTCCGCCGTGAGAGGGCGGCGTCCTGGGCCACTAGACGAAGGGGACGCGGGAGCTGGAAGCCGCGCCGTGGCCGAGCGGCCCTTCACATAGCGAATAGGGTGGCCCCTGACAAGGGGCGCAATAGGGGCGCGGCGGTGCGAAAGGCACGCGAGGGCCCGGCGCATGGGGCTCGTGGCTCGCCGGCCCCCGATAAGGCGCGTGCCTCAGGCGGCTGGGGCGGCGGCTTCCGCCAGGCGCTGGGCTGTGGCGAGGAATTTGTCTACGTCCGCCGGCTTCGTGTTGAAGGAGGCGACCAAGCGCACCTCCGCGTTCTCCTCCGGGCCCCAGCGGTAGAAGGCGAAGCCCGCCGCCAGCAGCCCGGCGATGACCGGCTCCGGCAGGCGCGCGAACACCTCGTTGGCCTCGACCGGATGGAGTAGGCTCGCCCCCGGCAGCCCGTTCCGGCCCCCGCTCGGTCCCTCGGCCAGGCCCCCGCTCGGTCTCTCGGTCAGACCCCCGGTCAGGCCCTCGGCCAGGCGCCTGGCCATGGCGTTGGCGTGGGCGGCGTTGCGCAGCCAAAGGTCGTCGTCCAGATAGGCGTTGAGCTGGGCCGAGAGGAACCGCATCTTGGAGAACAGATGCCCGCCGCGCTTGCGCCGGTAGGCGAAGGTCGCCGCCAGCTCCGGGCGAAACAGCACGACCGCCTCGGCGCCCAGGGCGCCGTTCTTGGTGGCGCCGAAGGAGAGCGCGTCCACCCCCGCCTTCCAGGTCGCCTCGGCCGGGCTACACCCCAGGGCCGCCAGGGCGTTGGCGAAGCGCGCGCCGTCCATGTGCACGCCCAGGCCGTGGCCCCGCGCCACCTGGGCCAGGGCCGCCGTCTCCTCGGGGGTATAGACCGTGCCCGCCTCGCTGGCCTGGGTCAGGCTGATCGCGGCCGGCTGCACCGCGTGCACGTTGCCCGCTCCCTCGATGGCGCCGGCGAGCGTTGCCGGTTCCAGCTTGGCGTGGGCGCCGGCGAGAGGCACCAGCTTGGCGCCGCCGGTGTAGAACTCGGGGGCGCCGCACTCGTCCACCTGGATGTGCGCCTCCTGGTGGCAATAGACCGCGCCATAGGGCGGCACCATGACCGAGAGCGCGAGCACGTTGGCGGCGGTGCCGGTCGCCACCGGAAAGGCGGTCAGGTCGGTTTCGAACACCTCCGCCAGGCGCGCCTCGAAGCGCCGGGTCTCGTCGTCCGCCCCATAGGGCATGGCCGGGCCGCTGTTGGCCGCCTCCAGGGCGCGCAAGATCTCCGGCGCCACGCCGCTCGCGTTATCGGAACTGAAGCTCACCATCTCGTTCGATCGTCTCCCCTGTCATGGGTTATTCGCCGCGCACCCGCCCCAGCACCCGCCCGTCGCCCAGATCGACGACGATGACCTGTTGGCAACCGCGCTCCCGGGGTCCCGCCAGGCGCACGATCAGGCGCGTCCCATCGGCCCGGGCCGCCGCGATCTCGCACCCCGCCGGCAGATCGAGCGCCACCTCGCCGAAGGCGCCGGCGCGGGTATCATCCCTGGACTCGCGGCCCACGAGGCCGTACGCCACCAGGATCAACCCGGCCACGATCAGCACACCCATAACGATGACGAGAACCTTGAGCGCCTGCATACCTTCCGGTCCGACCTGCCGTTTCCTGGCGCGCGGGCGCCTCGCCTCCCTGGCGCGCGCGCGCCCCGGCGCGTGGTAATGACCGACGCCGCCGGCCGCCGGCACGAGATCGCCGCCGGCCCCGAGGAGGCCGGCCAGCGGCTCGACCGGGTGCTCGCGGCGCGCCTGGCCGGCCTGTCGCGCAGCCGCCTCAAGGGCTTGATCGAACAAGGCCACGTCACCCGCGGCGGCGCTACGATAATGGAGCCCGCATACAGGGTCAAACAGGGACAAAGTTTCGCCATCTTCGTGCCCGAGACTGTATCCGCCGCACCCGAGGCACAGGCCATTCCCCTCGATATCGTCTACGAGGACGCTCACTTGATCGTGCTGAACAAGCCCGCGGGGTTGGTCGTGCATCCCGCCCCGGGAAACCCGGACCGGACCCTGGTCAACGCCCTGCTCGCCCACTGCGGCGACGAGCTGGCCGGCATCGGCGGCGTGCGCCGGCCCGGCATCGTGCACCGCCTGGACAAGGATACCAGCGGGCTGATGGTGGCCGCCAAGACCGAGCCCGCGTTTCGGGGCCTGGCGGAGGCGTTCGCCGCGCGCCGCGTCGAGCGCGCCTACGCCGCCGTGGTGTGGGGCGTGCCGAGCCCGCCGGCGGGCGAGATCGAGGGCAACATCGGGCGCAACCCGCGCAACCGCAAGAAGATGGCCGTGGTGCGCCGGGGCGGCCGGCCGGCGCGCACCCGCTACCGGGTGCTGCGGAGCCTGGCCGGGGGCGCCGCCGCCCTGGTGGAATGCCGGCTCCTGTCCGGGCGCACCCATCAGATTCGGGTCCACATGGCCGCGCGCGGGCACCCCATCATGGGCGACGCGCTCTATGGCCGGGCGGGCGCCGGGCGCGTGGCGCGCCTGCCCACGGCCGCGCGCGCCGCTCTCAAGGCCCTCGGGCGCCAGGCGCTGCACGCCCGAACCCTGGGCTTCACGCACCCGGCAAGCGGCGAGATGATGCGATTCGAGAGCGAACTACCATCGAATATAAAGAACTTGATAGATTCATTAGAAACGTTATAAGATGCATCGAAACATGATCGTTTTCGTCCGGTTTGAGGGATGGCCGCGCTTGGCGGCTCGTATCATGGACGAGGGATCCCACACCCAAAGCACAAAACCGGCGCAGCCGCGGCGCGCGCGATGTCGCCGGGCACACCCGAACGGGGGTACGAATTCATGAGTCGATCCAAACTGCCGATGCTCGTTTCCGAAGGCAACCTGAGCCGCTACCTGCAGGAAATTCGCAAATTTCCCATGCTCGAGGCGAACGAGGAATACATGCTGGCCAAGAGCTGGCGCGAGGCGGGCGACATCGAGGCGGCGCACAAGCTGGTCACGTCCCATCTACGCCTGGTGGCCAAGATCGCCATGGGGTATCGGGGCTACGGACTGCCCGTGTCCGAGCTGATCTCCGAGGGCAACGTGGGCATGATGCAGGCGGTCAAGCGCTTCGATCCGGAGCGCGGGTTCCGCCTGGCGACTTATGCCATGTGGTGGATCCGCGCCGCGATCCAGGAGTACATCCTGCACTCCTGGTCCCTGGTCAAGATGGGCACCACCGCGGCGCAAAAGAAGCTCTTCTTCAACCTGCGCAAGCTCAAGGGCCAAATGCAGGCGATCGAGGAGGGCGACCTGCAGCCGGAACAGGTGGCCCACATCGCCGAGGCGCTCAACGTGCCCGAGACCGACGTGGTCAACATGAACCGCCGCCTGGCCGCGCCGGACCATTCGCTCAACGCGCCCCTGCGCATCGACGGCGACGGCGAATGGCAGGATTGGCTGGTCGACCAGGGCGAAAGCCAGGAAAACCTGCTGGCGGAGTCCGAGGAGCTGTCCCAACGCCGGGTGCTGCTGGAGGCGGCCATGAAGACCCTCAACGAGCGCGAGCGGCATATCCTGCGGGAGCGCCGGCTGAAGGACCAGCCGACCACCCTGGAGGATCTGTCCCAGGAATACGGGATCAGTCGCGAGCGGGTGCGTCAGATCGAGGTGCGCGCGTTCGAGAAGCTGCAAAAGGCGATTCGCAACGCGGCCATCGAGCAGCGCCTGGCCAGCGCCTGAACGCCATTCGGACCAAGCTAGTCGCTCGGCGCGGCGCCCGAGGTGGTGTCGCGTATGTCCTCGCCCCACTCCTCCACCAGCTTTTCCTGGCGCCGCCGCAGCACGACGACGCGCCGCGCCGTGGTCATGGCGAAGTAAGTCGCCAAGATGGGCGGCATAACCAGATAGATCCCCCAACCGACGGCCGCGGCGCCGTAGGCGGTCAGCCAGTAGAGCGCGTCGGTGGATATCCGCAGCGCCGCCGCGTAGGTCTGGCCTCGCTCCCACAGGTCGACGATGCCCGGCAGGGTGCCGCAGAAATTGAGCACGCCGACCGTGATCGCCTGATGATGGGCCCGGCTGCGATCGACCATATACGCCACGGCGGTCGGCACCATGCCGATCAGCAACACCACGCAGGTCGGCAACAGGACCACGACGACCGGCAGTAACAAGAGCGCGGTCACCGGCCAGGGCAAGCCCTTCTTGCCGGCGCTTTGCCTCGGTTTCGCGGTTTGGGTCTGGCTGGACATATCGAGAAGGCGCGTCCCGCGGTCAGATTACGTAAGCGATGCTGAGGATAAGAATCGCCATGCCGGAAAAGGTCGCGGATACGAACGTCGCCGCCTGGCGACTTTTCGAGACCACGTGCTCTCTGGAGACCAGCCCACCCGATTCCAGCCACGCGACGCTCTGCGCAAGGTCCATGTATTCGCGCCGGGCCTCGGCGAACCCGTTGGTATCCGCGCTGCGCGCGGTCAGGCTGTCCACGATGAACTGTAGGTCCACAAGGCTGCCATCGCCGGCCAGACGCTCCACCTCCTGGCCAAGCTGGATGCGAAAAAACCTGTTGTGAAAGCTCTCGATAATGGGCGGCAGCAGCCCGGCGATCCACGCGCTCAGCGCGGGATAGCGCTGGCTCGGACCAGTCGCGCGCTGCACCTCCGCGAGCAGGCGGATTATGGCGAGGCGTCGCGCGGCCATGTCTCGATCATTCAGACCGCGCATGATGCTCTCGGAGAGGGATTTGCGATGGGTATAGCAGAATGCCGCGATATGGCTGTCCACGGGCTCGCCGCTCGCCCCGCCCCGCTGCGCGACCCGCTCCAGGGCGGGCAAGATCGATTCCAGATCGTTCACCCCGTCCCGAGCGATCATGGGGCTCCGACACGGCCAAGGCCGATTGGACTCGTACAACGCCCGCTCCAGGCCCTGGCCCACCAGGGGGCGTTCGACGAAGAAACTCATCATGTCGAACGTTTTCATTAGCGGCCCGTGCTCGGCGGGCGGCCCGGCCTGGGACTGCAAGAGCGATTGCGGCAACTTGGCGCGAAGGACTTCCTCGAACGCGGGGCGCAGCTCGTCGTCATCGTATTCGATGGCGAAGGCTTGAGGCAGGCCTTCCAGACGCGCGGACAGGCGGCGGTAGCGTATGGGAAACGTGGGTTCGAGCACCATCAACGCGCGCGAGATCAGGCGATCGATGTTTTCCGGCGTGCCGCCGGCGAAGGCCGAGAGTGTCTGGATTGAATCGGCGCTTTCCTCGTCGCCGAACGACCGCCGCAGCCAGTTTTCCAGATCCCCCGACGAGATCAACCGCGCGGCATCGCTCCAGTTTAGGCCCATGGCATGGGAAAGCGCCAAGCGGGTCCAATACTCCCGGCCGGCAAACTCGATAGAGCGCGCGGCGCGCGGCGGCAGCGTCGGCTGCTTGGGACTCAGGTGCCGGCCGCCGACCCACAACTCCAGGTCCTTCATGGTCCACCGGTCCTTCGGATCGTCGCACAACAGACCGCGCAGAAGCTCCATCATCTGCAAGGACAAGCGCAGGTGGCGGACCAGCGCGGCATAGGTGCCCGCGCGAATCTTCTCCGCGATGATCTCTTCGTCGTCCAGGTCGGGCACTGGATTGCCGCCCGAAAGAAGAACCACCAGCGCCACGCCGAAATTGTACAGATCGTCGCCCACACGCCCCGGCCCGCGCCCGGCGGGCCGCGCGATCGCGGCATCGATCGGCTCGTATAAGACCGGTTGCGACAGGCCCGGGGGCACGCTGACACACTCGCCCAGAACCGCCGCCGTGCGACTCGAATCGGCGTAAAACAGGTTGTCCGCCCGGATCGCCCGATGATGAAGGGAGCGGCTGTTCAATTCCCGCAGCGCTGGGATCAGCGGCGTGACGACTTCGCGTATTACCCTATCTTCGCGCCAAGCCGGAAACCGCACCGCGCCGGGCGGCACGAGGCGCTCGCCCATGGAAAAATCGAATACGATCGCGAACCTCCGCCCGCCGGTCGCGGGCCAGGCGATCGCGCCGGCATCGACCGGCACCACCATGGGTAACCGGACCAAGCGGGAAAGCTGGGATGTCACGTCAAAGCGCGGGATCAGGTTCGGGTCGCAGACAAGGGCGAACATCGCCCGCCCTGGACTGCGCGGGTCGTCGGCCTCCACGGCCTTCGCGAGCGGGGAATCCAGCGTGGGCAAGGGTCGATCGATGTGTACGCGATAGCGCCCGCTGAGGAGGGCGCTCGCGACGGATGTGGCGTCGGCGCTCGGCTCCTCGCTCATGCTCTCCTCGGCCTTGGGTGCGATGACGATCGGCGCCGGCGCGGGCCGGGTGGGGCGCCGCGGGCGCGACCTACACTGTCGCCAAACTCGGCAAAGAGTTCGTTAACGTCCGCGCCGCATGCCGCGCTAATCCTCGAAGGGATCGCGCACGAGGATTGTGTCGTCCCGCTCGGGGCTGGTGGAGAGCAGGGCCACCGGGGCCTCGATCAGTTCTTCCACGCGGCGGATATACTTGATCGCGGTCGCCGGCAACTCGGCCCACGAACGCGCGCCACGGGTGCTGTCGCGCCAACCTTCCAGGATCTCGAAGATCGGCTCAATCCGGTCCTGCAGGGCGGGCTGGGTCGGCAGGTAATCGTACACTCGCCCGTCGATGCGGTAACCGGTGCAGACCTTGAGGTCCGGCAGGCCGTCGAGCACGTCGAGCTTGGTCAGCGCGATGCCGTCGATCCCGCCGATGCTAACCGCCTGGCGCACCAAGACCGCGTCGAACCAGCCGCAGCGCCGCCGGCGCCCGGTCACGGTGCCGAACTCGTGCCCCCGCTCGCCCAGAAGCCGGCCGGTTTCGTCGTCGAGCTCGCTGGGAAACGGCCCCGAACCGACGCGGGTCGTATAGGCCTTGGTGATGCCTAGCACATAGTCGATGGCGCCGACCCCGATGCCGGCGCCTGCCGCCGCCTGCCCGGCCATGGTGTTGGACGAGGTGACGAACGGATAGGTCCCGTGGTCCACGTCCAGCATGGCGCCCTGCGCCCCCTCGAACAGGATGCGCCGCCCGGCCCGGCGCGCCTCGCGCAGGCGCCGCCACGCGGTATCCGCGAAAGGAAGGACCTTCGGCGCGATGGCGCGCAGGCCCGCCAGCACCTGGTCCCGGTCGAACTCGGGCTCGCCCAGGCCGCGCAGTAGCGCGTTGTGATGCAGAAGCAGCGCCTCCAGGCATGGCACCAAGTGCGCCTCGTCGCTCAGGTCGCACAGCCGCACCGCCCGGCGGCCCACCTTGTCCTCGTAGGCCGGGCCGATGCCGCGCCCCGTGGTGCCCAGGCGGCCGGTGCCGCGCGCCGCCTCACGGGCCCGGTCCACCGCCCCGTGGGAAGGTAGGATCAGGGTCGCGTTATCGGCGATGCACAGGGACTCCGGCGAAACGTCCACCCCCTGCCCGCCTAGGCGTTTGATCTCGTCCACCAGGGCCCAAGGATCGACCACCACCCCGTTGCCGATGATCGACAGCTTGCCCGGGCGCACCACGCCGGACGGCAGGAGCGACAAGGTATAGGTCACGCCGCCGACAACCAGGGTATGCCCAGCGTTGTGGCCGCCCTGGAAACGCACCACAACGTCGGCCCGCTGGGACAGCCAGTCGACGATCTTTCCCTTGCCTTCGTCGCCCCACTGCGAGCCGACAACAACGACGTTTGCCATGGTTCAGTCCGCCAATTCAAAGATTGTGTCGTCGATCAGCGCGTGGCCGCAGCCCAGGCGGCGCGCCTCGGCCGCGATCTCCGCGCGCGTCCCGGCCGCGTCGTCGAGGCCGCGCAAGGTCATCCAGCCTTGCCCGCGCAGCTCCCGCGCCCGCGCCGGCGCGCAGGCCGCCGGGAGATAAATCCGGCGCGGCGCGGCCGGCGCCGGCAGCGCCCGCTGTACGCTATCCATATAGAGCGTGAACCCCGTCGAGGTCTCCCGCGGACCGTCGCCGGGCCGGTAGGCGGCGGTGGAGTAGCGCCCGCCGCGGCCCAACTCGCCGCGCCCGTGGCGCGCGAACAGGCTGAAGCTGATCCCGGTCTGGTACTCGAAGCCGCGATGCTCCACCGGGTCCACGGTTAGCCCAAGATCGGGCGCCGCGGCGCGGATAAGATCGACCACCCGGCCCAGGCGCGCCACCTCGGCGCGCGCGGCCTCCGGCATCTCCACCTGGGCCAGGGCGGCCATGGCCCGCGCCGCCGGCCCGCCCGCGCGCAAGAGCGCCTGGAAAGGCCCGGCGCACCCCTCGGCCACGGCCCCCACCGCGGCCGCGTCCTTGCGGTCCAGGGCCTGGCGCAGCCCGGCCAGGCGGTCCGCCGCCAGGCCCAGGCTCCGGGCAACCGCGTCGACCAGGGGCGGCAGGTTGAGATCGACCGACAGATTGGCGATCCCCACGGCCGCGAGCGCCTCGACCGCCATCAGCACCACCTCCGCGTCCGCCCGCTCCTCGGCGACGCCGATCAGCTCCGCGCCCACCTGCGCGAACTGCCGTTCCGGGCGGAGCTGGCTACCGCGCACGCGCAGGACTTCCCCCGCGTAGCACAGGCGCAAGGGGCGCGCCGCGCCGGCCAGGCGCGTGCCGGCCACCCGCGCGACTTGGGGGGTAATGTCCGCGCGCAGAGCCATCATGCGCTGGCTGATCGGGTCCATGAGGCGAAACGTGCGTTGGGCGACCGCCGCGCCGGCACCAGAGAGCAGGGTTTCCTCGAACTCCAAGAGCGGCGGCTTGACCCGCTCGTAGCCGTGGGCGGCGAAACAGGCGATCAGCCGCTCCACCGCCGCCGCCTCCTGGGCGGCGCCGGGGGGCAAGGCATCCTGAAATCCCGCGGGCAATAGCGCCCGCTCGCCTGATTGGGTCATGGATCGACGGTTCTCGCGCTCAGCCAGTCCGGTTCGGGACGCCGGGGGCGCTAGAAAAGGCGATTTCGCCCCCGATATCAAACGGGAATTTGCGCCGGACGCGCTCTTCGCCAAGTGGAAATGGTGCCCAGGGCCGCGTCGCGCGGCAAAGCAGCCGCTTTCGCCTTAAGAGTCTCGCGGAGCGCGGCTCAGCCTAGCCCCTGACTCCGCCGGGGTAAAACCTTGCACACGATGAGATCGCAGTGCCGAGCCTTGTCGATGTTGCCGAGCCCGCGTAGAGAGTCGACTACCGTGCCGATATCTCGGAAATCGGGGGCCTGGGTTTCGTCGCCGACCCATACGATAGCGCCGTACCGGAAGTTCTTGCGAAGAAACCCGTACATGAACTCCAGGTCCGCGCCCATGCGCGCCAGTCCATATGGCCAGAATTCCGTGATTATGACCTCGGCCCGAGACAGGGTCTCTACGCCGCCTTTCAATACGTGAGCCTCCGACCCCTGCGTATCGATCTTGGCGACAAGCGTGCCGCACAGCTGATCCAAGTCGATGATCCCGTCCAGGGTGGACGCCTTGACGCGGATGACTTCGCGCCTGTCCTCGTCGTATTCGCACATCCCGGCCTGCCGTCCCACGGGCGTACCCTATGGTCACCGAAATTGTCCTCAGACAGCTCGAAGTCCACGGTGCCATCTCGGTCGAGCAACGCGATGTTATAGATATCTACGTTTCTGTGGACCGCATTTTCCCCGATGTTTTGCGTCAAGAGCTTGAAGTTTGTCGGGTCCGGTTCGAAAACCTTGCACCTGACGCGTTTGTCGCTGGACACGGGCAAAGTGATCAACCCGATATTGGCGCCTATATCCAGGAACGTGCCGCCGGGCGTGGAAAAACAACCGCTGATGAAATCGACCAATGCGCGGGACCAGTCCCCGTGTTGAACATAGTACTTGAGGATCGTCTGGTCACTCGGGTCCCCATAGATGCGCCCGTAATCCCCGTCGACCGCTATGGTCGTGATCTGCAACCTTTTACATAGTCTGGCAAAGAGGTCCGCGGCAACGTTACGGCCGAGCCGGCCGATGACGTAATCGAGGAGTCCGACTATCGCCTGAGCCAGGGCGTGCCTCATCTTGCGTGCTCCAAAACTTGCCGAGTGGCCGTTACCCATGGCCCCGGCGTTCGACGTTTAGTTTACACCGCCGCATGTCGTCGCGAGGAGTTATGGCGCCGAGCTCCTTGCGCATCACGGCCTGTGCCTGACCCGTGCGGGACCACGGTAAAAGGGAAGGTCGGAGCGAACAGCGTCCCGATTGATTCAATAGAAGGGCTAATGGTTCCCCGGGCCAGATCGCCGTCACAAATTGGACATGTGAAAGTGTCGGCGGAGGCAAGTTTTATACCCACTTCTGCTTCCATTTGCGTAACCTGGTTAGCCATTTTGATCTCAGCAGCTGGCGCCGTTGCACGTCGGTCAACGAGGGATTAACGGTTGCCTTACCTTCCCACAAGTCGTCGGACTCATAGCCGTACTTAATGAGTAAATCGTTGTAATGCTGCTTAAATATCAAAACATGTTCCGGCGAAAAATGGTTTAGCCAGTCGCCGGAAACGCCTTTCCGAAAGTGATTGCTTACGTCCTCTTGCCCCGGCTTTCGCCCTTTCGATAGCCTCCGATAAGAGAACTGTTCAATGATCTCATCGAGTCGAGTGGCGGGCAGGCTACTGCCGAGTAATCCGAGATGACTGAAAATTTTCCGATAGACCACATGTTGGTCCTGGATCAAATCCTCGAACTTAACCAACAGAACGTCGGGAGCGGTATCAGGCCAACTTCGCAGGTCCGCCATCCAATCAGCAGAGAATTCCATTTCCATCATTAGGCCGGCGGATTTGTCCACGTTTTGGAGAAGCGGTCGAAAGTCTCGAAGTTCGGGCCAAATATTGTCTGGATGGCTATGGAGGTGGGAAAAATATCCAGATACAATGATGTCCCTTGGATCACGGACTACATGGAATCCCGTGATATTCTGTTTTTCGATATAATGGTAATTCGCGTTTGTATACGTCAGCGCGTCGAAGCTTTCGCGTTGACGGCTCGCTCCGATATCATACCCGAACATCCCCGGATCATGCGCGTGTTTTGTCTTGAGCCCGACGGCATCACAAACGGCATTGAACACGTTCGTGACCCACACAGTCCCACATTTGTGATGTCCAAAATATGCGATGAGGCAATCGGACATGCATGCTACTCCGCATATTTGGATCTATGCTTCTGAACTAAGAACTAACATAATCAATCGTACGGAACTACGCATCGATTAGCCTTCATCTGCCAGCCAATAGGGACAAGCGTGGTGCTTGTAGCGCCAAAATTATACGACCTCGTCTACCGCGCCACCTTCCTTCGACAACATCAAATCCGCGAAGCCACAACCCACGAGAATCGGGAGTGGAGGCACGCTTCAAAATCTCAGTCGTAGTGAGCATCAACGATGGCGATCGTTACGCGATTAGAAATGATGATCCATTAAAAATGCGTATAAGCGCACTTTCGATACGCTTTAAGAGCCTTGCGCTGATCGTGTCCCGCGGAGTGGTGTAAGAGCGTCGAGCGCCACACGGTCTCCGGCAGGTTGAGCCGGATTTATCGAGCTGCGGTTTGAGGCAGCTTGATGAAGTCATCATGGCTGATCGG
>Ga0114931_10009469_pt1 | contig 11665 bp, 7 predicted proteins | sample 2SBtaG_FD_89579 | JGI IMG/M metagenome (GOLD analysis project Ga0114931, IMG submission 89579) | Deep subsurface microbial communities from Kolumbo volcano to uncover new lineages of life (NeLLi) - 2SBTROV14_V59a metaG | ecosystem: Environmental > Aquatic > Marine > Volcanic | place: Kolumbo...
GCCAAACCGGAAGACCTGCGCGTCTTCCTGGAAGAGGCCACCGGTATTTCCAAATATAAAGAGCGCCGCCGGGAGACCGAGACCCGGATCCGCCATACACGCGAGAACCTCGACCGCCTGAATGACCTGCTCGAGGAAATCGAGAAGCAGCTCGACAAGCTGAAACGCCAGTCGCGTGCCGCCGAACGTTACAAGGAACTCAAGGAAGAGGAACGCCAGGTCAAGTCCGAATTGCTGGCCCTGCGTTACACGGCATTGCACGAAGACTGTGCAGGCCGGGAAAGTCGAATCAGGGAACGTGAACTCGAGATGGAGGCCGGGCTGGCGGCGCAACGCGCCATCGAGGCGGAACTCGAAAAACTGCGTGACAGCCTGGTTACGGCCAATGACAGCTTCAATACGGTGCAGGGACAGTTCTATAAACTGGGCGCCGATGTGGCACGTATCGAGCAGGCCATCCAGCACAGCAAGGAGTCGCGCCAGCAGCAACAGCAGGAACTGGCACGTGCGGAACAGACGCTGGGTGAAATCGATGAGCACATCGAGCTCGACCGCAAGCGGCTTGAGGAACTCGCTGCCAATATCGCGGTAATCGAACCGGAACTGGAGGTGGCGCAGATACGCAATGATGCGTCCGATACAGCGCTGCAGGAAGCCGAGCAGGCGATGCATGTCTGGCAGGTCGAATGGGATGAATTCAACCGGCGCTCGGCAGAGCATTCCCAGTCCGTAGAGGTTGAACGCACACGTATCGACCACCTCGAGCGGCACATGCGGCAACTCGATGAACGCCTGCAGCGCATGGGTCAGGAACAACTCGATCTCGATGACAAGCCGTTGCAGGATGAAGTCGGGCAGCTCATTGCGGTGGCAACCGAACAGGAAGAGCTGGCTGCGGCAAAGCAGGCCCGGCTGCTCGAAGCGACCGGCAGGATCACCGGACTGCGTGCCGGTATTGAGCAACAGGAACAGGAAGTCGCCGCCCTGCAGGACTCGCACCACGCACTGCGCGGGCAACTGTCGTCACTGGAAACCCTGCAGCAGGCCGCACTCGGCCAGCGCTCGGAACGGGTGTCCGGCTGGCTGGATACGCAGGGCCTGCAGGAGGCCCCGCGGCTGGCACAGGAAATCAACGTGGTGACCGGCTGGGAACACGCGGTTGAAACCGTGCTCGGTTTTTACCTCGAGGCGGTCTGCGTCGATGGCCTGGAAAACGCGGAAAGCATGCTGGCAGGACTGGAACAGGGAACGGTTGCTTTATTCGATACGTGTGCAGCCGGCAACGGCAGCAATTCATCGCAGCAACTGGCCCCGCTGGCAGACAAGGTGCAGTCCCCCTGGTCGATGGGCGCATTGCTTGACGGGGTGTATGCCGCGGCGACCCTGTCCGAGGCCCTGGCCCGCAAGGACAGTCTCGCGGGCTACGAATCCATTGTAACGCCGGACGGTATCTGGCTGGGCAAGGGCTGGCTGCGAGTCGCGCGCGACACTGACGAGAAGGCGGGTGTGCTGCAGCGCGAGCAGGAAATTACACAACTGCGCGAAACCATTATTGAAGTCTCAGGCAAACTCGATACATTGAATAACGTGGTGGCTGAATCGCGAGCCGCGCTGGTGGCAGCCGAAGCTGAACGCGACCGGTTACAGGAAGAGTACAACCAGGCACACCGGCAGGCGAGCGAGCAGCAGGCCCGGCTGGCAGCTCTCGAGTCCCGGCTGGAACATCACCGGATGCGTAGCCAGGATGTCATGAAGGAAACCGACGAGCTGCACGCGCAGCGGGCCAGTGGAGAGGAAGAATCCGAGTCCGCACGGGCGCGGCTGCAGCAGGCCATGGCGGCCATTGAAACGCTGAGTGCCGAACGTGACCAGCGCACCAGCCGGCAACAGGCGCTGACCAGCGCCCTTGACGCGGCGCGGGAACGGGCGCGTGCTGCACAGCAGGAACTGCATGAACTGGCACTGCGCGCCGAATCCATGCGAACCACCATGATCACGACCGGGGAAAACCTGGAGCGCATGCGTGAACAGTCGCAACAGCTGGTCAGTCGACGTGATGAACTGACCGGGCTACTGTCCATCGGTGATACCCCGGTGGTCGAACTGAAATCAGAGCTGGAAATTCTGCTGTCGCGCCGCAGCGAGGTGGAGACCGGCCTGGCCGCGGCACGCAAGCAGGTCGAGGATATCGAGCACGGTGTGCGTGAACAGGACCAGGAGCGACTCCGCAAGGAGCGCGCGGTCAGCAGTCAGCGCGAGCAGGTAGCGCAGGACCGCATGGCCTGGCAGGAAATCAAGGTGCGCAGCGATACCCTGATGGAGCAGATTGCCGAGTCCGGCTTCGAGTACCAATCGCTGATCGAGTCGATCGATGCGGAAGCCACGGTGGATGCCTGGGCAGAGCAGTCGGAAAAACTGGAGAAGCGTATCCAGCGGCTGGGGCCGATCAATCTCGCTGCGATCGACGAATACGAAGAGGAATCAAAGCGAAAAGTCTATCTCGACGCACAGCACGCAGACCTCATCGAGGCGCTGGAAACACTCGAGAATGCCATCAGCAAGATAGACAAGGAGACGCGCGCACGTTTCAAGGAAACCTACGACAAGGTCAATACCGGTTTCCAGGAGCGCTTCCCGCGCCTGTTCGGTGGTGGTCAGGCCTACCTGGAGCTGACCGGGGAAGACCTGCTGGATACCGGCGTAACCGTGATGGCGCGCCCGCCCGGCAAGCGCAACAGCACCATTCACCTGTTGTCGGGCGGTGAAAAGGCGCTGACCGCGATCGCGCTGGTGTTCTCGATATTCGAGCTCAACCCGTCACCGTTCTGCATGCTTGACGAGGTGGATGCCCCGCTGGATGATGCCAACGTCGGGCGTTACTGCGACATGGTGCGCGAGATGTCCGGGCAGGTGCAGTTCGTGTTTATTACCCATAACAAGATCACCATGGAAATGGCCAACCAGCTGACCGGTGTAACCATGCATGAACCAGGCGTTTCCCGGCTGGTGGCCGTTGATATTGATGCAGCGGTCGAAATGGCGGCAATGTAGGGCGATTGCCTGGATGCCCGTGGACAATTACAGATACTGAATCTATGGATAACATTCGCTGGATGATCCTGCTGGCCGGTGCCATCATACTGGTTGGCATTTATGTATTTACCCGCTGGCAGTCCCGTCGTGATACGCGCGATACAATGGAGTCCCCTGACGGGCATGGCCGCGCCGGCGCCCGGGAAACAGACCCGCTGTTCGATGAGCCCGGTGATGACAGTTATGTCGAAGCCGAACTGCATCGTCTGGACCGCCTCATCACCGATGACGCGCGGCCCGTGGCTGGCGATAACGTAACATCGCTGCAGGAAACCTCTCCGGCAGCGCGTGACCCGGAAAAAATTATCACCCTGTTCGTGCTTGCGCCAACCGGTGTCCCGTTTCGCGGCCCCTTCCTGATGGAAGCCATGCGCGAGGCGGGGTTGCAGTACGGCGACATGCAGATTTTTCACTGCATGGACAAGCAGGCCGGCAGGGACGAGACACTGTTTTCCGTTGCCAGCATCGTTGAGCCGGGGACATTCGAACCCAACCGCATGGATGGCTTCAGTACCCAGGGCGTGGTGCTGATCCTGCAGTTGCCGGGGCCGCACGATGCCATCAAGGCATTCGATACCATGGTGACCGCGGCGCGCTCGCTCACCGGCAGCCTGGAAGGAAGACTTTGTGATGCAACACGCAGCGTGCTGACCAACCAGACGATTTCCCATATGCGCGAGGAAGTAGTCGATTACCAGCTAAGGCAGCGGGTCGCTAAAACGGCGTCATGAGCGTACCCAAAACGGCGCGCCAGCGTGCCCGGGGCCTGCATGAGGAACTCCACGAGCATAACTACCGCTATTACGTACTCGATGACCCGGTCATCACCGACGCGGAATATGATCGGCTGCTGCGTGAACTGCAGCAGCTTGAAGCAAAACATCCCGAACTTGTAACGCCCGACTCCCCGACGCAGCGTGTCGGTGCTGCACCGCTCAAGGCCTTTGGACAGGTGCGCCACGCCGTGCGCATGCTGTCGCTTGACAATGCCTTCGATGATGATGAACTTGCCGATTTTGACCGGCGTGTTCGTGAGCGCCTGGAGGTGGACACTATCGAGTACGCGGCCGAACCGAAACTCGATGGTGTGGCCGTCAGCTTGCGCTACGAAGACTGGGTACTGGTGCGCGGCGCCACCCGCGGTGACGGCGAGACCGGCGAAGACATCACGCAGAATGTGCGCACCATTGACGGGGTGCCGTTACGCCTGGCCGGGGACAATATCCCCTCGGTACTCGAGGTGCGTGGCGAGGTATATATATCGCACCGGGGCTTCGAGCAGCTCAACCGGAAGGTAACCGAACAGGGACTCAAGCCGTTCGTGAACCCGCGCAATGCCGCTGCCGGCAGCCTGCGGCAGCTGGACCCGAAAATTACCGCGGCACGCCCGCTGGAGATGTACTGCTACGGAGTCGGGCAGGTGGAAGGTAACCTGCCGGACCGGCATACCGACATCCTCGCGCAGCTTGGCAAGTGGCATTTACGTATCTACGCCGGCATACAACGCGTACAGGGGCTCGATGGGTGTATTGACTATTACCGTTCACTCGAACAGCAGCGCGCGGCATTACCATTCGATATCGACGGCGTGGTGTTCAAGGTGGACCGGCTTGAACAGCAGGAGCAACTGGGGTTTGTGTCGCGCGCGCCGCGCTGGGCCATTGCCCGCAAGTTCCCGGCCGAGGAAGCACAGACCCGGGTAACCGGGATCGATGTACAGGTCGGGCGGACCGGGGCAATCACCCCGGTGGCGCGGCTGGAACCGGTGTTCGTTAGTGGTGTGACGGTGACCAATGCGACGCTGCACAACGCCGACGAGGTACACCGCAAGGATGTGCGCAAGGGTGACACGGTGGTTATCCGTCGTGCCGGGGACGTGATCCCGGAAGTCGTGCGGGTGATAAAGGAAAAGCGCAAACGGGGTGTACGCCTGTTCAAAATGCCTGCTACCTGCCCGGTATGCGGTTCGGCCGTGGAGCGCGTGGAAGGGGAGGCGGTGGCGCGCTGCACCGGCGGGCTGTTCTGTCCCGCGCAGCGCCGCGAAGCCATCAAGCACTTTGCCTCGCGCCGCGCCATGGACATTGACGGCCTCGGTGACAAGCTGGTTGACCAGCTGGTTGAAACCGGGTTGATCCATGATGTCAGCGACCTCTACCGGCTGGGTGTCGAGGAACTGGCCGGGCTGGAGCGCATGGCGGAGAAGTCAGCGACCAATCTCGTCGCTGCGCTGGAAAGCAGCAAGCACACCACGCTGGAGCGGTTTATATATGCCCTTGGCATCCGTGAAGTGGGGGAGGCCACCGCACGTATTCTCGCGCACGAGTACGGTGACCTGGAACCGTTGATGCAGGTCGAGGCCGAGGCGCTGGAAGAAATCCATGACATCGGCCCGGTAGTGGCGCAGCACATCGCCGGATTCTTTACCGAACAGCACAACCGCGAAGTCATTGCCAGGTTACGGTCAGCCGGTGTGCACTGGGAAGCGGTTGCAACGACCGGAAAATTGCCACTGAAGGACAAGACCTTCGTATTGACCGGTACACTCTCCATGCCGCGCAACGAGCTCAAGGACAAGCTGCAGGCAGCCGGTGCAAGGGTCAGCGGCAGTGTGTCAAAGAAAACCGACTACGTGGTCGTGGGCGAGAACCCGGGATCAAAGGCCGACAAGGCACGGGAGCTGGGGGTCGAGGTGCTGGATGAAGAGGGCTGCCAGGCATTACTGGATAAAACAGGATAAAACTAAAATAGGGGTCAGAGTGCATACTAGGGTGTCAGAGCACATTTATTTCTAATATTAGTGAAAAATGTGCTCTGACACTTTTTTATGAATCAGCGACAGGTGCGGCGCGGCACGGACGGCCGACCCGGGGTGAGGGAGGAAGTGGGGAAGTACGAGTCCGCTATCCCTGGTATATTAGCGAAAACCGGGATCTGACCCCATCCGAAACATCCTGATGCGTTCCTGTGTCCCCGGGTGAGTCGAGAGGTATTTCTCCACGGTCGAGGTTTCCCCGTCATCGGAGATGCGTTCCAGTATGTCGGCGAACACCCCGGTCGGTATATTATTATCGACGAGGTAGTTCCAGGAATAGCGGTCGGCCTCGGTCTCGAATTTCTGTGAATAACTGGAATGCAGCAGTACAACCGGTAGTGCGGCCACGAGCGTCGAAGTCGAGAAGGCATCCCCCGTAATCGTCGTCACCAGCAATGCCACGGCCGAATCTTGCATGACCATGCGCACCGAGTGCCGGTGTATCAGGTGTCCGATCTCGTGGGCGAGAACGGCGATTACCTCGTCGTCAGTCTTCGCAAGCTTAACAAGCTCGTCCGTGACTATGATGATCCCCGAGGGCAGGGCGAGGGCATTTGCCCCAAGCTTCTTGCCGGCGCGGAATTCCAGGTGGTAATGATTGCCGTCCTCAAGGGGTTTCGTCATCGTATTGAACCGCTGCTGGATACGCAGGCGTGTCGCTGAATCCAGCTCGGACTCGTCCAGCAGGCCGCGGTCAAGGATCTTCAGCGTACCTTGGCCGAGTACGTGGTCAATGCTGGTGGGCAGGGCGCGTGCCGCCTGGTCAGCCAGGGCGGGAATGCCCCGGACGAACATGCCCCAGGAAAAGACAACCGTGATGACAATGGCAAGTACAACGTAACGCCAGCGACTTTCGAGTGCATGAATCCAGGATGTGGAGCTTCCCGTATAATCGAGCTGTCCAAGCAGGCGGTCGAGTGCATCATTGTCGTTGATCACACAGCGAGCACCCTCCGGAAGTTCCAGTGCACGCGGGATATTACCAATGCGGTCACTGATCATCAGGTCGTCAAGATGAATACGGTGATCGACAGAACCGCCGAGAATGTGGACCTGTCGATCACCGGATATGGATAGTTCTACCTGCTCGGCCCGGGACGTGGATCCATCGTAGTAGGTACCCGTCAGAGACACTACAAACCCAGGTCCACATCGAAGATCTCGGCGATTTCCTCACCGGTCGCCTTGACCCGGTCCTGTTCTCCGGCAACAAACTCGTCCAGGTCGCTGCGGGTATTCAAAACCAGGTTCTCCGCACGGTAGCGCGCTACACGGATCTTCGCCCAGGGGATGAGCAGGCCCAGAAAGCAGACGATGGAAACCAGGTTGCTGACATAAATCCAGAACATGCGGCCGGTATGCAGGGTACTGATCATGGTGTGATCATGCAGCCGGCTGCTGTTGAATACCAGGTTCGTGGTTGCCGTCTGGATGTAGGTCATGAAAATCATGTACAGGGTCATGATGACCAGTAACGGCAGTAGCGCCAGCATCAGCATTTCCGGTGAGGGCGGTGCGGGCGGCGCTGTATCGGTTGCACCGGCGGTTGGAATGATTGCAGGAATAACGAACAGGTACAAAAGGCTGATGACGATTAACAATCCGAATGCCTTCAGGTATATGCTATAGAAAGCGCCGGGCTCGGCGTTGAAATCGAATTCTGTTGTACCGTATCCGCTGTTGTTGACGACGAATGCTTTCTGCCGGCACACGAAATAGGGATAGGCAAGTCCAAGACTGAGTACGACGAGGATTGGCATGCCAATGAAGACTTTTATTGCTTCCCTGTAATTGGATGAAAATTCGAAACGAATATTGCGCCAGGATGAATTCCTGGCATTGAAGGCAAGGGCGCGGACCACAAGCCAGGGCAGGCCGATCAGGAACAGTATCCAGAAACCGGGTTCTGTAGCTGGAACGAACTGTACCGTAACTGAATAGACAATCAATACGGCAACGGCAATCAAGCGTCCCTTTAGAATGGCGGCTGGATCTGCATTATAATCGAACGCCGCGCCATCAACCGATGTATTGCCATAGAAATAACGTTTGTTACGAACCTTGGCCCAGGCGGAATAGACGCCAAGGGTGGCAATTGTCAACATTACATTAACTATCCAGATTCGAAAGTATTCACCGGTTCTACCAGTGAAGCTGAACGGTAATGCGGCGGTGTTTTTCGATGATGTAGTATCCATGATCACTCCCTGATTGTGTGGCGCATACTTGCACCTGAAGGCTATCCCTGTGTCTGTAGCGGGTAATGAATTATTTACTGAAGGGCGGATATAAATAATCGTGGTCTGTCCCTGTTTTTCACCGTAAGATGGTGGCAGATATACGCGGGGGCAGAGCTGGTTGCTGTAAACTATGGGTAGTTATTGTAACCAGCTGAAAAAACAAGTGTTTATCTCTCCGTTTTGTCCGGCAAGATTACCGGTTCATGGCATTGTACTGTGCCTGTGGTGCGGTCTTGCTACCGCCCACGAATACACCAGTCCCGCAACCATCAAGGGTGCCGTTACCATCGATGCAGAGCAGTTGATCGACCTGGCAGGCACACGTACGAACGTGGTGCTGATCGATTCGCGCATACGCGAGGACCACAATGATGGCTACATCGAGGGTGCAAGGCATCTTGTCGACAGGGAGACCAGTTGCGAGTCACTCTCGGGCATGCTTCCGGACATGCAAACCCCTGTTATCTTTTATTGTAATGGTGTGAACTGCGATCGCAGTGACAAGGCGGTTGTAATTGCGGTCGGTTGTGGCTACAGCGAGGTCTACTGGTTTCGGGGCGGCATCGAGGAATGGCGTGCCAGGAAATATCCGCTGATTCAGTACTCGCCGGTACATTAATCCTGATGAAAAAATATAATATAAATTTACTGACCGGACTGGTGCTCAGTATCGTTATGCTTGGACTGATCAGCGCGGCAACCACCTACATAACCACGCGTGTCTACCATGATCTGACGTTCGATTTTCAGCGCGAGTACATGACGCAGCTGCTGGCGATAAAGTCCACCGATCTGCTGGCTGATCTGGAGAAAAACACGGTTCGCTACGGACTGCGTGTGCAGGGCATTGATAGTTTCCGGAGGGCGTTTGCGAAGCGCAACGAGCCGGAGTTGTCAGCCGAACTGGCAGACCAGTTTCGACAGGGGCTGGTGACTGCCAACATCATCAAGGCCGTGAAGCTGTATGCGTATGATACCGGGTACCGCTTGCTGGGGTCGGCTTCGCATGATACGGACATAACCGATAGTACCGTGATCATTTGCCCGGACCTGGTATCCAAGGCACGTATCCGGGAGGGTCCGAAACGACTCACACCTGTTTCCGAGATCTGTCTTTACGGTAACCGCCCCTATCTCGCGGTTATCGTGCCGATCGGGGGTATTGTGCCCACCGGCTACCTGCAGGTGGTCGTCGACCCGATACCGGTGCTGTCCACTATAGACAGCGTACTGAATATGCCGGTGACTTTACACCTGGTTGACGGGACGGAAATCTATTCGACACAAAACCGACAGGAGCACTCGTCGCAGAATGCCGTGGTGTCAGATTTCATGCTGTACACCAATGATTCCTACCCGGCATTGCGCATTACTGCCCGGCGGCAGGCAGATGTACTGGTCGAAAAACTCGATCGCACCAATACACGCCTGATCGCGGTTGTCTTTATAATTATCCTGCTGACTGTAGCGATGGCGTTGTGGTTCGTGAAGTATTCGGTATTCAAACCACTCAAGGAACTCAGTCACCAGCTACGAAGGGGGTGCCTTGGCAGAAAACATCAGGCCGACGGGACAGCGCCACTCGAACAGGCCAGCGGCCCCGTCAGTTTTGATGCCCTGGGCGAGCTGTATGAAACCCTGCGTGATATGGCAATCAGGGACCCGCTCACCGGGACCTATAACCGCGCCCTGCTGGAAGACCGGTTGAAGCAGGTCATCGCCGAGCATCGCCGCTCGCCATCGACGGCCGCCATCATGCTGATCGACATGGTGCGCTTCAAGTACGTCAATGATCTGCTGGGCCATCACACCGGCGACCTGTTGCTGAAGCAGATCGTTGAGCGTATCCGCAAGGTGCTGCGCGAATCGGACACGCTGGCGCGTCTCGGTGGTGACGAGTTCACCGTTATCCTGCCGTATACTGATGATGAACAGGCATTCCAGGTGGCCGAAAAAATTATTCATGCCATGGAACCGGAATTCACGGTGGAGGAACACAAGCTGTCTGCGGCGGTCTCCATCGGTATCGCATTGACGCCGGACCATGGCGAGGATGTCGAGACCCTGTCGCGGCATTCGGACTATGCCATGTATACCGCAAAGAAAAGCCGCAACGGCTATGCTATTTACGATCCCCGTTCGACCGAGGAAATCAATGCCGCACACATGACACTGAACGGCATGCTCAACGAGGACATCGCCCGCAATGACCTGTTCCTGGTCTATCAGCCGGTGATGGACTTCCGGACGGAGCAGGTCAGCTATATCGAGGCACTGGTCCGCTGGCGCCAGCCGGACGGAACCATCATCCTGCCGGAAGGCTTCATCCGGGTGGCCGAGCAGAGCGGGGTGATCCGCCAGTTGTCAGAATGGATCATCAATACGGCCTGCCGGGAGCTGGCAACCCTGCAGCAGGGATACCCGGGCCTGCGTCTGGGGATCAATCTTTCCATGCATAACCTGCATGATTACAACCTGACAGACCAGATCATGAAGTCACTGGAGCGATACCGGTTACAGGCATCCTCGCTGGTACTGGAGATAACCGAGACCGGTGTGATGATGGATCCGGATCAGGTGATTGAGATCCTGGGTCAGCTCAGTGCCATGGGACTGGAGCTGTCGATCGATGACTTCGGTACCGGGCATTCCTCGCTGGTGTACCTGCGCCGGCTGCCTGTACATACCCTCAAGGTCGACAAGTCATTTGTCATCGATATGGACAAGGATGAGGACAATGCCGCTATCGTCCGCGCCACCGTGGATCTGGCCCACAACCTCGGCCTGACGGTGACGGCCGAGGGTGTCGAAACCGGCACGGTCTACGAGAAACTGCGGGAAATAGGCTGTGACTATTACCAGGGGTATTATGTAGGGGAACCGATGGATGCCACCGGGATGGCCGGCTGGCTGGATAACGAGAAGGCGACACGGGAGAGCATGCAAGCCTCCAGGGAGACATGATGATCAGAGTATTGGTGATTGGTGCTGCATTGTTGATTACGGCCTGTTCGGATCATGGCGACACGACCGGCAGCCAGGTGGAACCCGTAAAGGACGGGGACCATGTCTGGAAAACCCAGACCGACCAGATCGACCGGGCCCGGGAGGTTGAGAATGTTCTGCAGCAAGAACATGCGCAACAACAGCAGGCCATCGACGCACAGACCCGGTAAGCGCCATCATGGTTGCCGCAACAACGCGCATTATTACCATTGCGAGTGGTTTGACCGGGTCCGGCAAGACCCATCTTGGTATCAACATGGCACTGGAGCTGGTCAGGAAAGGACGTACTGCCGGTGTTTTCCATGAGGGCGGGGGCAGTCTACCGGTGGACCGGATCGTCCGGCTGCCGGGGCAACCTGCGTCCCGGGAACGGCAGGGTGATGCCCAGGTCATTCGCTGCGGATACCAGGGAGTTGATATTGTCAGTTCCCGTGTACCGCTGTCACGCTGGATCGCTGTCGATGATAAACAGCTTGATAGCCTGGTCAGGGCACACGAGGCGCTGGCCGGTTAC
>Ga0114931_10009470_pt1 | contig 11664 bp, 12 predicted proteins | sample 2SBtaG_FD_89579 | JGI IMG/M metagenome (GOLD analysis project Ga0114931, IMG submission 89579) | Deep subsurface microbial communities from Kolumbo volcano to uncover new lineages of life (NeLLi) - 2SBTROV14_V59a metaG | ecosystem: Environmental > Aquatic > Marine > Volcanic | place: Kolumbo...
CGATGAATACGCCATCGATCGCCTTGGTCTGCAGCGCGGTGTAGACCTTGGTCACCGGCATGGTTTGCGGCACCGCGCCCCACGCCTTTATGATGTTGCCGGCAAGCTTCGAGGGTACACGTATCCTGAGCCCTTTGAGATCCTCAAGTTTGCGGACCGGTTTGTCGCGGGTAATCAGCACCGACTTGTCGTTGGTCCACAGCGCCAGTAACTTGACGTCGCGGAAATCTTCCGCGAGGTGGTTCGCATAAGCCGACCACATGCCCCGGGTAGCACCCTCTGACGTGTCCGCAATACCCGGCAGCTCGGCAAGCAATGCGCGGGGAAATTGCGGTGACGTGTAACCCGCCAGACCAAAGGTAATATCGGCGATGCGATCGACCGCCCGACTGTATTGTTCGCGCGGACCTTTTCCAAGCGCACCGGCGGGATAAATCCTGATCGTCAGCTTGCCTCCTGACAACGCGTCAAGTTCCTTGGCCATCGGCGCCATAACCAGCCGGTGCATGGGATGCCTGGGGGACATGAAATGAGCCAGCTTGAGCTCCGTTGCAAAGACCCCAGAAAAGCCTGCAAGGGCCGCGAGTAACGCCCAGCTCACGACCACAGAAAGTAATTTGTGTTTCATCGACATGCCGGTTCCCTCCCGTTTTTTCCCGGCGCGTGCAGCCGCGGTCACAGCAAAAATTGCCGGTACATCCGCTATCGTATATCGCGGCACCGCGGTAAACGCGCTCGTTTTCGTTTTCCAGCACCCCAAGTCTGAACCACCAGCTGGAGTTTGGTCAACAAGAGTTGCTGCCCGTGCCAGCTGTTTCCCGAATGACGGCACACGGACAGACCTGTGATTTCACAATCTCTGTCCGATTCTCTGCGTTCACCCGCCGCGCAACCGCTGCCACAATGCGGGCAGGTGCACCTTGATCCAGCGGCCGATGCGAACCGCTGCACGGCGCCGCCAGACGCGCACGGCCGGAAGGTCGATTGACAGCACCAGCAGTCCGAGCGGCACCATCCAGAACCCGAGGATCGGCAGGAAACCGAAAATTCCGCCGATCACCAGCGCAGCGCCGATCAGAAGACGGCCGAACCGGCTTGCCGGCAGGTTTATTGTATGGCGGCCAAACCGAATTTTCATCGACGTTGTTCCTTGCCGTCCACGCCTGCCTGATAGCGGATGCTCACGCGGCTTTGTCCGACGATCCATCGGGCGCGTGACGGGTCCATGCCCTCCGCAACAATTAGTGACCCCGATCCGGAACCACAAGCGAGGCAGTTTCTTGCGCCATCAGGAATCAACGATCAAAAGACTTTCATGGCCATGATGACTTTGCTATATGCTGCAGCCAATAATGTCGTCACCGGGGATTTGCGTACCTCCCCCGGCGGTGATCCCCGGTAGCTCAGTTGGTAGAGCAAGCGGCTGTTAACCGCTGGGTCGCTGGTTCGAGTCCGGCCCGGGGAGCCAATTAAAACAAGGAGTTAGTGATTTTTCGCTAACTCCTTGTTTTGTATGAGGGGGCGCTGAGGAGCCGGCGACCGCGCCTGGAAAACTCCCGATGATCAATCGCGCTGTTGCGGTGGCGGCCCACTGGACTTGAGAAAACGTTCCGCGGCCGCCGCCTGTGCCGGGTTTTTTTGCCGGAGCAGCGCAAGACCATGATTGGCAAGCGCCATGTTGCCCGCCCATTTGCCGGCCTGGATCGCCAGGCGCTGTACGCCGGCATCCTCCGGGATCACCGCCAAAAGCCTTTTGATATGCGGCAACTCCTCCCGGTAACGCCCGGCAATGTGGAGATTGATCGCCAGTGCGAGCCGCGTATTGATTGCATTGGCGTCGCGCTCGACGGCGGCTTCGGACATCGTGATCGCACGTTTGAGCCGGCGCCCGCGGCCAAGCGCCTGTGCGGCAAGGTCAAATAATTGCCGGTTCTTGCTGGCCCGGCAAAAGTTGACGAGGCGGTCGGCGATGGTCTCTGGCAGAATGCCGCGCCGGGGCAGTTGCTCCAGAGTTTCGATACAGACCCGGTAAGCTTTGCCAATCTCGCCATGGCGCTCCGTGAACCTGTCACCGCTGAGCCGCCTGAGCCTGGCGATGTCGCGTGCCGGCACCGCCTCGAAACGCCCCTCCCCACCTGACGTCACGATGCCGACCAGGCGGCCCTGGCCGTCGACAAGGGCGCCGCCGGAATTTCCGCTCTGGCTGTAGGCGCTGTGATGCAGTCGTGCGTAGGGCGCGATATCGATGGGCAGTGTCCGCCGTCCCGGCGGATAGGCCCGCACCAACCGTCTCATGACATCAGCGCCGACCGTATAGAGCTTTCCGGCCCCGTCGCGCGCCATTTCGAGTCCCTCACCGAAAGGCGCCAATCCGTTTGCACGGATCAATACCAGATCTCCCTCAAAAGACGTCGGCACCACCCGGCCCTCAATGACCCGGCCGTCCTTGCGGGTAATTCTTGCGATCCGCACATCGGCAATCACATGGCGGTTCGTCACCAGCAGGTCGGGAGCGATCCTGACCGCACTTGCGAACGGATCAAACGCCGAGATCATATAGACCTGCGCGCGCACCGCGCAGACCCGCGCCGGCTGAATGCAGTCCGCCGCCTGTCCGTGCAGGGCCCGGATCGGTGACAACAGGAGGACCACAACAATCAGTGCACCAATCAGTCGTTGATTCGAGCCCATTAATTCCAACTCCTGCCTTCTGCTTCCGTGCTGCACATGGCCGGCGAACAGGATAAGCTACCTTGAAATCCTGTCATCACGAAGGACGACGAAAATCATGAACCGAAAACAGAGACGCGCCGGACGCGCTGAAGGCGAACTTGACACTACGGCGTTCGTCAAGGTGGCGGACAAATTCATCGATCTTGCGAATCGCGAGAACCGGAAAATCCCCGCAACTCAATTGCACATGGCTTTCGCCTATGCATCGGCCCGCTACAGCGCATTTGTCGCCAAACACATTCTCAATGTCGAGAACCACGAAGAGTTCGTCGAGCACATGATCAAGGAATACAGCGACATGCTACGCCAACATCTTGCCGATGACGCGCTCGATTCTTCGGTCTGAGCGCGCTTCAACACGCACCGCGCACCGTCATATCTGACGGCGCAGCAGTTCTGCGATATTTTCATGACCCGCCATTTCGGCGGCTTTTATTGCGGTCCAGCCGTCTTTGGCGACAATCGAGACCCGCGCACCGGCGCGCAGCAGGCGGCGGACAATTGCAATGTCTCCCGCATTGGCGGCCCACATCAGCGCGGTCGTGCCATCGCCGGCATTGGTGCCATTGACCATGGCCCCTGCCGCCAGGAGAAGTTCGACTGTTTCGCCCATCCGGCTACCGGCGGCAAGTATCAGCGGCGTCTTGCCGGCCTTGCCCGGGTCGTCCGGCTTTGCCCCGGCGCCGAGCAGCCACTTGACAACACTGGCGTTACCAGACCGCACGGCCTGGCCAAGCGGCGTGATTATGCCGGGGCGGCCATTCAGGGCAGCGCCTTTTCCGACCAGCAGGCGCACTATTTCGAGGCGGCCGGCGCGCGCCGCGATCGACAGCGCACTGCGATCGTAGCTGGTGCGCGCTGCCACGTCGCCACCGCCCGAGATAACAAGTTTCGCAAGCAGTGGGTCGCCGCCCTTCACTGCCGCCATCAACGGCGTGAAGCCGTCATCGGCCTTGAGGGAAACAGAAGCGCCGGCCCCGAGCAACTCCGCCACGGCCTGCGCCCGCAGCGGTGCGCGGCTGCCAAGTGCCAGCATCAGCGGGGTCAGACCGGACCCGCTGTCGCGCCGGTTGACATCGCTGCCGGCGCCGACCAGAAGCGAAACGGCGCCGGCCTCGCCGGACTGGGCTGCCACATGCAGGGCCGTTCGGCCGAAGCGCTTTTCAACAGCACGCGCATCGGCGCCGCGCGCCAGCAATATCCTGACAATTTCCGGAGCTTTGGCGCGGGCCGCCGCCATCAACGGCGTCCAGCCCTCGCGGTTGGCGGTTCCCGCCCTGGCACCACGGCGGAGCAGCAGATCCGCCGCGGCACGAGCCCGGTTGCGCGCGGCCATAATCAGTCCGGTATTGCCCCTGGTGTCGGTGACGTTCGGGTCAATGCCGCGGTCAAGCATCGAAAACAGGATGTCGAGCCGGTTGGCCTGGGCCGCCATCAGGAACAGCCTGACATCACCGGCGGAAGCCTTGCCAGCGGACTGGGCGAGAGCACCGGATCCGGACACAAGCAGCAAAATGATCAGGCCAGGCAACACACCACATAACGACCGCCACGCTGCGACCGCACCAGACATTTCAGCTGACGTCCCTGGGCCCCGAGGTGCCGTCTTCCGCCGGCGTTTCGACCCCGTCACCGGCAACCTCGCCTGTTTCGGCGTTGGCGGCATGGTCAGCCTCTGAATCACCCTCGTCTTCCGGCGACCCGACATCGTCTGCGGTCTCGGCCACATCAACATCGCCGAGCCTCTCATCTTCGCCTTCCGCATCCCTGTCAATATAGCCCTTGCCGGCCTGATACGCGGTTTTCAGCGTCTTGACCGCAAGCGCGGCATCAGTGAAATCGTCGTCATAGTCGTTCAGACCGTCGAGGCCATCGAAAATCGGGTTGCTCGCCCACAGTTTGCGCAGCGCCATGCGGCGCAGCCGGTCGGGCACACCGTTTTGCAGAAACACTTTGAAATCATCCTTGTACTCAAGCGCATCGATATCAATTTGATCGACCGGCGACGCCGGTTCGGTCACATCGTCCAAAGGCTCGAGGGCGGCCGTTTGAGACGCGCCCTCACCTGTTGCCGTTTCGGTCACCGCCCGGTCGGCGACCTCAGTCTCGACCTGTTCCCGCAGCGCCCGCTCTTCTGCCGTTTCGCCTTCGATTTTCCGGCGCGACCAGCGCGACACAAAATCTTCCCGTTCGCTCATCGCTCCACCTTCCCGTCGGCGTCGACACGGACCCGGCCTGTCTGTTCGAATATCGGATCCTTGCCGAACAAGTGCCGTTCAACCCGCACCTTGTCGCGCTTTCTCTTGATGAATTTTTCCTCGACATGATGCTCATCAATGAACGCCGCCAGCAGCTGCGCCAGCACGTCCGGCAACGGCACCGCATCTACGGTTTCTTCACTCGAATCGAGATAATCCTGCGCCTCGAATGGTGATGCCGTCACCAGATGAACATACACCGGAAAGTCGCTGTCGCTGTCGTCCTCATCTTCCAGTTCGCGAATCACGACGAACAGCGAGGGTCGCGGACTGTTGAGATTGTAGAGATAACTTTCGGTGTCTTTGCGGTGGAGTTCAAGCATCTCTGTCGCGGCGTGATACTGCTGGCAGCCATCCTCCTCGCGCAACAGCTTCCAGCGCTCGACCACGGGCGCTCCTGGAAGCGCTTCGCACGCCTGCCATGACCACTCCTGCCACGGGTGATCAATTTTGCGCCGCTCGATCACAATACCGACCGGCACGGCTGCAAATGGCGTTTCCTGGTTCACGAAGGCCTGCCTGATCCAATCATTGCCAACTCCATTGCCCATCAAACATGGCGGCAGCACCCACGTCAAACCACCACGCGAAATCGTACTGGCTGGCTGTTGCGTTTAGATGGTAGACAGATAACAATTCTCAACAAGAGGAATTTGACGGTTGGCGGATAACAGCAAACACGATGACGGCACCTCAAAAAATGGGCCGGTGATGATGCGTGATCGGCGCCTCCTGCTGTGCGACTGCGAAGGTTCCATGCCGATCGATGGCGCCAGACTGGCGAAGGCGCTGGACGTTGAGACGACCCCTCATATTCACTCTCATCTGTGTCGCGTCGAGGTTGAGAATTACACCGCCGGCCTTGCTGACGGCGCACCACTGCTGGTCGGCTGCACCCAGGAAGCACCGCTGTTTCGCGAGCTTGCGGACGATGCCGGGGCACAGAACGACCTGTTATTCGTCAATTTGCGCGAACGGGCGGGCTGGTGTTCGCAACCCTCCCGCACCACGCCCAAACTTGCCGCCCTGCTGGCCGAAGCCGCTCTTGATATCCGCCCGGCAGGAACCATCACGCTCAATTCGCAGGGCGTGTGCCTGGTCTATGGCAGTGACCAGGTGGCGCTCGATGCGGCGCGCAAACTGGCGAGCCGGCTCAACGTCACGCTGCTGCTCACCGGCGCCGGGGACGCACTACCGCCGAGCATCGCCGACGTTCCTGTCCACGGCGGTACAATCTCCCAGGTGAGCGGTCATTTCGGAGCGTTCGAGGTCAGCGTCGCGAACTACACCGCGCTGACGCCATCGTCGCGACAAGAACTGGTATTTTCGGAAGCATCGGGTAGTGCACAGTCAGGCTGCGATCTGATTCTCGATCTCTCGGGCGGTGCGCCACTGGTGCCGGGCCCGGATCACCGCGACGGCTATTTTCGCGTCGATCCGGGATCTCCGTCAGCGGTCGCCGAAGTGCTGTTTGAAATCTCCGACATGGTGGGGGAATTCGAAAAGCCGATTTACGTGCGCCACGATCCGGCGATCTGTGCCCATGCGCGAAATGGCAAGACCGGCTGCACCAGATGCCTCGACCTCTGCCCGGCAGCGGCGATTGCGCCTGCCGGCGATGTCGTTGAATTCGACCCGGCGATATGTGGCGGTTGCGGCGCCTGCGCGGCGGCGTGCCCGAGCGGCGCAGTCTCTTACGATTATCCACGTCGCGATGAAATTGTCCGCCGCATCCAGACGCTGACGACGGTCTATGGCGGCGCCGGGGGAAAACGCGCCCATTTGCTCATTCATGATGAGCGGCGCGGCAGCGAAATGATCAGTGCGCTGGCGCGCTACGGACGCGGGCTGCCGGCCAACCTGCTGCCGCTATCGGTCAATCAGGTGACCAGCATCGGTCACGAAGTGCTCACTGCCGCGCTGGCCTCGGGCATCGAACAGATATTCCTGCTGACACATCCCGAACAGAGCGGCGAGTTGAGCGGCCTTGAAGCGGAAGTCACGCTTGCGAATGCGTTCATGGCAGCCCTTGGCCATGACGGCCAACGGGTCCACCTGCTGAATGAACAGGACCCGGACACCGTCGAGACGCTGATCCACGACGCGGCGAAACTCACGGGCCTGAAAGGCGCGCCCTTCACAGCACCGGCCGGAAAACGCGAACTCTCCCGCCTGGCCCTGCTCGAACTCAACCGCCAATCGCCGGAAGCCCGGGAGATTGTTCCACTGCCCGAAGGCGCCCCCTATGGCCGGATTCATATTGATGCCGGCAAATGCACAATGTGTCTCGCTTGTGTCAGTTCCTGTCCGGCGGGCGCATTGCAGGACAACCCCACTGCGCCTCAGGTCCGCTTTATCGAGCAGGCCTGTGTCCAATGTGGTCTGTGCCGCACCACCTGCCCGGAAAACGCCGTCAAGCTGGAGCCGCGCTACAATTTTACCAATGATGCGCTCAGCGCCGTCGTACTCAACGAGGAAGAACCTTATCCCTGTATTCGCTGCGGCGCGCCGTTCGGCACCAGGAGCATGGTGGAGCGCGTGGTCGAGAAACTGGCCGGAAAGCACTGGATGTTCCAACAGGAAGGCTCAGCCGATCTGATCCGCATGTGCGACGATTGCCGGGTTATCGCCCAGGCCGAGACAACCGGCGATCCGTTTGCCGCCGGCACCCGGCCAGCCGTTCGCACGACCCAGGATTACTTCGACGAGATCGACGCCGGCAAGGCCGACCCGGCCGCGGGTCTCAGCGCCGAAGACTTTCTGAAAAAGAAATAGCGTCGCCGGCGATCTTCAGCACTATGCCTTTCGGGCCAACGGAAGATTGACCAGCAGGTTCTGTGGCTTCATCTTGACCGTCCGGGCCGCGGTCATCGCCAGTCCGAGATAGACCGGGCGCCCGCGCAGATCGTTCATGATCTCGTCCGGGCTGTCGAATTCAAGCTGCATCAAGGCGATGATCTGGTTGATGTCGCCATCGCCGACGCTCTCCGCCTCATAAAGCGCATTCAAAATCCGGGTTGCCTCGGCATCCAGCCCGATATGCCAGCGCCATTCGTCGTCGTCGATGCGCTGCATTGGCTGAACCCGTACCCCGACACCGAAAAAATGCCGGATCCAGGCTTCTATCACACGCGAAAACCCGTCAAGCGCGGGCTGGGTGAAACGGAAATCAATGACAGTGTCGAATTTGTCGCTGCGCGCCCAGTAGAGCTCTTTGTTGTCTTCATCGAGCACGTCCATTTCAACCGGTTTCATCGGCGTGTTGCTTTCGACCAGCAACTGGCCCAATCCGCCGGCACCACCGGTTGCCGCATACATCTCCACGATCTCCCGGTCGGCCAGCATGATGCGGCCTTCGTCGACGCTGACATTCTGTTCGCGAAAGAACAGTTCGCCAGCCCGCAACCAGATCGGATCTTCAACATCGCGCAATATATGGCGCAGCAGCACGTGCACCATCTGATCGACAAAGACCGGTGGCACCGTGATGGCGCGGCCATCGAACAGCGCCAGATAGGCGGCCTCGATTGTGCCATGAAGCGCCAGGTGATCGCGAAACCCGAGCACGACGCGATAGTTGAGCGCAGCATCCGGGTCGGCGATTTCTGCGATCTGCTCAGGCGTCACCGGCGCGAACGGGTCAGCCATGAGCTGTTCGAATATCGCATGTTCGACCGCACAGCTTTCCTCGACCGGGTGGATTTCCGGACGGGTGTAATAGGCACGGAGGAAATCGGCGCTCACAGGCAGACGATTGTCACCATCAGGCTGGAACAGATGCAGGCCGGCAGACTTCCAGAAATCACGCGTCATTTTCAACAACTTCCCAAACCCGCGCGTGAGGCCGTTCGGATGGTGGCGAGATCTCGCGAAATTCCTCGCGAATTTCGCCGTCTTTCAGGACCCGGCGTACGGTGAAAACGGTGTTGATCGGCTTTTCAGCACACAATTCGGCAACGAATCCGATCTCCCCGTCGGCTGCGGCGCGTGCCGCAATCATATCCGGCGCGCCGTAGACTTCGACAAATCGGACCGCGAGCAATTCGATCAGTTCATCGCGTGACCGCTCAGATATCTCCGCTGTTACCGCGAAAGTCGACCAGCCGAAAGACGGCAGCCCGAGAAATCCGTTGGCGAAGGCCTGACGTGTCTTGCCCACCAGCGCCTCTTCCGCAAGATCGGCAAACGCGAAGCCGCCCGATATCGCCCATTCATCGACCACTGCGGGAGGGTCGAAAATATTGAGATCGGACTCGTCGAACCGGATGACACGGAGAAATTTCATGCATCGCCGCCCGTCGCTCGGCCCCCGACCGCACCGAACAGAGAAAGAGACACGACCGCGCCGCCGCCGTCGCGCAACAACAGATTGCCGTCTTCGTCGAGCCCGACGAAGATGCCGCAATGCGTCTTGCCCATATGATCGAGTGTAGTCTCCTCGTTATGATCGCGCGCTCTCTGCAGCCAGTGCCGATGCAGTGGTTCAAATCCCTCGTCGGACCACTCATTGATCCAGACCAGAAAATGACGGCAGAAAGACTCAACCAGACCGGTGCGCGTCACCTCCGCACAACCTTCGTCATGGAGCGTTGTATTGTCTGGATTGGAGCCCGGATCATCGGCGAGCGGATCCGGCATGATGGCAATATCGACAGCAACGACCAGCCAGTCGGGCACCACATCCGCCGCGTCCAATTCCGGCAGCGCCACCTGCAACATTCCGACAACCGCGTCGTTTACCAGGAATGTAGCGGGCCAGCGGTAGAACATGCCGATTTCCGGCGGCGCCACGGCGCCGAAGGCATCGCCGAACGCCAACATCGCCGCATACACCATCTGCAGCGAGTGGTCGGCGCTGACTTCCGGCTCCAGCACCACCGCGCATTGCAGCCGGTCGGTGCGCCGCCCCCAGAACACATCGCCCGCGCCGGCCTCGCCGGTTGCCGCGCGTCTGCATGCCTCGCCAAAAAGTTCGACGCCGACATCAAGGCCGTGCCCGCTCAACATTGGCGGAAAAGTCGGGTCCGGCAAATCCGTCGATTGCCCGTCCGGTTCAACCAAGATCGATCCGGCCTTCGACCACATGTTTCAGCCCGATTTTTTCAGCGGTCAGTTCCATGCGCATTTCGATGGTGCCGCCCTCCATTCCGGCGTCACGAACGGCCTGCTCGATCTTCTGCTGCGAAGTAACACCGACTTCCTTCAGAAACTTGCGCAGCGACATATTGAATTTTTCCTGATCCATGATGATTTTCCTGTTGACCGGAATGCAAGAGCAATCGCCCGGCACGATGCCTGCCATTATTATGGCTGTCCCGGATTTATCGACATTGTACGGCTCTCGCCGCTTCTCGTAACAATCAATTCCACATCGCGTGCCGGCCAGGCAAGGGCCATGATGGCGCGAAACTCTTCCGGCTTGCGGACCCGGCGCCCGCCGGCCCCGGTGATACGGTCGCCGACCTGCAGCCCGGCCCGTTCCGCTGCCCCGCCCGGCATGACCGCGACCACCTCGGCGGCCATCTCGCCAAGTCCTCCCCTGTCGGGAAATGCCTTGAGCCGGACGCCGCCCAGGCGCCATTTCACCGCGCCCACCTTGAACATCTGTGTCGCAACGCGCTTCACCAATGGCGCGGAGACCGCGAAATTCACGCCGAGATTGGCGTCAGACTTCTTCGTGAAAATTGCTGACAATATGCCGGCAAGCCGTCCGTCATCTGTCAGCAGCGCGCCCCCGGACGCCCCCGGATTGACGGCGGCATCGGTCTGAACAAAGTCCTCGATCTCGTTGAAGCCGATACCGGACCGGTGCACGGCCGAAACCGTGCCACAACTGAGTGACAGGCCGAGGCCGAACGCATTGCCGAGTGCACAAACCCGCTCGCCGAGGACCACGTCACCACCAAGTCGTAACACCGGCAAGTGGTGCGCGATCTTCAGCATCGCCAGATCCGTCGCATGATCGCGGGCCTTCAGTGTGGCCGCAAGAATCAGTCCAGTCGCGGTGCGCACCCGGATCGCGCGTGCCCTGGCCACCACATGCAGCGCGGTAATGATCGTATGGCCATCGAAAATGGCAACGCCGGTGCCTTCGGGCTCCTCGTCATTGAAAGACCCGGGCGGCCAGTCCGGCAATACACTGACCACCGCAGCCATCCACTGGCTAACCTGGGCAGGACGCCGCGCACTGTTCGCCGGCTGCGGGGCCAGCAGACCGACGACGAGGCATACCGCCAGCCGCAGCACGATCGGTTCCCCCGGCCGTAATCGTCCCACCTACTGGCGCACCGCGCTTGTAGAAAAGGTCTTTTGCGCCGAAAAATCGGTTCTCTCCAACACTGCAAAAGCGATGATGCCAATCGCCGCCATGGTTCCTATTCCCATCAAGAATGCTTTCACTTTGCCCACTCCTCCTGCTGATTGCTGATCCCCGGGTCAGGGCCTGGCGTTGCCCGCACCTGCGACGGTCGCACGTTTAAGATAGGTGATGAGTGCCGAACGTTCAGCACTGTTTTGCATTCTCTGCATCGGCATCTTGGTGCCGGGCAGAACCTGGGCCGGCCCTTCATCGAACAGCCGCGCGATGGTTTGTTCGTTCCAGATGATATCGGAACGTTTGAGTGCCTCGGAATAAGCATATCCCGGCAAGGTACCCGCACGCCGGCCGAACAGA